>Ga0105050_10008189_pt1 | contig 12156 bp, 18 predicted proteins | sample FRY01_FD_78088 | JGI IMG/M metagenome (GOLD analysis project Ga0105050, IMG submission 78088) | Freshwater microbial communities from Lake Fryxell liftoff mats and glacier meltwater in Antarctica - FRY-01 | ecosystem: Environmental > Aquatic > Freshwater > Ice > Glacier meltwater ... | reverse complement strand
GCTCAGATTTTTTTGATTTTTTGACTGCTGGTTTGGCTTTTGGTGCCGGAGCTTGTGCATCGTCATCATTGTCGTCATTGCTATACGAATCCCCACTTGCTCCACCAGAGCGGGATTGAAGCAATAACATATTCTCTAGCACAATCTCGGTTGATTTGCGTTCTACTCCATCTTCACCCTTCCAGTCTCGTGTTTGCAATCTGCCTTCGACAAATACTTTGTCACCCTTGTGCAAGAGTTGTCCGCAAATATCTGCCAATTTCGACCAGGCGACAACATTGTGGTACTCGACACGCTCTTGTTTCTCACCACCATCTTTGGGCGTCCAAGAACTGTTGGTCGCAATACTAAATGAGCACACTGCGGTGCTATTTGGTGTGTAGCGCAAATTTGGATCTCTGGTGAGATTTCCAATGAGCATTGCTTTATTGAGTGATCTTGTGGCCATAGTTTCCTTTTGGTCGGTTGTTACGTATATCTACTATATCGCGTAGTATGACATAAACTGTAACACGCGGTTCATTTTTTTCTTACGCTGCTTTCTTTTCCTCTGCTGGCACTTCCTTCTTTGTATCAGCGACAATTAATAAGTGGCGAATGACTCGAGGAAAATGCTGAAGCTCAAACTCAAATTTGGCAAGTTGTTTGGGAGCAGCGGTAGTGATCCAGTGAAGATACTGCGCCTCAGTGTATCGAGTACCATTGTGCTTGATAGTATAGGCAAGGTATTTTTTACCCCAATCGATCTCTTCGGAAATATCGACCTTGTGCTTCTTGAGCAACTCACGCAACTCTGTCTGGGTGGTTTCCAACTCATCACTCGTGAGATTGGCGGGTACGAGTATCGTGAGCTCGTAGGTACGAATTTCTTTTTTTGGTAAAATCTTTAGCGCTGACGCTTTTGTCGATGACATATATGCTCCTTGTCTGGCTGTCCTCGTGAGCTACTGGTTCTTTAGATTTTTCTAAAGACGAGGTTTTGCCGTTTGTATGGGTGGTAGTATAGCATATGGGTAGTGATAGCTACTTCCCAATCAAAAATTCCACTACATCGCCCTCTTGCATGATGTAGTCGCGACCCTCGGTGCGCAGCTTGCCTACTTCCTTGACACCCTTCCAGCCGCCGTGTGCAATGAAATCTTCGTAGGAAGTGATTCTGGCTGAGATCATTTGTCGCTCGAAATCACTGTGAATCACCCCTGCTGCCTGGCGAGCGGCTTTGCCCTGTTGCATTGTCCAGGCACGGACTTCTTTTTCTCCAGCAGTCAGAAAACTTTGCAAATGTAATACGTCATACGCTGTAGCAATCAACCTATCCAATCCAGCCTGAGCTAAACCAAGGTCTGCTAAGTACGCGACTCTGTCTTCATCGGAAAGAACGGCCAGCTCACTCTCTATCTGGTTGCACATGACAATCACCCTACTTGAATCTACATCTAAATCGCTAGCATACTTCTGCGTTGTTTCTGCCACCGTGCTGCCCAGCGCCGATTCGCTAACGTTGATCACATAGAGTTCTTCTTTGGCTGTCAGGAGTGAAAGGTCTCGTAATACTATCGCTATCGCTTCGGGTGTGAATTGTGCCAAACCATACTCACCTATTTTTTGTTCGGAAGCTAAAATTTGATTGATGCTAAAAGCATCTTCAAGTACTTTTTTTAGCGCAGAAACAATCTGCCAACGCTCCTTTGCTAACCGATCAACTGCGCCTTTTGGCTCAACTTGTTTTTCGAGCGTGGCCAAATCTGTCAACTGTAGCTCTAATCTAATAGTGTGTAGATCCTCTTTGGGAGCCACTGCCCCCTCACGAATGACGTTTTCATCGTCAAAATCTCGTAACACATGACAAATTACCGCGGCCTCGCGAATGTGCGAAAGAAATTTGTTACCCAAACCCTCGCCTTTCGATGCACCTTTGACTAGTCCTGCAATATCGACAAACTCTACGGTTGCAGGTCTGATTACGCTTGTTTTGACAATTTTTGCTAAAACTTCAATTCTTGTATCTGGTACAGGCACAATACCGATGTTCGGCTCAATCGTTGCAAACGGATAATTGGCGGCGAGCGCCTGCTGTTCCTTGAGAAGCGCGTTGAAAAGCGTTGACTTGCCGACATTTGGTAATCCGACTATTCCTATTGATAAACTCATGTCCTAACTTTCTCCATTTTAGCTTCTCTCTCTTTCATATAGTTTCTTCATTTTTACCGTCGAGGATTTAAGCGGAGAGCTTCAAACAAGTAGTGACCTCACCGAGGCGTACTGACCTATTTTCTTATCACTAGTAATAATCGTTAGTCCTTCTGCTATAGCTTGGGAAATAAGCATTCGGTCAAACGGATCTTGATGAATATGTTCTAAATTCTCCAGAGCTTTCACATGTGCAAGCTCTATTAAAAGCAGTAAAAATTGCTGATCTGAAAACATCTTTTCAATAGGTTGTGGAAGCAAAAAATCAGGATACTTCTTGAACTTAATTGCTATCTCCCAAGCACTACACACACTAATATAGATCTGATTATCTGCATTGCTAATAACTTTGCGTGTTTTTACTGAAAGTCGTTTATCATCCTGCCACCACCACAAAAGAATGCTCGTGTCTAACAAATATGACTTCATAGATCTATCTTCTGAGAAAAAAGTGCTTCTACATCTGGGAGATCAGTGTCAAAATCTTTAGGAATTTTTATCTTTCCTTTATATTTTCCTGGAGTCCTCGCTTTTGCTTGTTTGGCATACGGAACGATCATCACTAGAGGAGTTCCTGATTTTGCCAAAACAATCTCTTCCCCCGCCAGTGCTCTGGAAACGAGCTGGGATAAATTAGTTTTTGCCTGGTACATATTTATCATAGACATAAGTAGACTAAGTTTAGTCTACTTTTTTAAAAAAGTAAAGACTTTGTTCTAAACAAAATCTCACTTCAGTACCTCCCAATCTTCAGGCCCAACCGGCTCTATTTGTTTGCGAAGTATTTTCCTGATTTCATCTATATAGATTAACATAAGATTCTTACACCAACCGTAATTGAAAAACTACTCGCGCAACTGCAAACGAAACCCGGCAATTTCTCGCTCTTCAACCAAGCGCGTAGTTTTTTCTTCATTTTCGAAAAATACTGCCACCGTGTATGGATCGATCAAAATATCGTAATTTGATTCAATAATAGTAATGTGTCGCTTGGTTCGATGGTCTGTTCGAGCTAATACAGTTGTCCCCTCATAACCATCTGCCCAAAATCCAGTCAACACAGGCATCGGTGCGCCCGTCCGCGCATGATACTGCTCAAACAAACTCGCCCAAACCGTACTCACACCGTAGGGACTGCCCAACACACTGAGGGTAAATGGTGCACTATCACCCGCCATCTGGTAGGCAGTTTCTATCAACACCAGCTTGTCAGCAAATGTAATCCCAGACTGCACCAGCTGCGCGCCAGCAAACGGCATACGAGTTGTTTTCGCAATCTGCAGTTGTAGTAGTAGGGTGACGGACATAGCAACCAACAAACTGATAGCAATACCTCGGTATCGCGGTAGCCAGGCACTCAGCGTCATCCCTGCCAATAAAATAATCGGGAATAACACCGGAATATTGACAAACACCGCATCCACAAAGCGGAAGCTAAACAAGAGACTATGGCTAAACGTAATCGCTAGTAAATATATGAGCCACGGCTGTTTGCGTTCTTTTTTATACAAAACCAATAAACTAACCAGCAGAAAAATGAAGAAGTACAAACCCATGGTTGGAGTCAGACCGCCAACTAATTGCTGGGTGGTTATACCCAGATGGTCAAGATACTTCGAAATACCAAAACTTGGTGTAACCAAATCTCCCGCATGATCTCCAAGAAATTCCGTAAAGAACGTTTTGGTTCCGAGAAAATTAAATTTTATCTCTGCGAGTACATACGTTGCAGTGCCAAGAAGTAAACCAAACAGATACTGCGCTGTTACCCGCAGCAATAGCCAACTTTTGCTTATCAAGTAACCGCCAAAAGAAGTAGTAAAACCATGCCAAAGGCGCGACAGCAAACGAGAGATTGCTGATCCAGCGAGAGTACTCAATCATCTGATACGAAATGGCCATAAGCGCCAAAACTAACAGCGCATCACGCGTATTTTTTCTCCACGAATACGCCAATAGTGTCAGTGGAATCAATGCGGTGAGATTCCAGAAAATCAAAGTAAGAGCGGGTAAATTCGGATCTCCCGCCGAAAAAAAGTACGCCGGAGCAAGTAAGTAATAAGACAAAACACCATGTCGCAATCCAAAAAATTCGGGCTGCGGCCCCACGAGCATGAGATTGCGATCTTCAATGATTGAGCGAATCGCATACGCGTCTCTAGCTTGGTCATACGTCCACAAATAATTATCCTGCCCAGGATAAAATCGCAAAAAAACTGCCAAGAAAAAAAGCGCTATAACAACTAGGCGCTGAACCTTAGTTAGCTTGCGTATAAAACTGGTAATGTCTGAAAAAAATACGTTCATTCACTCCCATCTGCATTTGGTTCTAGCTCAAAAATAGTAATCTCTGGGTTAATTGTATACGCTTCTTGCACGGTATAGCCAGATCCAACTCTATCTAGCCAGGCTTGGTACAACTCCACGCGATCGTCCGCTTCGACAACGAGAAATATTCTTTGCTGTTCTTCTGAACTGACAGACGGCGCCCATTCTTTTGTCGAGTATTCATCCAAGTATAGTGTTTTGCTTGGTTCGTAAGCCAACTCAACAGGCAAATAGTTTGCATTATTTTTCATTTCTCGAAAGTGCAGTATCTGATACGTGTAGTCGTACAACTCAGGAACATAGTGATACACCACAAATGGCTCACCCTGTGCCAATTCTACAACTGTTGCAACGGCAGCTTGCTTTGCAGCATAGGTATTTCTCGTCGCCAAAAAGGCTTCTTTTATCTGCAAACTCGCTCCCAGCTGCACGATGGTTAGGATGCTAATAATTACAAACACACCTCGCGCTGGCAAACGAAGTTGACGAATGCTGTTTGCAAAAAGGTAAATCAAGTATGGTGTGAGACCAACAAAGTAATAGGCTTTTGCAGGAATAACTAGGTAACTAAGAAAAGTGCCAACCAACAGCACTCGAGCAAGCGTCGTCACCAAGTCTGTTTTCTTGTGCTGTTTCCAATCCCAAGCAGCAAGTACCAACAATACAAAACCAAATCCAGCAATACGCTGTGGCAGAACACTGGTAGCGCTAGCAAGCACATATCGGCCAACTTCAACTACTCGTTCTAACCCGACTGTGTTCTGCCCTACTCGAGCTGCTTCTTCACCATAGTGCGAAACAAAGTACCACAACTGCGTCGTCTGATGAAAATTATGGCGAATTTCAAACAAAACCTGCGGCAAAAATGGTGTAAGAAAAACTACAAATAAGATACATTTTTCTCGCCAAGAAAATCGATTCAGCAGTGAGCGCAGAGCAAAAAAAACGAGCGGCAGCTGCACGATGGCAAAAGCAGGTTGAAAATGAAAACTCAAAGAGAGCGTGAACATAAGTGCCCCAGCAAACCAAAAATTCCGTCTTCCTGTTGTTGTCTGCAACCTTTGGGAAAGTGTCAAAATGAAGATGCTGGTAATACTCGTCAGATACGGCGACCACCCAGACTGTTGGGCAGCAACCAAGCCGACGCTCGTAGCCAGTAACAAGGTTGTTATTTTATCAAAACTGCGTGTGGCAAAGACGATAGCAATCACAGCAAGTAGTACAGTGGTCAGTACACTCGCGAGCGGATGAAAACTGAAGAGTACATTGAGCGGCAATGCCAGATAATACCAAGCTGGACCATAATATAGTCCTGGAATACTTGTCTGTGCGCCCAGCAAAGCTGGTTTTTGCAACGCAGCCATCTCCCAAATTGCCAAACTGTCTCTGGCGTGATCGTACATAAATGCAAACGAACCACCCCAGATAGGAATGACGCGCAAGCTAACAACGACAAAAATAAGAAAACCAAGCCACCAAGTATTTTGGTGTAAAAGTTTATTCTTCACTTGGAATCAACGCCCAACAAATCAAGTACGGGATAATTCCTGGCAAGCCTCCGGGCAAAAGCAACAATACCCAAATCACTCGGACAAGTGCTACGTCGAGATTAAAATAACTTGCTAATGCTGCTGCGACACCAGCAATCTTTTTTCCTTCTTTGGGAAGTACTAGGCGACGTTTTTTTGTTGTTTTTTTCATAGTAAGAAGTATACCTTATTTGTGAAGTCTAACTTAGAAATTCCCTTTAGTAGTGGTCGTGCGTCACCAAATCAAAAAAAGTATATACCTCCTCATCTTTGATTGCCAAAGCTCGAACATCGCCGACAATCCAAATCGCGTACTGCTCTGATCGCTTCCCCTTGAGCTTGTGTAAACGCAATCCAGAATGATATTTATTTTGTTGAAATAGAGAAAATTACTTCTTGAGTCTTTTATGTAGCTCGCTATTATTTTTTGTAAGCTTGACCGCTTTTTTACGGAAACTTTGAGTGAAGTACAACGTCATAAATTATCAAAAAAAGAGTTGACATCTTCCACAGCAACAGCCTTACCTTGCTTCTGCTCTCGCAAAGCCTGCAGGCCAGCCCGCTCAGTTTTTTCACTCATTTTAAAAACAGGAACAGCGCCTTCTCTGAGAAAGTTCTCAGCAGCTTTAGAAATAATATAGCGAATTGTCTTGGGCAAAGAGTATCCAAATTGATTCCCATACCCTTCGAGAATTGCTGCTTCCTCGCTCGTTAAAGATAATTGTACTTTACTCATAGTAGGTAAATTGTAGTACAAAAAGAATATAAAATCAATGATTTTTTACTATCTTTATGTTTTATCGTTGAATTGATCATATCAGCTTTAGAAAATCTCTAAATGTGTGTCCTCCAAAAACAGTAACTAAATTTGAATTTTCCAAGTGTTGTTGCATTTCTGTTGCCATCCACACTGGCTGTTTTACGTCCAAATTACCCCATACAAGAAGAGCCGGAACTTTAACTTTCTTAAGCCGTTGATCCATTTGTTCAGTATGTGTCACCCAGGTAGACAAAAAATAGAATCCATCTCCGAATGTATTAATTATCCAAATTCTAAAAGCAGACTTACTCATGCGCGTTAGCATCAACTAAAACCAATTGACTAACTAAGTTAGGGTGATTTTGTGCATTTATTACAACTATGCTGCCTCCAAATAATTGTCCTACTAGAACAAGATTAGACAACTTAAGTGCATGAATAAAAACTAACGGCTGGTCCTTCTTATCACCAGCCTCGTAATAACTGACTGTTAAATCATTAATCTCAAGACTCTTATGTAAGACATTGCTAAAATCATAAGAAGGCTCTGAACTATAGTATTTCTCTGAAAACAGTAAGTAAAAAAAGAATAAAATAATGATTAAAAGCTTGCAAAGATTAGCAGAAAATGTTGGAACCTTTTGTACCTTATTAAGGCATATCATTACAACTTTTCGTCTGCAACGGAGTGACCAGCCACTGTTAATTTTTCACGAATCTCGTCAGCTTTCTCCCAATTTTTTTCTTTTCTTGCCTGTTCTCGCGCATCTAGTAGTTTTTGAATTTCCTCAGATACCTCTGTTTTCTCTACGGTGCTAAACCCAAGCTGCAAAATACTATCGAATTGCCCAAACAGTAGCAGTTTTTCATCATCAGTTAAATCTGACTTAACCATCTCCCACAGCATAGCCACAGCTTGTGGTGTCTTCAGATCATCTTCAAGTGCTGTAAAGAAACGTTGCTCGAAATCCTTGCCCATGACACTCGGTTCACTGGTCTCACTCCCCCAACTCTGCACCATTTTTTCTAAACGCTCATAGGCAGTCTGGCTAGCTGTCAAAGCTTCCCAAGTAAAGTTGAGTTGATCGCGATAATGACTACCAAGCAGTAACAAGCGCAACGCCCGCGGATTAAATCCACGCTCCAACACGTCATCAATAGTAAAAAAGTTCCCCAACGACTTGCTCATTTTCTGCCCATCAACCCGCAAAAAATTGTGATGCACCCAGTGGCGGACAAATGGTTGCTTGCCAGTCGCTGCTTCTGACTGCGCAATTTCATTGGTGTGATGCACCGGGATGTGATCAATGCCGCCAGTGTGGATATCAATCTGCTCACCAAGATACTGCATGCTCATAGCACTGCACTCGATGTGCCACCCAGGAAAACCGCGCGCGCTCCAGGGGCTCGGCCAACTCATCTGACGATTTTCTCCCGGTCGCTCAAACTTCCAAAGAGCAAAATCTGTCGGATTTCGTTTGCCACCTACAATGCCCATTCGCTCGCCTTCGCGCAACTCAGATAATGACTGTGGGTTAAGCTTGCCATATTCAGGAAATTTACTCGTGTCAAAATAGACTCCATCATCGGCAATCACATAGGTAAGTCCTTTATCTTCTAGCTTTTGCACCAAGGCAATTTGTGCCTCGATATGATCGGTTGCGCGACAACTCACGTCGGGTCGCAAGTTGCCCATCGCATCCATACTTTTGAAAAAATATGCTTCAAACTCTTTGGCGATATCCCAGACAGATTTGTTGTACTTCTTGGCACCCTTTTCGAGTTTGTCCTCACCACTATCTGCATCTGAAACCAAATGACCGACGTCAGTGATGTTTTGCACAAATTGAACCTCGTACCCAGCGTGTTTGAGCGTACGAATCAACACGTCATCAAACGTGTATTTACGCAAATGCCCCAAATGCGTATAGTCATAGACGGTAAAACCGCAGGCGTAAAGAGAGACGTTTTTTTGGTCTTGCGGCATGAATTCTTCAATTTGGCGAGTGAGGGTGTTATAAAGGCGCATGTGGGATTGATTGTAGCATTACTAACCTACCTACCCCGCCCCCTGCGCCTGACTCATCTGTTGACGATCGCGAGCCAATTTTTCCGTCATATTTTGCTTGTTTGACTTACCACTTGCAGGCCCAACTGGGCCTTTTTTGGGAGAGCTTGGCATAACAAATGACTGCTTCTGCTGCTCATCCATCTTTTTCTTCTGCAGTACTTCTTCCTCTTCCTGTTTTTTACGCCGCTGGTCTTCTTGAAACATCCGCTGAGCTACTTGCTTCTGCTCTTCGTCGAGCTGCTCATAGCGAGCGTGGAGCTGTTTTTTCTTGGCTTGCTCTTCTGGCGTATCTGTCTGCGGGTCAATTTGCAAATAGGTGCCTATATCAAAAAATTGTTTTATCTCCTGGAAAACATCTTGGGCAGGACGAGTAACGGTTTCTTCCAAAATACCGCCAACTTCCCTCGGCTGTCGATCCTGAATGGGTAGTTGTCCTGTTCCTTTTTGCGATGGGTCGGGTGTGCCACCCACCTGTGTCTGTTGTTGGGCCAACTGTTTTTGCTGACTCGCCATCTGACCAGCACTTTCTTCGAGATGTTCATCAGAAAATTGACCAAGGCCAGTATTGAAACCGCCCCCTGGTCGTGCACGAACACCTGCCAAGCCTTTACCACCTGGTTTCATCCAAGATCCTCTGCAGGTATGGTGGTGTGATCTACTTGGCGAATAGCAAAATCATCGGAAAATTCTCCTTGGGTTACTTTGTCCGCATTGGCTACAGCCTGTTGCGTAGCTACCACTTGTTGCTGGGGAGAATCCTTGAGAGCAGCGATTTCTGCTCGCTGTTTCTCTATAGACGCCGCATCACGCACTTCTGCTTTTGCCTGGAGTGCGTCGGTATCTATGAGCGGTGGCGCAGGTGGCTCGACTGGTGCGGCGACGAGCGGGGCCGCATCTCCTGCTTTACGCTGAGCAATTAAGTCTTCGAGCGCTTTGAGTGGATCTTGTTGTTGGTCATCTGGCATATGTACTCATGATACCTGATTGAGCCAAGGAACTGCAAACTACTCTTCTCTCCTCGCCTTTGTTCGGCGCTTCTCAAGCACTTTACGCACCTGGCGGGTCGCAGAATTGGTGGCAGCGGTAATAGCATCGTAAAGATTTGCGGCCCTGGCCTGCACGATCACATTTTTGCCAGGAATATCAACTTCATAAGTCACGGTGTTTGCTTTTGGATCATTGTGTTTTTTTGAAACAGTCTCGAGAAATATTCTCCCGCCGATGACATGCTTGCCTAATTTATTAAATTTTGCTGCCTGCTTGCGGGCAAACTCTCGAATAGACGGCCCCACGTCCATGTGTTTGGATGAAATCTGTAGCTGCATACGCACCTCCTTTTGGTTACAAAAAACCACCCGTACTATCGAGTGGTCAAACAAAAATTATAAGGCTAAAAACATAGGCTTACGTGTATGGTAGCACACTCGAATAGAACTATTCTATTGACCATTCATTATTTTTAAGTTAAAATAATGATATGCAAAACACTGTTTCAATCACCAGCCAAGGACAGCTCACTATCCCAAAAAGCATTAGGAAGTTATTTGGTATTATCAGCGGTGCAAAAGCTACCGTTCAGGTAGTAAATAATACTATCGTGGTCAAACCAAAAAAAGACTTTTGGTCGCTCGAAGGTTCGCTTGCTTCTGATGTGAAGTTAACAGATAAGCAACTTAAAGAAGCGAGAAGGACGTTCGAAACATCATGGGGCGAAGGATGACCTACGTACTAGATACCAATGTTTTACTTCGCTACCTCGTCGGTGATAATCCTAAACAACAGAAGCAAGCACATGCCTGGTTCAAACAAGCGGAAGCAGGAAAAATAAGATTGCTGCTCAAACCAGTGGTAATTGCAGAAACGAGCTTTGTTTTGGGATTTGCGTACAAAAAAAGTCGTGAAGAAATTGCCGAAGCATTAGAATCTATGCTTGCGCAAAAATGGCTAGAAGTCGAAAATCGGAATACACTCACGAACATGTGGTACTGGTATAAGAAAGGTTTCCACTTTGTCGACAGTTACCTACTAGCTTGGACAAAAAACAATGAGACGAGTCTACTTACCTTTGATAAAGCGCTAGAAAAAGCAGCAAATAACTAACTACAACCCCCGCCGCCCCTCCAACGCCCGCCGCAGCGTCACTCCATCCGCATACTCTATATCTGCCCCAATTGGCAAGCCGTGACCGATGCGCGTTATTTTCACAGCAGTCGTATCAACTGTATTTGATTGCTCCAAAAATTCTTTGATGTACAAAGCTGTCGCCTCGCCTTCCATGGTTGGATTGGTGGCAAAAATAAGCTCGTCTATGCCCGACATGCGCTTAACAATATCGTGCAAAAATAACTGATCTGGCCCAATATTATTGAGCGGAGCGATCGCCCCATGTAAGACATGATAGAGGCCATTGTATGAATCGGATCGTTCCAGCGCCACCAAGTCGAGCGGCTGCTCCACTACACACAAAATACTGCGATCACGATTGGCGTCGTCGCAAATACTACATGGATCATGCTCACTGACTGTATGACACTGATTGCACAACACTGTTTCTCGCTTGAGTGCGGTCAGTCGGTCGGCAAACTCTTGTAGTTTATTTTCTGGATTGTGCAGCAGGTAAAACACCAAACGCTGGGCAGATTTCGGCCCAATGCCAGGCAAGCGCTCAAAAGTTTCGGTAAGTTCGCGCACCGCGCGGGGAAGTCTAAACATAGGCTACAATGATTCAGGATCATACTCTACAGGACTACGCCAGAGAGCGCAACAAACATGCCAGTATTTCTCGCCGACATTATTACACTGTTACAAAATAATCTCGCAATATACCTTCCCAGCATCCTCCTGGCCAAGATGCTCGGCTTGATTATCCCCATCATCCCCGGCGGACTATTTACCCTAACTGCTGTGCCCGTTATCGGTTGGTTGCCTGCATATACGATTGATCTCGCTGGTAGTTTCCTGGCAGGGAACATCGCCTATAGCATCAGCGCTCGCTATGGATCTGGCGTAATTCAAAAACTCTTTGGAGCGAAAATCTTCACAAAAGTAAATGCTATTCATATCCGCCCAAACAGGCATATCGAAACGTCATTTGTGCTGCGGCTGGCTGGTACGAGTATTTTGTCTGACGCCCTCATCTGGTGTGCGCCGTTGCTAAAGTTGCCGCGCTGGAAGTTTATGTTGGGGTATCACTTGGCACATGTGGTCACGACCGCACCGCTCTTTTTTCTCACCGGCCAAGCGATCTCGGTAAATAAAATTGGCTATCTGATTCCAAT
>Ga0105050_10008183_pt1 | contig 12158 bp, 8 predicted proteins | sample FRY01_FD_78088 | JGI IMG/M metagenome (GOLD analysis project Ga0105050, IMG submission 78088) | Freshwater microbial communities from Lake Fryxell liftoff mats and glacier meltwater in Antarctica - FRY-01 | ecosystem: Environmental > Aquatic > Freshwater > Ice > Glacier meltwater ... | reverse complement strand
AGAAATAGATAGCATCGTTCACTTGGCTGCAAAAGCAGGCGTTAGACCAAGTATTCAAAATCCGCATGGTTATTTTGAAACCAATGTAATGGGCACTTTGAATATGTTGGAATTGGCAAAAGATAAAAAAGTAAGGAAATTTGTTTTTGCTTCCTCTAGCAGTGTTTACGGCAGCAACCCCAATGTACCGTGGTCAGAAAATGATTTGAATTTAGAGCCTATAAGTCCTTATGCAGCTTCTAAAATTGCAGCTGAAAAAGTATGTCAAACTTATGCCCATTTGTATGGTTTGGATATTTCGGCACTGCGTTTTTTTACAGTTTATGGGCCAAGGCAAAGACCTGATTTAGCCATTCATAAGTTTTTTAAATTAGCTTTAGAAAACAAACCCATTCCTTTTTATGGAGACGGCACAACACAAAGGGATTATACCTATATAGATGACATTGTCAGTGGGATTAAAGGTGCGATGAATTATAAAGGCAAGGGTTTTGAAGTGTTTAATTTAGGCAACCATCAAACGGTTTCACTCAAAGAATTGGTGAAAGCTATTGGTGAAACATTGGGTCTTGAATTATTATTAGACAAACAACCGATGCAAGCCGGTGATGTTGAAAAGACTTATGCTGATATAGGAAAAGCAATTGATAAATTAAGTTACCATCCACAAACACACCTATTAAATGGATTACAAAAATACAATCAATCAATAAAAAAATGAAAAACACATCTTATGATAATGGATTTTATAAAAGTAGAAATAATGAGACACTAAAGTCTGCAAAATATGTATTAGATGCTTTGTTTTCACACTATAAACCCAATTCAGTAGTTGATTTTGGCTGTGGTGTTGGAACATGGGTTAAAGTTTGCAAAGAACTAGGGGTTGAAAAAATAAAAGGAATGGAAGGGCCTTGGTTAGATGCGAACCATTTGGTGATTGAAAAGGACGAGTTCGAGCACGCTGATTTAACAAAGCCTTTAGAGTTTAAAGTGAAGTTTGATTTAGCGATTACTTTAGAGGTATCAGAGCATATTATTAAAAATAAAGCAGATGTTTTTTTGGATAATTTAACGAAGGCTTCTGATGTTGTTTTGTTTTCAGCAGCACTGCCAAATCAGGGTGGAGTAGATCATGTCAATGAACAGTGGCCAACTTATTGGATTGAGAAGTTTTTGCAAAGAGGTTTTAAAGTTTATGATATTATTCGACCAGCGGTTTGGAACAATGAAGAGGTGAAATTGTGGTATAAACAAAATGCATTGCTCTTCGTGAAAGATGGCATTGTCATTGAAAGTCTGAAGAATTATAAAGCAAATGGAATGTATGATGTCGTTCACCCTCAAATGTTTTTGAAACAAGTTGCCTTAAGGCATCCTTTACATATTTCTTATAAAGATGTTTTGAAATATTTTCCTAAGATGACTTTAAATGCAATTAAACGCATGTTTTCTAAGTGAAAAAAATAGGTATTTTTAACGCTACACGGTTCTGGCAAAAGTATGTTTTTGGGAATCCGCCTGATGGTTTTTTTTATAAAAGAGCCATTGATATTCCAATGCATATAATAAAAGTTAAAAGTCAATTTTTGTTAAATACGAAATGGGTACTGCCTTTTCAAGGATTTGATTTATACCACACTTATAACAGTATTGTTCCAATAAATAAGCCTTGGGTGGCAGAGGTTGAGTCCTTTATGCCACGGTTTGGTAATATGAAAGAAACGCATTTTTTATTTAAATGGGCCATTAAACGATTGAACCATAAAAGTTGCAAAGCCATTATTTTTACCTCGCAATTTTCTAGGAAAATGAACGAACCCAATTTTGTTAAATGGGGGATAGATAGTTCAAAATGTCATGTCATCTATAGAGCCGTTGCTATTTATGAAAGCTTGGTTAATGAGGCATCATCGGATTTTAATATCCTATTTGCTGGCAATGCCTTTTATAGGAAAGGTGGGACAGAGTTTTTAAAAGCCATTGAAAGAATTGACAACCCTAATATTAAGATAACCATTATTAGTAGTTTTGAGATTGATTGGGAAATATATCCTAGCAATGATGAACAAGAGTGGGTTAAAAATTATATAGCCAAGGATAAAAGAATAACTGTTTTTACAAGTTTGCCTCACGCTAAAGTAATCATTGAAATGCAAAAAAGTCATGTGTTTGTCGCTACAACCTTTGCCGATCCTTTTAACAATACAATTCTTGAAGCAATGTCTTGCGGTGTGCCAATTATTGCAAGTAATATACGCTCTATTCCAGAGTTTGTTGAAGACAATGTCAACGGATACACGATTACTCCAAATAAAGAAAACAAAGAAGAAATTATAGATTTTATAGAAGAAAAGTTGTTGTTTTTGATACAGAATCCCAATATGCGGCAAGAAATGTCAAATTATTCTATAAAAATCATAAAAGAAAATTTTTCTATTGCCACTAGAAATAATAAGTTGAAAAAATTATATGAAAGCTTTCTCTAAATTAATGCTTGTTTTAAAAACATATTTTAACCTTAAATTAATCGTTCATTATTTCATTTAAAAATAAAAAAGTCCTTACAATATGACAATTCCATATCTAGACCTTAAATTAATTAACTTAACCCATAAAGAAGAACTTAAAAACGCATTTGAAAATGTACTGAATAGTGGCTGGTTTATTATGGGAAAACAGCTGGAACAATTTGAGAAAAACTTTGCAAAGTATAATCAAACAGAATATTGTGTGGGCGTTGCCAATGGTTTGGATGCCCTCATCTTATCATTGAAAATTCTGGGCATAGGAGAGGGAGATGAAGTAATAGTGCCATCAAATACTTATATCGCTACTTGGTTGGCGGTTTCTTATGTTGGCGCTAAGCCTATTCCTGTTGAACCAAAATGGGAAACATGCAATATCGATCCTGATTTAATTGAGGCAAAAATTTCAAATAAAACCAAAGCTATTATTCCAGTTAACTTATATGGACAAGTGGCTGAAATGGATAAAATTATGATTCTTGCTAATAAGTATAACTTAAAAGTGATTGAAGACAATGCACAAGCTCAGGGAGCTATTTGTAATGGAAAAATGTCAGGAAGTTTTGGTCATATCAATGCTACAAGTTTTTATCCTGGAAAAAATTTGGGTGCATTAGGAGATGGAGGTGCCATTACCACCAATGACGAAAAACTGGCCCACGCCATCAAAGTTCTGAGAAATTATGGTTCCCAAAAAAAATACTACAATGAAATAAAAGGTGTAAACTCCAGATTGGATGAACTACAAGCTGCTTTGTTAGATGTAAAACTAAAATATTTGCCAAAAGATACGGAAGAAAGGCAAAGACTTGCGCTTATATATGATAAAGCATTGGACGGTATTGAAGGTTTGGTTTTGCCAGTCAATGCCATCGGCTGCAACTCTGTTTATCATATTTACCAAATAAGAACAGAAAGGCGAGATGAGTTACAAAAGTTTCTTGCCGAAAATGAAATAGGGACTGTTATTCACTATCCTGTTCCGCCACATTTACAAGATGCTTATAAAGAATTGGCTTATAAAAAAGGAGACTATCCAATAGCAGAAAAAATTGCTAATCAAACCTTAAGTTTGCCCCTGTATCCGGGTATGCTTGCAGAACAACAAAATTTTGTTATTAATAAGATTAAAGATTTTTATAAAAAATAAACTAGTTTTAAAATACTGAAAAAGTTCATTGTCTTAAATTTATTGAATTGATGAATTATGTTTATATTTGTAATTTTCAACCATATAAGACATAAATAGGTGCGGTAAGGACAAGAGCTAAATAACACAATATGAAACATTTATTAGAAGAATACGATTACATAAAACAGTTGATTCAAATGGACAAGGAACTTGTCGATAGGAAGGAGTTTCATAATAAGGTAGCGCCATTGTTGGTCAGCATGGCTAGCGACAAGCTGTTTATGACAGATGTGTTGAAACGAAATTTTTTGGACCAAGGGTTTCTTAACCAAGTGTGGACCGGCTACAATATCCCTTTTTTGTATGTTTACGAAACCGAGCATTTTAACTTGAAAATACATTTGTTCCCACCTGAAGAGCATAACAAAAAAAATATTGCAGCCCATTGTATCCATCATCATAACAATTATATGTTAACCACCAATGCTTTTTTTGGTTCGGGTTATGAAACATTTTTGTTTGAAAAAAATCCAATAGTAAACGCTGCTTCATTGGATACTAATATGAAAATAAGCAAACATTTTCATCAAAAAGATTTGAATCCAAGCACAGTGGATAGTTGGGAACCTCATGTGGTTTTTATTCCTGAATTATTGTCGGCAACGCTATTAATTTGGACACCCGACCAAAAAAGAAGTACAGATAATTTAAGGCAGAACTCAATTTTAAAAAAGTTTAAAAAACCATTAAGATGGGCCATTCATAAATTAGGATTAACCCAAAGTTTTGGTATTGCGGAAGAGAAAACCTATCAGTTTTATCCAAATCCTAATGGAAAAGGATTTAAAGGCATTGAAGAAGGTGAGTATTTTGCACCTACAAAAGCCGAAAAAGGAGATGAGGTTAATGACTATTCTGCTCAAATGTTGTTTGCATTCATTCAAAGATTTGGCATTGCCGATAAAGGTTTTTTTATGAAGAATAAACAATCAATTCCTCAATATTATCATAAATTTATTGATATGATATTAATCGATGAACCTATAAAAGATGTTTACCATCGCACAATTATCAATGTTCCTCAGAAAACTTATTTTAAAGAAGATATTTTAAATGCTCAATAGCACAAAGCAATTAAATTAATTTCTGAATTATGAAAATCATCTATTATTCTCCTCATCCTACCCATGATATTGTTTCTGAGGTTGGCTATGCAACCCATCAAAGAGAAACGATAGATGCGCTAAAAGGTTTGGGGGTTGATGTTTTGCCATTAATTATTGGTGGTGCTTCGCTTAATGAAATGCCATACAAAACTGGCAAGCCAACCGAGCACTCTGGTCTTAAGAAATGGATAAAGAAAATTGTTCCCACTTTTTTATGGATTAGCTTAAAGGATTTGAAAATGATTTTAAACGACAAGAAGTCAGCCGAAAAGTTGAAAATAGCTATCAAAGAATTTCAACCTGATTTGGTTTACGAAAGGTCGGAATATTTATTATGTCATAGTCTAAAAGTTACTAAACAGGCAGGCGTCAAACACTTTTTTGAAATTAATGCACCTTTTGTAGAAGAAATGTCAAAAATGGAGGGGAAAAGTTTTTTTACTTTTTTGGGACATTATATCGAAATGAAAAAATATCAAAGTGCCGATAAAATTTTTGTTGTTTCAACAGTATTAAAGGAATTTATTAAAAAAAAATATCATATTTTTGAACAAAATATCATTGTTTCTCCCAATAGAATTAATAGTGATAGTTTTTTAAATAAAGGAAAAGGCTTAGACTTAAATATTAATTCAGATGGCAGTCCTATTATCGGTTTTGTTGGTTCTATATTGCCTCACCATTATTTAGATTTTCTTATTGAGGCATTTGCAGTGTTGGTAAATGATAAAATTAAAGCAAAATTACTCGTTGTTGGTGAAGGCAGTTTGCTTGATAGTTTAAAACAAAAAGCAAAAGATCTGAAAATTCAAGATTTTGTCATATTTACAGGTAAAATTCAGCATTCTGAAGTTCGAAACTATATTAATTTGATGGATATTTGTGTAATGCCAGGTTCAAATTGGTATGGTTCTCCTATTAAAATATTTGAATATGGAATTTTAGGAAAGCCAATTATTGCGCCAGACAATGGACCCGTAAATGATGTTATGGAACAGATGAAAGATGGTGTTTTAATAAAGCATGAATTGAAAGATTTAGTGGATGCAATGAAATTGTTGTTAAGGGATGAAAATCTAAGAAATGAACTTGGAAAGAATTTTAAAACTAAAATAATGAATGAATACACATGGGAAAAAGCAGCGCATTTAATTATTAATCAATAAAATGAAAATATTGTTTTTAACTGATGGCATTTTCCCGTTCTCCATAGGAGGCATGCAAAAACACTCAACAAATTTAATAAAGAATTTAGGTGCATTAGGGCATGAGTTGACAGTAGCACATTGTGTTTACAATCAAGATTTGCCTTCTCAAGACAATGTAAATAATCTGTTTAATTCTGAGAATATTAAAGTAAATGGATTTGAATTTCCAAAAGGAATGAATTTCCCTGGACATTATATTTTAAAATCGTATCAATACAGCCAACAACTTTTTCGGTTTTATAAAAATTCAATAGACAATTTTGATGTTATTTATGCGCAAGGCTTCACCGCTTGGTTTTTTTTAAAACGAAGAAAGCAATTTAAAACAAAGATTGTTGTTAATTTACACGGCTTAGAAATGTATCAGAAAGCATACAGCCTGAAAGAGCAAGTGGAAAAGATGCTGCTGAAAATTCCATCTAACTATATTCTTAAAAAAGCAGATTTTGTTCAAAGCTTAGGTGGAAAATTAAATGAGATATTAAAACAATTTAGATTGAAAAATCCTGTTTTTGAATGTGGAATTGGAATTGAAGAAAACTGGAAATTGCAGCAAGTTAAATCCAATAATGAAGCGATAAATTTTATTTTTATTGGCAGACATGAACACAGAAAAGGGATTGATATCTTAAATAAAGTACTGTCAAATAAGTTTTTAAATTCCTATCAATTCAAATTTCATTTTGTGGGTCCTATTCCCGAAGAAAAACAACTAAAAAACGAACATATTAAGTATTATGGTTCAATTTCTAGTGAAGACGAGCTAAAAGCAGTTTTTGCGAAGTGCGATGTGCTCGTTTTGCCTTCCCTATCGGAAGGTATGCCAACCGTGATTTTAGAAGCCATGGCCCAAGGTCTATCCGTTTTGGCCACCAATGTGGGGGCGGTATCTCAACTTGTGGGTTTAGGAAACGGTAAAATCATTCATCCAGAAAATGAACATCAATTAATGGATGGTTTAATATATTTCATGAATATGGATATAAAAGAATTGGATGAAATGAAAAACAATTCAACCCTAAAAGTGGTCCCATTTTATTGGAAAAATCAAGTGAAAAACTATGAAAATTTCTTATTAAAAATAAAAAATGATTAGGGAGGTATATAAAGAGTTTAAACTGATAAAGCCTCTTTTATATAGATTTTTGCTAATTATTGGGGCAAGTTTTGGCGGTGCCGTTTTGTCCATCCCAATAGTATTGGGTATTGTTTTGTATGACTTGAGTAAAAGTGATTTTAAATCTGTTTTTATTGTTTTTGTTGTTTTATTATTGTTTTCCGATAGCAATTCTCCTTTGTTTTCTACATCTGGTGGAAATACAAAGGATTTGATTTTAATCTTAATTGTGCTTTTTTTAATTTTTAAAGGTAAAATGTATATTCAGTTTAGTTATTTAAAATATTTTGCCCTTTATATATTGGTTGCCTTTATTGGATTGTTTTTATCAAATTTTAGTTTAATAGGGTTGCAAAAATTGTTGTCTTATACCTTGGTGATTTTGGTGGTTCCTGTTTTGCTTTTCTTGATTTTTGATAAGGGCGATGGATTGGTTTTTTTAAAACAACTTATTTTGATATTTGCTTTTTTTTATGGTTTCAGTATTTTAATGTCCCGAATAAATCCTGCAGTATTTGCCCAATTTGGTAGGTTTAATGGCATCCATAGAAACCCAAATGGTGTTGGTATTTTTTCAACACTTTTTGTTATGAATATGTTTTTAATAAAGGATAAGCTTCCAAATATATTCTCCAAAAAAATGTTTTATACACTTGTAAGTATTTTTATCTTCGCTATTGTTATTTCAGGTTCTCGAAATGCGATGATATCTTTAGGTATTTTTGCAGGATTTAGATTTTTAAGAGTTCGTTTTTTGATTGGGTTAATTATTATTTTGGTTTTGGCGTTTAGTTATAATTTTATTCTATTGCAGTTAGAGGAACTTGTTGTAGCAGCCAATTTAGAAAAAGAACTGCGTCTCGATACTTTGTCTTACGCCTCGGGAAGGATATATATTTGGCAAGCCTGTTGGATGGAAATTCAAAATAATTTTTATTTTGGACATGGTTTTTCTTATGAAGAATACTCGAAATGGGACCGAGCTTATGTTAAAATTTTGCCAATGTTAATCCATAATTATGGAAATATTCATAATTCTTATCTTACAATATGGTTAAATACAGGGCTTATAGGTTTGATTGCCTATTTAATTGGCCTATTTGTTTACACCATTAAATTTCAATTTAAGAGTCTTTGGCTAGCCCCTTTTATTTTTTCAGCTTTATTTATGGCTTTTTTTGAGAGTTATATGGTGGCTTCCTTAAATCCTTATACTTGGCAGCTATGGTTTGCCTTCTTTATTGTTACTGTCAGTTTCAAACCATCTGTTTTTAGTAATAAAAATCCAAAAGAAAGTGCCATGACTAAAGAAATTCCCAGCATGTATTAAATGTATCAACCAATATGAAAGTGATGCTTCTTTTATATTATTTTTCTTAGATAAAACTAAGCTTTTTAACAAAAATAGGATAAGAAAAATTCCTAATAATCCAAATTCAGAAATCCATCTTATTAAGCCCGAACCGCCATCATTTACATTATAATGAGCAATGGCGTTTTCGGGCATTTTCTTTATAATAATTTTTTCATAAGCCGATTTATGGCTACCAATTCCGCCTCCTATTAATGGATTCAATTTAAATTGCTGCCAAGCAACTACTGAGTTTAAATAAATAGAACGAGAAGAGGTGTTCTGTGATTCAAGAAATTGTATATTTGGTATTTGTGGAAAATAGGCAAACAATTCATAGGATTGCTTTATTCGCGTTTGCGTTCCCTTGTATGCAAACAAGATTGAAAGTATGCCAATAATTAACGCCATGGAAACAATAATTTGTTTGTAGTTTTCTTGTTTAAATAGCTTAACAATAAAATAAAGGATAATGCCTAACCAAGCGGCTCCACTAAAAGTGAAAAACAAGCCTATTGTTAGGATTGTTAAAATAATATAATCTTTAGATTGCTCGAGATTTTTTAAAAGGTGTATTAAAGCTGGGGCAATTAAAAGTGCTAAATAAAATGGCTCTTCGCAAATGCTGTAGCAGCGAAACATCCCAAGCCACGCCCCTTTCATAGGTGTTAAATGAATGCCATTATAATGTAAAATTTGCTCAGGAATCGTTAAAAAAGCCGCAATAATAGCAATTTTTAGATAAGCATTAAATGTTTCGTGGATTGTTAACCATTTTAATTTAAAAAAAACAAACCAAGCCAAGCCAACAAATAAAAACCCAAACGATTGTTTCAATAAATTTTCAATAGGATAGGGGTGAATTAAGTTGGCTGTTGTACTGATAAGAAAAATAATTAGCCAAAACAGGAGAAATTTATTCCCTTTAACAAGTGTTTTCTTTAAAGTAAATATCCCTATTACAATTAGAATTAAATAAATGGGATAAAACCAATACAAGTCAAACAACCCATTAAAATTTTTAATGGATGGCGTAATGAAAAGCGATAACAACATCACCCAACTAAAAATCTGTTTGATTATTTTCACAAGGCCTATTCTTAACTGCAAAAATATAGAATTTAAAGGAAGTTTTTGTTTTAATATAATAGTGTAATTGTTCCAGAAAATTTAAACCATTTTCCTTTCGAAAGCACACTAATTGAAACTCCATAAACACCTTCTTGAACCTTTTCATTTAAGTATGTTCCATACCAGTTTTCTCCATTATTTGCCTTGAATATAATCTCCCCCCATCGGTTAAAAATAATATATTTATAATTATCATAATTACCTTTAATTGAAACATTAAAAAAGTTATTGAAATTATCATCATTTGGACTAAAAGCATTGGGGAAAAATACATTAATAGGGCAATCTTGTTTAATATTAAAAGAAATTGTGTCTTTGCAATTGTTCCAATTGACTCTAGCATTTTTGAAGGTTTTATATTCATCAGAGTTCAAAAACTGCGTAAAGTTTTGCTGTCCAAGCCAATTGTAAGACTGTGCATTGCCTGCGTCCAATCTCAAAAACTGAAAGTTTTCATTATAACAAATTATAGTGTCTTTAAAAATATTGGGGTTGTATATTACTTTTATTAAGGCTGAATCAGGTTTAATACAATTATTTATACCTAAAGTCATTTTTATTTTTGTGTTATGCAAAATAATGAAAGAATCCATGTTTGGAAGCTTTGATAAGATAGGAACTGCTGTAATTGGAGATTTAAAGTAATAAATGTCATTTTGACAGAGGCTAGTGTCTTTCAAAAATTTTTCTGAAACAGAGTCTTTTATAACTGTAAAGTTTTGAAAAAGGGTTTTACATTTATTTATGGAGCCTTTTAGCTCATAGACTTTGGGAACATATACTAAAATAGAATTTGAAGTATCTCCATTGTCCCATAAATAATTCAATAGTTTAATCGTGGGTTTTATTTGAATGACTTGGCTATTGCAAACATTAATTGTATCTTTTTTGATAATGGTGTCAATTTTATTAGTAATGCTTGCGTTAAATGTTTCAAAATAATTACAACCTTTATACCTAAAATTCAATTCATATTTTCCGGAGGTTGTAATTTCATATTTTTGAAATACCCGAAAATTGTTAATTATGAAATAGTCGAAAGTATCTGGATTTAAAATAATGAAATTTCCATTGCATAACAAACTATCGCCAAAAAACAAATTCGGTTTTTTAACTTTTAATTCAATAGAATCACTAAAAAAACAATTGTTGTTTGTCGCATTCACTTTTATGAAATACTGAACTTTACCGTGAACTTTTTGAAGGATCTTATATTTATTAGGGTAATTGAAACCAAACCATTCGAAATTTAATTTCTCGGGAAAATTGGTGTTAACTTCCATCTTTAAAGTGTCATAACAATTAAATGGTTCAGGGTTTTTAATTTTAAACGAGTAATTAAAGTCTCTTTTAATAAATGTTTTTTCCATCGAATCTTTCAAATTATCTAGAACATTTATTACAACAAGTTTTATAGTATTAGTTCTTGTAAATTGTGGGTCAGTTATAAAAAGTTTTGGATTTTTATTTGTGCTGTATAATATGTTGTTTACATACCATTTGTAAATAATATTAGCCCCTTGATTAGATTTATTAATACAAATTAGGGTGTCATCGCTGCACCCTCCAGAAAAGTCGAATTGCGCAATAGGATGTTTAAAATCAAATGGTTTGCAATTAATAATATTGGGTGTTTTTAAAACAGCTTCAAAAGAAAGCAATCCACTCGTATTGGATTTTGAAATGGCTTGGATGTAAATTTTCCCTGAACCCATACAACTTAGACTAATATATGAATTTGCATTTCTCAAATTTGCAATTTTAATGAGATTGTTACAATACCCGCCATAAATGTTATAATTCAACAGATTTGCACTTCCTGTATAGCTAATACCAAAATCATATCTTGATAAATTAATGACATTTAATTCAAACCATGTAGATTTAATATTTGAGTTTTCTTCTTCAAAAGGTGAGCCACCATAATTATGGCAATTGTTAAATCCCTGTAAAACATGTGTTCCTAATAAAGAAATAGTTCTAGATATTGCATTGGTGCAAAAATTTCCTGCATTAGTAGGTACATTATTCGGATTTTGAGTAATTTTCAGTGTAAATTGAGAGTTTATAGTGTTTTGATTTTCTATTAAAATAAAATATCGATTGTTGTCGCAACCAAAATTCTGAAAGCTAACGAAATCATCAAAACATGAGTTGCTATTTGATCCATTGATTGCAATTTCTTCAAGACTATTTAATGTACTATCAAAATTGTTATCAAAAATTTGAGAATATGGTTTCGTATATCTGTAAATTAAAATCCTTGCTGAACATTTATTAATTGTATTTATTTCAGCACTAATTTGCCCAGCACCAGAAGTTGTGAATGTATACCATAAATTTCGCCTTTCTATTCTTCTCAGCTTGTTTAGAGTGTCTTTGTAAGGTATTGGATAAGTATATCTATCGTAAATATGATGGCCATTTCCTGGCTTTGGACGGGGGTCAGAAAATGCAGCAGTTGTATGGCAGGTTATTGGAATGGCAGGACTAATAGAACTGTTGTTTAAAATATGTCCAAGATT
>Ga0105050_10008169_pt1 | contig 12177 bp, 11 predicted proteins | sample FRY01_FD_78088 | JGI IMG/M metagenome (GOLD analysis project Ga0105050, IMG submission 78088) | Freshwater microbial communities from Lake Fryxell liftoff mats and glacier meltwater in Antarctica - FRY-01 | ecosystem: Environmental > Aquatic > Freshwater > Ice > Glacier meltwater ... | reverse complement strand
CTCCACCACCTCCGGCAACATCACCGATGACATCATCATGCGATACCTGGACCGCCATACCCACAAAGATGGCTTCAGCCCCTCCACGTGATCCTACCGGCCTCGGCCGGTCAGTCATTCAGTGTCAGTGGACCACGCCCCGATGACCCACGTCCGCGTCGATTCCCAGACTGTTGAGCGCCCGATTGCCGAGACGCTGGATGGCTCCGAGCAGGTCGGTCTATTCGCCAAGTTGCCTGCGGGTTTCAAAATCGACACCCCGCTTGGCACCTACAACCCTGACTGGGCGGTCACGAGCGGACGCGGGCAAGGTCCGGCGGTTCACCTTGTGTCCGAGTCAAAAAGCGACTTCGAAGCACTCCGCGACAACGAAATCGCCAAGGTCCTGTGCGGCGAAGCGCATTTCAAGGCGATCGGCGTCGATTACGTGAAGGCCGTCAAAGTCGAGGATATCCTCGAAAGGCTGATGGCCGCGGAGTGAGGCGCCTTTTTTGATGACCTCAAATATCGGTGAGCCAACTGCAGTTCCATTCCTGCCATGGTCGAAAATCGCAAAAAACTATCTGCGCCGGGGTAGAGGATAAATTAGAACAGTTATGCTAATAATCTAATTTGGGCCAGATATTTCTGGCGATTTCAAAAAGGTGCTCGCCTCTTTCTTTTATTTCAGCTTCTGACCAATTGGCTTTATGAGCAAACCACTTGTTCATAAACAAACCGGTGTGTTCTGAAAATTTTGCTTTCTTAGAAGCGAAGCTTTGATTTCCTGCAGAAATGTTGAGGCTACTCGTCACAAGCGTCAAATTCCCGAGCAAGTTCAGGGCTACCTTTCTAGCGATGCTTTGTGGCAAGTCCTGATATGGTGCTGCAAACTCGCCTTCTGCAAATGGCCATTCCTCGGTCCAAGTCCGCGGTAACACGTGTTCTACCCACAAACCTGGGGGGCGGTCGTTCTGCTCTGCCATGCTCGAGCGTGTAGCCCGCTCGAGTTCCCATAATAGGTCCACAAGACGCGGTTGCGGCGCTATGGCGTAAGCGTCTTTCGTAAGGATACCGGCCTTCAGCTCAACGTCGTTGGGGAAGCGGACGCTGTCACCGTCTTTGCCCGCAAAGAACGATTTGAATGTGCCGACTGACACGCCCTCGTGCCGAAACTTGCCTGAGATGCCATGAAACACATTGTTGAGGTTCTTGGTCGAAAGCTGGCAAAGTGCTCGGCGGACGATGTAGGAATAGAGCAGCTTCGTGATCGCCGCGCGGGTCGCGCTGTTGACACTTGCATTACCCAACTGCATCGCCACCGGATATACCGTCGTCACCTGCCATGCCGCCATTTTGCGGCCAAACCAAGCGATGTCAGGGTCCATGGATTTGCGGCCCTCAAGGGTTTCATAGAGGGGTGCGTAGTGGTCGAGCAGCTTCAGCTCGTCTTCGACATTGGCGAAGCGCGGCGTGCCCTTAGGCACGAAAAAGTCACGATATTCGGCATAAAGTTCGCGCATAGAGATTTTGTCGCCTGTCTCGGCTGCCAGCGTATGCGCAAGAAAATGATCGATCCTGGGTCGCCGGGGCCTCGCGTTTGGGGCGTCAACCTTCCACCAAGCATCATCCAGCGGGTCCCAAAGCTTTTTATATAGCTCGTCGACTTTAGCTTCCTGCTTTTCCGCCCGGTGGAAAATGTTATTACGAACGAGGTCCATTGCCAGCAGCGGCTCGCCCTTGGAGTTAAGCGTTTCGAATATGACTTGGGCATCATCCTCCTCGCTCAAGCTGATCACCACCAGTTTCAGCCGCTCTAGCACGGCATTTAGCAAGCCTTCCAATCTCTCGCTGCTCAGGCCCTCGTCTGTCTGACCCGTGCTACCCTCGGCAAATTCTTCCCCGGGAGGGCCTTCTTCGCTCGGGCCGCTGAGTGCGAATTCCTCGATCCATTGATAGAAAAGGAAATAAGCGCGGAACGCTGGATATGGCGTATTTTTTGGGACTGCCGCGCCCCAGAACAGGTGTTTGTAAGACTGGATCACCTGAGCATATTCCATATCCAGCAGGTCATGGAACAGGGCTCGATCCGATGGCGTTGGGTTGAGCTTAAATCGGGTGAGCGGATCGGTGTCTTTGCTCTTAGGAATGTTAAAGAGATAGCCGTTCACATGATTAATCAAATCGGTCAGCCCGTGCTTGCGAGCAACTTCGCGCAATGCAACAAGGAATAGCTGAAAAGTGGTTAGGCGCTGCTGGCCGTCTACGACCTGCACTAACTGCGTCTTGCCGATCTGCGACCCAGCATCCACCGGTGCGATTAACAGTGCGCCCATGTAATGTTTAAACTTGCTGTCGCCACTCAAAACTTCGGCTGCCTTGGCCTGCACGTCTTCCCAAAAAGGAAGCAGTCGATGCTCTGCCCATTGATATTTGCGCTGGTAGAGGGGGACCATAAAGCGGCGGTCGTCCTTTAATACCTCTTCAACCGTATGATCGTCAGCATTCATTTCGAGTGGTCCTAAAAAGAACGATATCCGTCACCATAAACCGCATAAAACGCACTTTTATTGAAGTTAAATATAATGCAGAGCATTAAATATAATGCAGAGCAAAAATTCGATCGTGCGCGAAGCTACTAAACCAACCAAATTATTCCAGCCGACTGAGCCTCGGGCAGCGCATAAGTCACAGCAGTTGTTTTGTTTATTCAATATCTAGAGGTAAATCGGCGTCGGTGTAACCGCCTACGACCCAGATGAAGCTTTGCACATCGATGTTGTCCACTGGTTTCAGATCCGCCAGGCCGGCTCGTGCATCGTCCGTCAGAGCAAGCAGGCTCTTGTAAACCGCCGGGTTTAACTCCGCGTCATACTGATACTGAAAGGGATGCCCGATCCGCTCGGCGAAGTCCCGCGTGACAGTGGGTTTCAAGAACATGTGTTCGGTCGGCTTCCACAAGTAGGGGAAATAGGTCACCATCGCCCAGGATACCGTACCATATGGCTTCGCCGCTGCATGCATCCCCGCGAGACCTGCCGCCAGATCACCGAAAGCGAACTTGGCCGCAGCCTGCAGAAATTTAGGGCCTTCAGGTCCCTCGATCGCCTGCTTGAGGTGCATGCTCTCAAACGTGGCAAGCAAATTGATCCAGACCGGGGCCTTGCGGACCGCATCGGCATCGGCCCGGTTCGCCATAAGGGCTTGCTCCACCTGCAGGGTGGCATTTAACGCTTGGCTCGCCTTGATCTTATATGGACGTTCTTGCTTGAATTGCTCCCCCGAAAAACCGCTGGGCATAAATTTCAAGAAGTGGGCAATCGCCGCATCCATACCAAAGTACCCAGGCTCCAGTTTGCCAGCTTGATTGCGCAGGCGAGCAAGAAGCAGGCCGTGATCGTCGTCATGGAGGATTTCTCCGCGTTTGCCCGCGCGGATGGTAGTTCCATCGTAGCCGCCGTCCTTGCTGGCTAGGATGCGGATCAACGTTTTTCCAAGTTTCTCTTCGTAAGTCGCCATCACGAAACTCCCCCCGACGCCGCCAGTCTCGGACGGACACGCCACTCATGTTTATGCACACTCATCCTCCAAGCTCCAGGAGCTGTCGACCCAGTGCCTCGATGCGGTCACGCCAAGCGAGCTTGTCCAGCCACTCCTCCGGGATCCCGCTCATCCCATACAATGCGCCTGCCAGCTGACCCGTCACCGCAGCGACGGTGTCGGCGTCATCGCCCAGATTTGCGGCCAGCAGAACAGCGTCCCGGAATGACGTCGTTCGGGCAACACACCAGATGGCTGCCTCAAGCGTGTGCACCACATAACCCGAAGAACTGATCTTGTCGCGATGCTTGCCCCGCCACGCGCCGTTCATGACCCGCGCCACTTCGCCCTCGAGATGCCCTCCGTGCGCCCCAAAGACGTAGCTCAGGTCTTGGCCCGAGGCGGTCAAGTACAGGAGAAAGGCAAACCGCTCACAGGCGTCGAGACACTCCTGAGCGCCGTGGGTCGTGGCACTCTGGCGCATCGCCATGTCACCGCCGATGGCCTCTTTGCCCCTGGCAAACAACGCGGCCGGTGCAAGGCGCATTAGCGAGCCGTTGCCGGCAGCCGTCGCGCTGGTGGAACCGGCCACAGGATTGGCACTCTGTTGGAACCGCTTGAGAGCACCTGAGGTGGTCACCCCAATATCGAAGCAGGTACCCGTGCAGCTGTATTCACCATTGCGCCACCAGGCCGAAAACCTCTGCATGAGATCGTGTTCATCGAGACCACTGCAGGCGACGAGGCTTTCTGCCAGCGCGAGGGCCATCGCGGTGTCATCGGTCCACTGCCCGGCAAACAGCTGAAAGGGGCCCTTGCCGATCATGCCTTTGAGCCGCGGCTGGCTATCCCGCCTGCAAAATTCGAGCGTGGTCCCGACAGCGTCACCCACCGCGAGGCCCAGGAAGGCGCCAAGGAACCGATCATCCACCGCTCGCTCGATCGTATCGCGGGGCTGCTCATCGACAAAGGCGGTCCTGTGAACATGTTTCTCCTGTGGGCCTACGTCGATTGCGTCCGGCCGGGCCCAACGGACCGCTTCAATCGCGTCCTGCGCAGAGGTGCCGAGCTCGACCATCAGTCGTGCAGCGATCGTTCCTGAACGCCCGAGCCCACCCTTGCAGTGGACGAGAACGTCGAAGCCATTCCTGAGAAGGAAGCGGATTCCCCGTCCCTGCTCGGCCCACGCCAGTTCGAACTCGGCGCTCGGCACGCTTACGTCGGGTATCGGCAAATGGAACCAGGTCATATGGCGATCCGCGACCGCCTCGCCGAGCCCTTCGACGTTCAACGCGGTCAGCTCGTGACTTTCGACCAACGTCACCACAGCCGCTGCACCCCAACGCGCCACCGCGTCGAGATCAAGGTCGAGATCGCGCTGCCATGCACCCGTCCAGGCATCCGTCTGATGTTTGCCCGGGCAGAGTGTGACGCCGATCCGGCCCATGCCTTCACCGGCCCGCACTTCACCAATTCCCAGCGGATGGGTCAGGCTGGTTCGTATTGCGACGGTAGCTTTGTTGGTCACGGGCACCCCCTTCAAAACTTGAGCCGCGTGAGGCGGCGCCCTGCCGTGATCAGCTGGCCATCATCACTCACCACAAGGTAGGAGTTCAATCGTTTCTCCAGCCGCTTGAAACCTTCGCCTAGGGCCGCTGCGGCGCGCGAGCGGGCCTGCTTGTCGAAGTAGTAGATGTCCGCGCCGTGGTGACGCCGCTGCTGACCGTACGAGAGCAAGGTCTCGACGACTACAGGCGAGATCGCGCGCTGCTGGCAGCGGGTCTGTGCGTGAGCAGTGTACATCCTGAAACCTCCTCGAATTGCCTGAGATTGGAGAATGCCCTACGCAGGCGACAAAAGCTGTCAGGGGGGCACAGATGTCGTTTGCCAAAGCTACCGACCTCTTGCGACTCGCGATGACAGCATCGGGGCGACGCGGGGTGTGCCTGGCAGAAGTCGAAGCAGAATACGGATGTGTGCGGCGCACCGCTCAGCGCATGATCGAAGCCCTGCAGCAGGTTTTTCCTCAGACTGAGCACTATGTCGGCGACGATGGCCGGCACTTCTGGCGGGTCCCCGCCCGCGCTATCGCCACCCTGCTATCGCCGACGGCCGATGAGCTGGCTGCCCTGTCGATGGCCGTGGCGGAACTCGAGCGGACCGGCGCCACTCCGCAAGCGAGCAAGTTACGCGATCTCGATCGCAAGGTTCATGCACTCATTCCGCCCGAAAGTGGCTCGCGGCTGGCAACCGACGAAGAAGCTTTGCTGGAAGCCATGGGATATGCTGCTCGGCCCGGGCCTCGACCCCGAGCCAATCCAGAAGTCGACGATGCGATTGCAGAAGCCCTGAAGGGACCTTTGCACTTGAAGATCTCCTATCGCAGTCGGGCCCAGGATGAGGCTTCGGAGCGCACCGTCGCACCATATGGTTTGCTGCTCGGAGCCCGCCGCTACCTGGTCGCCATGGATGTCGCCAAAGCCGATAGCAAGCTGCGGCACTACCGGGTCGAGGACATCATCTCGGCCATACCAATGGATTCTTCATTCGACATTCCAGAGTGCTTCAAGTTCAGCGATTACGCCCAACGTGCGTTTGGATCCTATTACGAAGACTCCGAGTACGAGGAAGTGGTCTGGCGGTTCTCACCCGCCGCAGCCGAGCGGGCGCGGCGCTTCGTCTTCCACCCCTCGCAGCACCTTGAGGAAGCGGCCGATGGTTCGCTCACTGTGCGATTTACCGCATCAGGCCACCTGGAAATGTGTTGGCACCTCTATGCATGGGGTGATGCGGTCGAGGTCTTGGCGCCGCCGCCCCTCGCTGCGCTCGTGAATCAGCATCGCCGGCCCGACTTTGCAGCTTTGCCGTAGACGGATCCCAGGTCCGATACTGACGCATGGAATAGCCTGCAAACAAGCAAAGATCTTGGAACTGATAATTATCGCGTGTGGCACGCCTATGAAAAAATCCAGCAGATTACAAGAAATACCACAATCCACACCCATAAAGGTGGTGGCGGCGACTTTTTAGTGATCGTAATTCTCCTTCACGGGTATCTCTGAGCTGTCGCGTTTTAGAACCGATCGCAAGAGCGGAGTTGGATCGGCAGCTGGATTCCGCCAGTCTACTCGACCTGGATGTGTTACAGTAACGACCGCCCGCCCATCTCGAGCCACGTGCGCTTCGCTTAACCAACCACGATCATTGGACTCTCGAAATGTGCCGAAGACTCTTGTGGCACCGAGCTTCTCCCGGACCCAGCGCCCCGCGGTGCCGCCTAGGCACAGCACGGTTCGAACCGAAAGTTCACGCATTACAACCTCGTGAACCGGCCAACATGCGTCCAATAATGTGGCCTTCTCGGTCGCCAGGTCCGCTTCACTGAGTGACCGGACGAACGCAACGTTGCTCGCGGGGACCCTTCTTAGATCGAGGGCGAGCTTCTCGAACATGTGCCGGATGCGCGGTTGCATGCCGTAAGTGCCGGGAGCCTTTCCTTCCCATGCTTCGTCGAGGTACCTGGATGAATGCCTTGGCATGTTGGGCCATTCTGCAAGGTCGCGCGCAATCGTTCGGTCAGCTTGCTTGGTTGGCGAGCCACCAGGATTCAGGCCCAACACATAGAGCGGAGCGGGCTCGTCAAAGGCTCCCTGACCCGAGTAAAACACGGCGCCCGAGCGCAATTTCACCATAGCTGGGAGGGCGTTCGCAGATCGTTCAATGGCTTGCAGCGGTGAAGTCATTTCTGTTACTACTATGTTACTGAGCGCCCTATCTTTGAATACACTGGCGAAGCAGTTTGTCAGCATTAACGACTGCAAAACCCGACGGCGTGTACGCATTTTCCATCCACTATCAGTGCAGCCGAATTCCCCGCGTCATTTGACCATCTATGCGTTTCGCCCAACCCCGGAGCGTCGAAAGCTTGGCTTTTCACACCAAAGAGAGATGAGACAGCTTGCATGAGCTGATCCTTTGCAGGCGGCGAGGCCGGGCCAGTGTATTCATCAGCCTCGAGTAGATAGCTGCGGACGAGCTTAGGTCCGAGCCGGGCGAACAGATATGCCGAACCGAAAAGGTCAAACCCGATGACCTTGCTGTTTGCTCCAAAAATCACACCTACTTGGTGTGGCTGTGGCGCAAAGCGGGCCAGATCATTGTCGATTGACGATCGGCGGTGCGCGTAGAAATCTGCCTCTGCCGACGTACAGCTTTCGCGCTCTGCCGAGAACTTTTCGTCAATATCGGCCCAAACCTGTCCCTGATCGGAGCGCAGGCTGTTAAACACGCGTAGATTTTGCGAGACCGACTCCATTCGCTTTGCTCGCCCCTTCGCGAAGTGAACGTGCTCGGCTGACGAGGCGAGGTTCGCTTGAGCCGACCACCGCCCTCGTTCAAGGCACGAGACCGGGACCACTGTTGTTTGGTAAGGCGGCAGCACCATCGACAGATTGAATGTCCGATTCTGCTTCAACCCGAGCACCTGCTCGCCATCGAGCAAGAAGACACTCTGGCTGGCGCCGTTGCCGACAACGAGTTCAGGCACCGAGCCATCTTCTGAAGTCTCGCTCACCTCCACAAGTTTTTGTGCGAACGCCTCGTCAAGCGTCAGGAATTCCTCCTGGACATCGGTTTCGGCGAACAGCGGCACTGCGAACATGGATCCCGATATGAGCGGTTCCCCGAACCGGGTCTTGGTCAGCAAGTCGGAAATGGCGGTCACGATTCTCTCCACGCTGTTGATGGGAGAATCTCACACAACAGGGCGACAGATTCGGTCACCGGGTCCGGGAGGATCACGAGAAAAGTGAGTCCCACTCCCCCTTATGAGAACCGCCATGGTTGGCCATACCCGGTTTTGTTAGGACACCGCGCGGGCTTACGTAGCTGTTGATCCGCCTTTCGGGCTGTTCACGCCATCCAATATTGAAGGCCCAGAGCTTCGGGTAAAACGTCAGTTCAGAATACGGCAGGTTGTCGTGTATCCACCAGGCCAAGCGTTGCCACCCCCCCTCCTCATCTTTGAATCGGTCAAAGAATCTTGGCAGCACGACGCAGGCCATTGCCCCCATTTGACCGTTCTCATCGCGCAGGTCCCATATGTGGTTTGCAGCGTTTCTTTCGTTCGATGCGCAGTTGTAGCCCTTTGCTCCCCTTCTTTGCATTCGAGCGCCGAAGCCATTGACCTCGGCGCTACGGTAGGCGGATCGGATGACAACCCGCCCAAAGGTTTGCTGCAGTGGTTCAAGCAATTCCGCGCACAGCTTTTTCCCAGCCTCGACAGCCAAGTCTGGGTCATTCGGGACGTTACTCATCCCATGAAGGGCAGCGATGTCCGAGAAAAGGAAATCGCGCATGAAGAAGCTCTCGGACAAGCGCGTTCGGCCGAACTCGCTCAGCCACTCCACGCTCAGTGGGTCGGTGCCGGGATGCGGAGAGTCTGTAATCCAACCAAAGCGCACCTCCACTCCTTGAAGATCAATCGGGCGTGACATTTCCCCTTCATCCACCGCGCCCGCACCGAGCGCGTCCACGAATTCGCCAAAGTCTTGCTTACCGGAAGATCGAGGACAAAAGCTGTGAACCAGGACAGCCGCTTGACGCACTTTGAAACGCTTGGCCTCTAGGACTGCGGCGGCTGTACGATGCAAAAGCTGATACCGAAGGGACGAGGCCGACGCGACAGAGATGCCAAGCAGTGCGCATAGACCTGCCAATCGTATAACTTTTCGTCCGCTTCCGTCGCCCGACCAGTCGGAGACATAATCGCCAAATGGTTCGTCGACCTTGCCTTCGACGGCAAGTACCGCCAACCCGTTCGAAAGAGTAACGAGCGCCAGCAGATCGGTCTGGCTGTGACCGCCTTGGCCATCCTCGAGGTCAGTCTTACGCTCGAGCCACCCATCTACCAGCTCAACGCCGCGGTACTCTGGTGCGGTTTCCAGCACTGATTTCACCGTCAGGGGAAGGCCGTTCGCCGCAAACCAGCTATCCGCGAGTGACTTGGCAGAGCGTCCTTGCCGCCAGTGCGTCGCCATGCCTAGATGCGGTCGGACATCGATCGGTCGGAGCAGCGGGACTGCTAAGCGCATGGCTCTATGCAATGGACTTCCCCCGGCCACCAAATCAACAGATCGACAGCGCGCAAACTTCGCACGAATGGGGGGAAGTTGAAATGAGTATCGATAGACTTATCCAAGGTCTGCCTCAACGTTCCTCGGAAGAGCGCCGGCTTATGCGCCAGCGAGCCGCCAGCCAGGCATCAGCAGGTGTGGGAGCAGAGGCGATTGCCGCTGAAAAACTGGTGGAGGCGATCGACCACCTCGAACGCTCTCAAGCTGAGGCGCTTGTCGAGCACATCCGCTCGCTACCCAAGGCCCGCCGTGTAGTGGAAGCCTTCTCTTCTCCAGCGATGACCGCCACTGAGCGCACCGTGGTCCAGGTACTGCTCGATCACCCGGGATTTACCTCGACTGAGCTTACCGCGGCTCTCGGATGGAAGGCTCAAGCCTGGCACATGCATTTCGGCACCATGTGCTTCAATCGCCGATCCCGACTATGGCCTGCGCCGCCGTCAGAGACCCACGACGCCGCATTTTACAGCGGCATTTTGGCCGATTTTGACTCGTCACGCTCGACATTCACGATGATGGCAGAAGCGACTGAAGGCTTCGCTGCGCTTGGGTTACGGCCTGAAACGGGTTGACACGGCCGCGCTTAGCCGAGGCCCCAAGAGGTGGCCTCGCCCGATTAACTGTGGCCTATGTGTGTGGATGACAGGTTCTGACACCTCTCATTGGTAGATGGGGAAGATGAGAAACGAGTCGCTCCCCACCGCCCCTCGACACGGACTGTCGAAGTCTCGCATCGCTGCATTCGAGCAGTGCCCGAAGCGGCTCTGGCTTCAGGTGCACCGGCGGGAGCTCGCGGAAACAGATGCAGGCAAGGAACTTCGTTTCGCCGCCGGTCACGAGGTAGGCGAGGTCGCGTGCTCACTTGTGCCCGGTGGGATCATGATCGAAGCTGTTCCAGATCTCGCAACAGCGGTCGCCCGGACAGCTGAATTGCTCAGAAGCCCCAACCAGTCTGCGCTCTTCGAAGCCACCTTCGTTCACGACGACGTGCTAGTTCGCCTCGACGTTATGGAACCGCACGAGGACGGATCGTGGCACGTGGCCGAGGTTAAGAGCGCAACCTCGCGCAAGGACTGCTACGTTACCGATTTGGCAACCCAGCTTTGGGTTTTGCGTGAGAACGGGGTGCAGGTCCGTTCCGCGGCCATTCGGCATCTAAACAATCAATTTTTACTGGAGAACCAAGGCCAGTTTGATGGCTTGCTCGTCGATGTCCCCACACTTGAGGACGCAGAGGAATTGGTAGCTACTCGGGCCGAGGTCGTAAGCGCCGCGCGAGCGGCGCTGTCCGGCCCCGAGCCGGAGATAGCCATCGGCGACCACTGTCACGCGCCGTATTCCTGCGAATTCAGGGGCTTCTGCTCCCAACTCTCTGTGCAGCCGGGGTGGCCCATAGAGCTCCTGCCGAGCACCGGGCGCAAAGTCGCTGCAAAATGGGCGGAGCAAGGCGTGGTTGATCTTACCGAAGTTCCGCCGGGCAGTTTTGATAACCGGCTTCATGCACGCATTCACGAAGCCACCTGCACGGGGCTCCCGTATCACGACCCCGATGGCGTAAAGGCCGCAACTGCGGGCTGGTCCTGGCCGCGAAGCTATCTGGATTTCGAGACGATCGCCTTCGCCATTCCCAAGTGGATCGGAACTCGGCCCTGGCAGCAGGTGCCATTTCAGTTCTCCGTTGATATCCAGTCCGAATGCGGAGGGCTCGATCATCACGAATTTCTCCGCCTTGATGGTGCCGATCCGCGCCGCGCCTGCGCCGAGGCCCTGCTCGCCGCTCTGCCGTCGTCGGGCGCCATCATCACCTACTCTGCGAGTTTTGAACGGAGTCGAGTGAAAGAACTCGCGTCGCTCTTTCCTGATCTTCGGTACGAGCTCGACCTGATTGCCGCGCGCATCGTCGATCTGCTCCCGGTAACGCGCAACCACTGGTACCACCGGGATCAGAGGGGGAGTTGGTCTATCAAGGCAGTCCTGCCAACTATCTCTGACAAAGTGGGTTACGATCAGATGGCCGTCGGAGACGGCTCGGCGGCGCAAGCTGCGTATTTGCAGGCGACCCATCCCGAGTGCCCGGACTTGGAGCGGGGCGAAATAGACCGCGACCTTCGCGCCTACTGCGCCCTCGACACTCGTGCGATGATCCTCCTGCTCGACCACCTCACGCAGCTGAAAAAGCATGGTACTGTAGACGCTGCATCGCAATAGAAACATGCTCTAATCGTCCTATCGGAGAACCTGATTTTGGCTGATTTCCGATTTCTTCACGCTGCCGACATTCATCTTGACAGCCCTCTACGCGGACTTTCGCGCTATGAAGGTTTGCCAGAGCAGGACGTCCGCGGCGCTACGCGAGCCGCGTTCGACAACCTCGTGCGGTACGCCATCGACGAGGCAGTAGACTTCGTCGTAATCGCCGGCGACCTCTTCGACGGTGATTGGCGCGACATGGGCACGGGCCTCTATTTCGCCCGCGCGATCGGGCGGCTCGACCAGGCCAGCATCCCCGTTTTCCTTCTTGCCG
>Ga0105050_10008166_pt1 | contig 12179 bp, 15 predicted proteins | sample FRY01_FD_78088 | JGI IMG/M metagenome (GOLD analysis project Ga0105050, IMG submission 78088) | Freshwater microbial communities from Lake Fryxell liftoff mats and glacier meltwater in Antarctica - FRY-01 | ecosystem: Environmental > Aquatic > Freshwater > Ice > Glacier meltwater ... | reverse complement strand
GTTTGGAATTGCACCCGTAGTTTACACTCCAAGCGGAGCTCTTGCTTTTTACCTACGAGCGGCGCGACTTGTCCAGTCGACAGCAGTGGGCGCAAATAACTCCAACGTTGGGTTGCATTACTCGGATTCGGCCGTGGGCATGAATGCCGGCGCGATCGGTGCCAACCCAACGGGGATTCTATCGGGCACTGCTGGGACGACTGCAGGTGTTTCCGACTGGCCGTTCACCGCGAATTCACTCCTCCCGCAAGAGATGGTGTGCGGGGGTAAAGTGCCGAATGGAAAATACCCGACAGCACAATTTTCTGCCGCGGTGGGCACCGTTTGGCTTTATGGATATGAAGCGGCATGATCTCCCTATTCCGGCACGCCGCCTACCGGGCTAAATACGTTTACGGGTCCAAACTCCCCCTCTCCTCCCCCGTTGACGTGTCGATGGAACTCTCCTCCGCTTGCAACATGCGTTGCTCGTATTGCTATCATGGCGATAAAGCGAACCTCCCTTTCACCATGGGGATGATGACGAAAGAGACGATCGATAAGATCGTATGGAGCGCGGCGGACGCGCGCGTCCCCGCTCTTAAGTTCAACTACAGGGGGGAGTCGACGCTCAACCCGCTTTTTCTTTACGCAACCACTCTCGCGAAAAGCCTCGCGCACGAGTCGACGTTCATTGAACGCCTCACCAATTCGAATTTTAAATTCGATAATAAGCGAGAAGATATTTTCACGGCGTTGGCGAATCAGACGAAGGTGAAGATATCGTATGACTCTTTCGACAAGGCGATTTTCGAGGCGCAGCGCACGGGCGGGGATCACGCCGTCACGACCGCCAACATTGACAAGTTCTACAATTGGCCCGGCCGCACGACTCGAATGGTGATCCAAGCCGTCCGCACGACGGCGAACCGCGACGAGGATATCGCGGGGCTCGCCCGGAAACGTTGGCCGTCCGCGACGATCTCGATCCGCGATATGGTCGCCGGCCGGGTCGAGAAGGACGTCTCCGCGCTGGAGAACAAGACCCGCGACGCTTCCGAGCGACAAACGTGCATCCAAGCCCACGTCCGGTTGATGTTCGACTGGACCGGTAACGCGGGGGTGTGTTGCCCGGATATAAAAAACGAGTTACGCGCCGGCGACATCTATAAAAACTCCGTACGCGAGATCTTCAACTCGCGAGCGGCCCGGGAGATCCGCCGCGACCTCAAGACCGGCGCCGCTTTCGACCGCGACCCGTGTAAAAATTGCTCGAGCTTCGAGAGCTACAAAGGCTTCAAGCCGAGCTGGAAATCATGAAGACCGGATTCGTCATATGTTCCCGTATCGAGTCTAAACGCGTCCCCCGAAAATGTTTCGCGAAGGTGGCAGGAGAGCCGTTGATCAATAACTTGATCCGCCGTTGCCTCGTGACCGGGTACCCGGTTTATCTCGCGGTCCCGGGGAAGGACTTCGAAGATTACCGATATTTAAAAGACCTCTTCCCCGATAACTTCGATATCCACGTCGGTCAGGCCGACGACCCTCTCGCGCGTACGGCGAACGCAGCGGCGAAATACGAGCTCGACGCCGTGATCCGGGTTTGTCACGACAAGATCTTCGTCGAGGAGAGCGTCGTCTCCGCTATGTTAATGGCGTTCAATCGAGATCCGAAGACCTCATACGTCTTCTCCTCCACGCTCCCCGCCGGCGCCGCGATCGAAATCATATCGCGCGATGCGCTTCAACGCGCGGCCCGGGCGTATAAAAACGTCGAACATATCTCTTACGCGATCCGCGCGCTCGACGGCGTGAAGATAGAGGACGTTGACTTCTCCCGCCAATGGAAAACAAAGCACCGCCTTTTAGTCGACTTCCCCGCCGACGTGGAAGTCCTCGACCTCGTGTTAAAGAAGTGCGGCGCCGATTGTTCGCTCGAGCTCGCGCTATGGTTTCTCGATCGTCACCAATGGGTTACGGCGCTCAATGCGCCGCCGGCCGTGACCGTTTACACTTGCGCGTACAATGCGGCTAAGTGGCTGGAAAAAGCCATGGGATCGGTCGCCCTGCAAAAGGGCTTCGGGCGCATGGAATACGTTCTCGTGGACGACGCCTCGAATGATGCAGGGGCGACCGCGCTCCTCATGCGAAAGTTTTGCAAGACCTACAAAAACGCCCGGGTCGTGCGAAACGATATTAACCTGGGACTCGCGAGCTCGTCCAATGTCGCCCTTAGCGAAGCGCGCGCGCCGTATATCGTGCGGCTCGACGCCGACGACTTCTTCACGTCGGAAGAATCACTGCACCAATTGGTGAGCGTGGCCGAGACAAGCGGCGCCGACGCCGTGTACCCTCACAACTATTTCGGCTCGCGCCGGGTCGTGCAACCGGGGAACCACTCGCACCATGTAGGCGGCGCCTTGTTCCGTACGCGCGCGGCGAATCACGTCCGTTTCACAGAGGGCTTGCGGGGGTACGAAGGGCTCGACTTCTTCGTCCGCGCACGCGAACAAATCAAGATCGCATACCTTCTCCACCCGACATTTTTCTATCGGCAACACGACTCATCTATGAGCAAGACCAACCTGGCGGCGCGAGCCGAGATCCTCCAATCGATCACGGCGGGGTCGACCCAGTGAGCGGGCGCCCCAAATACCCGGCGATCGATCTCGTGAAACTCCTCAAGATTTGGTCCGCCGACGATTGGGCCGCAATGCTCGGGGAATGCGAGCGAAAGGCGGACGTCGAGAAACTCAAATCAACCCTGTACGGAATTTGCCGAGGCATGAGCGAGATCGTGAAAGTCCATCTTAACGACGACCGCATGATCGCGTCTTTCCTCAACCTGCAACGGTCCATCGAGGTGACGATGAAGCGTATTTTACGGCGCAAGTACCCGAGTGTCTTAGACAACGCTCCGAGGTTCAATGTCAACCTCGTCGACCCCGAAGGCATGCGTAAAGAGTTTGATAATAAGAGAAAAAGAGATCTTGAATTTAGTAAATTCTTAAGGGACTCTAGGTATTAAATGGACCATTTAGATATCCTCCGATACGCGCTCGTCGCCTACGTCGTGGCCGCGCCTTACCTCGTTATCTACATTCAACAATCTCAATTCCGATCGAGCTTCGACGACGAGATAAGTAACCGCCTCGTTTTGCGGGTGCATGTCGTCTCGACGATCGCGGTCGTCGGGATCTTTGTGGCGACGTTTGATTGGGGACGGGTGATTCTAAAATGAAACTAATCGCGGAGATCGGGAATAATCATTTCGGGGACTTCCCTTTGGCGAAAGAGATGATCGTCGCCGCTTCCGACTCTGGCGCCCACTTGGTGAAGCTGCAAGCTTTCGAGCCGCGAGATCTTTACTCGGGCACCATGGGGAAAGAGTTTTATGATCAATGCGCGTTCACCCTCGACCAATATGAGGAGTTGATCGTTTTCGGGAAAACCAAAGGTATCGACGTTTTTTATTCGATATTTTCCGATAGCGTGGCCAAGCTCCGCCACATGCAACGTTGGCAAAAGAAGAGCGGGAAACAGGTCGTCAAAGAAGTCGAGGCGGGGGCATTCATCGATTTCCCCCGTACGTTTTTATCCTTTCCGAAGACCCACGTATTCCGCGCGGCGGGGTTGGAAAACGCCGTTCCGCTTTACGTCTCGGACTATCTTACGCACGACCCCGAGCTTTTTCGTCTTAGCTACCTCGCTAAGCTCAACCCCGGCCGCCCCTTCGGGTATTCCGACCACACGGTCGGGATCGACGCGTGCGAGATCGCGGTCAAGACCTACGGCGCTCGCGTGATCGAGAAACACTTCACCATGGAGAAGAACTTGAACTTTCGCGGACAAATTTTCCGCGACACTGTTCACAGTGCGACCCCGAACGAATTCCGCAACCTCGCCAAGCTAATTAAGGTGTAATCAATGCCCGATAACCAGACGCTCACTTCCCCGCCCCCGACCGACTTCCCTTGTATCATTTGCGGGACTAAAGACCGTTGGGAGAACGTCGACGAGTTCCGCCTCAACGCGGTCGGAATGCATTTATGCGGGAGGTGCGGCTTCGTTACGTATCCCCGCCGTTGCGTGAAGACCGAGGAGATAGCCGAGCACTACCGAGGCCACGACTACCGCGAGGCCCCGACAGTGAACAATCTGTTTTCCGGCGAGCGTAAGCTCCACTACCACGGCGCATTTCTAGGTGAACTATTCAAGTCGTGGCAAAAAGATAAAAAGGAAAGCCCCCGGATCTTGGAGATCGGCGCGGCTCTCGGAATGGTCCTCGGGTGGACACGCTCCTTTTTCCCCAAGGCGGAACTCTTCGGTACGGAGTTGACCCTCTCTTTCCGCCGCAACGCTTGGTGGCTATATCAAATCAAGCTCGACGAAACGGCCGATTTCTCGAAAAAATATGATCTCCTGATCTCGTACAAAGTGGCCGAGCATATCCCTGGGGTCGACTTCGAGCTCCGCAAATACGCCGAATCCCTTGGCGACGGGGGGTTCCTGTATATCTCGGTGCCCACTTGGTTTAATGAGCTCAATGACCCGGGCCGCCAAGGTTTTGACCTCGGCTTCTACTACGACCCGAACCACGTCAATGTATGGTCGCGCAACCTTTTTGAGCAGCTCCTCAAAAAGTGCGGGCTGGAAGTCGTGAAGGAGAACCATTCATACTATAACGACACTTATTTATGCCGCCGAAACGACGACATGATGAATACCCCGCTCGCCTTTGATGACGTGCCGACAAGACGCAGCGAGCTCCGTCGCGTGCTGGAAGCGGGCAAGCTGGCGATTGAGGGTAAATGGGGGGAGGCTGTTGAGGTATGGCCGAACTTCCCCGAAGCCAACGTCAACGCATACGAGACGGCGCGGTCCCGCGCGCATAATCACCAACTGGGGTTTGAGGGGATTGAGCAGGACTATCTCCTCCCGGCTCTCAAGAATTGCCCGAACTCGGCGGCCGTCTCGAACTTCGTCGCGGACGTGTACATGCGATACGAGCAATTCGAAACCGCGCTCCTCCAGTTAAAGAAGACGCTTGAGCTTCGCCCTAATGATCCGCCCGCGCTGATAGCTATGGCGCACTGTTTCCGGCAAATGGCCGCGCGAGCGGGGAGCCCGGAAGAAGCCGGGAAATTTATCGGCGAGGCTCGCGAGGCGATGCGTTTTCTAGAGAAGATATCTAAACAATGCGCCCATGAGGCGATCACGTGGGTCATGCAAGACAATGCGCGTTTACCTGTTCCAAATGAGAAAAACATTAGTCCCCCTGCAATTGCTTGATAGGTTGGTCACGCGCGAATGCGGTTGCGGTTGCGGTAAGAGGTGGAGATCCCTCCCCGAGAGCGCAACACGGTTCGCGGCTGGCCACCATGACCCCGACAATCCGGGCGACCTATTGACGTCGTACAAAGAGAACCGTAGAATTCTAATTGCCCCTACCTCTACATGAGATCCGCTAATGGAGACGCATGGATGCCTTTTCCGCCTCGCTCGTCCAAGCCTATTGGCCTATCATCCTCTCGACGATCATTTTCATCGGATGGGGCGCCCGTCTTGAAGCTAAGTTCGGGTACCTGGAAAAAGATCGCGGGGAATCAAGGGAGTCGGCGTCCGCGCGGGAGACCGTTCTATGGATCAAGCTCGACACTCTGCAAATCACAGTGACTGAACTTGTCCGCGAGGTTGCAAAACTACAAGGAAAGATCGAGAATAGATAATACTGATTTAAAATTTGAAACCGACACCCCCGGAGGTATCCAATGTCCCCTTTCCTACGTGTGCCCGCTTTCCTCCTCTCCCTATGCTTCATCGCCCCCGCGGTGACCGCGGCCGAGAACGCCCCCGCGAAAGCCGTCGCCGCCACTTATGACTTTGTTATTCTTCAATCGACGCCCATGAAACTCGCGGCCGCCGTCTTCCCTAATGAGGCCCGCGCGGACGAGCCATCGATCGGCGCGCCGGGAGAACTCTCCGACATGCAAAAAATAATTGAAGCGTTCGGCGGGATCAAAGGCGCCGGCGCCCTGGGCATCGCTGCAATCGTGGTGCAAATTCTACTCGCTCTCGCCAAGATGCTCTGGAAGCCAACGGCCGGGTGGCAGCTTACCCTCGTGCTCGCTTTGAGCGTCGTCGCCGGCGTGCTCTCGGCTATGACCGTAGGTAAAATGGACTTTCTCGCCGCTCTCACGAGCGCGGGGGTCTTGGCAGCGCTGCAAGTTCTTGCTAACCAGGTTATTAAAAAGACGACCGCCTAAATGTTCTCGGCCGGTCTCCGGTTCCTCCTCACTAACCTCGCGATTCCGGCCGCCCTCACGGCCACCGGAATCGCGGTCCCGCTTTTTGGCGCTATGCTGAAACTCCCCGTCATCGGCCCGTGGATCAATAAAGTGATAGTGACGTTTATGGGGAAACTCTTCGACTTCGGCGTCATCGAAGTCAAGGACACCATTTTGGCGAAGTTCGAAAAAGAAGCGACCGAAAAATATGCGCCGCAAGTCGCGCTCCTCCGCGAATACCAATCCCAAGAGTCCATGACCGAGGAGCAGGAAAGGGAATATGAAAAACGCCTCAATGATTTGGCTAAAAGCCGCCCTGATATTGTTAACGGGTAGCGGTTGCGCCCATAAGACGATCGACGTCAAGGACATGATCTTTTACGGCGACAAAGGGAAGTTCGGCGCGACCGGCGTCCACTCGATCCATAAGAATATCCCGCCCATACGCGTACCGAAAGCCGAGTGGGACGCCATGCGGGTCGGAATGCTTTGCACGGCTGGCGATAATGTCGCGTACGTGCTCTTGACCATTGACCGCCTATGCGTGCGAAGCCCGAAGACGTGCAAATACGACGAAATGACGGCCATGATCACCGCGTTGCGCCGTATGCGGAGCGCGACGAATATATCTCGACCTCTACGTTTTTACGTGAACGTCGACGAGCGTCTCGCCGGGGAGCGCTGGCCACTTGATCCTCGGGAGGTTGAAGCCGCTCATACGCTCGGTTCGGAACATGAAGTTTTCGATTATCCCGACTATCCCGAGACCCCACTTTAAAACGGCTTGAGGAATCCCACGAGCACCATGGTGCCGTCGCCCTTACGACTTCGGACGGTACGAGCCACGCCACCGCCGTCGCGAACCACGGGGTCGCCCGGTGCCGTGTACGTGGTGTTACCTTCGTAGGCATCGAAGATTGTCTCGTCGCAACTCTCGACGATTCCCGTATGGCCGGACAAGGTTTTCCCATGACGCCATACGGCAATGGCGCCGGCGAGGGGGTGGACCTTCACCCGTTGGACCTTGGGCGTCTTGCTCCACACGGTCACGACGTGCTCGTGGGGGTAGATCGGGGAGTATTTGCCCGTCACCGCTTCGGCGAAGGCGAGGCAGGTTTGTACGAAACTCATACACCACGGCCAGGGGTCCGGGCCGCCGATCGTCTCTTGCATCAAGGTTACCATGGGGCCGCGGTTGTTCCCGCCGACTTCCCGGATCCCTACGCACGCTTGTGCCGCGAGGCGGAAGACCGTACGCGCGTCTCGGGCATGGATCGCCTCTTGCGCGAGGCCGTTTCCCTCGAGCCTCTTCAACAGATATGTCGTCATGGCCGGTTCGATTTTTCGCATGTCCATACCTTAAACCCATACCCCGAGCCGGCAACCGGCGCAAACGTAAAGCAAGCGCGAATCGGTCTCCTTTCCGCATGTTTCGCAAACCTGATAATCACAAGTTGAGGACGGGGGCGGGGGATAACCGGGGCCGCGTCTCCACCCGGGGGCCAGTAGCATATTCACCCGTTGGGGGATCGAGTAGAGGTTGCTCCTACGACAATCCAATCCATCGTCGTTTCTATGGTGCGCGACTCTGCGCTCGGGGTCGTCCAGAAATGGCGGGAGGCCCAATATCAGGCGGTGGAGTTTGATCCCTACCCGTTTCCCGGCAACCGTTTCACGCCGAACGCCGTAGCCTTTCACGCGACCGTTTGACTCCCACGTCACGCTCCACTTCCACCGGTTTAGCCAAGCGAAATCGGCGGCGTCGATAGTCGCGGAATACCCGCCCGAGAGCGGAAGCTCGACGGCGGGCGACGTTACGTATTGGGGATCGTCGACTTCTCGAGTGCCGCACTTCACTTGCGATACCGTTCGCCTTTCCACGTCTCAACTTTTATCGGCATATTTCCGGCCCACTCGGGGGGCTCGCTCATGAGTCGCGTGTATTCCGCCAAGCTCCCGCGCCCGATCTCCCGTTCATTGCCGAGCTCGTCGTGAACCGAAAACAGCATAGGATACCCGGCGTCGTCCACGCGTAAGCTGGCGGCGGCCATGACGTCACGCGCGACGGCCTGAGTTACGTTTTCCGCAAGCCTCCCCGGATACGTGGATTGAAATACCCAACGTTTGGACGCGGGCAAGATATCCCAATGATACAGTTTCGGGCGGAACTCTTTCCACGGGGTCAACTCACGCTCGACTTGCGGACCGTAAAACGCGAGGCGCCGGCTGGAGGGTAGAATGCACCAAAGGAATTCGCCCTCCTTGACCCAGACCAAGCTACCGACCCGGTATCGTTTACCGGGATCGAGCGTCGCGCGGATCGCCGCGTCTTCGAGCGCATACCAAAACTTCACGACGGGCGCGTGGAACGTGCGGTACGCTTTCACTGCTTTTTCGGCGAGGGGCGGGTCAATAGCCACGCCGAAATGCTCGCAGGTTTCCATAAACTTCTTGGCGCCCATGGAATACCCGCACCCCAATATGATCCGTTTCCCGATCTCGCGTTGAGCCTTGGTGACTGCGTCGAGTTCGCGGACGGCGTAAACGACTTGCGCCATTTCCTCATAGATCTTTCGGCCGTCGCGGTAGGCTTTGATCCCGTCGGCGTGATTCGCGAGCCAAAACAAAACGCGAACTTCGATCGCCGCATAGTCGCCGCAAAACATTTCGTACCCCGGCGTCGCCTTGATCGTGGAGCGCAGGATATGCGAGAAGAATTCCATTGGATCGCCATAGAGGAGTCGGACCGCCTCCAGGTCCACCGCCGGGTTGGCGAGGAGATCCACGGCTTTGACCGAGTTGACCGGCCGCGATTGAGCGTCGGAAAGCGTTCCGCGCGGGAAATTCTGTATTTGCACCCCGAGCCCCGTCCACCGGCCGGTGGAGGCGCCGTGGTACATCATGATATCACGGACGCGAGAGTCGACGCGCGACCGCGCCTCGATTGAGTAGTACTTCCCGGTCGAGGTCTTACTCGCCGACGCGCGGATCTCCAAGACCCGACGCGCGGTCGGGTCAAGATCGACCCGCTTCAACGCGTCTTGCACGGTCTTAGCTTGCACGTTCTCGATACCCGCCCCGAGGCCGTTGACGAAGCTCTTCACGCTCGCGACCTTGTTCGCGGTCGAGACCGCGCCGCCGGTTAAGTGTTTGATCTCCCGCTCGTAGCGGGCGAGCTCCGTATCGATGAATCCAATGACTTTCTCGACCACGGGGCGATCGACCGCGAAACCGCGAAGATTGGTCCGCTGGTCAAGCTCCCATACCCGCCGCTCATTAGCGGTTAAGTCTGGGAGCGTGAGCAACAGGTCGACTTCGGCGTCGATATCATGCTCGCAATACTCCATGAGACGAAGCAAATCCGCTTTCTTACAATACCACTTGGCCGCGTTGTACTTCGTCGCTTTCCGCGGCTTGCTCATTTTCAACATGAGCTTATGCCCCGCCATATCCTTTTGGTGAGGTAGGTTGAGCGCCGCGCATGCTCCCTCTAATTTTCGCGGGAGCGCGACGGCCGCGGCGAGGGACGCAGTGCAAAGCCACCGCGTGATCGGGATCGTCTCGACGTTCAACGGACCCTCCCGTACATATTTCGGGAGAACGTATCGCGTGATCATCTGTTCAAAAAGGGCGTTGTGTGCCACCAAGTGGGCGCGGGGGCCCGATAGCGGGGCGATCAAGTCGGCCGGCGCGTAGTAGTCAAGCGCGGGCGACCATGACCGGGTCTTCGCGGTCCTGAGTCCTTCTTTTGTGGGCGCGTATCGCCACGCGACGCATAGTATCTCGGTCGTCGGGTGGCGGGCGTATTCATACCCGCCGACCGCTCTCAAGTCGGCTTCGCTTCGGGTCTCGTAGTCTAAAACTAAGTGGGGGCTCGCTGTACGTTTCATGTTTCCCCTCGTAAAAACGACCGGCGAGTTGAGAGATTGAGGGCTCAACCCGCCGGCCTTCCACGCCCTGGAGGGCGTTGGAATCAATTGAATTCAATTCAGGTCCACGTCCAAGTCGGAGGGATCGTCATCGATCGCGGCGAACTTCTCGCCGGCACCGGCGAACTTCTCGCCGTCATCCCACTTTTGTACGCCGCGCAAAGCGAACGACACCCCCTCATTGCCTTTCACTTTGTAATGAAAGGCGATGAGGCTTGCGCGTGCATAGCACCCGGAATAAAAGTCGTCAACCGAGTCAAGCTTGGTCGCGCCGTCCCGGGCTACCACGCTCGGCCGCTTGTCTTCGTTCGCGCTCGCGAAAACGAAAATTTTACCTTCATACTCGGGGTTACCCGGCTTATCAGTGGTGCCCGACCGGAAGGGCATGCGCCGCTTTTTCGGCCAACTTGCCTTGTCCTTCCCCCATGCCTCTTCGGCGGCGGATTGGACGGCGAGCTTCATTTGGGTCAAGTCGTCGTCTTCGTCGAACAGCATGGTAATATTAAATTTAGGTTTCGAGTCCTCGTCCATTCTATTCGGCGCAAAGACGTTTACGTAAGACGCCCTAAACTTTGGCGTCGTGACTTTCCGTCTCTCTATGCTTGCGTTTTTATCACTCATGCGTTCCCCTTTTAGTTCCGCCCGTAATGGGCGGGAATGTTTTTTTCTGCGTTTGCACTGGCTTGAGCGCGACGCCAATTTTATCAATCACGGTTCGCCGCTCGACCCATTTATTGACAAGTTCCTGGTCGAACTCGACGCCCAATACCTTCTCCAATTGCGCGGGAGAGAGTAGCTCGGGAGGCGAAAACGCGAGAGCTCCCCACGTACGTTTGGCTTGCGTCGCTACCTTTTCGCTCGACCATTTGCGAACACCAAAACGGTCGACGAGCGTGAATCCCGGGATCTTCGCCCCATTGACGGCCAGGTCTTGCGCGTATTCACGTACGGCCGCGATATAAAGTTCAACGCGGTAGAACGCGGCCAACATCGATGGCAGCTCTTTCACGTCGATCGGGGCGGCGGCGGGGGGGTCCCCGTCGTCCTTGATCGCATCAAAACTTACCTTAGCTTGCGCGAACGAGTCTTTTCCGATCGCCTTGCAAACGATCTTAGCGTCGCACCATTTGCACCATTGGCCGGGGTTGAAAGCGGGGGCGGGCGCCTCGCACGCCCTCACGGCCGCGAGGAACTTCTCCTCGTGCGCCAAGAGGTCGTCCATGGTCATGACGTGGGAGCGGATCTTCCCGTCCGCATGTTGCGCGCGCGGCTGGATAACCTCGAGCTCTATATCGACAAAATTGTGGTGAAACTTTTTCGAGATCGCGAGGGCATAGTAGATCTGTTGGAGGTTATCTTTCACCTCAACGGCGATACCTTGCCCGTATTTGAAATCTTTCACGCGCAATCGCCCAAACTCTTCCACGACCGCGACGTCGACCGTCCCGAATTGACCCCGCGTGGTGAACGACGATGAGTCGACCCGTTGCTCGGAGTATAGGATAGCGCCCGGCGGGATACCCGCGACGACGTGCTCGAATGCCTCGAAACAGTGCCCGACCATATCCGGGGGGAAGAACTTGCGGAGACGCGTTTTCGTCGCAAGAGCGTTTTCCTTATTCTTGAGCAGGATCTCGAAGCACAAGTGGGCTATCGACCCCTCTCTGGCGGCCGGGCCGGCCGGCCGTTTGGGGACGGTCCGGGAGAGCGCGACGGAGCCGTGGCAATTGACCCAACGCTCGGCCGTCGAGGCGCCGTAGGTCGCGTGGTTCTTCTTATCGTCGGCTTCATTGCGGTTCTCGATTTCGATAATCGCCGCTTTTATGTCGTTATCGGTCATTCGGTAGTTACCGCAAAGCTTTCCGGGTTGACGTAGACCCTCCCATTATCGCATCTAGAAAAGATTTCGGTATTCGTCCCGCCTCGGTTTCGGCACGCCGTCCCGTCGGGCATCGTATAAACGGCTCGGCGTGGCGCGCACGAC
>Ga0105050_10008164_pt1 | contig 12181 bp, 10 predicted proteins | sample FRY01_FD_78088 | JGI IMG/M metagenome (GOLD analysis project Ga0105050, IMG submission 78088) | Freshwater microbial communities from Lake Fryxell liftoff mats and glacier meltwater in Antarctica - FRY-01 | ecosystem: Environmental > Aquatic > Freshwater > Ice > Glacier meltwater ... | reverse complement strand
CTCAATACTACTCATAGGCAAAATCAGCGCCACTCCGGCAGTATCACAACCACTGAGACTCACCATGGAAAGCATCAATCCCGGTGTCAATTCTCCACCGCCAATTATAAATAAAGAACCTTTAGCCGGATTTGAAGAGGGGCTTTGCTTAACAGATGATTCCTGCTTTTGATCAGGATTAGCACAAGCGAAAATCAGTAGGAATGGTAGGAATAGCAGGCATTTGGACTTTGTCATATCGTGTGATTTCAGGTTAGCAAGATAAGGATGTAAATTAAAAATAATAACACTAAAAAAGGAGAAATTCAATTATTAAATGGTAGATGTGGAATTGGAATTCAGGCCAGATTTTGGACCCATCTATTTTGAACAATTAAATATAAATAACAGGTTTAAATTGCTCATTAGCTTTGATGTTAAAACCTTCAATTCCATGTATTATAACAATATTCTCCCTAAAATTTCCGATCTTTGCGCCCTCAAACTAGCTTTTGTTCATTCATGAAACGCATCAATCAATACCGCAAGTTGTTCAATTCCAATGAACAAACTACGCTAAAAGACTTAAAAACCGTCTATAGAAACCTTGTTAAGGAATGGCATCCCGACAAGTTTTTAGCGGGTGATGAGCGCACTGCTGAAGCCGAAATGATGAGCAGACAGATCATCGACGGTTATGCCTTTTTGGTGAGTATGGCTCCTGAAACGATTGCCGCAGAATTGGACACCTACAATGCCATTATCGAGAAAGGAAACATTACGAATTACCATCACAAAGGATTACTTATGGAAATCACTTTCAGCGATGGCAGCACTTACGAATACTTTGGAGTAACTGCAACTGTTTTCAATAAATTTCACAATAGCGACAAGCAAATGCGCGCGGCAAAACGCAGCATATTCTATTCATTCCCTTACAGAAAACAGAAAGACGCAGCAGTTCCGGAACCTGCATGATAAGGTTTCGAAGCAGGATTTTAGCAATCCTCCTCAGCCTGATAATCGTAGGATGTGAGAACAATTCTGCTTCGCCCGGAAAAGCAATAAGGCCTATTCGAATTGATGGGCTCTCAATCGCATCCACAGGCAAAACCGCCGCCCTACCTTTGCCCACCGTTAAAGTGGAATATGACGTTCCTCTGAGTCATTTCTACGCTTTTATCGATAGTCTTTTGCTGATCCATGATTCGGTAGCTGGTATGGCTATTACAGAACATGTGTTGATTAGGGCCAATTCATGGATCATCGATACACTTCGCACAACCGATTACTACTACCGATTGGAAGAAAGAGGAGAATTTGTTGAAAATCCAAATGCGCTCATCGTATTGCATAGCGGGCAAGAAATCACTATTCCAGACTCCACATTGGTGGCTCGTCTTTATCAGAAAATGCGGCAAACAAGAATAGATGTCAACATTCCAGAATTCAAGCTTCGAATCTGGGAGAATGACAAACTATTACACCATTTCAATGTGCGGGTAGGAAAGCATGATGAAAGCTTTTTGAAAATGGCTGGTCGCGTTATCAATCTGGAAACCCCTGTTGGATCCGGCGAAATTGTGCGAATCAATAAAAATCCTTGGTTTATTAATCCCAAGGACAACAAACGCTATTACAAAACCCGTCGTGACGACAAGCGCTATACAGAATTACCTTTAATCCCTTGGATTGAGCCTACCATCAACGATGAGCGCCCCGGCTCACTTATCCATCCAACCACCAACAAATCCACACTAAAAAAAGCGGTATCCAATGGCTGTGTGGGCCTATCCGAAGGAGATATGTGGGTAGTTTACTATTATGCTCCCTTGGGCACGCAGGTTGACTTTCGCTACGATTTACATATTTTAGATTTCCTCGGTGATACTTTGCATCTGGAAGATATTTATGAGAAGGAATTACAGATTAAGAATTGAGGCCTCCTTTGCCAAATAAGCGCCTAATCCTCTATCTTTACTTCAAACTGTTCAAATGTCATTCAATATTTTGAGTAAGGAATTACTTTTTGAGTTCACTCAAGCATTGGGGGAATCTCCATTGGAACAAATGAGGCGTATCAATAAAGAGGAAATTAGTGTTGAATATTTCAATTTCTATAAATCGCTGTCATCGGTATATTCATCCAAAATTGAAGGAGAAAATATCGATTTCGATAGTTATTATAAACATCAATTTTTGAATGTTCCATACCAAGTAGATTACACAAAAAGAACTGACGATCTTTTTGCTTCATATACATTCATCGAAAGTCATGAAATAAGTTTTGAAAACCTTCAAAAAGCACATGCCATTTTAATCGACAATCTTTTACCCAAAAGTCAACAAGGATTGATACACAACAACCGAACGTTTGTGATCAATAAGGAAGATAAGTTTGATTATATACCTGCTAATCCAGCCATTTCAAAAAGAGAACTTGATAAATTATTGGAAGATATCGAAGTGCTTAAAAATTCGAAACTGAATGCTTTTGAAAATTTTTACTATGCTGCCTACATACATTTGGCATTTGCCATAATCTATCCTTTCCTAGATGGGAATGAACGAACTGCTAGACTGCTCGAGAAATGGTTTTTTATAGAGAATATAGGCAATGAAGCCGCTGTATTCAAGTTAGAAAAAAATTATTTTATCCAGCTAAATGACTATTATAATAATCTCCGCATTTTAGGACTAGAATACGATCATTTAGACTATAGTAAAAATCTGAATTTTATCCTAGTGCCAGACAAAGGAATTAGTACCGTTCAATAGAAAAAACACCTATGAATCTCTCCCAAGTCATATATCTTGTTCTATTACTGCTACTCAGTTTCCGGTCAGTTGCCCAATCCCCTGGCTGTACAGATCCACTTGCCAACAATTACAATGTCGAGGCTGATACCAATGACGGAACATGCCTCTACCCTGCTACAAGTTTGAGTCCACAGAATAATGTTGTGCTTTCGGATGATTTAATTGAAATATCCGGAATTGTATATTGGAACGATTTGCTTTGGGCACATAATGATGATAGCGATACTCATATCTATTCGATGAATCCAAATGGTGGATCCATTCTACAAAGCTTCGATCTCGGAGATGTTGTCAATGATGATTGGGAAGAAATATCACAAGATCAAGACTATTTGTACATTGGTGACTTTGGGAATAATGTAAATGGAAATCGAATTGATTTAGCTATTTTGCGCATTGATAAACTGTCATTATTAAACGAGAATCCTGTTATCGATACCATTCACTTCTCTTATGAAGATCAGTTCAATTTAGAACCCACAGGCAGCAATAACACCGATTTTGATTGTGAAGCTTTTATTGTTTCCGAAGACAGCATTTACCTATTTACAAAACAGTGGATTAATTTCGAAACCAGCGTATATTCATTGCCTAAAACACCCGGAGCGCATATAGCAGAATACCTATCTACTCACGACGTTAATGGACTCATCACTGGCGCGGTCTATATGGAAGAAGAAGGACTTATTGGCTTATGTGGATACAGCAGTAATTTGCTTCAACCTTTTGTTTATCTCCTCTATGATTTTTCGGAAGGAGATTTTTTAAGTGGTAATAAACGCAAAATAAATCTAAATATATTGGTCCATCAAATTGAAGGAATCACTACTGAAGATGGTCTGCAATGGTTTTTAACAAACGAACAAGTAGTTCAAGAGCCTTTTATCAATATTCCACCAAAGCTTCACTTCTTAGATCTGAGCGAATATTTAGACAATTACTTAAATGGCCCACAAATTGGAATTGAGAAACCTGATTTCTTAGAACTAATAAGCGTATATCCCAATCCTGTTGAGGAATACTTATACATTCAGTCTGCTATTGCTCCTTGCGAATATGCCATATTCAGCACCAGAGGACAAATACAAATGCAAGGAAATCTCAGTCACAAATCATCTCGTATAGATGTGAGCATATTACCAGAAGGGCTTTACATATTGAGATTCAATAGCAAATATGAATCATCAATTAAAATACTAAAGCGATAGGACTCCATCGCAAAACAATTTTACAAAATCAAAACACAATCTATTCACATGGACACACTCGTTACAATAACCGGATGGATAGGAGCAGTTGGCCTCCTCTCCGGATTTTTACTTAACATTTCAAACAAGATTAAAACCCAGTCCTATTTGTATTTGGGCCTGAATTTTTCATGTGCGTTATTACTCGCTTTCAATGCCTATATGATCAAATCCTATCCCTTCTTAATCATCAATCTATTTTGGACTGTTGTGGCATTATATCAGATGCTCATGTTAAGCAAAAGAAGTAAATTAATTGAACAGCATTGACACCTTCAAAAGTTAAATTTTTCCAATGCTGATGAGGATAAAAAACTATTCAATAATTTCATCCTCAAATTAATTCATCATGAAGCTTGGCGCTTTCTTCATTTTAATTTTCAGTTCCCATTTCTTTGGATTTTCGCAAGCCTCGGTGTTTGATTCACTATTGAATCTCGGGAAACTGGAATTCAACAAGGAATTTGACTTGCAGGATTATGATTATGCCGCAGAAGTACTGGAAAAGGCCTTGGAATTAAACCCAGACCACCCTGAACTGCTTTATTTTCTAGGTTATACCTTTAGCCGCCTGAATTCCAAAGATGGCAACACGATCATCGAAACTGATGCTAAAATGGTTGAAATCAGCAGCGGATACTTTGAAAAAATAATTAAAATCCAGCTCAAATACCAAGGGCAAATGCTTGCATTAGATCCATATTCTAAAATTGCTGCGGAATGGTCTTCACTAGCATTAAACTACTGCTATTATAATGATATAGCTTCTGCCGAATCCGCTTTCCGGGAGGGAAAAACCAGAGGAGGTCTTGGAGAATACCTTTTGGAACTTGCTCGATTAACTTTAAATGAATGCAATGAAAATGCGATCTTCATCAGTTCTGGAGATAATATCACATTTCCACTATTGTATTTACAAAGCATTGAAAAATATCGGACAGATGTTACAATTGTTGATGTAAATATGCTCAACACCAATTGGTATCCCAGCTACCTTCATCATAACTATCAATTGGAATTCGGAATGAATATAGAGACACTGGACACCATAAATTACCTTGAATGGCACGATTCAACCATTGCAATTGATCAATTCAGTTGGGATCTAACCCAAGGCAGCTTTAATGGTTTTTTATCACGAGGCGATCAAATTTTGTTGAGTTTAATCAAAGAAAATCTATTTAAGAGAGATATCTATTTAAGTCCATTTATGTATTCTGAAAACAAACTTAATCTTCATGCAGCACTTGTCCCTCATCCGCTTGCTGAAAGAATTTTGATCAACCATTCCGAATTTACATTTCATCAAGAATTCGCAACAGCAATTGAAGCCATTCTAAGAGCTTCGCATTTAATAAATCAGAATAGTCAGGATCAAATGAGCCTTTTAGATCATTTCCGATATGCTATGATGATTCGAATTATGTCCATTCCAGATCCTGGTTCCGACAATGACGCCCGACATCTTTTTTACATGTTAGAAGATTACTGTCCAGACTACAAATTCCCATTTACGCAAAGTAATGGAAAGGAGTATTATGATTATATGAAATCACAGTTTTGATAATTATTAAATTTCAGAATTAACAATCCGCCTATCCGTTCGAAAATTTGCAGCAGCATTATTACCATTTTAAACACAAAAATATCGTCCACTAGTAGCTACAAGAGTTAACTAAACACGGAAATATTAGCCCAAAATGTCATGAAATATCCCATATTCATTTTAAACGTAAGTAATCGTAAAAAAGACAGCCAAAAATTGGCGATTTTCAAGCTTCGCATGGGGAGGGGGCGAGTTCTAATCCCATAGGTATGTATCCAAATTATTCCATTAAAACGTAAAGTATTTTCCAATTCCACATAATTCTGCCGTTCCATACAAGGATGAAATCACTATCTGCTCAGTCAATAGTTCATTTAATAATCATGCAATCACTTTGGGAAGAAGATCAAATGAGCATCTTGCTTCAATAACATTATTTTGAATCTTTTATACCAGACGAACACTCTATCTCTATTGGCCTTTTAGGCAATAATTTGCATAAAAGCGTTGAATTGAAAATGTTTAAAAAAGACCACGCAAATGCCTTATCGATACTAAAAGAAAAAGGGTGCAAATTCTCAAATACCCCTAATATTATTTACTCAGAACAATTTCAAAATTTTAGTAAAAAATTCCTTTAATAAGATCATTAACGTATGAAATCAGATTTATAATAATACTTGCATTGGTATTAATACCAATTATGATCGCTATTGCCAATTGGCTTTTATAATTACAAAGTCTGGGCTAAGTCTCCACTCCTTATATCATCACCCAAAATTCCCTGTACTTATTAACACAAAACCATTAGTTTTCAAATCATTGGCCACTGCTTTACTATCCAATGTAATATTTGTTACTTCAGGCACTCATTGTGTGGCTGAACGCCACTATAAAAGCAGGGATTCATCCGAAAAGCCATAATAGTAGGAAGCACTAAACCAAAATTTATAAATTAGTATACCAAAGTTCTAAAACAGTATTTTGATTTTGATGGCAGAGCCCGTAGAAAGGAATACTGGATGTTTGTCCTCTTCAATATTATATTCGCAATCGCAGCCACTTTGCTCGATAATGTTCTTGGACTCAATATAGGCCTACTGCCTTACGGATTCATATATTTTGCTTACATGCTTGCCGTGCTTATTCCAGGAATTGCCGTTGGAGTGAGACGACTGCATGATGTCGGTAAAAGCGGATGGATGATTCTTATTGGTTTGATTCCATCAATTGGAAGCATTTGGTTGATTATCCTTTTCTGTACCGATAGTCAATCCGGATCAAATGAATACGAACCCAATCCTAAAGCATTAAGTTAATTTCCACTATAGATTAAATCCATAATCAAGGAGAACCTCTCTTTGATTTTGGATTTTTTATTTGTGAATTAATGTGAAACGCACAATAACAGACTCATTTACCGTTAATTTAACATCCCAAATCAAATTCGGATCAAATGAAATACTTCCTCTACTCCTTTTCAATTGTACTATGCATCCTTATCGGCGGCGCAGTACTAAGTAATTCCGACTTTCCGCCTAAAACTTTTTTAGAGAAAAAAACAAGTGTCACGAAACTCGACAACCTTCGTGAAGGAGATATCATTTTCCAATCTTCCGTATCTGCTCAATGTGCCGCCATTCAGGAAGCAACAAAATCCATCTATTCTCACTGCGGAATTCTTTTCAAAAAAGGCAATGAAATGGTGGTTTATGAAGCTGTTCAACCGGTGCGCATCACTCCTCTTAAAGATTGGATCAAGCGAGGAAAAGATGGACATTATGTAATCAAAAGACTCCAAAACGCAGATAAGGTTTTGACCGATTCCAAAATGGCAGAAATGAAAAAGATGGCCGATGGATTTCTTGGAAAAAATTACGATTCCAGTTTCGAATGGTCGGATGAAAACATCTACTGTTCAGAACTAGTATGGAAACTATACGATCGAACATTAGATATAGAAGTCGGGAAAATTCAAAAACTCCGGGAATTCGACCTCAGTAGTGCGATTGTGAAACAAACGCTATCAGAACGCTATGGCAAAAACATACCCCTGGAAGAAGATGTGATTTCACCGGGTGCGATCTTCGATTCGCCCTTGCTAATAAATGTTATCAGTAATTGAACCTGATGTATTCTATTACATAATAACTTGCAAATCCTTCACACAATAAAATTCCATCACTCCTTGAATTGAGTTTCATCAAAAACTGAAATTATTCTCTGCACGCTTAAACAAACATGCTTTTCTTGAAATTCCGAAAAATGGCACTATTATTGGCAAGCCTGCTTGACGAATCAATTTAAAACATAGATGATGAAATTTTCTACCCCCTCCATTAAAGCAGTTCTGCTATTCACCTTGCTTTTTAGCGTGTTGAGTTCTTGCAAAAAAGACGAAGAAAAAGAACCTGTTATCGAAAACAATGATGTTATTCCTGCTGCAATCCTAAACGTTAATATCACTGGAGATTTTACGGATCAAGCTACTATTAATCTGCCTGATAATTTTTTGAGTATTGATATTGACGGGTCAGCACTGTTGGGAATTTATTCGGATTTTAGTGAAGAACTTCTTATTCAGGCAACATACGATTTAGCTTTGGGTGTGATTACTTTAGGAGCCGCGGTGCCAACCCTTATAATTGGTACCTATCCTATACAAGCTGATTTGTGCACCTATACTAACACTGGCATTGGAGCGCTCGGATTTACAGGAGTGTCGGGCACAATAGAAATTACTCAGCGCTCATACATTACTACGTTTATTCCTGACAAGGATTATTATATCTCAGGGAACATTTCTGTTATTATGGAGAATGAAGAAAGTCCGGCTCAATCTATAACAATGACAGGTACTTTCAGCGGAGTACATCTGTCCGAATAAAACGGTCATTAAAGAGAAAACGCAAAGCAAATTCTTCGATTGCTTTGCGTTTTCTCTTTTGGGAAATTATTGAATGAAATACCCTCTGAAACTTAAGATTTAAAATTCAAGACAGTCTCTCTAATTATCCTAACGCAATCCATCAACTGCTCTTCATTCATCACCAATGGCGGAGCGAAACGAATAATGTTTCCATGAGTAGGTTTAGCTAATAATCCATTATCCATTAGCTGCATACAAATATCCCAAGCGGTGCTACTTTCCGGAGAATCATTAACTACGATGGCATTCAGCAAACCTTTGCCTCTTACCTCTGTAATTAATGAACTTTCGGAAATCAATTTCTTCATTTCAGCTCTGAATATTTTGCCCAATCGGCGGGCGTTTTGAGCCAGATTTTCATCTTGAACTACTTCCAAAGCTGCAGTAGCAACCTCAGCGGCCAAAGGATTTCCACCATAAGTACTACCGTGCTGTCCGGGCTTAATCACATTCATAATTTCATTGTCAGCCAACACTGCAGAAACAGGATAAACTCCTCCTGAAAGCGCCTTTCCCAAAATGAGCAAATCTGCCTTCACATAAGTACTCTGTTTTTCACAATGGTTTTCGCAAGAGCAATTTCCGCAAGTTGCCAAAAGGCTTCCTGTTCGAGCAATTCCAGTCTGAATTTCATCAGCCATAAAGAGAACGTTTTTGCTCTTACACATGGCAAAAGCTCTACTTATATAATCATCAGCCGGAACGTTTACGCCGGCTTCACCTTGGATTGGCTCTACCAGAAATCCGGCCACATTGGGATTCTCTAACATTTTTGCAAGAGCATCCAAATCATTGAATGGAATTTTCACAAAACCTTCGGGAAATGGGCCAAAATGATCGCGGGAATCGGCATCACTGGAGAATGAAATAATGGTAGTAGTTCGTCCATGAAAGTTTTGCTCACAAACTACAATAATGGCTTCATTATCTGCAATACCTTTCTTTTCATAAGCCCATTTACGGCATAATTTGAGGGCCGTTTCAACTGCTTCGGCACCACTATTCATGGGCAAAACCTTATCATATCCAAAATACTCACATAAGTACTTTTCGTATCTACCCAAGTTGCTATTGTAAAAGGCTCTTGACGTGAGGGTAAGTTTCTCGGCTTGGGAAATCAAAGCTTTGGTAATTCTTGGATGACAATGTCCCTGATTTACAGCAGAATAGGCAGAAAGAAAGTCGTAATACTTTTTTCCTTCACAATCCCAAACAAAAACTCCTTCACCACGCTCAAGCACTACGGGAATAGGATGGTAATTATGCGCTCCATACTTAACTTCAAGTTGCATCGCTTCTTTGGAACTGATGCCCTGACGTGTGCCTGACATATTCATGGGATTGAATTTTATATTTGCAAATATAAGCATTTGCCATGATTTGCTCCTTTAAAGATTAGCAACACACTATATTTCAACAACTTAACATATAATAATCGAAGACAATTCAATGAAATTCATTTACTCAGTTCTGGCATATTTTGCTCTTGTTTTCACTGCTTTCACCCTTTTTCTATTACAAATTTATCCCTACCTTTGCACCTCGAAAAAAGACACCTAAACACAAAAATTATGGCTGCAACTCGCACCTTCACAATGATTAAGCCGGACGCAACCGGTGCCGGTCATACCGGAAAAATCATCGATAAAATTATCGAATCAGGCTTTTCAATTAAAGCATTAAAATGGACCCGTCTCAGCAAAGAAGAGGCCGGCAAATTTTACGAAATTCACCGCGAACGTTCTTTTTATGGCGAATTGGTTGACTACATGACTTCTGGCCCTATCGTAGCGGCTATCCTTGAAAAAGACAATGCAGTAGAAGATTTCCGCACCCTTATCGGAGCTACTGATCCTCAGAAAGCTGCAGAGGGCACAATTCGCCGCATGTTTGCTACTTCTATTGCTGCAAATGCAATGCATGGTTCTGACAGTGATGAAAATGCCGCTAATGAAGCCGCATTCTTCTTCTCCGTTCGCGATACCCATTGATTCTATTAAGGCGCCTTAGGGCGCTTCTTTTTTAATATTTATTTCAGATTATTTATACCATGCAGAAAATTAAAGTCGCCAATCCGGTAGTGGAAATGGACGGGGATGAAATGACCCGCATCATCTGGAAATTCATCAAAGACAAACTCATTTTCCCATACCTCGAACTCGAAGTAAAATATTTCGATTTGGGAATGGAAGAACGAGATCGTACTAACGACGAAATTACCGTTGCCGCAGCAGAAGCGATCAAACTATACAACGTAGGTATAAAATGCGCTACCATCACTCCTGACGAAGATCGGATGAAGGAATTTGGACTTAAAAAAATGTGGAAATCGCCCAATGGAACGATCCGCAATATCGTAGATGGAACCGTTTTTCGTGAGCCAATTATTTGCAGTAATGTCCCTCGTTTGGTGCCAAATTGGACAGCTCCGATCGTGATTGGTCGTCATGCATTTGGAGATCAGTATCGCGCTACTGATACTGTAATTAAAGGAAAAGGTAAACTCACAATGACTTTCGTTCCTGAAAACGGGGACGATGCTCAAACTTGGGAAGTTTATAATTTCAAAGGTGATGGAGTTGCTTTGAGCATGTACAACACTGATGAATCCATTACGGGATTTGCACACTCCTGTTTCAATATGGCTCTTAGCAAAAAATGGCCGCTGTATTTATCAACCAAGAATACCATATTAAAAGCATACGACGGTCGATTTAAGGATATTTTCGAAGATATTTATCAAGCTGAATTCAAAGCCAAATACGAGGCCGCCGGAATCACTTACGAGCATCGTTTGATTGATGATATGGTAGCTTCTGCACTGAAGTGGAGCGGTGCATTTGTATGGGCTTGTAAGAACTATGATGGCGATGTTCAAAGCGATACAGTGGCACAAGGATTTGGTTCGCTTGGATTGATGACCAGTGTACTTGTAACTCCTGATGGTAAAACGGTTGAGGCAGAAGCGGCACATGGCACGGTAACTCGTCATTTCCGCATGCATCAGCAAGGCAAAAAAACATCTACTAATCCTATAGCTTCCATATTTGCTTGGACTCGTGGTTTGGCTCATCGTGGCAAGTTGGATGGCAATACTGAATTAATCCGTTTTTGTGAAACGCTTGAAAAAGTTTGCGTAGATGTGGTTGAATCGGGCCGTATGACTAAAGATTTAGCACTTTGCATTTACGGTAAAAATCTTCAATCAGATCATTACTTGTCAACGGAAGAATTCTTGGATGCATTAGATGCTGAGTTGAGAAAAAGAATGGAATAATTATACCATTCCTAAATATTAAAAAGCCCTTTAGTTTGAATACTGCAGGGTCTTTTTTTAAAAGTTCTGAGGGGATTTCATTAGTTGAAAATTTAGAATTAGCTGCGACGGTGCGAAGGTGCGAAATTCCTCAAAGAGATCCATTATTATACCTTGTCATTCCGCCTAGAATCATCTCTGCGCCCTCTGCGTTCCCTTTGCGCCCTCCGCGTTTAAACCCTAAAACCCCATTTCGCCTTGAATCATCTCTGCGTCAAAACCTCTGCGCCCTCCGCGTTTAAACCCTAAAACCCCATTTCGCCTTGAATCATCTCTGCGCCCTCTGCGTCAAAACCTCTGCGCCCTCCGCGTCTAAACCCTAAAACTCCAATTTTGCCTTGAAT
>Ga0105050_10008161_pt1 | contig 12183 bp, 31 predicted proteins | sample FRY01_FD_78088 | JGI IMG/M metagenome (GOLD analysis project Ga0105050, IMG submission 78088) | Freshwater microbial communities from Lake Fryxell liftoff mats and glacier meltwater in Antarctica - FRY-01 | ecosystem: Environmental > Aquatic > Freshwater > Ice > Glacier meltwater ... | reverse complement strand
GTCTCTTCGACCGAACTAGCACTGCAATGTTAACTTCCAAGCATGGAAACTGGTGGGAGAAGCATCCTCACCGCGCTCGGGCTAATAATTCAGCAGTATTACTGCGTGGCTCTGTTAGTATGGAGGAATTCTTCCATGTTTACAACATGTGCATAGCTTCTAACGCTGGAGAACCCGGATTCTTCTGGACTAACGACTTAGACTGGGGAACTAACCCATGTGCAGAGATCGCACTACAGTCTAACCAGTTTTGTAACCTAACGACTACAAACTTAACAGGAATTAAGAATGAAAAGGACTTCGAGAACAGAATCTACGCTACAAGCTTCCTCGGCACGTTGCAAGCTACTTATACAGACTTTCCGTACCTTTCAGAAAGATGGAAACAAGTTACTGAGTCAGAAGCACTTATCGGATGTTCGTTTACTGGGATTGCTGACGGAAGTCGACTTAATGGAGAGAGTCTTAAAAACGCGGCTAATCGAGTTAAAGAGGTTAACGAAAAATACGCGAAAAAACTCGGTATTAATATCGCAGCTAGAACAACAGCAATTAAACCTGAAGGGACTGCGTCTTGCGTGCTTGGATCGTCTAGTGGAATTCACGCCCGACATGACCAATACTACCTACGTAGAGTAAGGATGAATCGTGACGATGAACTAACTAAGTACCTCATGAGAGTTTGTCCTGAGCTTGTAGAAGCTGACCTATTCTCCCAGACTGGAGTAGTAGTTACGATCCCACAGGAATCTCCAGCCGGAGCGATCTTAAGAAACAACGAGTCAGCGATTGACTTGTTCGATAGAGTCAAACTATACTATAATGATTGGATTCTACCCGGGCATCGTTCGGGAGTTAACACTCACAACGTAAGCTGTACAATTAACTATAGACCTGAGGAAATAGACGAGCTTAGACAGAAACTATGGGATGACAGAGAAGCTTATGCCGCCGTGGCTTTATTACCATCTGACCAAACAGTTTATCAACAAGCTCCATTTGAAGGATGCTCGGAAGAGATATTTCTTAAATATGATGAGATGGTTAAAGATATTGACTTGACAAAGGTCATGGAGATGGAGGATAATACAAACAGAGCAGAGTCACTAGCTTGTTCCGGCGGAACCTGTGAACTTACATAAGGAGTATATATGTTTTTAATTCCCCTAGCAATGTTCTTTGTATTCTCAATGTCCTCTACCTTTATCCCTGAAGATAAGGAAATTCTAATAGATAAGACTGAGATACAGGATGCTGATTGTCCAACCGATAGACTTAGATAAGGTTAACCGTGTAACTAGTTGGAATACTCCAATTTTTTATACAAAGCAAAGGATTTTAAATGGCATCTTACACTTACGAAGCAGAACAGGAAGATGTCTTACAACGTCAACTCGACGCTCAAGAAATCTCAGTTAATGCTAACTTAGTAACTGGAACTAATGACTTCCCCGGTCGTACAATCGTAGATAACTCAACCATAGCGGTAACAGTTATTACTGTAGACTTTCAAGAACCAATCAAGAAATATTTTAAAGTAATCGCAAGAAACCGCCTAACTGGGGCAATCTTACCCCTTTTATCTCGACCTTCTCTTCTTGTTCCTAATTCAATTAGGATTAAAGTAGATGCAACTGCTCAAACTGGGGTTACTCTAGATAACGCAACTTTCGTTCAAGTCTAATTTCTTCAAGGCACAGGACTTCCAACTGTGCCTTTCTTTTTTCCCTAACATTTCTATTTACAACCACAATTAATCTATGCTATAACTAATAAAGCAATTCATTTTGCTATATAAGGAATAATATATGAGTAAGAAAAAAGAAATGAAGTTAAAAGATAGCTACTGCCTTGAGTGCCAAAACAACCCCTATTATATGAGTATGGATGATTCGAATGATTATGTGCGTCCCCAGCCATGTCAAACATGTGGAGGGTTTGAAGAGTCTAGTCGGGCGAATGATGTCGATAAAGGTAGCGAAAAGCTGATTAAAAGGTTAGCCGAGATTATAGTTGAGGAACAGGATTTGATTGATGTGAAAGATGCGAAGATTAAAGAGCTTAAGAAAGACCTTGAGTGGACTTTGGATAATTGGTTTGATGGGCTAAGTACTGAGCGAGTAATAGAAATCCGCACAAAATATAATCTGAATAAAGTGGAGAGGTAGTATGAAAATAACCTGCATTTCAGATACTCACCAACACCATAAAAAAATAAAGATGCCTGACTGTGATATGATTATACATGCAGGAGATTTTACTTATCATGGTGAGATGGAAGAAGTTCTAAAATTTTTGAACTGGTATAGAGAACAAGACTCCAAGTATAAACTTCTAGTATGTGGGAATCACGAGGTTGAGATCAGTAAACAAACTGACGTACTCAAAACTCTATGTAAAGATAGAGACATAATACTATTAGATAACTCATATACTATAATTGAAGGACATACTATATTTGGTAGTCCCTATTCTAGAAAGTTCGGACGCTGGGCATATATGGCAGACGAGGTAGACCTAAGTCGAATATACGATACAATTCTACCAGACACTAGTATACTGATTACACATGGTCCAGCATATAAGCAGCTAGACTTCTGCCCGGGCGGTCATGTAGGTTCTACAGCTTTAGAACATAGGCTAACTCAGTTATCTAATCTTAAGCTACATGTTACAGGGCACATACATGAAAGCCGTGGAACTTTATTTAAAGATGGTAAGTTAACAGTGAACGCAGCCATCTGTGGAATCCCATATACAGATGTAATATTTAATCCTATAACCGTGGAAATATAATGATAACAAAATATATAAAGGGTGATATTACAGAAACCGAACTAAAATATATAGCACACGGAGTCAACTGTCAGAACAAGATGGGAGCTGGGGTTGCTAAAGCTTTGTACACTAAGTTTCCTGAAGTAAAAACTAGATACCATGAATTTTGTAACCATGTTAATATAGATAATAAACTAGGACATATTGCTGGAGTTTATTTAGATAATAAAGTAATATTTAATTTATTCACCCAGAATAACTATGGGTATGATGGAAAAAGATACGTAAATTACGCAGCAATTGTTAAAGCTTTTGATAATTTAAGAAAATCAGGAACAGTTGGTTCCCCAATTGCAATCCCTAAGATCGGCTGCGGTCTAGCCGGAGGAGATTGGAATTTTGTAGAACAATTAATCAACGACACAGTCGGAGACGACTTGGAGATTTGGGTTTATGATATTAACAATTAGAGTAGAATACCTAGACGGAACTTCAGACTTAAAAGAATGTCACGATCTAGCAGAACTTGTTTTAGATAATGTAAAGTCAATCAAAGTAATAAGGAAAGAAGATGAGACAGACGATTCTAATGCTAACCTTAAGCCTTTTAATATTAAGAAGCCCCACAACATCGGCTAACAACGTAGGAAAACAAACATATGTTCAAAAGTGTGCTGCTTGTCATAACCTTAATCCTACTAAGCCCGGTTCTATTGGTCCAGAACTCTTCACAACTCCTCTCGATGTCTTCAGAACGAAAGTGCCAACGGGAACTTATCCGAGCGGGTATACACCCAAAAGACATACGAAAATCATGCCAAAATTTCCGGGCTTAAAGGATAAGGTCGACTTGATATATAATTATATCCAGACATTCAAAGGAAAGAAATGAATATATTCGTAACATCGTCTTGTCCAGTAGAGTCGGCTAAGTATCTAGATAACAAGCGTAAAATTAAAATGGCGTTAGAGTCTACTCAGATGTTAGCGACCGCGCTAAATGTAAGCGGAGGAAATACTCCATATCGTACAGCACACTTAAATCATCCGTGCTCTATCTGGGCTAGGGAGTCTAGACAAAACTGGAACTGGTTATACGATCACGGGATGGCACTATGTTCAGAATACAAAAGAATCTATAACAGAGAACATGCCTGTGTTAAAGTATTACTACACATGAAAGATCAAGTTGATTGTCTGCCCGATGTAGGTCTGACCCCATTTGTAAATTGTGCTAGGTCTAAAGAAAAAGGACTTGACTACACCATGGTAAATGATATACACTTAGCCTATCGCGAGTACCTAGCTAGTAGATGGGAAGGCGACAAACGTAAACCAGAGTGGACATAAAGAGAGGAATAAATGGAAGTACTTGAATCTTATACAAAAGAAGACACTAAAGTAATTAAACCACCGAATGATTTTAAATCTGGAACCGAGTTTAGTAACTTAAAACTATTATGGTTGCAAGAATTAACATCGGGCAACACTCAGTTAGATTTATCTGATGTTATTTATATGGACACTGGAACTATGCGTTATATATTTGATATTATGAGTTCCTTTAGCAAAATTACACCCCCACGTTCTGAGCACGTAGTTAACCGATATAATGATTGGCTTGACTCTAAAAAGGGTTTATCAAAATGAATACTAAACTAACAGTTGGTCTAACTCTAGAACTACTAGAGTTCTTATCTAAGTTTGAATCAAATGATAACAGTCCTCCTAGTTCTTTAGAAAATAAAGCCATTTCTCTAAAAGAGAAGCTAAAGTCTGAACTAAACACTGAATATTCTTTATTAGAAAAGAAACCTAATTCAACGAACGTAGTTAGACGAGCTGGAGGAAGAGTTGATTACTAGTACATAGTAGGAGACATCACAACAGACAACGAATTAAAGAGAGAACCAAATGATTCAATTTTGTCACAATCGTAAGTATATAGAAACTAAAGTAGACTTCAGAGGAGATTGCTTCTCAACAATAAATCCTCACGGAGGAGTAACAATTGCAATGGAATCTATCGAACCTTGGTTCTTTAAGACATTGGAAGTAGGTACATCGTTTGAAAAGAAAGTAGGTAAAGCCCGATGTTCTTTAGATGATAACTATAATAAGAAGACAGGAAGAGAACTAGCCTTGTCTAGAATGAAAATGACAACACTAACAGTCATTAGGGCTGGAGAGTTTACTCTACTAGAAGATAAAAACGGCGGACTCTACTCTTTGATTTTGAATACAAAGGGCACTAGAGTATATTTCACGGAGTATGAGAATGATTAATTACGTAGATAAATATGGTCGTTGGCATGTCAAGCCAGTAACAGAAACAAATCCATTACCTACAAACAATGGATACATATACAGCTTCTATGCTAAGATGGTTGGATTCCCTGTTGTAATTACAGGAGAATGTAAAGATCAGCTTGACATAATTGATAAAACAGTTCTAACTCGACACCCCGGAATTAATTCTCCAGCAATTTCCCATGATGAATATGTTGGAGTTGCAGGAATGTGGACAGCTTCAGCAGAAGACATTGTATACTTTGGAGAGAAGAACTATTTTCAGTTCTGCGATCAACCTAACTTCATACCTACCCCATTTAGAAAGCTTGTTATAAATGATGTGGTAGCTGCATACGAGGACTTAGCTAATGAGGAGAATCCTAGACTTGCTACTATTAAGTACCCAGCTCTCATGCCTATTGCTTTTTGGCATCGCACGGAACAACAATATTTCTATTATAGATGCGCTGGTAGGTCACCGGGCATTGTTAGGACTTTGTATTTTATCATTGCTACAATTATTTCTATCCTACAAAAAGATAAGAAGAGTCCTATGTTAGGATTCAAGTTCCTCAAGTTTAAACAAATCGGTCCGACGTTCATCGAGAAAGCGTTGATTAAATTATTCGATAAGTTTGGAGACTTTAAGAATGTATGTAGGAATTATTTCCCAGCAGGGCATCCTATATTGGAGAGAGTGGAGACACTATGAAATTTTATCATTACTATAAACATAAAACTAAACAAGAATTAATAATGGTTCATGGATTTGAACTCAATTCAAATGAAACAAGATGTTATATAACAAAACTCAGTATACTTTGTCCTTATTCCCATGTTTATGGGTTAAGTGTTGAATACATTCTAGAAAACTACAATGAGTACAATCCGTGAAACTTATAATTGCAGGGTCAAGAACTTTAGATTTATATCCTAGTTTTTTAAAAAGTATCATAGGTAGTTGTGAAGATAGTGGAATGAAAATAGTAACTGAGATTGTATCTGGTGGGGCTAAAGGGATTGACTCATTAGCTGAGTATTATTGTACTGAGAATTGGCACTGTTATAATTATTGGAAGCCGTTCCCTTTTAAAAAGTTCCCAGCCGATTGGGATCAGTTTGGGAAAGCCGCCGGACATATTAGGAACAAAGAAATGGCAGACTACTCAGATGCTCTCCTTTTAATTTGGGACGGAGAATCTAGGGGATCAAAGAACATGAAAGAGACTATGATTAAACAAGGTAAACCAGTATATGAAGTTATACTAAAGGCACATAATGCATGACCGGAACGGTAAATATTCTACATCTACCTGTATTGTTTGTGCTTTCCTCGGCTTTGCCCTAGGATTTCTAGCTTGTCATAAGCTTTATACAGGACTCGAGTCAAAAGACTTGACAATCCCAATGATTGAAGTGTATACTCCTTAACGAGGGAATATATGACAAGAAAATCTATACATTTTACAAGCGACTGGCATTTGGGACACGCAAACTCGATTAAGTTCGACGATCGTCCATTCAAAGACTTAGATCATATGCACAGAGTTCTAGTTAATAATTATAATGCCCAAGTTCCCATTGACGGACTTTGTTATTTCCTAGGAGACATAGGTCTAGCAACCAGTGAAACTCTAAATAATATTATCGCTGAGCTTAATGGGACAAAAGTCCTAATCCTAGGTAATCACGATAAGCAACATAACGCTATGTATGGAGTTGGATTTGATGTTGTGCTAAACAATGCTACGATCTATGTAGCCGGTGAGCGAGTAACAATGTCTCACTGTCCTCTACGTGGAGTCTTCAGAGAAGATATAACTGGTATGCGTGGAGCGTTAGAAACAGACAACTGGCATGGTGAACATAAACAACAAGCTTTTTCTGTAACAGATGAAGGACAGTTTCATCTTCATGGACATATTCATAGCGGACCAAATAATAAAAAGCTAAGGATAGATGGAAGACAAATGGACGTTGGAGTTCCAGCAAATAAATATCGTCCACTTCATATCTCAGAAATAGAATCATGGATCGCCAGAACTAAACTAGGTCACAAACTATAAGGAACATATGGAATTAATTCAAGCTATTGCTTTATTATGTCAACTATCAGGACACGCTGTAGAACAAACTCGTTGTCAGCAATCATATCTAAACTGTGTCCTTAAACAAAACACTAAACCTAAAGTAGATGCATTACAACAATGTATCCTTGAGAAATAGGTTGACAAACTATGAGTAAATCATTTAAGATAAGAGTACAGGTTCCAAAGTTTAGGAAGCCTGTACAAAAGAAACCTAATATAGTAATGAAGTCTAAGAAAGACTACAAGAGGAAAAGAAAAGATGGCAAGCTATGGAGCACAGTTTCAGAAGAATAAAAAGACCGCCGCTAAACTTAATTTAGAAAAGTACAGCGACTTTACCTGTGAGATTTGTAACAAGTCAGGACTCAAGCTAGGAGTAGGCACATCTTTAGATAGGGTAGCCGAGTCACGGGGAGTTCTACTTACTATAGATCACATTCAACCAATTAGCAAGGGTGGAAAGAACGGACTGTACAATCTACAAGTTTGTTGTAATCACTGTAATAGTAAGAAGGGGAATAATTGAGACTTAAACTATTAATAATATTAGCATTACTATTCAGTATAAAAGGACACACGATGACATTTGAAGAAATAAAAGCAGAACCTAAAGCAGTTTTACGATTCACAGCTAGATGGTGTCCTCCTTGTAAAACTCTAGCTCCTATCTTTGATGAAGTAGCTGCCGAGCATCCAGATATGAAGGTATATGTTATAGACGTAGACGAATATAAAGCTATTGCTTCTGACTTTGGAGTTCGAGGAATTCCAACTGTAATGCTCATCGAAAATGGTTCAGTGAAGCTACAGAAAAGCGGGGCTATGCCGAAGCCTGAAGTAGAGGAGTTCTTTAAGTAAATGAAATATCATTGGGAGATTTGGAATGAGTAAATATAGAATTGTAGAGTTTACAGACGGAACTTTTGGACTTGAGAAAATGTGGTTCTTTAATCTATTGGGTAGCGGGGATTTTCTAGTTGACAATAACTGGGTTTTAGCCCCGTTGTATCATTTTAAGATGACTATACATATTTATTCATATTGTAGATTCGTAACAATCCAAGATGCAATATGTAAACTATCAAGTATTGATAACAGACACAACAGAAAAGAGTTCGGAGTTCTTCGGGTTATCAAAAATGAGTAGAAACAATTTGGATACAATAGATAGAATTATAAAACTAAAGGCTAAATTAGCGGCGGCGGTTAAGGTTCTAGAAATGGTACAAGATAATACTAAGATGCCTCACTCTCATTCTGATCCCCAGTTAAGATTGTATTGTTTAGCAGAAAGAGCCAGTGAAGTTTTAAAGGAATTAAATGAGTAACCCGATTGCTCTTTCAAATTCAGGTCGACAGAAGTATGACACTTGTCCTAAGATGTATCACAACCATTATGTAGAAAAGATCAGACCGACCGGCACTACTTCAGCTTTATTGTTTGGTAGCGCGATTGATAAAGCCTGTGAAAACTATATGTTAGATAGAGATGTAGTTAAATGTAAAGCTATGTACAAAGAGGAATGGGATAAAAATGAACCAACGTCATCTGAACATACTTGGAAAGTTGAATACCATGTTAATGACTTTGATCCTGAGCTTGTCCCTGAATCCAATCACAACCTTATTATTAAAGATACAGTATATGCGACAGCATCCGATCTTATCAAAGACGGAAAAGAAAAAGAAAGAATAGCCTATGCTAACTGGCTTTCTATGTTTTATAAAGCACAGTTACTTATTAATACTTTTATAGAGTGGGTTGATGAAAACGTAGAGGAAGTATTAGGTTGTCAAATCCCAATTGAACTAGAAGACGAAGAAGGAAACAAAGTTCCCGGGCTTGCTGACTTTGTAATTAAAATATACGGATACGATAAACCTATTCTCGTAGACTTGAAAACCTCGGCTAGATACTATGATCGAAACTCAGTAAAAGAATCTGAACAGCTCGGGCTTTACTTTTTCTATCTAAAGCAAACAAAGTTTCCTGATATGGAACGTGCTGCTTATTTAGTATTGAGTAAGCAGATCAAGAAGAACAGAACTAAGACTTGCTTGAAATGTGGACACGTCACGACAGGTCGAGAACAAACCTGTGCTGAGGGAGGTAAAGGAAAAAATAGATGTAATGGAGATTTTTCTGTTGACATCCGTCCAGAAGCCGTGCTACAGTACATACATGATGAGATTCCAACTGGATTTATTCAAGACACAATTAACAAGTTCAACATCTCTGTTGAAGCTATTAAGTCTGGAAAGTTTGAGCCCTGTTGGACAAGTTGTGATAATTACTATGGGCGTCGCTGCCCTTATTATGATTATTGTCGTACTGGTGAAATGTCGGGATTAGTAGATAAGAAGGAGAAGAAAGATGTTTAAATATAGAGACTTAGTAGGACAGACATTCAACTACTCAGACAAAGCAACTGGAACAGGATGGGAGATTGAAGTGTTTCATTCTTTTAGGAACGAGACAGACTACGGGACTATTTTAGTATTAACAGATAATGTTCAAGTTAAAATGGAAAGATTTGACACCCTCCGAGGAACAACTCATATCATAAATAAGATTATAGAATCATATGGAAAAGCAATGAATAAATTGGAGTGTACAAATGTCAACTAATAGAACTAAAACAAAACCAACAGTTATAAGTCAAGAAGACTTCGAGGCAGAACTTAAAAGCGAGCCTAAAGTGTTTGATGTAACTACACTTGGTATATCACCCAGAGGTGACGGGGGTTACAATCTAGTATCCATCACTCTAGCATCTAAAACATTAGATGTAGGAGAAGTTACAGTAGTAGATTCTGCCGAGAGTAAGTTTGAAGCTATTGAGAAGTTTAAGATTAACGCAATCCGTTTAAAGGTAATATAATGAGCAAACTAGTAAATATTGCCGAAAAAGAATTAGCAAATCTAAACGCAGAAAAGTTTAATATTAGTAAAGCGATCGAACAAACTAAACAAGCATTAAAGAATCGCGAAGAAGAAATAAAAGAACTAGATAAAAATATACAGGAACTAGAAGCATTTTTAAATCCTAAACCTAAAAAAGGGAATAAGTAATGAACAAATCAGAACAAATTAACTTAGTAGCAGCAGCTCTAGTAAAAGCTCAGTCAGAGATGGGGAACGCTATAAAAGGTTCATCCAATCCATTTTTCAAATCTAAATACTCAGACCTTAATGCAATTCGAGAAGCTTGTCTTCCTGCCTTGTTTGCTAACGGACTTTCAGTAATGCAGCCCACGGTTGTTATCGAAGGAAAGAGTTACGTAGAGACTTTAGTTATCCATGAGTCAGGACAGTTCCTAGGTGGACATACTGAGATCGTATGTAGTAAACAAAACGATGCTCAGAACTTCGGTGCAGGAACAACTTACGCTAGACGATTTGGACTTCAATCCTTACTTTGTATTGGCGCAGAAGACGATGATGGTGAGAGTTCTGTAGGACGAGGTAAAGCAGCTTCAAATAATAAGCCAGCTCAAGCTACGACAAAAGTTACAGAAGCAGTTCAGGAAGCCACTGTAGACGCTCCAAAGAAAACAGGATTCGGAGTTAAGAGAGCGACCCCGGATAAAGATGCACAATCTTCAATTGGTGAATCAGCTAACAACGATGGTTGGGCTTAATGACAGTCAAAGAATTAATCCTACAACTCGAGAAGTTCGAGTATCAAACTGAAGTATGGATTGATACTGAGTTTGGCTTGAAAAGTGTAGACGATATATACGAATATAACAGCGAACATCTTAACACGGTAATCATACAATATAAGGATCAAGAATGTCTGACAACACTGAAGAATTAAAAGTAGAAGAACATATCCCTTTTGACCCAAAAGAAATCGAGGCACAACTTGTCAAGATGGCTCAAGAAAGAGCAGAAGACCCAGTAGAAACTGCCGCGTCTTGTTATAAAATCTACGCTCCCTATTTTAAAGCCCAGCTACCTAAGCTTTCAACAAGAGCTTTACGTCGAGTTCTAGAGTTTATTATTCTATATCCACTAGAGAAAGATTCACCGGGGCATACCTCAGAACTTGAGAGAGAAATGATGGAGTTATCTAACACTCTAGCTCAGGCAAAATTTGTAATGCTACTTGGACACTTTAACGAACATGCAGAGGAATTCCATAACGCGGCGACTACGCCACTTACAGTAGAGGAAGAAGCTCAAGTTATAGCAGATTTAAAAGCAGGTGGTGCTTCAGATGAAGATATCATAGCCATTCATAATAATGTTGACAAACTAGAACAAGGAGCCGTATAATGTGGAAGAGAGTTGCGGTGGTTGTAGACAACCCAAACAACATAGATGAGTTAAATAAATACTTAGCTCAGGGTTACGATGTAACTGGTTCATATCCAGCGAAGAATACAACAGTGTTTGTTCTTTCGATGTATGTGGATACTCCGAGGGACGTTACTCAGAGGGATCGAGAATATTCTAGTTCTGAGGGAACATTAACTAGACAATATTCAAATTTAATTATGGCACCAACACCAACAAGAGAAGGATAATATGAGTACATGGGATAGACAACAGATCGGTAAGATCGTAAAGAAATCAGATGATAAACTTAGATACCCCGGTGTCAAGGAATTCAGTCTGAAGATTGACCAAGATATTACACTGAAGGCAGGACAATATCTTAATCTAGAAAACAAAGCTTTTAAGCTTGCAAGTCTAGAAGCTAATAAAGGTAAGATGTCAGAAGAGAATTACGAAAAGGCATTTGAAAGAATTAATAAGATGCCGGATTTTGTATTTTTTGAGGTAATCAGTTTGAAGAAAGTAGATTAACCTAGCTCCCCTCTAGGTATATGTTGGGTGAACGCCAGTCTGTAGGTTCTAAATGGATCAGACTTCTTCCGCCAGTAAGTGACAAAACTGGCATTTTTTATGAAAGGAATATAGAAACATACATTAACAAACGCACTAGGATACTTTTTACTATCAATTCCATTTATTGTTCTATCTATATCTGTAGCTAAAGAACTAGGACTAATG
>Ga0105050_10008156_pt1 | contig 12192 bp, 5 predicted proteins | sample FRY01_FD_78088 | JGI IMG/M metagenome (GOLD analysis project Ga0105050, IMG submission 78088) | Freshwater microbial communities from Lake Fryxell liftoff mats and glacier meltwater in Antarctica - FRY-01 | ecosystem: Environmental > Aquatic > Freshwater > Ice > Glacier meltwater ... | reverse complement strand
AGATCCAGAAGTATATGGTCCAGAAGGAGAGAGTGGTTTAATTTCTTTATATCCAATTTTTATTGGGATTAAGTCTGGCCTGCCAATTCCAGGAGTTGGAGAAATAGTATATGTTGATTATGGGGATAGAGATAATCTAGAAGATCCAAGATATTATGGACCTGTTTTCACAAAGCCAATTCTTGGGGGAAGTAATGCTGTTGAAAAAATTCAACAAAGTGCTAAAAGTTTATTTAATGGTACTCTAAATAAATTAAAAGATTTCCTTGCACCAATTTCTAATGCATCTGGCAATCCCATTCCGATTACACCAAATTCAGATACTCCTATTCCGTTACCATCTCCACCTAACAATGATGAGACAAACAATTTATCATCAGATATCGATTCTACATTAGATAATCTCCGTTCGGGGTTTTCTGAAATGATCTCTGGTTTTGAAAACGAATTAGAAGAACTCGGCTTACCGTTTATTAGAAACGAAGCATTTCGTTCAACAGAACGACAACAAAAATTATATGCCCAAGGAAGAACCACAACAGGGGAGATAGTCACAAATCGAGATGGTGTTACTAGAAAAAGTAATCACCAAAGTGGAAAAGCGACCGATTATCGCTTGAATTTAAATCATCCATATTGGGGTTTAAAAAAATATAAACCTTTAGGGGCTTATGATTTAACACCCGGACCAGCAGCAGATGCTTGGAGAGAGTTTGGAAATATTGCTGAAAAGATTGGTTTTAGATGGGGCGGACGTTTTGAACCAATAAGTGAAAAAACTGGATTTGGTTGGGATACTCCACATGTTGAACTAAAATGACTAAAAAAAGCGTAGATTTAGATGGATTAGATGAAAGAACAAAAAATAATTCTATTTCCACTAATGAAAAAGTTGGTAAACACGCAAAAGGAATTGCAGGTGATGCATTCCTTGAACCTATTCCTAACTTTATTAAAGCTGATAATGAAAAAGTAATAGAAGGTGCAAACAACAGTTTTATTGTTTTAGGTCGCGACAGACCATCTAATAGACTTTCGGGATATGGTGGAAAAGGTCATACGCAAGCAGCAGCAATAGATATAGTTGTTGGTAGAATGGCATCAACTCCTCGTACAGGAGTATATGTTGATCCAAACTTCGAAATTGACGCTGCAAGAATTTATATCAGTCAAAAAACAGATGTTGATAAAAACTTCAAACTTGCTAATGGTAAAATAGGTGCTGCCGACGCAAAGTCTGCCATTGCTCTCAAGGCCGATGGTATTAGACTAATTGCTCGTGAAGGCATTAAAATCATTACAGGTACTGATCCTAAGAACTCTCAAGGCGGAACAGTCGATACTACTTTCGGTATTGATTTAATCGCAGGAAATCTTTTTGAATTAAAAAATGATAAAGTTTTACAAGTATTTACTACGGCAGAAAAACAAAAGCAAGAGCTATCTATTGATGGAATGCAGCCAATTCCTAAAGGTATTAGTTTGGCATTTGCCTTAGATCAAATGACAGATCACATAGATAGACTAAGTGGAATTATGGGAGCATATCTAAAAAGTCAAATGAGTTTAAATTCTGTTTTAGGTACACATTTTCATATTTCTCCATTCTTTGGAATTCCTACAACACCATCAGAAACAGCAGCCGCTCAAGCAATTACAACTAATATGGAATTATTGCAAGATTGTGTAATTGGACTTCAAAAATATAAAGCAAATTTGATTAATTTTAAGAACTCACATTTGCGTCCACACGGAAAATTTTACATTAATAGCAGATATCACCACTTGAATTAATATGTTACCAAGACGCCCACTATACTTTGTTTTAGATATGAATCGACTCAACACAGATGTTGATAAAGTTGCCATTTTAATGGCAACTACGTATGTCAAAAACATTGCTGAAGACGGCAAAGCTTTGGCAAGTCACAGTATTGAATTCGAAGCGATACTGTTAAAACAATTCAAAACATCACTTAGAAAACAAATAGATCTACACGCACCAGAGTCAGGAACTACGGATGTTTTTGGCAATGAGTATTTTGGTTTCGAAAGATATGATTTTATAGAAATATCTGTTAGTTATGATTATCAAGTTTATAGTTCAATTAGATTCCTTGGTTCTCGCCGCAATAAACCTATAAGATTCGCTCTTTATGGTATACCTGTTAATGTCGATCCAACTACCCTAAATATAGTTTCAGATATAAGAAGTTTGTCTGAGTCGGTTCAAGATTTCTTTGGAAAAATTTCAACTCTTATGAGTTGCCGTCCAGGTTCGTTTACAGAAGATGCAAGTATTCTTGAAAATATTGCAGAGAATGGTTTTGATGTTACCTCAAATATAGGATGGTATCAATTCGTTAATGATTATTTCGCACCTAAACCAGTTATAGTTTCTAAGACTTCATTAACAAAAGATGATTTAGAAGCAATAATTAAGAAATATGATGGAAAACTCTTTAAATCAGGAGAAGAAATCGATAATGAGTTTACTGACTTTTTAGGACTTAAATCAGAATTAGCAAGAATTGCTAATAGTAATTTCGAAATAAATAACTCTGGCAAACAAGCATTCTTTACTGATCTGGATAAACAGATCGAAACTCTTGGGGCTTTGTACTCTAATGTATTTGATAAATTTACACTAGGTTGTTTAATTCAAGAAGCTTTGGAATGTATTCGTCCACCATTAGCCTGTAAAGACATTCTTAGAGAATTGTCTGTTGATATTATTCAAGAAAGAATAGTTTTAGCATTTCCGCTCATGCCAGAAGTTGTAAAACGTATTAACAAGATTATCCAAGATGAGAAAGATAAAGAAGCTTTACAACTTCTGGCTCAAAAAGAAGCAGAAGATAGTGGTGGAAAACTAGCATCTATTCAAACACCAAATGGTGAAAGTGCTGGTATTTTATCTTTGACAGATAAAGTATTAGATGCAATTGAAACCGTTATTGATATAGAAGCAATTTGTGATTTAAGAATTCCATTTGAAATTCCCAAGATTGAACTTCCAAATTTTCCAACAATTGACTTGATGTTTGATATCAATGTTCAACTAGATACTGCTATTCTTGAAGCTTTAGCTAAAGCTTTATTAGAATTAATTTTAGGAATTCTTAGAGATTTGCTAGATTGTCGTAAATTAGATAATTTCATTGCCGGATTGATGGACGGTGAAATTGCAGATGACAGTGGAGCATATGGAGACTTAGCCAAATTATTCACAGATCCAGCATCATTAGGTGAAGATAGTAATGTTGCTAATGCTTTTGGTAGCAGATGGGATAATTTCGTTGATACTACTGCGCCACTATTAGAAGATATTGTTAAATTCCAATCAGCTCAAGAAATTGGTTTAGCAGAAAAAACGTTAACCTTTACACAAATTACTGAAGGTAGTGCTGGATTGGGCGGATTAAAAGAACTAGTTCAGTCTGGAAATTTTGGAGAATTAGAACCAAAGGTAGATATCACGAAGGATGAGACTGGTGCAAAATTAGATATAACCAAACTAATTTCATTTACTGGTCCTGGCTCAGAAGAAGCCAATAGATTTATTTCTGAAATTGGTGCATGGCAATTATCAGATGACGGCAATTCATTTACACTTAGTCGTCTATCTGATGATAGAGTTACAGTCATTTCGAAAATAGCCAGCAAAAAAACAAAACCAGATCTTGACAAACTCAAGGTTAAGAATTTTTTAGGTGATAAAACTGTAGATGATATAGATGTTGTTGCTACACCACAAATTGAGCAAGAGCTAGATGATGAAGGACAAATTATTGTTGTTCGCGAAGAACGTATTAGTGGTCAAGAGTTATTTAATGAAATTGGCAGACTATTTGATACTATTATTTCTGTTCTATCGCCAACTGAAACAATAAACTTATTAGCTGGTAAAGCAAATTCAAATACTATAAAAGTTGTTCTTGAAATTGCTAGAATTAAACATCCTCGTTTAACATTATTTGTTAATACCGAACAAAAGATTTCAATATTATTCGAAATGTTTGGTCGTTCTGCTGGTTTGGATAAACTAAGAGACAAGCTTTTGCTAATTACAGCCTCACCAGAGGCGAACAAAAAACTAATCCCGGTCAAACCATGCCCTCCATTTGATGATGTGTTTGATTTTCGTAAGGAACTTTTAAGAAAAACATTACCAGAAGATCAGGTAATTAAAATCATTGAAATTTTAGTAAATGATAATAAAAAACGTTTCAATGATATCCAAAATGGTTTAGCAAAAATTCGTGAAGGAGTGCCTCCATTGGATGTATTTGAACCACTACTTTGTGGTGGTGGAAAATCACCAGATGGTATGAGATCTCCAATCATGGAAGATACATTGAATTCGACTATCAATTTAATGTTTGAACCAACCAAAATGATGTTTGATAGAGAAATCATGAAGTATTCAGATGCTATTTCTATTACAAAAGAAAAAGAAGTAGAAGTTCCACGTAAGATTTCATTTGATGGCAGTCTTCCAATTTTCAACCCCGCCGCAACAGATGGAAGAATTTTCGGAACAATTAATTCGTTGTTAGGTTTAAATGATGACGAACAAGCTCAAAGCAAAGAAGAAGGTAGAATAAATCCTGAATTTAAACAAATGGTTGATAGCGGATTTGTCCCAACTAGGAAAACTGGTGATGGTGTAACTGATTTCGTAGCCGATGGTACAGCCAAAGAAGACTATCTTGACGGTCAAAGTCCACTATCTTCTGTTATTAAAAAAGAGACGGTAAAAAAACTAGGGTCAGCTTTCAAAGAAGGCATGATTATGAAGGATAAAGATATTGCTATTGATCTAAATAGAAAATTTAAACTAACACTACATGGATCTTTAGATTCACAATCTCCTGTTTCATCATTTATGCCATTAAAAGTCTCAACGCCAGAATGGATTATAGAATATGTAGAAAAAAGTAAGGCAGCTTTTAATATAAGAGCAGCAGGACAAGTACACTCTTCTGTTTATGGACTTATCCCATTCTCAGAAAACTATAATATTGAAAACGATGATTTAGCTATTGAGCCAGAATTGAAAAATAAGATTTTAGATATTAGCAATAGTGCTGTAATTCCTCCAAGACAAGACGTCTTTAAGAAGATATTTGCAGATAAAGTAGTTCCAAAATTAACAACAACGAATGCAAATATTGAGCAAGATTTCAATGGTATGTTTGAACAAAAATACGAAAGTTTTGTAAGAGCAACGATTAAACAGATCAGTAAAGGTTTTACTAGAAACCGTTTATTAAAAAAAGTTCCTAACACTAGCTTAACAAGTCTGGCCCCAGAAGGAATGTCTTTGGGTTCATCTAAGGGCGATGATCTTATTGCATTAAATTTAGTTAATTTTTCACCAATGCCAACAGATGAACAACGCGCCTGCGGTATAGATCCTCACTTATTAGATTTTGAATATATTAAAAAACTAGTTAAAGAACGTTTTGATAAAGAATGCGAAGAAAAAACTGAAGGTGAAAGAATTGATGGTTTAAGTCCAAGACGAGGCCCAATAAATTCAGCAGGATTTGTTGGAGTAGTTATGTCTATCGTTAGACTATATTCGATTGAATACATTTTACGCGCCCTATTTGTTTTGGACGAGTTTAAATTTTCTAAAGATTTAGTTAAGGACGATTTGTTAATCGACTATATTACATTCAGAATGCAATCAGATATAAAACGTCTTGGTTTTTATGAAGATTTTGACAGAGAAGCGAAATTAACTTATAAAAAATTATTACAAGATGGAGTTGTAAAGGCTTATTCTGTCAATTCTAAACCTATTGCTAGAGTAAACAGTATAGAATTAAATCAAATTGTAAAAGAGGAAATTTCACTAGAATTTAAAGCACTAGTGCAAAGCCAAATGCTGTCAGCAACTAAAAGAATCGGCGAAATCATTGGCCTAGATACAAATAAAAAACCAGATCTTAAATCAGTATTTTTTGAAGGATTGGATATAATTGATACATTCTCAGACGATATGAGTGAAGGATATACTTCTATCAATTCACGCTTTACAAAAGAAAGCATCCCAGCAAGTGGGAAATTTGTTCTTGAGCGTTATGTCAAAATCAAACGACCAACAACTTTGTTAGTGCCGGAAGCCATTGCAAGAACTGCCATTGCACTAGAACAATCGAATCCTTATTTGAATGAAGTGATTAACTTCAAAAATGCATATGAATTAGTTTCTAATATTGTTGGAAAAAATTCTACAATTCGAATTAAGAGTAAAAAGATTTACGATACAAATGATAAAGAAAATTCATTATTTGAACAACCTTGGAGTATAGGTTTACGTTTAGTTTATATCCCACCAGCTTATGGTTTAAAAACCAAACGTGAATCATTATCGAAGAATAAATTTAAAATTTCAACTGGTCCCGGTGCGTCAATTAATGCTTCAATTAATCCGTTAGAAGTAAACAATTCAAAAACTCTTTATGTATTTGATAAACAAAATTCAGAACCATCCTTCCCACCAGACGATTCAGAATATTTTAAACAATATAATCCAATTTCTATTATTGAAAAAGAAATAGAAATTAGAGATTTTATTACTTTGGGTGAAGCAAATAAAAAGAATATTTTTGAGCAAATTTTCGATAAAAAATACTTTAAAATATTAAAGGATCAACTTTTAAAAGATACACAGCTTGATGTTTTAATTGACTATTGTTTGTTTTCCAAAAAAATGTTAAGTTTGTTTATGATTCACAGTACGATGGTATTAAATGGAGAACAAATAAAATTCTTATTTGAAGGAACCAAACTTGAATTGAAAAAACTATTCTATAGTCTTCAAACACTTGGCGATTATACAGCAAAAACCGAATTCAAACTTAAAGGCGGAAATTCAGGAGAATTCCAACGTAAATTCAATAGAATTGGCGATCCTTCTGGTCCTTCTGGTCCTGATGCTTTCTATTATTGGTCTACAACTCCAATTCACATTTTGAAAGCTCTGGCCGTAATGACAGATCCTAATCTGTTTTGGGCAGATAAAATTGTTGCTGCTGCAAGTAGTGGGTATTTAACTCCAAAATTAGTTAGAATTGGTTCGCAAGTGAGACTTGAAGGAACAAATGGGCCAAATGTCCAAATGCTTAACAGTAGCCCTGGTATTCCATTGGATAATGAATTTAAAGTACTTGAAACTGGTGAAGTTGTACGTTTAATAAACAAACTAAACAGAACTGGAAAACCGTTTACAGAACATACTATCGTTGCTTTGATTGGTTCAATTGTGGACGATGTTGTGTCTATTAAGACAGAAACATATCCAGATGGAACAATTGGTCCTGCAATTAGAAGCGGAGCTGGATTTGAGGGTGTACCATGGAACTTGGCAACAAGCAGTCCAGCAGCAGGCATTAATTTAGATAACTTTAATAGTTTATTCGATAGAAAACCAAGCGTTCCTGTTTATCCTGGCGAAAAAGTGAATATTCCCTATGGATTAGCGTCTTTAGCATTAACACCTTTGCAAGTTTTTGGAACAACTCTTGGACCATTATGTAGAACAATGTATAATCCTTTCTTGGCATTGGGAATTGAATTTTTAATGTTAGAACCATTTATATATAATTTACCTCATTTTCAAATTGCTGCTGCTGATACAAGTATGGCAACAGATTTGAAAGAAGTAGGAATCGACCTCAAAGGTGCTTCTAATATAAAATGTGAAAAAGACGAGGAAGAAGAATAGTTAGTCTTATGAGTAATGGACTAAGCGTAAAACTTCCCTTGTCAAAAACCCAGGTAGATGGTTTTGCATTGAACAGAACCTTGCCAGAAATGGTTAGACAGAATCTTAAAAATCTACTTTTAACAAACCCTGGAGAAAGGATCATGGATCCTTATTTTGGTGTTGGATTGAAACGTTTTATTTTCGATCCAAACGAAAGGCATACCCATGATTTGATAAGAACAAAAATTGCAGAACAATTAAAAAAATATATGCCATTCATTACCATAGCATCTGTTGATTTCACATCGGATGATGATGGTCCAAATATAATGTATATAAAATTTCGGTATTTAATTGCACCTCTAAATCAAACAGATGTTTTAGATCTAAAAATTTCTTAAAACTATTTAACACCGAGGGTCGATAATAGATGCCGCGCAAGAACATTCCGATCAAATATGACGCAAGAGATTTTGCTTCAATAAAAGAAGCACTAGTTCAACATGCTAAGCGTTATTATGAAGACTCTTTTAAAGACTTCAATGAAGCTGGTTTCGGTTCGTTGATGTTGGATACTGTTGCTTACATTGGCGATAATCTTTCTTTTTATCTTGATTACCAAGCAAATGAAAGTTTTATGGATACAGCATTAGAATTCAAAAATGTTGTAAAACATGCAAAACAACTCGGTTATAAATTTGATAAAATTGCTTCATCTCATGGTATCGCATCCATTTTCGTACTCGTGCCAGCAAATGTAATTGGCTTAGGGCCAGACAGACGCTATATTCCTTTGCTCAAAAAAGGCAGCACCTTTTCAACAACAAATGGAAATCAATTTATTTTAAACGAAGATGTGCGTTTTGATGGTACAGATAATGAAGTTGTAGTAGCTCGTGTAGATGATAATACTGGTTTACCAACTCAATATGCTTTAAGAGGATTCGGAAGAATTATATCTGGAATTTTAAATGAAAAAATAATAACTATTGGATCATTTACTAAATTTCTAAAAATTGAAATTCCAATTGCAAATATAGCCGAGGTTATTAAAGTTGAAGATGAAGATGGTAATGAATATTATGAAGTTGATTATCTCTCACAAGATGTAGTTTATCGCCCAATATCAAATAGAACAACTAGTAAAAATATTGCAGATTCATTTCTACGTCCATATTCAGTACCAAGGCGATTCATAGTAGAAAAAGATGGCTCTAAAGCTTTTCTACAATTTGGTCAAGGACAAGAAATTTCCGACTCAAATCAAAACAAAATTGTCGATCCTACAAACACAACTTTAAGATTATATGGAAAAACCTATATATCTGATGAATCATTTGATCCAAATAATTTAACACTCTCAGACAAATTCGGAATTGTACCAGTAAATACCAATTTACGAGTTATTGTAAGAACTAATACTAGCGAGAATGTAAATGCTGGTGTCGATACTTTAACTCAAGTTAATAGCGCCAAATTAGAATTTGACGATGTTACTAATTTAGATCGAAATCTAGTAGCCGATATTCGTTCGTCAATTGAAGTTACCAATGAAGACGCAATTATAGGCGACATATCTTCTTTTGGAACTGAAGAATTAAAACTTCGTGCATTTAATTCCTTTTCTGCGCAAAATAGAGCGGTAACTAAAGAAGATTACAAGACAATGATTTATAAGATGCCAGGACAATATGGCTCCATTAAACGAGTGAATGTGATTAGAGATCAGGATTCATTTAAAAGAAATCTAAACATCTACGTTGTCTCAGAAGGATCAGATGGAAAACTAATATCTACCAATATAGTAGTTAAAGAAAATCTTAAGGTTTGGATTAATAAAAACAAAATAATGAATGATACTATTGATATTCTCGATTCTAAAATACTCAATTTGGGCATCGATTTCACTATTATTGCAGATCTAGAATCAAATAGATTTGATACACTTTCTAATTGTATATCTGCCCTAAAACGCGAATTCAGTCGTGTACGCGAAATTTCAGAACCTTTCTTCTTAACTGATGTATTTAATACATTAAAGAAAGTTAAGGGAGTTGTTGATGTTGTTAAAGTAAAAATTTCTAACAAATCAGGTGGAGTTTACTCAAATATCAAATTCAATATCGATAATAATTTATCATCTGATGGTCGTTATGTGCAAATTCCAGATAATGTTGTATGGGAAATCAGATACCCAAATCAAGACATTAAAGGAGCAGTTATCTAATGGGTATTAAAAGATATATAGCTTCACAAGACAATACGATTACAAATGCTTTCAAAGAAAATCTCTCTACAAGAGCGACTTCTAGTAATATGGGAGAAAGCGATTCGCTTGAAGTATTTTCTTTATATGGACAAGCCACATCAACATCACTAGAAAGCTCAAGAATATTGGTTCAATTTCCAATTGAACAAATAACTTCAGATCGTGCATCTGGGAAACTTCCTGGTGTTGGATCGGTACAGTTTTATTTAAAACTTAGTAATGCTATTCATCCTTTAAGTCTACCAAGACAATTTATATTAGTTGCAAAGCCCGTTTCAATACAGTGGAATGAAGGTATAGGTTTAGATATGGAGAGTTATTTAGATGTTGATTCATCTAATTGGGCTTCGGCATCATCTAATACTACCTGGACAACACAAGGTGGAGATTATAGTGATACGCCGGTGTTTAGTCAATTATTTGATAGAGGTCATGAAGATCTCCAAATGAACATTACAACATTGGTTGAAGAATGGATTGCAGGTGTCAAGACTAATAATGGTCTTGGAATTATGTTAACATCTTCACAAGAAACAGGAAATGTTTCTGTTTATACTAAGAAATTCTTCGCCAGAAACTCAGAATTCTTTTTTAAACGACCAACTATTGAAGCTAGATTTGATTCGTCCAAAAAAGACGGACGAAACAGTTTTTTTAATAGCAGTTCACTTGCCCCAGAGGAAGATAATCTCAATACACTATTTCTCTATAATCGTTTCAAAGGAAAAATGGTTAACATTCCATCAGTTGGTACAGGATCAATTTATGTAAGTTTATATTCTGGTTCTGATGTTCCTCTTGGTAATCGTTTAACACTTCAAAAAAATCAAACTGTCATTGTTGGTGGGTATGTATCGACAGGTATTTATTCAGCTTCAGTTGCGTTAAATACGACTTTTGATCATGTGTTTGATGTTTGGCACAACAATGCTGGTATTGATTTTGTCACAGGAAGCAAAATAATAGTATTGGATCCGGTCGAAGAAACCGATCCATCTATTCCAAATTTCATGTTGAATATTACAAATTTAAAATCTTCATATAATAAATATGAAAATGCTCGTTTTAATTTGTTTACAAGAAACAAAGATTGGTCACCAACAATTTATACTGTTGCTACTAATAACGCTGGTGGTTCAGCAATAGAAGACTCATACTTTAAAATTATTAGAATTATTGATAACCTTGAAGTTATACCTTATGGTACTGGAGCGTTTAATGAAACCAGATTATCACTAGATACAAATGGTAATTATTTTGATTTAGATATGAAAATGCTTGAACCAAACTATGCTTATGGTATTAAATTCTTATTTAAGAATTCAGGCTACTTCTATGAACAAACTCCATTATTTAAATTCAGGGTTGATGAATAATGTCAATTAAAAAATTATTCTCTAATGAGTCAGGCAAAATTCTTGGCTCTACAACTATTGATGAACTTGGAAATCAAGTTGAATCAGCAGAATTAATAAAATCTTCCTTAGAAGATAAAGAGCGTTTTGTTCCTACGGTTGATTATACAGAACCATCTAATTTTGCCAAATTCGGTTCAGCAGAAAAATATTATTTCGATTCAATCAAATCGATTCATAAGACTTACCCTTACGATGGTTCTTTTAATGAAAAAATCAGATGGCACAATTCATCATCTGATTTAACAAATTATATATTTGAAAATGAATACCCAAGAAACAATGGGTTTATTACTATTGGAAGAAATTATGGTTCTACTTCTACTTCATCTAACGGATATGATAATACGAACACACCAGAATACATTTTTTTCAAAGGGGGTCCTAATACATTTGTTAGTGCAAATTCTAAGAAAGAATTGTTCGAAAAAGCAAATAAATTCAAAACAATAGATAACAGATCATCAAATCTTGAATTGAATGGGATAAATGGAGTTACAGTAGAATTTTGGTTGAACAAAGACAACATGCTTGGTTCATCTAAACAAGTAATATTTGATCTATGGAACAGTTCGAGTATTGGAAATTCGGATTATGGTCGTCTAAAGATCGAATTACGTCCTGGTTTAACAGGACAACAAAACAATTTTTATGTTGATGTAAGCTCTGGTAGTGCTGGTGTTGTTGGTGCTGCATTGGGAAATACAATCAATTTCACTGGTTCGTGGAATCATTTTGCCATTACAGCAATCAATTCTGATAATTCATTAAAACTTCAAGTATTTGTT
>Ga0105050_10008149_pt1 | contig 12204 bp, 21 predicted proteins | sample FRY01_FD_78088 | JGI IMG/M metagenome (GOLD analysis project Ga0105050, IMG submission 78088) | Freshwater microbial communities from Lake Fryxell liftoff mats and glacier meltwater in Antarctica - FRY-01 | ecosystem: Environmental > Aquatic > Freshwater > Ice > Glacier meltwater ... | reverse complement strand
TGTAGTGCCAGAGGATCTCAGACCGCACGGGGGTGTGTTCTACGATGTAGCCCTCTACGTCAGGGCGGATCTGCCGGACGTATGAGGACATGATCGTGTCCGGGAGCGCGAAGTAGCAAGCCACGTCTCTGCTCTCCGAGAAGGACACGCTCTGCTCCATGCCCGGGCGTGAGAAGATGACGTCTCCGGCTGAGATTTCAGAGGGTTCGAGCAGCAGGCCTCGGTAGAGCTTGCGAAGAGGTTGACGCGAGATGTGGCGCAGAGCCGCCGCAACGCTCTCAATCTCCCCTGGGAACTGCACCATCAAGGCGTCCGAGTCCTGCGTCCGCCCCAAGATGGCTGGGACAAGCCAGGACAAATACACGTTGATCGGTTGCATTTAGCGCCTCAGGAGTAGGCGTGGTTGACCATCAGCGCGCCTGAGAGCGCGGTGGCGGGCAGCGGGTAGTAATAGCCGACCACGGCGCCCAGGATGCCTGCGATCAAGGTGTGCGACGGGGGGACCATGCCGCCCCGGGGCGTGAAGAACTCGGGCACGGAGAACGCTGCGAAGATCCCGGTGGCGATGGCCCCGATGATCTGCGACTTGTTCTCTGCGTCGGACAGGTCACCGGAGTCGGGCGTGAAGCCTTCGCGAGCGCCTGTGATGATCTCCCGGGCCTCCCGCACGATGCGCTCCTTGTCGGTCTCGGACAGCCCCGACAGGTTCGACGTGTAGTTCACAAGGTCGTCTGTGCGTGTGATGTCCTCAGCCCACGGTAGTGCGTCGATCATGCCTGGGAGCGTATCACACCATCAACGCGCTGCGTACAGAGGCAAGCTCGCCTCGGTGCGCCCGCAGGCGAACATGAACAAGGTGCGCCAGCGGAAGAGCGCCAGGCGGTAGTGCTGCATGTCCTCGTACCGACGGGCGCCCCAGCCCGAGCTGTAGAAACGAGCCCAGGCGTCCCGCTGCTTGCGCCATGCCGGCAGGTTCTGCCGAAAGCAGCTGCCCGAGCGGGCGATCTCATCATTCAACGTCAGGACATGGCGTGGGTGACCTTGAACGCCTTTCGGACCTGGTCTCGCGTCAGGCTGTAGGGGTTGTCCGCGTAGTCGATGGCCATGGGGGCCAGTGTACCTTGCAGCGCGCCTAGGTACGGGCGAAGATTCGTCATGGCCCTGCCAGACTACCGAGTCGTCGTCAACACGTTTGAGACCCGCCCCTGGCCGGTTCGGACCCAGATCTACCACGGAGAGAGCCTGGAGGAGGCCGTCGCCTACTTCCGAAAGCACTTCCAGCGCACGCGCAGTGGCAAACACAAGGTCGCGTTTCAAAAGCGGGCCACCAAGAAGGACTGGCTCACAATCAAGGCGGTGGAGTGATGTTTGCGTTCAAACGTTCTACAGGCAGTCATTTGGTTTTCATGCAGGCTGGTCATAGAGCTGGTTACGAAGAGGCTATGCGTTTCGCGCCCAAACTTCTTGCAGCAACGAAGACACTCACATGATCTCCCAGCAAAACGCTCGCGTCGCCCTCGGCGCCTGGCTCGCCGTCGAAGGCCTTGGGGCCCTGAACCGCTTCGCTGCGCGCAGGGACAACTTCGCGATCGCCGCGATGCGGGCTGCGACCCTCAAGCGCCCCCTTGTCGTCGTCGGCGACCCTGACACCGGCATGCACACGCGCCTGATGCGCGCCTACGGCTGCGGAGACCTGTGCATCGACCTGACAGGGTGCACGTACTGCCCGAACGCCATCGCCGCCGACATCACCAAACCCATCCCCGAAGTCAAAGACAACAGCGCCGTCGTGTTCGTGGCCTGCGTGCTTGAGTACGTGGACGACCCGTGGGCCGCGTGGGCGGAGATCTCGCGCATGGCGGGGACCGTGGACAACGTCTTCATGGTCTCGGTGCAGCCCTGGACCATCACGAGCGCCCTGTACCCGGGAGGGAAGTGGGCCATCTACGGAGAGCCGCCGAGCTCGCCGGGGTTCGAGGTCGCCCCCGTGCGCACGCACGTGAAGCTTGCGTACGCGGCGCTGCTCGGGGGCTTGTCTTACTACGCCTTTCGAAAACCCGCGCGTTGACAGGAGAAGAATGGAAAAACTCATTCGAGACAACGTCGCGCTGCGCATCAAAGGGAAAGAGCCCCACGCGATTCGCGTTGCAGAGCCTGAAGAGTACCCCGCGCTCCTGCGCGCCAAGCTTCTCGAAGAGGTGCACGAGTTCATCGACGAAGAGAGCGTCGAGGAGCTTGCGGATGTGCTTGAAGTGATCGGCGCGCTGATGTCCCTGTACAACATCGACCCCGCGTCGCTCGCAACCATGAAGCAACAGAAGCTGAATCTCGCGGGCGGTTTTCGGGGACGCTACGTGCTGGAGATCAAGTAGCGGGGTTGATCTGGGACACTGCGTCTGTTCTGCCCACCGCGCGCATGAATACGCTGTTTCCGTAGGAGAAGTTGAAAGAGTCTCCAAGGTCTTTGGTGGGTCTGATGACGTTCAAGCGCACGACCTTTTTGTTCTTCTTGACCCCGTTGAGGACGAGCAGGTTCGTGTAGTTGGCAAGCTTCAGATCCTTCTCCACGATCTCCGCGACCATGAAGTCGATGGCGCGCACCGCGATGCCCAAGGCTCGCAGCGACCTGGCACCCTCCGGCGCCTCGTAGTCCTTCGGGGTCGTCAACACGACATCAACCTCGGTCGCACCTGCTTCGATGGCGGCCCCAATGGGGGTCATCACGCGGACACCGCCGTCCATCCACAGCGAACCCTGGATTTCCACAGGCTCTAGCACACCCGGGAACGCTGACGAAGCGAGCACGGCGGCAAGAATGCCCTTCGTTTTCTCTGTGAAGATCTGAAATTCCCCTGTTTCTGCACACACCGCACCGATGCGCAGCGCACGCCCGCTTTTTCGAATCGCATCCTCCGACAGCACGTCACTCAGGGTCTTCCTGAGGGGGGCGGAGCTGTAGAAGCTCTTCTTCAGCGCCCCCTGCAAAAAACCGAAGGGCCAGCGCTCGTACACGTTCTTTGCTTGGATGGAGCGCGTCAGCGCGTCGAGAGACTCCGCCGCGAAGCTCTCCTGTCCTATCGGGTACTGCGCGATATGCGCCGCCACAATGGCGCCTGCGCTCACGCCGGTCACGATCTGGTACTCCCGACGCAGCGTCCCGAGCAGGTGGCTCAACACCCCGGCGTGGTAGTGGATGCGGGCGCCGCCGCCGCTGAGTGCAAGTGCTCGTCTCGTCATGCAACCCCTAGTTTGCCTGCGACCACCGCAGCGGCCTGATCATATCCCGTCTTCGTCAGGTGCACGCCGTCTGCCGCGCCCGCCGCACCTGCAAGGTTCACGGTCTCGCCCGGCATCGACACCCTGTATTTGTTCCACAGCGGCGTCCCCGGCACGACCCAGAGCATGCGCACGCCGAGTGCGCGAGCCCTGTTGTCCAGGTTTGCGATCGTGGTCCAGGGGATTTTGCCGCTCGCCATGTCGTTCGAGCCCAGCGAACCCACGGCGGTCTTGTAGCCTCGCAGCGCATCTTCCCAGCGAGAACCTTGGGCCCACCAGGCGGCTTGGGAGCCGACGATGGCGTTGACGTGCGTCTTGTGGCCGCGGCGACGCAGGGCGGCGCCGATGCCGACCCCGAGAGAATCTCCGACCGTGAGAACCTCTTCGTCGGGACCTGGTGGGCGTTTTGAGCCTGAGAACACCAAGAGGATGACGCCGGCTGCGAGGGCGCCCCACGTCCACACGTCCCTCACAACGCCCCCGGGAGGTTCTCAGCACGTGTGCGAGGTGCGTAGGCTCGGAAACCTTTCACGCTATCCTCCCATTTTTTTCAAAATCAAAGCTGCGGCTTGGTCATACCCTCTTTCAGTTATGTCCCCGTTCGTCTTTTTCTCTATGCCTTTCAAGATCAAAGTGTTTGAGGGCATCACAACGCCTGAACGTATTTTCTCCCATATCTCTGTTGCGGGGTTTATCCACAAAGGTTTCACACCCCCTGCTTTGGCTGCTCGATCTAAAGTCTCCAACGCATGCCACGGCATCTTTTTTGAGTTAATGTTGTATGTGCCGAGTGATACGATCACGTTTTTGCGGCCTACCAATCTGTCTACCCACCCGCTCGCCCAATCTTCTACCAGGCCCGGCCCATCCTGAATCTCTGCCATAAGCCCTTGACGCCTTAGGGCATTTGCAATGCCTACGCCGATGCTGTCCCCAAGGACGAGGAATTCTTTTGGGGTTTTTTTCTCTCCGCCACGTAGCAGAAAATACGCGCCCGTGATGAACGCGACCCAAGTCCAATTTTTCATATACTGTTCCTTTGTTCAGGCAAAGAGCGCTGTCCTAACACGCCGCGAGTGTAAATGAGGGGCCGCGTCTCTCACGAGACTTTCGGGAAAGCCTCGTGCGCGAAGGTCTCAATTTGACGTTGGTCCTCGGGGCTGAGCTGCTCCCACAGCGGCCACATCTCCTCTTCGATCTCCGCCTCTTGCGCTTCGGAGCACGCCTCTCGCGCTTCTCGGAGCTTGCCAACGAGCGCTCGATACCTGCAGAGCGCAGAGGGCTCACAAAGTTCGTACTCCGTGCGCGTGAGGTACTCCTGCTGCTGTGGCGTCAGGTTTGCCCAGAGGGTGCAGAGGTCCGCACGCACCAAGGTCTCGTCGCCCCCTGCAGCGCGCGCCTGCTGCAACACGCGGAGCTGGGCTCGGTAGTTCTCAAAATGCGGCGATGCTGGCGTGCAGACGCTGCGAAGTCGGAAGTCTTCCATGACTGGTCCTTTGTTCAGGCAAACTGGGCACTGCCGACCTTGACGGGGTTGTTCAACACCCACGCGGGCAGGCAGCGGCCCCCCGAGAGCACGCGTTTGTCCGCGCAAGGCGGGTTGAAGATCTTGTTCGCAGGGTGGACGAACGACGTGCGGTTGCCAATGGTCTGCGGGTGCTTGCCTTGCAGGACTTCCACGACGAAGGCCTTGGCCGCGGCGAACTTGGGGTTGTCCGAGGCATCTCGGAAACGCCTGGCATAGACGTCGCCGTTGTTCCAGGCGGGCCGGATCCCGGGCACGACGACCTTGCTCATGGGCACGCCGCGTTTGCGCGCGCGGTTGAGCGCCACCCACACGATCTGCGACATCTCCGCTTTGCTCTTGTTCAGCCCTGTCTCGGTGATGAGCATGCGCGCGAGCAGCGACACGTCGTCCTCAGACTTCGATGTGGCCAAAAATGCCACAAAAAGTAGCCCACCCGCGCCGACCCACAGCCATTTGTTGTCCATGGCTGGTATCCTAACCCAGCTCATGCAGTTCTCACACGCACGTCCGAATCGCCTGTTGTGGTCGACCCCCGAGGGGGAGCTGGTCGAGGTGGAGTTCGACGAAGACGGGGAAGTCATGCAGCAGACCGTGAAGCGGGACGTGGCTGAAGACCCGGAGCGGACGCGCACGACACGTCGTGAGGATGCCCCCTAGTTTCAGAGTTTTCCAGCCGCAGGGTTGGACTCTCTAAACAGGTTGGGCCAGCGCTTGTAGCAGATGTCGCGCAGCTTCACCGCGAAGCGTTGAAACTCCAAATATTTGCACTTTTTCACCTTTTGAAAGGCAGCACGTTGCTCCTAGGCTGCGGCTGCGGCTGCGGAGCTTCCTTGACGCCCTCTTCTTTGCTCGGCGCGCCCACAGCGGGCCAGACCACAACGGGACCTTGTTCGAGCCACATGTGGCTGACGGAAAGCCAGGACACCATGGCGACGTAGCGGAAGCCTTGGAGGCTGATCGTCCCGCGCCAGCCTTGATCTTCAAGGACAAGGTCGGGCATTCCGAGCACGTTGGGGTCCTCTCCGATGCGCAGGACGAGCTCTTCCCGGCGAATCGTCCCGGGCACATCCACGTCGGGACGTGTTGCGTCGATGCGCATGAAGGGGCAATCCGGGAGCAGAAAGCGCGCCATGGCGAGCTTCGACTGGTTCAGGTATCGGAAGTACCTCAGTTTTTCATCTTCTTGTCGCATTTATGGCGTCGAGCCCCTTCCCTGTTCATTCTCTTATTTTGTTCTCGCCTCTACCACGCATATGCATTCGTGATCGAGCAGTTTGGAAACGCTCCCTTCGGGGCATCGTCTGCTCTCACACTCTTCGTTGTTCGACATGGCCGCCACCATGAGCACCACAATGATGGACACAACGATTAGCATCCACCCAAAGCTGCCGCCAGGAAGGGATAGAAGCGCGAAATCGACGTCAGAATCGTCGATCATGGTCCGCGCCCTACGCGCGCCGCGCACGCGCGGCTGCAGAACGAGGTTGTCGTGTAGGAGCCGCACACTTTACATCTCTTGTCCAAGGGTACGGGTGCGCGCGCGTGCTCGGTCTGAAGCCCGCGCGCTTCTTCGAGCATTGCCGCAACCGGCGCAGCGAGAAGGCTCGAATCGAGGTCGCGGAGCCCTTGCACAGCGCTGTGTGCGCGCTCTGCGGCGTGCGCAGGAGAGTAGCCGTCCCGTAGGCTGGATGCGAACTTGGCGCCCCAGAGGATCTCTTCGACTATTTTCATGTTCTATCTTTCGGTTCCAAGATCAAGAAACACGCCGCGGTCTCATCTTTAAACCGGTTCAAATCCCACCCCAAACCTTGGGCAGCCTTGGCGGCCTCTTTGATGTGGGCTGAGAGCGCCAGGACGGCGTCTGTTCTAGTGTCCTCGTCCTGCTGCTCCTCGACGAAGTCTCGGATCATCTCGCAGGTGATTGCGTTGTCTTCCCCGCAGGCGTTGCACAACCAGATCTCAGGTTCTCCTGTGGTGCGCGAGAACAGCTGGTGTTTGCCCTCCGGGACTGCGCCGCAGTACCCGCAGCGCGCAGGCCCAAGCTTCTCCATGTGCGAGAGATTCTCGTAGAATTTCACCGCGACGTCCGCGCGGTGTTTTGCTTTTTCTGGGGTTTCCCCTTCCAGAAAACGTTGCGCGAACACTGTGGCCCATATCAGCTTCTCGGCGTTTTTCATGTGCTCCACCTTTATGCAACGCGCTTCTATCCGGGGCAACCTATTTGTACCTGTTTGGATCAAAAGGTTCCGCAAGTTCAAAGTTTTCTCTGACGTACGCGCTCGGCAAGTCCTTGTCGAAGAACCTTCCGCGTATTTCTTTCATGACGATGATCGTCTTGTCCGCAGAGTTTTCAAAAATGTCGGTGACGCGCCAGATCTCTACGTCTGTGCTCCGCTGAACATTCCTGTTGTATGTCCTGCGCAGAAGCATCCCTATCTGCACATATGGCAGAGGGTGCGAGCCTGCGAGCAGAACAGGGTCCTTGTTTTCTTCGGTCATGTTGTGCCGTAGCCTTTCCAATTGTGCGTCGAGTCGGGCGTCGCGAAGAACGTGTTCATGTGTTCGACGTGCGGCGTGAGCTGGATCATCTCGGGGCTCATGCACACGCCAGGCATGGCGAAGTGGATGGAGCTCGTGGTGGTGGCGACGTGTCCCTCCCGCAGGGCAGAGCGGACGGCCTCGACGGCGCACGCATCGAAGTGCGTGCGGGTTCGGTGCTCCGCGCGTCGGAGCATCTGGGGCATCGTGCACCGCTCAGGATGCGTGGTGCACAGTTCCCCTTCCGGGTTTGCCCAACGGCGGCTCAAGGGCTGGGCGTAGTTGCGCACGAACGTCACAAGTGGCGGCTTGTAGCCGCGATTTCGGAGGTAGCAGAAACGGTTGGTCAGGGTCTCTGCGACGCGGGCTGCGTCGAGCTCCTTCTGCTCGGGCGTCGCGCCCGGGGCGACCTCCCCCTGCACGGCGCGCAGGAGCGCGAGCGTGTCTGCACCATCCGGGGCGTACTCGCGCTGGCTGAATACAAGAATCCTGGGGTCAATCAAACACATGGCGAAGTTGCGCGCTCTCTTCTCGCTGAAAGCTTCGACGCAGTTTTCGGGGTGCACATAGGGGGGCGGCTGTAACGGGAACATCGCGCGTGTAGCGGGCTTTTGGGTACGCCGAGTGTCGACGGCTTTTGGAAAAATGAAAAAAGAAACAACGCCGGCTAGAAGGGTTCTTCTTTGCATGCGCGCACCTTACAACGATGCTTGCGGTGGTTCAAACATCTATTCTTGTTCTCGTCGCACCTCTGAAGGTGGCGACGTGTCCCTCCCGCAGGGCAGAGCGGACGGCCTCGACGGCGCACGCATCGAAGTGCGTGCGGGTTCGGTGCTCCGCGCGTCGGAGCATCAGGTTGCACCTCTTAAGGCGGTGCACTGCCTTTGCCCACCGCGCGAGCCCTCCCGCGCGACGACGCGGAGTTCGAGTTGCACATCTTAAGGCGGTGCACTGCCTTTGCCACAGCTCCGCTGCAAGCTGTGTCATTCCGCGAACGTGGCCGTTGCATTGCGTGCAGCTTCCTCTCTTTCAAGGTGCTTGTTTTTGAAGCCTGTGCGCTTCCCTTTCTTTTGTGCCTTGTCGCTGTCTGCGGGGCGCGCGGCGCGGAAACTCTCGCAGAGCTCCGCGCAGGATTCGCCGGTCGCCTTGTTTCCGTGCTCTCCGAATGCCTGGAGCAGGAGGATTCGGAATTCGCTCAGACCCAGGTCTCGAACCTCTGCGCTGAGCCTGCGGGGGTCGTCGAGCCTGCGCCCGTCGATCACAAGATCCCGGAAGCGAGCTCTCAGTTGTGCAGCGAACACCCTATGCGCGTCGCGGCGGCGCAGGAGCTCCGAGCGTGTCATGTCGCGCTGCCACCAGTAGAGGTGGTTCTCGCGATAGGCCCACTCGTCGAGATACCGTGCGAGGGCATCGTCGATCAGCCCGCTCAACTTTTTCCGTAGATGGTACAGCCGGCGACAGGACTTGTGCTCATTGATGGTTTCTATTTCTTCTCGAACCCAGTCCGCAGTCTCGTCTTGATTCTCGCACCACTGGGCGAGCAGATGGATGGCTGCGTTTCGGTGCTTGTCGCGGATGCTTTGAAGGTCTCGGATCTTGTCGTTTCGAAAGTTGAAGTCGAACACTTGCTCCTCTCCGTACTCGCACGCATACGAGATTTTCTCGTCGCGGAGACTGATGGCCACCAAGCCCGCGCCCGTCGGGACCTTCATGCCTTCTTGGGTGTCCAGCGTGAACTGAATGGAGTAGTGCTGTCGGAACTCATGGACCGTGGTGACGACTAGCTTGGCCCAGGTGATGTTCGCGTCACGGGGTAGATCTCGGTGCAGCATCGTCGGCAGTGCAACCTGCACCGCGGCGCCCTTTTCAGACCTGAGCCTGTAGTGCACAGTCGTTCGCGACCCCCTGCGTTTGCTTTGCCCTTTTCGGTGTGGAGGCTCGATGTGGATGGAGGGGTCCTTCCCGCTCATCAGCACGACGGGCGAGCGGCCTCCCTGTAGCTGGACCGCGAGAACGCCAGATCGATCCCAGCGCGGCCGCACAGGGTCCTCGGTGCCTGCGTTTGCGGACCTCGCGGCGGCCTCGACGTGCAGATAGGTGCCTGAATACAGGCCGAGCGTGCGGGAGAACACGTTGCGCAGCGCGCGCTGCAGCACGCCACGCCGCGCTTCTGTTTCCACCGTAGCAGCCAAAAACACTGCATCCGCCTTTGCTGCCTCGCGCAGCTCCCGACACCATGTGCGCAACCTCTTCACGTCTGTCCGCACGTTCTGGTGCGCCTCGGGCTCTTTTTTTCGGTCAAGCGTGGATAGATGCTCTTCGGCGCGCGCGAGCTCCTCCTCTGCTTCGACGAGCTTCGGTACATGTTGCCGTCGCTGCTCTCGGTAGACCTCGCGGCCTGCCATGCTCAGGCGCCACAGCGCAAGCCTGTAGCGGTACGCCAGCCACAGCTGATCCTCGATCGCGTCGCGAATGTCTCGATCTGGACGTTTGCATCCGTATGCATAAACCAAGGTCCCCATTTTGCTCTCCGCTCCTCAGGTCACGGCTTTTATAGACGCCGTGCTTCTTTTGCTCCTCATCCTAGTCGCACATTTTATGGCGATGCGCAGCCTTTGTTGTTCTTCCTCGTTGGAGAGGCATAGGTCACGGCTTTTAGAGACGCCGTGCTTCTTTTACTCTTCTGCGTCCTCGTCGCTACTCTTCTGATAGGGTCGAACAGGGTTCAAAGGACACCGAGACACAGGGCAGGTGCGAATGCGATCCCGAAAGCCCGGGTCGCTGTCCTGCCCCACGCAATCGAAGCACTTGGCGTTCACGGCGAGGCGCAGTGAGCGTGGATTCTCAGCAGCCTTCTCCAGCGCTGTGCGGCGGATGATGATCTCGCCGGCCTCACGCCGGGCGCGCATCGCGGCGTGCGCCTTCTCAAGGGGGGTTTGCGACATGCCAGACGCTATAATCAAAATAACAAGAAATGCGAGCTAAAAAAACAGAAACGCCCTCGGGTAAGTCCCAGGCCGGGCACTGTTCGTTTTACTTGCCTCCTGCTTATTGAACTGTCAGCAACCCGCTATTTGCGGCGGGGGCGGCCACGCCGCTGGCATCGGGTGTTTGTCCAGGTAGGCCGCGACGATGCGTTCGCGGGACTCGAAGGTTCGCAGCCGGCGCAGGAGGTTCTGCATGCCCAGGGGGATTGCCTGCAGGTGGGGGCGGTCGTTGAAGCTCTGGTTGGTCTCGGGGTTGGAATCCCAGTCGCCGCCCCAGGTGAGTCCGTACGCCTGGCCGATGCGGCCGAGCGCGGCGAAGAACGCGGGGTTGGACCAACCAAGATTTGCATCAATGAAATCTGTAGCGGCGTGTAGACAATGCATCGAGCCGAAGCCGCTTTTGCTTTTGCCTCTCTGCCCCAACCAAACCGCGCGCTCTCTAGTTCGAAAAGTTTCAAAGATGCGGGATTTGAAACCTTCGATCTTCAGAGCAGCGTCCACTGCGAGCACTCGTACCCGAAGACTCGGGAGGAGAAGGTTCACGTCGCTCACCACGGAACGGAAGTTTTGCTTTGACTGCTGGGGCATTCGATAGCTTGCCCCGTTCTACCCGCAGGAGCACAGTGGTATTTCTCTAGAAGGCGGTGTTTTGCGATGGTCATGGAAAAATGCGAGGGTCGAAGCCCTCTGAGCCCTTTCTTTCCGGTGTTCTCTCGTGTCGCTTCTGCCTACGGGGTGCGCGGAGGTCGCACGACGGGCACACCCACATTTCATGCGGGTGTGGATTTCGTAGGGTCTCAAGGTGACGCCGTCCGCGCGTTTCGCGCAGGGCAGGTGCGCTACATCGCTCGGGACCATGAGCGGAAGTCGCGGGGCTTTGATGGGTACGGCAATGCGATCGTGCTCTATCACCCTCAGATCGGCCTGTACTCGTTCTACGCGCACCTTTCGGGTGTCAACGTGACCGAGGGGCAGATCGTGAGAGCGGGGCAGCTCATCGGGTGGGTTGGGAAAACAACGAACGGCAAGTTCCCTGGCATGGGCGCGCATCTGCATTTGGAGGTGCGTCGACCTAAAGCAAACGGCGCGATGCCCTTCCCGGCCCCTTACCGAGTTTACAACGTGGACCCTGTCCCGGTGCTTGTCAGCGCTGGAGTTCAGATCTCACCAACGGGCGCAATCCGAGAGACCTGCGCTGCTCCTCGCGTTGGCTGGGCGAAGCGATGAACGTGATCACCTCGGAGTACAGCATGTACGCAGAGGGGGCGAGCGGCATGTGCATGACGGCGTGCCGTGGCGGTATCCAACCAAACTCGAAGTGCGAACCGTCAGACACGGTCGGCGTGTCGCTCGTGAACACGTGAAACAAGTGCACGTTGAACACTTCTTCGCAACGTAGTCTGCACGTCCCGATGATATCCCCGACGCTCGCCTGAATGCCAAGCTCCTCTCGAATCTCTCGGACGAGCGCCATTTGCAAGGTCTCGCTGTGCTCACGCTTGCCCCCTGGCCACTCCCACAGCCCGGGGCGGAGCTTGTCCAAGCTGCGCCGACCCATGAACATGCAGTCGCCGGACAAGAGCAAGCCGCACACGACGTCGATGCTCACAGGGTCAGGCCTGCGTTTCGGGTTGTCCGTTGGCGGTGTGGCCCTCTTCGCGATCCACTTGGAGCGTTTCTTTGAGCTGCGCGATGTCTTTTTCGAGATTCTCGCAAAGCACGAGGCGGTTGAACACGGTCTCGATGCTCTTCTCGATCCACTCGTGCTCCTCGAAGTTCGCGCCGCGGTAGGCGTGCACGATCTGCTTGACGTTGTTCCAGGCCGACACGGTGTCCATGTCGTTCTCGGGGTTCGAGAGCGCGGCGAGGTTGGCG
>Ga0105050_10008147_pt1 | contig 12205 bp, 12 predicted proteins | sample FRY01_FD_78088 | JGI IMG/M metagenome (GOLD analysis project Ga0105050, IMG submission 78088) | Freshwater microbial communities from Lake Fryxell liftoff mats and glacier meltwater in Antarctica - FRY-01 | ecosystem: Environmental > Aquatic > Freshwater > Ice > Glacier meltwater ... | reverse complement strand
TTACTACAGACAGATTTATAATTATACTTTTAAATATAAAACTACCGCATTCATCGTGGTGCTTTGCAATCTGTTATTTGTTGTTTTCAATCTTTTATCATTACTCCTTTTTATTCCTGTTTTACAATTAATTTTTCGTAAACCAGAAGAATTAATCACTGTTTTAGAACCTAAATTTGATGGTGGATTTTTTGCTCTTTTCAATTATATTAAAGACTACTATAACTTTTGGATGTATGAAATGGTTAAAAACGATCCAAAAGATGCGCTGCTTTTCGTTTGTTTTTCGGTAGTAGTTGCGTTTTTTCTAAAGAATTTATTTCGTTACGGTGCTGTTTGGTATCAGTCAGAGTTAAGAATGGCAGTTGTTCGCGATGTGCGAGACGCTTTGTTTTTAAAATCGTTGGAATTACCACTTTCTTATTATTCAAATGAACGAAAAGGAGATTTGATGGCACGAATGAATAGCGATGTGGGTGAAATAGAAGTGGCAGTTGTGAGTTTATTGGAATTAATTTTCAGAGAACCTTTGGCAATTGTCATTAACGTTTTATCCTTAATTTATTTGAGTCCAGAGTTGACTTTGGTATCTTTATTTCTCTTGCCGATTTCTGCATTTGTCATTTCAAGAATAGGAAAAAGTTTAAAACGAACAGCCAAAAAAGGACAAGAACAATTGGGTTTTTTATTTTCCGCAATGGAAGAAGGTCTGGGTGGAATTCGTATCATCAAGGCGTTTAATGCCATTCCTCAGTTTTTTTCCAACTTTAAAAAAATCAATTTGGAACATCAACAATTGGTGACGCGCACATTTAGAAAAAAAGATTTGTCGCCTTTATTAAATGAATTTCTTGGAGCGGCTGTGATGTTGAGTTTAGTTTGGTTTGGAGGAAAAATGATTTTAGAAGCAGATAAAGAAGCATTGACAGGCGAAGTGTTTTTAACTTTCGTAATTGTCTTTTCGCAGTTGTTGCGTCCGATTCAAAGTGTTTCTAATAATATGGCTAACATGACAAAAGCACGTGCTTCACAAGATCGAATCAATGAAGTATTGAATGCGGATGAAAAAATAATTGAAAAGGAAAATGCACTTTCAATTCATGATTTCAATTCAGAAATTTCGTTTAACAATGTTCAGTTTAAATACAGGGAGGAACTAGTTTTAAATGACATTAATTTAACAATCAAAAAAGGTGAAACAATTGCAATCGTCGGAGAATCAGGAAGCGGAAAATCTACTTTAATGGATTTATTGCCCCGTTTTTATGATGTGACCAATGGACAAATTTTAATCGACGGCAAAGATGTTTGCGACCTGAAAATCATGGATTTGCGTGGATTAATTGGAATTGTTTCGCAAGAATCAATCTTATTTAATGTCTCTGTTTTGGAAAACATCGCTTTCGGTGTAGTCAATCCAGATTTAGAAAGAGCCAAAGAAGCTGCAAAAATTGCAAATGCCCATAATTTTATTATCGAATTAGAAAACACGTATGATACGGTAATTGGTGAGCGTGGAAATAAGCTTTCTGGCGGACAAAAACAACGTATTAGTATTGCAAGAGCGATTTATAAAGATCCAAAAATTTTAATCCTCGATGAAGCAACTTCTGCCTTAGATACAGAATCAGAAAAATTGGTGCAAGAAGCATTGGAAAAATTGATGAAAAATAGAACTTCATTTGTTATCGCACACCGTTTAAGTACCGTTCGAAACGCGGATGAAATCATCGTTTTATCAAAAGGAAAAATAGTAGAGAAAGGAAATCACATTGAGTTACTAGCAAAAAACGGATTTTATTATAAATACTGCGCTTTACAAGGGATGTCGTAGCCACAAATTGTTAATATTTGGTTGATAAGATTGTTTTTGTCAACTTATGACTAACTTTGGCAAAAAATTTATAAGTTTTATGTCATATCAAAACATATCTTTTTCAAAAGATCACAACTCAGAATTTTACAAAGTACTCCGTAAGAGAGTAAATAACTACTTCAAAACCAAAAACATAACCCGTCACGCAAACTCAGCAATGGTTTTTAAAACGATAGCTATGATGGCTTTGTATTTAGTGCCTTTTGGTGTATTATTTGTGCCAGGTTTAAGTGGATGGATTTATCTTTTAATGTGGGTAATCATGGGGGTAGGAATGGCTGGAGTCGGTCTTTCAGTAATGCATGACGCAAACCACGGTGCTTATTCTCGGAATGAAACAGTTAATAAAATTATAGGCAACGTTTTGATTCTTGTTGGAGGCAATGATGCAAATTGGAGAATTCAACACAACGTGCTTCACCACACTTACACGAATGTCTCAGACATGGATGAAGACATTGATGCGCCAACTTTTTTATTGCGTTTTTCACCGCACAAACAAAGATTTAAAATTCACCGTTTCCAACACATTTATGCTTGGTTTTTCTATGGTTTAATGACATTTTTATGGTTTGTAACAAAAGACTTTAATCAAGCTGCTCGTTACAAAAAAATGGGATTAGTGGAAACACAAGGTCTTACGTTCAGAAGACACATGATTAATATTCTTGCAAGTAAAGTAATTTACGGAACTATTTTTATCATTCTTCCTTTTGCTTTAAGTCCAGCTTCTTGGCATGTGACCTTAATAGGATTTTCGGTAATGCATTTTATTGCTGGCTTAACCTTGGCAGCAGTTTTTCAACCCGCTCACGTAGTTCCTTCTTCTAATTATCCAGTTCCAGATGAGTCTGGTAATATAGAAGCAGATTGGGCAGTAAGTCAATTGTTTAATACAGCGAATTTTGCACCGAAAGCACGTTTATTTTCTTGGTATGTAGGAGGCTTAAATTACCAAGTAGAGCATCATTTATTTCCAAACATTTGCCATATTCACTACAACAAAATATCTAAAATTGTGAAGGAAACTGCTGAGGAATTTAATTTACCTTATAATTCATACAAAACATTTTACGGGGCTTTAAAAGACCACACTAAAATGTTGCATGCTCTTGGAACTAAAGATTTTGCTCCTGCAATTCATTAAATAGAATGACATTCGATTTTTTTTGTAACTATTGTCTTGCAAAAAAAAGTGTCGTAGAAGCGTTTCCTTTTAATGAAGTTACACTCGTTTTTAAAGTCGGTGGAAAAATGTTTGCACTTGCAGACGTGATTGAATTTTCTTCTATTAATTTGAAATGCAATCCTGAAAAAGCTGTTGAGTTAAGAGAACGATTCATGGCTGTTCAACCTGGTTATCACATGAGTAAAAAGCATTGGAATACTGTGGAGTTGCTTTCAGACGTTGACGACAAATTATTAATGGAATTAATCGATGATTCATACCAATTAGTAGTTGAATCACTTCCCAAAAAGATTAAATATGAAATTGAGGTGGGATAAATTTATTTGGTCTGTTCGTTTGGCTAAAACACGTTCTATTGCAACGGAATTATTAGCGAAAGGAAAAATTAAAATTAATGGCGAAAATGTCAAACCAGCAAAAGAAGTGAAACTTGGAGACGTTATTAATGTCCACAAAAACTCAGCTGTATTTTCATTTAAAGTTTTGAATTTCTTAGATAAACGAGTCGGCGCTGCATTAGTTGGAGAATATGTTAGAGACATAACACCATTAGAAGAAATCGAAAAGTTTAAAAATTATCAATCATCACAAAGAATCTATCGGGAAACAGATGGAAAACCTACCAAAAAAGACCGTCGTGATTTAGATGACTTTCTAGAAGATTGGGAATAGTTGTATCAAGATTGAAAATTAATTCCAAAGAAAGATAGTGGTAAAGAAATTTTATTTGCAGGTTTCGCAATTAGCAAGTAGTACTGTCGTAAGTTCTTAATTCGCAGCCTATTGTTCGCAATTGTTTGCGTTAGTCCAAACATTTACAAGGTGGATCCATGATTATTTTTACTCCAACGAGTTTGTCCTCCAATTCCTTTTGAATAACGGTTCCGTACATTGTTCCGCTGATATCTAGATAGTTCAAGAGTTTTAATTGAAAGATACCTTTGCCAAATTCAGCGATTTCATTGTTATAAAAATCTAGTTTTTTTAGACTTTTTGCATTGACAATGTTTTCAGGAATGTAAGTTAGGCGGTTGTTGGAGGCAATAAAAGTTTGAAGATGTTTTAATCGTGTAATTGGCATTGGGAAAAACTCAAATTGATTATGATCTAAGCTGAGGTATTCTAAATTTTCAAACAAATCAAAACTATCAGGCAAAACGCTAAGTTTATTTCTGTCCAAATACAGTTTTTTGAGGTTTTTAAATCGCCATAAACTGGAAGGAAGATTGGTAAGTTTTAGCTTTGATAATGACAAACTATAAATTGTATCTGGATTTGCAGTTTGAACATCGCTCCACTTGTAAATCGTTTCAGCATTTTTTTGACAGAAACTATTTGATAGGTAAAGTAGAGAAATAAGAACGAATATCAGTTTCATCTTTTGTTAACTGCGATTTAAGAGTAGCTAAGTTAAGAAATTTTTTCTCAGTGCGAATACGATTGTAAAGACTAACTTTTAAGCTTGTGCCGTAAAGGTCTTTCTCGAAATCAAAAATATTCACTTCAATCGATTTTCTTTGAACTTCAGAAACAGTTGGACGGAAGCCAATATTCATCATTCCTTTAAAAACAGTTTCTTCCCCTTCGATTTGGATGGTGACAGCGTAAACGCCATTTGCTGGAATTAATTTTGTGTCGTCCGAAATTACCAGATTACACGTTGGAAAACCAATGGTTCTACCTATTTGCTTTCCTTGAACAACGGTTCCATTTAATTCAAATGGTTTGTTCAAATAAGAAGTTGCCACATTAATGTTTCCGTCCAATAAAGCTGTTCTGATTTTGGTGGAACTTACATTTATTTCGTTAATTTCCTCTGCTGGAATTTCAATCACTTCAAAGTTACAAGTTGCTGAATGTGCAATAAGAAAATCGATAGATCCCTTTCGATCATTTCCAAATTGATGGTCATAACCAATGATTATTTTCTTTGCTCCAATTGATTTGTAAAGTATTTTGTGAACGAAATCTGATGCAGATAATTGAGAGAATTCTTTTGAAAATGGGAGTATAATAATATTTTCTAATCCATTTTCTGCTAATGATTTCAGCTTTTCTTTTTGCGTTTGAAGAAGTTGTAAATTATGGTTTTCTGGAAAAAGCACTAATCGTGGATGTGGGTGAAAGGTAATCAAAACACATTCTCCGCCTATTTTTTTCGCCTCCAATATGAGCTTCTGAATAATTTTTTGATGGCCAATATGCACGCCGTCAAAAGTTCCAATAGTTACTACTGGATTTTTTATTTGACCAACGTTTTCTAAACCTTCAAAAATTCTCATGCATATTTCAAGAGCGCAAAGATAGCTTTTTAACTTGTGCTAACAATTTAGTAATTTAATGGGGTGAAGAATCAATCAATCAATCGTATAATTACAATATAGAATTTTGTTTTAAGCACTCAGTTGAAGAATTTATGAAGCGGTTTTGGAGTAAAGTTTCCGAGTTTCCACTCATTTTCAGCATTTTGGCAAAAATATTATGTTAAAAAGTTGAGTTATTCTGTTTTCTGTACGAAAAGCTTTGGCAAATATTTTAAATTTAACCTTCCATGAAAAGATTAAAAGAATTATCCTTATACATTTTGCAATTAGAAGAGCGCACTAAAGCACTTGAAAACAAATAAAATCATGAAACGACTTATTTTTATATTCTTAGGAATGCTTATTCTTGCTCAGTTTGCTTGTAAAAAAAAAGTACAGCCAAATTTATCCGAGCAGGATTGTAGTTGCGCAAAGGAGATTTCTGCTGATTTTAAGATGGAGGAGAGAGGTAAGATTTCTGGTATAAACATAGATAATTATTTAACTGAAACAGATACCATTTTAAAAAATAAACGAGTAAAGTTTTCTGCATTGCTGCAAGACGCAGAATATACTTGGTATATTGGTTCTGAAATAGTGCATACGAAAACTTTAGAACGTTATTTTAATGATACTTGGGCGGGACAAGATATTTCTATAACATTAGTTGTTAAGAAAAAAACCAATCGAATTTGCTTCCCAAATGATGACGGTTACGATTCAATTACTAAAATTTTACATGTGAGCCCATTTATAGAAGCTTTGACCGATGATTATGTTTTAGGTACTATTGAGGGAAAATATAGATTTAAATCTGATCACTTACCTGATAGTTTCGATGTAAAATTTTTTGGGTCAAGAAATAATTCAAACTTTGAATCAGTATTATTAAACCTAGAAAACTATGATGGAATGGGTTAAAACCTATTTAATTATCCTATCCTTTATGCTCTAAATTACAAGCAAGCTTTCTTTGATCAAACTAGTGAAGCTATTCAAGTAAGTCTTCATAATTTAATGAATGGATCAACAGTCATGAACTTTATTTTCTTGGATACGAGTGTTCCAGGATATATTATAAAAAAATACAATTATAAAGGCAGACGAATTTCAAATTTATAACTATGAAAAAGATTAAACAACTCTCACTACTAGTAATTTTAGCATTCACACTTTTTTTCTCCTGCAACAAAGAAAAGCGGTATTCCAAAAGATTGATGAAAGGCGATTTTTGGACCGTTCAATCAATAAAAATAAACGACACGCTTTCAGATTTTTCAGGTGTTTGGGATGTAACTCAAGATGTGAATATTTATGATTCTGTACCCCAAATTTATTGGAAATACGATGGGAAAAATGCTTATTTTCAATGGCAATTCCAAGAAAAAGGTAAGAAGTTCTATATCAATTACCAAGTCTTGTGTCATGAATGCGAACCCAATACACTCGACACCTTGGATAACTTCTGCAATGCGCTTTCAGGCGCGTATGATGTTGTAGAACTCAATAGAAAAGAAATGAAATTTACGAGCAACACAACTTTCGGTTTCAACACTAAAAAGGTGGAGATTTACGTGAAAAAGAAGGTTTGAAAGTGAACACTTCCACAGGCTCAGAAGAAAAGACAATGTGTGATTCGTCGCCGCAAAGTGAAAAAAAGGAAAGTGCTGAAATTCTGTCTTTGGCGGAAAAAGTTAATCCTTAATCCATAAAAAAAGCCGATTCAAGTTAACTTAAATCGACTTTTTAAAATTGTATTATTTCTTATTTCAAATCTGGCATTTCACGCGTGAAAGCAGGAATACCTGTAATCTCCATTCCCGTAATTAATAAATGAATGTCGTGTGTTCCTTCGTAAGTTACCACTGATTCTAAGTTTGCCATGTGGCGCATCATTGAATATTCGCTTGTTATGCCCATTGCACCATGAATTTGGCGTGCTTCTCTTGCAATGTTTAAAGCGATTTCACAATTATTTCTTTTTGCCATAGAAATTTGGGCAGTTGTAGCTTTCCCTTCATTTCTCAATTGTCCAACACGTAAAGTCAATAACTGCGCTTTTGTGATTTCTGTAATCATTTCGGCCAATTTCTTTTGTGTCAACTGAAAAGCACCAAGTGGAACATTAAATTGCGTTCGTTCCTTAGAATAACGCAAAGCCTGATCGTAGCAATCCATCGCAGCACCTAATGCACCCCAAGCGATTCCATAACGCGCAGAATCCAAACAACTTAATGGTGCTCCTAAACCTGTTCTTCCTGGTAAAATATTTGATTTTGGAACTTTAACGTCTACAAAAATCAATTCACCAGTTGCAGAAGCGCGCAACGATAATTTTCCGTGCATTTCTGGTGTTGAGAAACCTTCCATCCCTCTTTCAACCACCAACCCGTGAATCCGTCCTGTTTCGTCTTTTGCCCAAACAACAGCGATATCCGCAAATGGTGCATTTGAAATCCACATTTTTGCTCCGTTCAATATCACGTGATCACCAGCATCTTTGAAGTGAGTTGTCATTCCGTTTGGATTTGAACCATGATCTGGTTCTGTTAATCCAAAACAACCCATCATTTCGCCAGTAGCTAATTTCGGTAAGTATTTCATTTTTTGTTCTTCCGAACCATATTTCCAAATAGGGTACATCACTAAAGAAGATTGAACAGACGCAGTTGAACGCAAACCTGAATCACATCTTTCTAATTCTTGCATAATCAAACCGTAAGAAATTTGATCTAAACCCGCTCCACCATATTGTTCTGGAATATAGGGGCCAAATGCGCCGATTTCTCCCAAACCTTTTAATAAATGCATTGGAAACGTTGCCTTTTCAAAATGCTCGTCAATAATTGGAGAAACTTCTTTTTTCACCCAAGCTCTTGCTGCATCGCGCACTAATTTGTGCTCTTCGGACAATAAATCGTCCATTGCGTAATGGTCTGGGTGTGTGTACAAGTCTGTTTTCATGCTGAAATAATTTTTAGTGGTGCAAAAGTAAGTATTGTATTTATGACAAAGACAATCTAATTCTAATTAATTTTGTGGCTGATGATACCATTTTCTATTACTCTTTCCGTTGAATTTGAGTTGCTTGAAAGAGCGTCGCAATTAAGTACTATATTATTAAGTATTGCCATTTTTAGTTTTTCGTTAGTAGGATGGAGTGGAATGCGCACATCTGGTTTTCTATATTTATTGTCTAAGAATTTTTTTCGAATTAATCCAAAGGAAAAGGAATATAAAGAAGCACTTAAAATTAATGGTGGCGCAATTGTTTTATTGTTTCTCAATTTTTTTATTGCGTTATCGCTGTGTTTCTTTTTATTATTGAAAACGACGCTTTCTAATTGGGAGTCCACCATTTTTGCTTTTATCACCTCTTTTGTTTTTGTTTTTCTACAACAATTTGGTTTTCGTTTTGTTTCGTTTCTCGCAGGAGAAAAAGAAGTGACCGAAGCAATTTCCACTATTAATCGCAATACATGGCAATTTGGGGGAATTCTTTTACTAGCACTAGCGACAATTTGGACACTTAATCCAATTTGGAATGAATTATTCCTTTATGGTTTTTTAGGGCTCTTGTTTTTGATGCTTCTACTCCGAATGATAAAAGGAATACTATTATCGTTTAAAAAGAGGATTCGATGGTATTATTTTATTTTATATCTTTGTGCGCTTGAAATTTTGCCTGCTTTCGTTTTTGTAAAACTAGCTTTAGGTTCTTTTGAGTAGGAAATGTGGTGGTTGAATTTATTTTAAAAATCGTCTAGATTGGCAATAAAAACTATATTAGTCTCTCAGCCTAAGCCCGAAGGAGACAAGTCTCCTTATTTTGATTTGGCTGAAAAGTACAAATTAAAGATTGATTTTCGTCCATTTATTAAAGTGGAAGGCGTAGATGCGAAACAATTTCGTGCTCAAAAAGTCAATATTTCCGAACATACAGCCATTATTTTAACTTCTAAAGTTGCGGTAGATCATTTTTTCAGAGTTTCCGAAGAAATCCGTTTTGATGTGCCAGAAACAATGAAATATTTCTGCATTTCTGAAGCGATTGCTTTATACCTTCAAAAATATGTTGCTTACCGTAAACGGAAAATATTCTTCGGTAAACAAACCATCAACGATTTGGCCGACGTGATGAAAAAACACAGAACCGAAAAATTTCTTTTACCTTGTACAGATATTCTCAGAGATAACATTCCGATTACCTTGGAACAGCAAGGATTATCTTTCACCAAAGTAATTCTTTACCATACAGTTGCGTCTGACTTGTCCGATTTAGAAGATGTTTATTATGACATATTGGTGTTTTTTAGCCCTGGAGGAATTGAATCTTTATTTAAAAACTTTCCTGATTTTAAACAAAACGATACAGCAATTGCCGCGTTTGGACCCACTACAGCAAGCGCAGTTGTAAAACACAATCTTCGATTAGACGTTCATGCTCCTCATCCAAAAGCTCCATCTATGGTTGGTGCAATTGAGTTATTTATAAAGGAGCAATTGAAAAAGAGGTAATTCTAATTACATTTTTCAATTGTTTATTTTTTTATACAAACTTCAATCAACAATTCTTCTTCTCAATTCTCTCATTCCGTCGCTTGCTTTAGCTGTGATTTTTACAAAATGATTGGGTGTACTAAATTCTTCCGCCTTTGGGTCGATGAGGTAACATTTGCAATCATCTGGAGTTTCATGAACCAAACCAGCGGCTGGATACACTTGCAAAGAAGTACCAATTACTATTAATATCGATGCTTCTTGAAGAATTTTTACTGCGTCATTCATAGCTGGAACTTCTTCTCCAAACCAAACAACGTGTGGTCGCAATCGATGACCATCTGGACATTTGTGTTCAGTATTTAGCTCCCAACCGTCAATTGTGAAATATTTTTTCTCTTGGTTTGGACCTGAAGATTTTGACAAACGAATATTTCCATGTAGATGCAAAACATCTAAAGATCCTGCCCTTTCGTGTAAATCGTCAATGTTTTGAGTTATTACCCGTACATAAAAATCTTTCTGCAATTCGGCTATCAAAAGGTGTGCAAGATTGGGTTGCGCTTCTATAACTTGTTTTCTACGTTGATTATAGAAATCAGTCACTAAATCCGCATCCCTTTTCCATGCCTCAGGAGTTGCAACATCTTCAATTTTAAATTGTTCCCAAAGACCATTCGCATCCCTGAAAGTACCAATTCCACTTTCTACGCTCATTCCTGCCCCTGAAAAAACTACAACATTTTTTTTCATAAGTAAAAGTTATTGTTAAATTTACACTAAATAATTTAAAAACAAAAACATGAAAAAACTTTTACTTAGTCTGGCAATCTTTGCTGGAATTACCTCAGTAAACGCCCAAACACCGGTAGGAACGCTTGTTGGAAACTTTACTTTGACGGATTTAAATGGAACATCGCACATATTATTTGATTATCTTGATGCTGGTAAAACAGTTGTTATTGATGTGTCCGCAACCTGGTGCGGCCCATGTTGGACTTATCACAACACAAACGCATTGAATGATTTTTACAATGCAAAAGGTCCAAACGGAACAGATGAAGCAATGGTATTCTTCATTGAAGGTGATGTTCAGACAAGTGTTGAATGTTTGTCTGGAAATGCAGGATGTGTTGATCCAAACAACAATAATACGTCACGTGGTGACTGGGTGACGGGCGAAAACATGCCTTTTATCAACTTGACTACAACCGCTTCATTTGAAAATTCAGGTTTAGATATCGCTTATTTCCCAGTGATGTACGTTATTTGTCCTAATAGAACTGTTTACAAATCAGGAGTTGCAGGATCAATTGGAACATTAGCTTTGTTGAATAGTTACATTGGTGGATGCCCTGCTCCTGCAACGGATCCTAGTGATGTAGCTGTTTTAGTTAACAAAGGCGCAACAGCTCATTGCGAAGGCGCTTATACTCCAAAAGTTCAAATCCAAAATAATGGAACAACGGTACTTACAAACGCAACAGTTTCTATTTCTCAAGGTGGTACAGTTGTTTCTACAGGAACATACACTGGAAGTTTAGCTACTTATGGTGTTAGCACAATTACTTGTACTGCAATTCCAAATTTTACGGGTGGGTCTTTAAACGTAACTGTTACAACTGCTGGTGATGCAACAGCAGCAAATAATACATTAAACATTGCAATTGCTCCAGCGGCAACTGCTGTTTCTCAACTTGTAACTATTCACATTACATCGGATAGATATGGAACAGAAACTACTTGGAAGTTGAAAAATGCAGCTGGATTAGTTATTCAATCAGGCGGTCCGTATGCGGATTTAGCTACAAATACAACTTTAGTTCAACCAGTTATTTCTGCTGAATTGAATCCATCAGAATGTTATTCTTTTGAAATATTTGATTCTTATGAAGACGGAATGTGTTGTGCTTATGGAAACGGTGGATACGAAATTAAAGACGCTGCAGGTACAGTTATCACTTCAGGTGGTGAATTTACTGATTCAGAGCTTAAACTTTTCAAAACAGGTGTTTTAGGAATCAACGAATTGGATTTAGTTGCAATGAACGTTTACCCTAATCCAGCTTCAACGGAAGTGAATGTTTCTTTCGAGGCTAAAAATGCTAATTACATGGTGAAATTAATTGACTTACAAGGTCGTGTTATTTCTAATCAAAACTTAACAAACTTGAACGGAACACAAGTGATTTCAATTTCAACTGAAAATGTTGCGAAAGGAAGTTACATCGTTTCTATCACTTCTAATGGAATGACTTCAACAAAATCTGTTGTTATCAAATAGTCCATTATAAAATTTAATGAAAAGGCTGATTCTTAAGAATCAGCCTTTTTTTT
>Ga0105050_10008146_pt1 | contig 12206 bp, 11 predicted proteins | sample FRY01_FD_78088 | JGI IMG/M metagenome (GOLD analysis project Ga0105050, IMG submission 78088) | Freshwater microbial communities from Lake Fryxell liftoff mats and glacier meltwater in Antarctica - FRY-01 | ecosystem: Environmental > Aquatic > Freshwater > Ice > Glacier meltwater ... | reverse complement strand
TCTTGCGAGAAAGGCCGGTGTATGCAAAAAAAAGTAGTGATAGTCTTGCTGATGCCCCTCCTGATGATGAGCGCAGGGTTTGCCCACGCCGAAGATCTCGTTGATACCGCACTCACTTCAGGGTCGTTCAAGACTTTTCTTGCCGCTGTCAAAACAGCAGGCCTGACTGAAAAATTGCGATCCGGCGGACCCTTTACTGTTTTTGCGCCAACTGAGGCGGCCTTTTCGCAATTGCCCGTCGGGGAATGGGAACAGATATCCCGCGACAAAGCGAGGCTGGCTCGGGTACTGAACTATCACATCATTCCGGGCCGGACAAAGATCATGGAAGTCAAACCGGGCAAGGCCAACAGTGTAGAAGGCAGCCCGCTGCAATTAAAGTCCGACAACGGCATGGTCAGTGTCAATGGGGCACGCGTGACGGAAAGCGATCTGATTGCCGATAACGGCATCATTCATGCCATCGACACGGTGCTGATACTGCCGGACTAAGAGGCATCAATCCGCTATCATCGGCCCGTGTCGTCTCACCTACACGGGCCAATATGAAGCAAAAAATCCATACCCTCTGTGTTTATTGCGGCTCATCCGCCGGTAGCTCGCCAGATTACGCAGCTGCAGCGCGCAAGCTTGCTAGCTGCATGGTGCACAATGAGATCGCACTGGTCTATGGAGGTGGTCATGTCGGGCTCATGGGCATCATTGCCGATGCCGTCCTTGCCGCAGGCGGCACCGTCACTGGTGTGATACCACAAGCCTTACTTGACACCGAAGTGGGCCACACGCGTCTCTCCCGCCTGATCGTGGTCAAAGACATGCATGAGCGCAAGGCAATGATGGCGGAGTTGTCCGATGGTTTCATCGCCATGCCGGGCGGCATCGGCACGTTGGAAGAATTATTCGAAGCGCTGACCTGGGCCCAGCTTGGCTTTCATGACAAGCCCGTCGGCCTGTTCAATCCCATCGGGTTTTTTGATGGCTTGATTGACTTCATCCATCATTTGGTTGCACAAGGATTTTTAAAGCCACAACATGCCGCACTGCTACTTGCCGACGCAGAGCCTGCCGCTCTGCTGCAAAAACTGCAGACCTTCGAGATGCCGGCGGGTTTGAGCTGGCTGAGCCGGCGCGCGGCCAGCACGCTGGGGCCATAAACGCGCGTCAGGCTGCTAACGCCTGGTGGAAATCGTCTAGCAGGTCAGCGGTGTCTTCAATACCAACGGAGACCCGGATCAGCGACTCGGCAATGCCCATGCTGGCGCGTCGTGCTGGTCCCATCTCATGAAAAATCGTGTGCGCCACCGGTATGACCAGGGTGCGGGTGTCCCCCAGATTACTGGCTGGTATCGCGAGATTTAAACGATTGAGATAATCAAAACAGTCGATATGGCCGTTCAGTTCAAAGCTCAGTAAGCCGCCAAAGGACTTGAACAAGTTGCGTGCAATAGCATGCTGAGGATGGGTAGGCAGGCCGGGGTAATGCACAGCCGCGACACGCGCATCGGCCGCCAGCATCGTGGCCAGCGCCAGGGCGGTACTGCTTTCACGTTCAATACGCAAAGCCATCGTCTCCGCGCCCACGGCCAGATGGTGTGCCGCCTCCGGGCCAAGCGAGGCACCAAAATCCCGTAAGCCCTTGGCGCGTAATTGGGCCAGACCCCACTGTACCGGTGCAAAGCGCTTGTAGGTCTCGGCGATATTGACGTAAGTGGTCCAGTCAAACAAACCGGTGTCGGTCAGGCTGCCACCCAGTGCATTGCCATGACCGCCTATGGATTTGGTCAGCGCGTTGACCACCAGACTTGCCCCCACCTGCCGTGGCCGGAACAGATACGGCGAGGTCATCGTGTTGTCGACCACATACAGCAGGCTGCGTTCTTTGCAGAGCTGGCCGATACGCTCCAGATCAGCCACCTGGGTCCGCGGGTTGGCAATGGTCTCGACAAACACCATGCGCGTTGCCGGCGTGATGGCTCGCTCAACGTGCCTCACGTCGGTTGCATCGACGAAGGACACCGGCATGCCCTGCGCTTCGACGGTCTGCCACAGGCTATTGGTATTACCGAACAAAAACGACGATGACACGACATGGTCGCCGGCACGCAGCAATGACTGGACAATGGCGCCAATAGCGGCCATGCCGGAGGCAAAGCAAACCGTTGCCACACCTTCTTCCATCCGCGTGATTTTGTCTTCGAGCGCCGTCACAGTCGGATTACCCTGCCGGCCATAGCGATAACCGGGTTGCTTGCCCTGGAACACAGCGGCAAGGTCGCGCGCATCACGGTAACCGTAGGCCACCGAGGTATGAACAGGCTTGTGCAACGAGCCGTGTTCAATCGGCTTTTGCCGGTCGCTATGCAAAATCGTGGTGGTGAAACCGAATTTTTTACCGTCTTTCATTACCGATCCGTGAGCGTGCTTTATTCGATCTGAGCAAGATTGAGATTGAGCTGGGTACGGACCGTATCTTCAATCACCGCTTTTGGGTGATTACGTGCAAACTCGATCCGGTCGAGGTAGTCGCGTGAGATATCGCCGGTGACGTATTCCCCGTCAAAACAAGATGCCTCAAATTTTTTGAGCAGGGGATTCACATCGGAGATCGCGCGTTTCAAGGAGTCGATGTCCTGATAAACCAGGGCGTCAGCGGTAATCTCGCGGCACACTTCTTCTTCCGTTCGGCCGTACGCAATCAGCTCGTTGCGTGTTGGCATATCAATGCCATATACATTCGGAAATTTGACCGGCGGCGCAGCGGAGGCAAAGATCACGCGCCTGGCACCGGAGTCACGCGCCATTTGCACGATCTCGCGGCTGGTGGTGCCACGTACGATAGAGTCATCAACCAGCAGCACCGTCTTGCCTTTGAATTCGGCCCCGATGGCATTTAACTTCTGGCGCACGGACTTGCGGCGAATCGCCTGCCCCGGCATCAGAAAAGTGCGTCCGATATAGCGGTTCTTGATGAAGCCTTCGCGATAAGACAGATTCAGATTCATCGCCAGCTCCATGGCAGCCGGCCGCGAGGAATCGGGAATCGGCATCACCACATCGATATCGCCAGCGGCAAATTGATGGCGTATTTTTTGCGCCAGATATTCCCCCATCTTCAGGCGCGTGGCATACACCGAGGCACCATCGATGACGGAATCAGGACGCGCAAAATAAACAAACTCAAAGGCACAAGGATTCAATACCGGATTTTGTGCGCACTGCTGGTTGTAGAGCTTGCCATCGGCATCAATGAAAATCGCTTCGCCCGGCAGCACATCACGCAAAAAATGGAAACCCAGGCCTTCGAGCGCCACCGACTCGCTGGCGACCATATATTCGGGACCTTTGTCGGTGTCATTAAATCCGAGGCAAAGTGGACGAATACCATACGGGTCGCGGAAAGCGAGCAAACCGTACCCTGCAATCTGCGAAACCACTGCGTAGGAGCCGCGCACGCGACAATGTAACGCCATCACCGCTTTGAACAAGGCAGTCGGATCAAGAGAAAACCCGATGGTCTGCTGCTGAATCTCATGCGCCAGCACATTTAACAAGACTTCAGAATCGGAATCTGTGTTGACATGACGCCGGTCGTTTTTGAACATCTCGATCTTGAGCTGATCGGCATTGGTCAGGTTACCGTTATGGGCCAGGGTAATGCCGAACGGTGCGTTGACATAAAAAGGCTGCGCCTCTTCTTCGCTGGCCGAGCCCGCCGTCGGATAACGGCACTGCCCGATACCTGCATTGCCCGGCAGTGAGCGCATGTTACGGGTACGAAAAACATCACGCACCAAACCATTGGCCTTATGCATGCTGAAGGTATTGCCATGACTCGTTGAGATGCCTGCGGCATCCTGACCGCGATGCTGTAACAGCAGCAGCGCATCATAGATCAGTTGATTTGCCGGACCGTGGGAGACTACGCCAACAATGCCACACATGGTGGACTCCTCAAAAACAGATTCAAATCTGACTCCCCCGACAGGGTTTGACTCAGATACAGGTAAATTCAGTCCGCTTGCACTACGCCAGACAGACCGAGCGGGTTGAGCTGTACGCGCACCTTGTCGGCTTCTTCACGGCTTTTAAACGGACCGATGCGAACCCGAAAACGCTCCCCGGACGCCGTCGTAATTTTTTGCGAATAAGATTGGATGCCGGCTTTTTTCAAATTGCCTTGCAATTCGTTGGCTTTTGCCTTCGTTGCAACGGCCGCGACCTGAACAATAAAACGACTCGGCTTATCTCTGGAGGGCGTCGTGCTTTGCGCAACGGCTACGCTCTCGCCCGGCCTGGCGGCTGCAGGATTGAGGTCTTGTGCGGGCTTGATGTCAGACTTTTGGACACGTGCCACCAGATTCGGTTCTGGAACGGCAACGGTGACAGCGGGTGATCGCGCTTCGTCGACTGGCGCGGCAATGCGAGCCTGTGCCTTGTCGCGGGAAGGAATGTGGATCTCGATATCGTCGGCCAGTGGCTTAGGTTCGGTGTCAAAAATCATGGGCAAACCAATAATGGCTGCCAGCACGAGGGCGGTCGCGCCAATCAGGCGCCGACGCGCGCGTTTTTTTTCGGGCAGCACCGGATCGACAGGGTCTTCCGATGCTGGCGGGCGACCCGAACGACGCGACTTGACAGGTGCGTCATTGTCGTCATCTGCTTGACTATCCTGCTTGTTTTTAGAAAGAAACGAGAACAGGCCCATAGATGATCTGATTTTGGGTAAAAAAGCGGCGTACGCTTAATGAAATCCGGACTTTTTTGCAGCCATGACACCGGCCACGGTCAGGAAGGATCCGAAGACCGCAATTCTATCATTCTCCTCTGCTCGACCACTTGCATTAAAGAACGCTTTTTCGGGAGAAGAAAAACATTGGAGGCTAGACTCGGCATCCGGTTCAGTCCCCTCGCTCACCCCTGCGTCCAGCAGCACCTGCCGGATTGACTCGGCACTGGCAGCCCGGGTAAGCGGCAAATCTGTCACACACCAGTGATCAATACGCCCTTTTAGCTGCGCCACGACGCCTGCAATATCTTTGTCCGCCATTGCACCGAATACCGCATAGGTGAAACGATGAAAACCCATGTTGTCGAGGTTTTGCGCCAGGGTGGCGGCGGCATGCGGGTTATGCGCCACGTCTAGCACCACGGTGGGTCGGCCGGGCAATACCTGAAAGCGACCGGGCAAATCGACGAGCACCAGCCCACTGCGTACTTCCTGCGCACCAACCGGCAGCCGCGCACGCAGCGCATCGAGGGTAGCCAGCACAGCACTGGCATTGAGCAACTGGTTAGCGCCGCGCAAACTCGGATAGGCCAGTGCGTGGCGTCGCTGGGTGCGTCCACCAAAATTCCACTGTTGTTTATCCCCCGAATAATTAAAGTCTCGCCCGAAAAGCCATAGGTCTGCCCCTATTGCCTCTGCATGGGCAATCAGCGACGCTGGAGGAGAAGGATCACTGCAAATGGCAACGCAGCCCGGACGAAAAATACCGGCCTTTTCAAAACCGATTTTTTCGCGCGTATCGCCCAGATATTCCATGTGATCCAGGTCAACGCTCGTCACAATGGCGACATCGGCATCAATAACGTTCACGGCATCGAGGCGCCCACCCAGACCGACTTCGAGTATCACGGCATCAAGGCCGGCGTCAGCGAACAACTTCAGTATCGCCAGCGTCGTAAATTCAAAATACGTCAGCGATACGGTGCCGCGTACGGCTTCAACGGCTTCAAAGCCAGCAACTAACGCCGCATCAGTCGCGACGTCGCCATTGATACGGGCACGCTCGTTGAACTGCATCAGGTGCGGCGACGTGTACAAACCAACACGGTAGCCCGCTTGCAAAAGGATGGATTCCAACATGGCGCAGGTAGAGCCTTTGCCATTGGTGCCGCCAACGGTAATAACGGGGCAAGAAAAGTGCAGCCCGAGTTTGCGCGCCACACCAGCTACCCGCTCCAGCCCCATGTCTATCGCTTTCGGATGCAGGGATTCAAGCCGGCTTAGCCAGTCATTCAGGGTGGGGAGTGGGGGCAGCATCGCAGGCAGGATATGAGAGCAGATTTATCATGAAAAAGCCCGGGGCTCTGGCGACCCGGGCTCGGTTATGCCGCGCGGTGATGACGAGGCGTCAGACTTCAGGCAACAACCTCGGGGGCCTGATTTTGCAACAGCGCCAGAAGACGGGCGATTTCTTCGCGCATCTTGCGACGGTCGACGATCATATCGATCGCGCCTTTGGTCAGGATAAATTCGGAACGCTGAAAACCCTCAGGCAGCTTTTCGCGCACCGTATTTTCAATCACTCGCGGCCCGGCGAAGCCGATCAGTGCTTTTGGTTCGGCCATCACGACGTCCCCCATAAAGGCAAAGGACGCCGACACCCCGCCCATGGTCGGATCCGTTAGCACCGAAATGAACGGCAGCTTTTTCTCTGCCAGCTTGGTCAGCATCGATGTCGTTTTGGCCATTTGCATGAGCGACAGCAGGCCTTCCTGCATCCGCGCGCCGCCCGTGGCGGTGATACAAATAAAGGGCACCTTCTGCTCCAGCGCCGTCTGAGCGCCTCGCACAAAACGTTCACCTACCACTGAGCCCATCGAGCCGCCCATGAATTCGAATTCAAAACAGGCCACCACCACCGGCACCGACATAATGGCGCCGCCCAGCACAATCAGCGCATCGGTTTCACCGGTGGCGTCGAGCGCGGCCTTGAGGCGCTCAGCGTATTTTTTGCTGTCTTTGAATTTGAGTGTGTCAATCGGCAAGGTTTCCTGCCCAATTTCATAACGGCCTTCCGGATCGAGCAGCGCGTCTAAGCGCTCTCGTGCACGAATGCGCATGTGATGGTCGCATTTGGGACACACGTGCTGATTGGATTCCAGGTCAGTGCGATATAACACGGCTTCGCAGGAAGGACATTTGACCCATAGCCCTTCCGGGACAGTGCGGCGGGTGCCGGCGTCGGAGCGCTGTATGCGGGGGGGAAGAAGTTTCTCTAGCCAACTCATGGGGGCTCTCTTTCATGGGATGGGCGCGGGTGGCGCCAGGGACTGCCGCATTGTACCCGCGGCGGTATGGCCGCGCCAAGCCGACCTTCAATGCAAGAATGGTAACGTTATCGTCATGACCAGTCATCGTCGGCAACAAGCAGGCAACCGCCTGTGCGCGAAGTTGCCATGCCCGTCCCGACGCGTGTTACGCGTCAATCGCCTGGCGAATACCCGACAAAAAGTCCTGTACCGCCGCCACGGCTTTGTCCTGCGTGGTCTCTTCCATCTCTTGAATAATACGGCTGCCGATCACAATCGCGTCCGACACAGCGGCCACCGCCCTGGCGGTGGCCGCATCGCGAATACCAAATCCCACCCCGATAGGCAGCTTGACATGCTCGCGGATAGCCGCAATACGCGCGGCGACTTCAACGGTATCAATGTTGGCCGCGCCGGTCACGCCACGCAGGGAAACGTAATAAGAAAAACCGCTGCCCACTTTTGCCACCTGACGAATACGCGCGTCTGTGGAGGTAGGCGCCAGCAAAAAGATAGGATCCATCTCTTTCGCCTGCAAGGCCCGCGCGAACTCTACGCACTCTTCAGGCGGGTAGTCGACCACGATCGCCCCATCCACCCCCGACTCGAAGGCTGCATCGATAAAGGCCTGCACGCCCATGCGTTCAATCGGATTGGCATACCCCATCAGCACCACGGGCGTGTCGCGATTGTCCTTGCGAAAGGCCCGTACATAGCCCAGCACATCATGCATGCTGACCCCAAATTTCAGCGCCCGCTCACAGGCACGCTGGATCACAGGACCTTCGGCCATCGGATCGGAAAACGGCACCCCCAGCTCAATAATGTCTGCGCCACCTGCCACAAGGGCGTGCATCAGGGGCACGGTCAGTTCAGGGGCCGGATCACCCGCGGTAATAAACGTGATCAGGGCTTTTTTCTTGTTCGCTGCCAGCGCAGCAAACGTTGGTTTTATTCTCGACATGGCGTGGGCGCTTACTTGGCTGGAAGATGCAGCTTGTCGAATTCGGCCACTGTGTGCATGTCTTTGTCGCCGCGTCCGGACAGATTCACCAGAATCGTTTTATCCTTGGGCAGGGTCGCTGCAAATTGTGCGGCATAGGCAAGCGCGTGGCTGGACTCCAGCGCAGGAATGATGCCTTCGATCTCACAACAATGATGAAAGGCATTCACCGCCTCTTCATCGGTCACCGATACGTACTCGGCGCGATGCGAGTCTTTCAGCCATGCGTGCTCAGGACCAACGCCGGGATAGTCAAGACCCGCTGATACCGAATGGGTCTCGATGATCTGGCCATTTGCATCCTGAAGCAAATAGGTACGGTTGCCATGCAACACGCCCGGTATACCACCTAAAAGCGCGGCCGAATGCCTGCCCGTTTCGATGCCCTCACCCGCAGCTTCCACGCCAATCAGCCTGACGTCGTGATGATCAATGTAGGGATAAAAAATACCCATGGCGTTGGAGCCACCGCCGATACAGGCCATCACATAATCCGGCTGGCGTCCAGTCAGCTCAGGCATCTGTTCGATGCATTCCTTGCCAATCACAGACTGAAAATCGCGCACCATCATCGGATAAGGATGGGGGCCGGCAACGGTGCCGATAATATAAAAGGTGTCTTCCACATTCGTGACCCAGTCGCGCATGGCTTCATTCAGCGCGTCTTTCAGTGTTTTGGAGCCCGACTCAACCGGCACGACTTTTGCGCCCAACAGCTGCATGCGGTAGACGTTTTGCACTTGCCGCTTGACGTCTTCACTGCCCATGTACACCACGCATTCCAGGCCAAAGCGGGCGCAAATAGTGGCAGTGGCCACGCCATGCTGGCCTGCGCCGGTCTCGGCAATCACACGCGGCTTGCCCATGCGCTTAGCGAGCAACGCCTGGCCGATCACGTTGTTGATCTTGTGCGCACCAGTATGGTTCAGGTCTTCGCGCTTGAAGTAGATCTGCGCCCCGCCCATCTCTTCAGACCAGCGACGCGCGTGGTAAATGGGGCTGGGACGACCGACGAAGTATTTCAGCTCGTGATGAAATTCACGCAGAAACTCAGGGTCATCGATGTAGCGCGCATAGATCGCTTTTAATTCGTCGAGCGCATGCGTGAGTGTCTCAGAAACAAAGCTGCCACCGTAAGGACCGAAGTGGCCAGCGGGGTCAGGAAAATTATAGTGGCCGTCGACGTCTTGATCGCCGAATTGAACGTTGGAGTGATCCATGCTGGTCTCTTTTAAAGGGAAGGGTTGTCGCCTGCGCGTACCGCAGACACGAATGCATGCATGAGGCTTGCGTCTTTCACGCCCTTGCTCACTTCGATGCCACTGCTGACATCGACGGCAAAAGGCCGGACGCGTGCGCAGGCGTCAGTCACATTTTGAACGCTCAAGCCACCACTTAAAACGGCCCGATGCGCGAGTTCTGCGGGAATGAGAGACCAATCGAAAACCTTTCCACTGCCACCGTAATCGTCCACCCAGGTATCAAGCAGCAGTCCGGCAAAAAGCGGACTAGCCAATCGATAAACGTGCTCGTATTCTAACAAATCTGCCCCGTTCATATCGGGCCGGACTCTGAGCGCGCGCAGGAACGGACGATTTACGGTTTCGGCAATAGTGCAACAGTCAGCCACGCTCTCGTCACCATGAAATTGCAACATGGCTACGGGCGCGATATTTAGCACATGGGCCACCTCAGTGGCACTGGCATTAACGAATAAACCGACGCTGCTCACAAAAGGCGGTAGCGCTGTCAGCAGCGCGGCTGCCTGCAGAGGGCTGACATAGCGCGGCGACGGCGGATAAAACACCAGCCCGATGGCATCCGCGCCGGCGTGAGCAGCGGCTTGGACCTCTTCGGTGCGGCGCAGGCCACACAGCTTGATACGGGTTCGATGCGTCATGAGCATACTGTCCAGAAAGTGGGCACGGCGTCTGTTTGCGGCAAGCCCCAGCGGGCATCGTAGTCGATTTTAGCCAGGTACAACCCGTCTGGACTGAAGGTCGGGGCAGCATGTTTGCGCTGGCGGCTTGCCAATACTTCGGCCACCCAGGACGGCGACTGCTTCCCTACCCCAACCAGGACGAGTGAGCCGACGAGATTGCGCACCATATGGTGCAGAAAAGCGTTGGCGCGCAAGGTGACGACGATCAGTTCGCGATGCCGCTTGATGTCAATGCTGTGCATCGTCCGCACGGGCGATTTCGCCTGGCACTCCGCAGCACGAAATGCCGAGAAATCATGGGTGCCGACAAGGTTTTGCGCGGCCTCCTGCATGCGCTCCGCGTCGAGCGGCCGAAACACCCACCCGGCCCGTCCGACCCACAGAGGCGAGCGAGTCGGGTGGTTGTAAATCAGGTAATGATAAGTCCGCGAAATCGCCCTGAAGCGTGCATGAAAGGCATCATCGGGCTGGATCGGCACCATCGGCACCATCGGCTCCGCAGCCCAGCGCAGAGCAATCGACGGTGGCAAGAAGGCATTGACGCCACGTCGCCATGAACCCGTCTCCCGCTCGACGGTCGTATCAAAATGGACAACCTGCTCAAGCGCATGCACGCCCGAGTCGGTGCGCCCCGCACAAGTCGTCGCTACCGGAGCCTGGCAAAACTTTGCCAGTGCGGTCTCGAGCGTATCTTGTACGGTCTGGCCGTGACGCTGGGTTTGCCAACCCTGCCAATGGCTACCGTCGTATTGGAGTCCAAGCGCTATCCGTTTCAATCGTATCTGCCCTGACAAAAATGCAAACGCCCCCGAACGGGGGGCGTTTGGGGCCGGATCGCGATTTTACGCGAGTTGCTGCAAGAGGGACTGCGCCTTCTTAGCCAACCCCACATCGCTGCTGCTGGCTACTTCGCCCAATAGCTCCCGCGCGCCATCCTTGTCGCCGATTTCCTGGCAGGCCAGCGCAAGATCAAGCTTCGTGATCAAGTCGCCCGAAACCGATTCGTTCAGCCCGGGATGCTCTGCGTCAGGCACCAGATCCAGACTAATACCAGCAAGATTGAAATCAGGTGGCGACGGCAATGATGGGGGGCTAGCCACAGGGCTCGAAGGGCGCGGTAACTGAGCCTCGCCATCAAACTGAGGGGCTGCGTTTTCGGGTTTCAGATCGACGGCAGCCTGATTTTTTTGTGTGCGCGCCGCCAGCATATTTTCCATCCTGACGTCGAAGTCCAATACCGCGGAATCAGACTCAGCCGGGGGGAAAGGGGGGGTGACCAGCTTCAGGTTTGCATCAGACTGTCCCGCCGAAGGGGAAGCTGGCGGTGCCTCTGCGCTTCGCATGGCGCCGTAAAGTAAATTACCGGGGTCAAGCAATTGCCCCATTTGCGCAGCTCTCAGCCACTCTTCCCCCTCACCGCCTGTCAGCCGGTGCAAATCCGCCGCTTGCTTGCCGAAAGCCCGTGCGTCTTTGCGCCCGGCATACAACTCCAGCAACTTGATGCGCAGCGCATTGCGCTCAGGGTGATTTTGCAGCGCGTCTTTCAGAATTTCTTCCGCCTGTTCGTCGCGCCCATACGCGATGTACACATCCGCCTCTGCAATCGGGTCGACTTCATTGGTATCAAGCTGGCTGGCAGAGGGCACAAAATTCGAATGAAAAACGCTGTTGCCAGTATCAATGTCACGCTCGCGGGCAGCACCGGGCAAAGCAGCGGATGACGCTGAATACGAGTGCGCAGCAGCGCCCGACGTAAGGCTGCGGCCGTGGTGTCGGCGACGCTCGCGCAGCAGCCCAAATGCCAGCAATAAAACAGCGAGCGCGCCCCCTGCTGGCAATATCCAGGGTTCTTGCAGCCAGTTTGTCAGAGCGCCGAAGGCCCCCGACGCATCAGCGGCAGCCTTTCCTTCCGGCTTGGCTGCAGGCTCGACGGCAAGCGGCGGGCTAGTCGGTGGTGCCGCCTCCCGGGCCTGCAGATCGGCCAGGCTCTTATTTGTTAATTCCAGCAGTTTCTGCATGTCTGCCAGATTTTTTTCTAATGCCTCAACGCGCGAATTGGCTTCGGCCAGCGCCCGGTCGGCTGCGATTTTGTCGAGACTGGCGATACCGGTGTTTGTCAACCAACCTGTCGCGTGACCTCACGCAGCTTTCTTTAATTCCTCAGGCCGAATCCGTTCAGGATTAAGCCAAACTTCCTCTGGAAGTTTCCAGTTTCTCGTCTGCCTC
>Ga0105050_10008139_pt1 | contig 12211 bp, 17 predicted proteins | sample FRY01_FD_78088 | JGI IMG/M metagenome (GOLD analysis project Ga0105050, IMG submission 78088) | Freshwater microbial communities from Lake Fryxell liftoff mats and glacier meltwater in Antarctica - FRY-01 | ecosystem: Environmental > Aquatic > Freshwater > Ice > Glacier meltwater ... | reverse complement strand
CCCTAAAGCGCCCGTTCCAACTCGGGATAAGAAGCCAGTTGTCCCTAAGACGCCAGCAAAAAAGCCGGTGGTTCTGAATCACCCTACAAACAAGAGTGAGCATAAAAAGGGCATTGACGTTTCGGTACACAACGGATCAGTCGAATGGGCCAAAGTTAAAGCTGCCGGGATTGATTACGCCTTTTGCAAGACATCAGAAGGAGGTGATTGGGAAGATTCGACTTGGACTTCAGCTCGGGTTACTGCAATGAGAAAAGCTGGAGTCCAAGTTGGCGTTTATCACTATCTAAGGCCCAGGCGTGATCGCTCAGGCGCGGAGGAAATGAAGTTTTTTATGAAGCAGGCACAATCAGCCGGTTGGGGAAAAGAAGGCGACCTTCGGCCCGTAATTGATTTTGAGGAAAATGGCGATCTGTCAGGCGGAAAAGTTCTTGCTTACTTGAGTTCAGCAGTTGACGAGCTTAAAGCCATTACTGGAAAAACCCCAATCATTTATACCGGGGGTCCTTTCTGGGACGCCAATACTAATTCCTACAGCAATAACTTTGGTTGCCCGCTCTGGCTTGCTGCCTATGTAACAAACCCAGACAAGTATCTACCTGCGGCTTGGAATCACGCTGGTTGGGCCATTTGGCAGCACACTGATCGCGGCCCTGTTAGCGGAGTTTCGACCGATAATGTCGATCAGAATATTTCAAAGCAGCTTCCGTCGCTTTGAGTTTGCCCCTGTAGCTCAGCGGATAGAGCAGCGGTCTTCTAATCCGCAGGTCGTCGGTTCGATTCCGACCGGGGGCGTAGATTCCGACCGGGGGCGTAATTACAAAGTTCTTCTTGAAGTCTGTCTTAAGGTTTGCTAAGATCCCACCTATGATAGAAAATGAGCAGATAGTTGAGAGGATTTACATTAGAGAAGCAGCGCAATTGCTCAACAGGCGCATGGCAACATTGCGAAAATGGGAGCAGCTTGGCGTAATCCCTAGCCATCTGATTCCTCATAGAGGGGATCGCGATTGGCGCTACTGGACGCCTGAGCAACTAGAAGGAATCAGAAAGTGGATCAGGGACACCGATAGAAGGCCCGGAAAGGGGCTTCCTCATTACAACCCAACAGAAACAGAGCTAGATAAGGCGATTGCCGCAATGCGAACGCCGCGCAAGAAAGTAAATCTTTAGAAATCTAACAAGCAGATAAAGGAGACAATAATGGCAGAAGAAATGACAAATCCATTCATTGCTAAATCGGTTGGTAAGGCTGACAAGCAGAGCAAACAGAAAGCAGGCATCGCAATGGCACAGGCAAAGAAGGTTGGAGAAACGGTTGATTCAGATAGCTGGCCAGCAGGGGTTAACGGCCAGCCTATGATGAAAATCACTATGACGGCGGCTGAGCTTATTCCCACAGGGCAGTACGCCAATGTGAGTATTGGTCCGGCGCAGATTACAGCGTTTGTCGATGCTGATCAGGTTGGCGACGTTTATTTTTCAGACGAACAGCGAAACACTATGGCGACCGCTCTAAATGAGCTTGCCGCGATTGTTGAAGGCGATGTTGTTGCTGTTCAGCGCAATCTCGTGATGGAGTCAATGCAAGGTCAGGTAACTAATGGAAACTGACGATCAGCCAGAGGCAAAGGCACCGAAGAAAGCTTCGACCGCCAAGCCAAAAGAGCTTAAGGTTGAGATTGAAAACTTTGGAGGCGACAACAAGACTGTAAACATTCTGTCCGTTGTCTCTGGTCTTTTTGGAATGCCACCCAGCCGCGTTGAACAAATGATCGGCACAGGATCAGTTCACATTGATTCTGAAAAGTGGAATCCAGAAAACAATTTTGATATTCCTGTTAAGGATATTGAAGGAAAGATGATTGAGATTACTGCTCGCCCAACATCTATTAAGTTCACCTTCAATAGCGAAGACATTAATGAATATCGCAAAGGCGTGGTGTAGTTATCAATGTTGAGAAAGCGTTAATCAATAAGGTAATCACAACAGGACAACTCGAAGAAGCGATATCAAAAGGCGTAAGACCAGATTTATTCGCCGATGATGAATGTCGAGATATGTTTGAGTACATAACTGATTACGCTAGAAATTATAAGTCCCCGCCTTCAACAAGTGCAGTTGCTTCTGACCGACCGAATTGGGAAATCGAGCATTCTCAAGATCCGCTCGAGTATCTGATAGATAAGTTCACAGTTACCTGCAAGCGTCGTTTATCGCAAGAGGCATTGCTTGAACTTGCCGTCCTGACAAAAGATCCTGATGAGGGGGCGGATCTTGATCTTCACTTCCTGGAGATTAGTCGTCGTCTGGCGACCCTTGTGCCATCTGCAAAGGTGGCAAGGTTCTCAGATATGGATAAGCGCGTTGATGACTATGAAGTGCGCGTCAAAGAAGGCAAAATAACTGGCGTTCCATTTGGCTTTCCAACTCTTGATGAATGGACTGGCGGCATCCAGTCACATGAGCTTGTGGTAATAGCTGGATTTTCAGGACTCGGGAAGTCAACGATGCTTATGGCTTTGGCCTTCAACGCTTGGTCACAGGGCTATACGCCGCTCTACATCTCCCTTGAGATGGAGGCTGGCGCAATCCTGAGAAAGTTTGACGCGATGGCGGCCTCGCTTGACTACTCAAAGATTAAGCAGTTAAAGCTCCCACAAGATCAGATAAAGAACTGGCGAAAGACGGCCCAAGATATTTCAGACAAGACACACGATATACCAGTAGTTGATTCGATCAGAGGATGCACTCCTGACCATATCTTTGCTGAAACTGTTCGGCACAAGCCCGATTTAGTTTTAGTTGACTACTTGAGTCTTCTTCGCACCAGTCGAGCTAGTCGCAATATGTCTATGTGGCAATCACTTACTGAAATTACTCAGGATCTCAAACAGAACGCTCGGACACTTGGAATACCGATAGTCGCAGCAGCGCAAACAAATCGTTCTAGCGGGAAAGAGGGAGCAGAACTAGATAACATTGGCTATTCGCTTTCCGTTGCGCAAGATTCAGATATTATGATTGGTCTATTTGCTGATGACGAATTGAGAGAGCGCAAAGAAATGGAGATTCGCCTCAACAAAAATAGAGATGGGCGACTTGGTAAATTTATGGCACGGTGGGATCACGACAATATGGAATTCCGCCAGTTAACTCTGAAAGACAAATTTAATAAGCCTGAAATTCCAGAATGAAAATAATATCTCTTACAAAAATTTCTGAGTTTCATGCCTGTCAATGGGAAGCCGAGTTAGAAGATGGTAATTTTCTCTACGCGAGAGTGCGTTACGACCGGCTGACAATTGGAATTGGGGAGTCTCCTCAGAAGGCGATGAGGAACGGGATAAGCTTTCCTGTTGTTGATACTTATGTTGTTAGACCGGACTGGGAAGAAGCCTATTCAACGCAAGAGATACTGAGAAAATTTAACAGACACGGATATGACTGTTCAAAAATTAACGCAGAACAAGTAGAGGCAGAATACAAAGATGTCAGCATTTGATCCTTCCTGCATAGACGTAGAACATTTTTTAAATACTCTTGAGGTTCGCAATCTTTCTTTTGCGACAGAAGAGGAAATGCGCTTTTCTTGTCCTTTTCCGAATCACGACGGGGCAGACCAGAATCCGTCTTGCTACATGAATGTTGATACGTCTGCTTTCTTATGTCACGGCTGCAAGCAGCGAGGTAATGCGCTCACGTTTACGCAGATCGTTTTAGGGATCAGCCCACTTGAGGCAATTCGCTTACTGCGGCAGCGTTATCAGCCGGGCGCGATTAACCCTGATGAAAGAGATGTTCTCAAAGAGATTGAAAAAATCATTAATTTTGAAAATGAGCAAATCATTCAGCCGATTATTGACGAGAACTTTGTAGAAAAAATTGCAGTCGATTGGGAATCAGTTGATTTCGCTATTAGGCGCAAACAGTATGTGCCTGAGCCTTTGAGTTATATGATCGAGCGCGGCTTCGATGCGGCAACGCTGAATGAATGGGATTTCGGATATGACCAGATTTCTGACCGGCCCGTGTTCACTGTCAGAGAAGAACAAGGCAAAGTGATTGGGTTCAAAGGGCGCGCTTGGCGCGAGGGTCAACTCCCTAAGTATTTTGTTTTGGGCGACAAGCCCGGCAAAGAGATTAAATACGGCTTCCCGTGTTATCACACTTCGCAAGTTGTCTTTGGCGCTGATCGTGTAAAAGGCGATGAAGAGTTTGTTGTTGTTTGCGAAGGCGAACTCAATGCTGTTTCGGTCAATATGAAAACTGGTCACACGGCGGTTGCGATCAACGGCTCTTATTTTTCTAGTTTTCACGCAGACGTAATAAAGAAAAAGAGTGACAGAGTTATTCTGTTTTTAGACTCTGATCCAGCCGGAGAATCAGCAACATGGGGCTGGCAGGACAGTAAAAACCGTCATCACAACGGCATAGTAGATGAGTTAAAAGACTTCGTTGATGTTCGTATTTGCCCTGCACATGAGGGCGATCCGGCTTCAATGAGTGATAATGAAATTGCTGCTTGTTTGAAAGATTCCGCGCATTGGCTGTCAATTCAGTTAGAACTTTGCTAAGATCCTCTCAAGCAATCAGAAATAACCACTAAGGAGAAGAAAAACATGTCCAAAGGTTTTGCAGGCATTAGAGAAGCAGGAGCAGAAATCGAGTCACGCAAAGGCAAGCAATATGGCCCGAGCGCTCTTTATTTCCGTCTTCTTGAGGGCGAAGAGGCAACTGTTCGTTTTCTTGAGCAGGACGATGACATCGCTTGGTGCTGGATGCACGAGATTCCAGTTGAAGGCCGTGCTTGGGGTCGTCAAACCCCGTGTCTTGATCAGCAAAAAGATGGAACGCCATGCCCCGGCTGCGAGCGCGATATGGATCGCAAGTTCCGTGGATTCATTAACTTGATTTGGGACGAAGCTCCTATCTTCAAGCGCGATGAAGCTGGTGGCGGCAAGATCGTTCGTGACAGCACTGGAGATCCAGTCACCCTTGGGAATAAGCCTCAAGTTGCGATCTGGTCATCTGGCATCCGCCTATTTGAAGAGTTGGATGAAATCAATGCCAACTACAAGGGCCTAATGTCGCGCAAGTTTAAGGTCAAGCGTAAGGGTTCGCGCCTTGATACTAAGTATTTGCTTTCACCTGCTGATACTGACGCAGGCCCACAGGAACTAGACAAGGCAGAACTTGAGCTTGCAAGCGCAAAGTTTGACTTGAGCGAGTTCACCACACCGAAGTCTTACGAAGACTTCCTTGCGGAACTAGCCGGTGGTTCTACAGGGGGCAACGGACAGTCTGTTCAGCAGCAAACCGTGAATCCCTTTATGCGCAACCGATAAAACAACTCATCACCAAAGGAGGTAGCAATGGCAGAGATGACCAAAACAAAGGAAGCTTCGCGTCGTGGCCCCGGTCGCCCGCGAAAGCATCCACTTAAGACCGCTAAGTATCACGTTTATGAAGAGCGGTCTGACGGAACGCTGGTACTTCTCGGCGCGGCAGAAGCACGCAACGCAGAGACGGCAGCTAGCGATTTCCTAAAGGAGAATGAAGATAAGCTGAAAGATCAGCCTTTTTTCGTTATCCCTGAACGTTACATCTCTCGCATCCGCGCAAAGGTCGAAACGACCAAGCGTGTTCGCGTAAGCGTAGACTGACCGCCGCAAGGTGGTTAGCCGAATACCGACCTTGATCGGTATAACAGGGGGGCGCGGCAGCGGTAAAGATACCGCCTACAAGATCATTGAAGAATGGTCTGTAGGTAATGGTTTAATTCCCGCTCGCCGCGCTTTCGCTGATTCAATCAAGTGGAGCTTTGCGAGAATATTTAAGCCAAATATTTCTTGTGATGCTGCTGTTGATTGGTGTGATGAATTGAAAATCAATTCAATCATTTCAGCAAATGGCTGCGAAGTTACCGGGCGAGAAGCTCTACAACATTTTGGGTTTGAGGCTCACCGTGAAATCTTCGGTGATGACTTTTGGCTCAATCAGGTCGTTCCGCTTCCTGATTGGCGCGATAAGTTTTCCGATGAAGGTAAGCTTTCTGATATCTGCGTCGTCACTGATGTTCGATACAACAATGAGGCGCAAAGGATTAAAGAGGCTGGTGGATCAATTTGGAGCGTTAAAAGGGCAAACGCCTTATTCGATAATCACAGCAGCGAGCAAGGCATAACTAATTCGCTTGTCGATGTAGCTGTTATCAATGCCGACATCAAGAATTATGAAAACGAAATCTATTATTTAATGGAGCTGGCTGTTCATAGAAAGAAGGTGATTAAAAATGATTAGAATCTTTATTGAAAGTTGTAAGTGGGGTGGCGACCAGACAGAAGAAGGTGTTCAGTTCAATTTCTTAGATGAAAAGTCTGGAACAATGGTTCATATCCCGTTCACTTATGAGGCTCTTGACGCATTAGCTGAAATCATCAATGAGGCAAAACTAAAGCAAAAGGAAGGTGATGCCTGATGCCAAGTGACTTCGTACACTTGCATCGAAGATCGGCACTCACAGTATTCTCGACTTGACGGCTGTGGCTCGTCCAAGCAATATGCTGAAAGAGCAGCTGAGCTTAATCAGTTTGCCCTATCGCAGACCGATCACGGCTCGCTCAGCGGAGCACTAGAGCACATCGAAGCCTGCCGTGATGTCGGCATCTTGCCGATCTCTGGCGTAGAGGCTTATTTCAGGCCGGATCGCTCCAGCAAAGACACACGACAGGCTTGGCATCTTGTTTTATCTGCCAAGAACCTTCGAGGTTGGCACAATCTTCTTCGTCTTGTCAGTATTGCTTACGCTGAAATTGACGATGGCGGCGGCTACTACCAATATCCGTGCGTTGACTACGACCTTCTGCGCAGGCACTCGGAAGGTCTTGCTTGTTCTTCCGCTTGTGTTTCTGGCTGGTTGAACAATCTTATTGAGGGCGGCGACTCAGTTAGCGTCAGAGAATATATCGACACCATGACTTCAATCTTTGGTGAAGACTTCTGGCTCGAGATTATGCCTCACGATTTTGAGCAACAGAAAATTCTCAATCTCGAGATCGCTGGTATTTCAAAGGAACGTGGGATTGGCGTAATCGCCACCAATGACGCCCACTTCCCATTCAAAGAATGGGCCGAAACACACAGGATCGCAAAAATGTGTGGCGCAGCAACTTCATTTGCAAGAGTTGAGGAAGACAGAGAAAAAGGGAAACCTGTTTATCTCGCAGAGTTAAATCCAACCCTTTATCTTTCTTCTGAAGTAGAAATGTTTGACTGGTTTAGAGAAAATCATCCTGGCCTTTCTGAATCTTTTGTTCAAGAATCACTTGATAACACTGGCCTGTTTGTAAGAAAAGCAACACCATTTCTTTTGGACAAATCTCCAAAACTGCCAAAGGTTATTGATGACGGCGAGAAGATAACAGCAGAACAGATCTTGCGTGAATGGATCAACGACGGCCTAGAGAAAATTCTTACCAATTACCCAGAAAGTCATTGGGAGAAATGGCCCAAAGAAGTTTATTTAAAGCGGATCGCGATGGAGTGGGAAATTCTTGCCAGCAAGGGAGTTATTGACTACTTTGTGCTGGTTGGCGATGTGGTGCGCTGGTCAAAAAAGACTGGCATTAGAGTCGGTCTTGGTCGCGGGTCTGCTGCTGGCTCTCTTATCTCTTATCTAGTTGGAATTGTCGCCATTGACCCAATTGCTTGGGGTCTTCTGTTTGAGCGCTTCCTCAATCCTGAGCGCAAGGGGCTTCCAGACATCGACCTTGACTTCCAGAGCAATAGGCGTGGCGAGGTAAAGGCTTATATTGCCAGCAAATATGGTGCAGATCACGTTGCTGACATCATCACCCACTCGCGCTTTCAGCCTAAATCTGTCATCCAAGATCTCTGTCGCGTTTACGATATCCCATACGGCGAGGCACACGCTGTAACTGACACAATTGATATTCGTCAAGACGACGAGGACACGACACTTGAAGAGATTCTTCCGAACAACAACAGGCTAAAAGACTTTAAGAAAAAACATCCAGATATTTGGGAACACGCTTTGCGCCTCGAAGGATCTGTTAAGAACGCTGGCAAACACGCTGCTGGAATTATCATTACTCCCGGCCCAGTTGTTGAATACATAGCCTTGGAGAGAGGCAAAAAAGGCGATCTTGTCACCTCTTGGTCAGACGCAGCAGATTTTCCAGTCGTCTCTGACTACGGCTTTCTTAAGATTGATGCTCTTGGCATTACTGGTCTTGATCGTCACGCTTATGCTTGCAATTTGATTGAGAAGCGATACGGAGAAACAGTTGATCTTTACTCGCTCGGCCCGCTAAGAGATCCATACGACGTTGATAGAGAAGTAATGAATGGATTCGGCAATGGCCACACGATTGGGATTTTCCAGTTTGGCAGTAGCGGGATTACTGGTCTGCTAAAAGACATCAAGCCTGATGTCGCTCTTGATCTTGCAGCAGCAAACGCTCTGTACCGGCCAGGCCCAATGAAAGGCGGGGTTACTTGGGATTACGGCGAGCGCAAGCGAAGTGGCGAGTACGACACTTGGCACCCACTTATTGAGCCGATCTTGTCTGAGACTTATGGGCTTGTTACCTATCAAGAGCAGGTAATGGAGATTTCAAAGACTATTGGCGGCTTCTCTGGCGGGGAGGCAGATGATTTACGCAAGGCAATGGGCAAGCTTTACAGAATTAAGGGCGGTTCTGCTGCGAAAAAGTTTATGAAGCGCTTTGAGGTCAAATGGTTTGAAGGTTGCGAAAATAAAGGTATTGATCGCAAGACCGCAGACGAGATTTGGCATAAAATTCTTGAGTTTGGAAATTACGGATTCAATAAGTCGCATTCCGCCTCATACGCTTTGCAGGCTTATCAAGATATGTACCTTAAAACTAAGTATCCGCTCGAGTTTTACGCCGCTGTTTTGACTTACCCATCAGGGTCAAAGCCTCAAGAGAAACAACAGTTTGTTTCTAAGGTAATTCGTGAAGCGAGGATGCGCGGCGTACAAATTAGACCGCCGTGCGTCAATAACTCAGAAGTTGGCTGGTCTGTTGATGATGAAGGAATTCGTGTTGGCCTGCTGGCCATCAAGGGAGTTGGTGAAGTAGGCGCTAAATCAATTATCAGCAACAGAGAAAAAGGCATTTATGATTCAATGGAGAATTTTCGTTCTAGAATTGCTGCAAGGGCAGTTAATAACACTGCGCTTATGGCGCTTCAAGAATCCGGCGCGTTTGATTTTTGCGGCGCTCGCGATGAAGCAACTGAAAGCGAGATTTCAATTTGGGAGCGGGAGCGCCTAGGGATGAACTTGACTGTCACCGCAGACATTCAAAAGTATTCTGAACTAATTGAATCAAATATCTTTAGTCAAGAAGAAGTCAATGAAACTGAAAGCGGGAATGTTGTTATTGGCGGGGAAATCATTAAGGTAGACCGCAAGCGAACAAAAGGCGGAAGCCCGTTCGCGACTGTTATATTGGCCTACGGCCTGAATGAATGGCGAGTAAGATTCTGGAAAGAATCGCTTGGTATGTATGGCGATTTGCTTTCAGAGGGGAAAACGATCATGGTCACTGGGCCAACAGACTCTTGGCAAGGAACAGTTAGCGTTGTTTGCGAACACGCTGCTTCTGTAGAACAATTCGCTAAAGAAATGGAATTAGATGTCAGTTAACACAGAAAATTACGATGAAATTGTTTCTAAAATCAACAGTAAGTACAAGAATTCAATTCGCATGGGAAATGATTTTGAAAGTGCTGCGAGGATTTCAACAGGCAGCCTTGAACTTGACGTTGCTATGGGCGGCGGTCTTCCAATCGGTCGCTGGTCTAGATTTTTCGGTGGATATTCTTCTGCCAAATCGCTTACTGCGTTATCAGTAATCCGCGAAGCTCAGAAGCAAGGCTTGAAGTGCGCTTACTACAACGTAGAAAAGCAATACGATCCAAAGTTCACGGCAGAAAAAATTGGCGTTAACGTAGATGACTTAATTGTTGTTGAAGGAACAACAATCGAAGAGATCACAGATAAGATGGAGGCTCTCTTTAGTGTTGTGCATCTTCACGTTGTCGATTCTTGTACCGCAGCAGTCTCTGAGGACGAGCTTAATGCCGACGTAAGGGACTGGCGGCCCGGCATTACTGCTCGCTCTTGGGGCAAATCCTTTAGACGCTTAAACGAGCGTTTTGACGCTACCGAGAACACAGTTATTATGGTTGATCAGGTGCGTACAAACTTCCGCACAGGGGCAGAAGAAGCTCCCGGCGGAAGAATTCTTGATCATCAGTCGTCAATGACTGTTCACTTCAAGAAAGGTAGTTGGTTGTTTCGCAACAGCGAAGGTAGTTTGGACGAGAAGGCCACGCAAACCAAAGGAATGAGCGGTCAAGCAGAACCTGACGGAGTTGAGATCAAGGCTCGTATTCAAAAATCTCGTGTTTGCCGTCCATTTCGGACAGCTACAATGCGCTTAGATCTTGACTCACTCACGTTTGATCGGCTGTTTGAAGTTTCCAAAGCTGCACGTTATTACGGTTTAGTACAACAGAAGGGCGCCTACTATTATTATGGCGATCAAAAGTTCCAGGGCGAAAAGAAGCTGCGCGAATTTATCGCTGGCGATCTTACGTTTCAGGAAGAAATCAGAGCGAAAGCGCTCGAAATCTCAATGAGGTAATAATGAATATTTCATCTGTAAGGGCTGGCGATATTGTTGAAGTTGATATTAGGGGAACAAAATTTATTGCTCGCGTCGAAGAATTTGTAAAAATAGAAGGCAAGCAAAGTTCTTTAAAGATTATGCCATTTCATAATGCAAGCAATAGATATAGTTGTAAGGCCAATGAAGTTATTGGTCATTATAAGAAAATGAATCGCACAAGGGCGGCGAGAAATCTTCCTAATGGCGAAACTTTGCAGGCTGTGTGATCGGGCAAGGCACGAGGGACTTTGCGATATGGCAGAACTCTCAAATGGGTCTATTGTCCACGCATCAAGAATTGATGATCCAGAATCTGACCTTGCAAAATTAATTTCTAGTGGTAAGATTAAGGTTGTAAACCGCTGGAAGAAAGATTGGATCAAGTTGAGCGACAATGAGCTTAGTTGACAGCGTTCACGGCAGGGTCCGGGCAAGCGACTTACCTTGGTTAGATGCAATCGCAGCAAGGGAAGGTCGCCCAACATCCCCGGCCTATAAACATACGCTCGCTCAAGAGAAGAAAACGAAAAAGGACAAGAAGGATGGCACATAAGCAGCAGCAGGATTTTTTTGAATCAGTAAAATCACAGTTTCCGAAAATGTTTTCTAATGTCCGTGTTTTGGATATTGGATCTCTCGATATCAACGGAAACACGAAGCACTTTTTTGATCAGCCGTACTATTACGTCGGGCTTGATCTTGATGAAGGCCCAAATGTTGATCTAGTTTGTCCGAGCCATCTGTATGAATGTGGATTTCAGTTTGACGTAGTTATGTCTAGCGAATGTTTTGAGCACGACATGTATTACGAAGAAACAATCAGAAACATGGTAAGGCTGTTAAAGAGTGGCGGGATTATGATTTTTACATGTGCTTCTGCTGGTAGGGACGAGCACGGCACAGTCAAAACGACCCCAGAAAACGCACCCTTCTTAGAGAAGTATGGAGAAGAGTGGGGCAATTATTATAAGAATCTAACTGAGTTCGATATCGTTAATTGCATAGACATAGAAGAAACTTTTTCGACTTGGAATTTTATAACAAACAAAGAGGCTTGCGATTTATATTTTTACGGCATAAAGCGCTAAGCACTAAAGGATAAAATGATGCACAACGGAAGATCAGCAATTGCCACGAGGTTCAACGGCTCTAAAATAGACAAGCTTACTCGCGCAGAAATGCTCACACGGCTACAGGTTAGCCGTACTGTTGAGCCTATTACTATTGCTGCCTATAAGAAGGTCGAAGAGCGTAAGTGGCGAGGCAACGAGGGCAACAGCCCTCACGGAAACCCTTGGCACACGAGCAATCATGCCAGTCAATTTCCTGGCGATGACCCAAAGGCTTGTCCAAGACAAGCGATGTATCGTTTGATGGATCTTCCGAGCGCAGAACCATTCAATAGGCGCGCACGAACCGTGATGGCTGCTGGCAAATCTGTAGAAGAAGAGCTTGTGTCAACTTTCAACGAGGCTGGAATTCTGAT
>Ga0105050_10008132_pt1 | contig 12215 bp, 11 predicted proteins | sample FRY01_FD_78088 | JGI IMG/M metagenome (GOLD analysis project Ga0105050, IMG submission 78088) | Freshwater microbial communities from Lake Fryxell liftoff mats and glacier meltwater in Antarctica - FRY-01 | ecosystem: Environmental > Aquatic > Freshwater > Ice > Glacier meltwater ... | reverse complement strand
TGGGTCGCCAGCGTGGCGGCAAGCCGAGCACCCTCCGCGCGGCGGGCGGCGACCAGCGCGTCGAGCGCCTGCGTGAAGCCGGCGCGCACCGCGTCCAGCTGCGGGGCGGCGACCTCCTCGCGCGCCTCCGCACCGGCCCGCAGCACGCCGGGCAGCGCCAGCAGTGCCTCGGCGCGCGGCGGCGGCGCGCCGGGGATGCGGGCGGCGAGCTGGGTTGCCAGCGCCAGCACCTGTTCGATCGCTGCGGCGTCGGGCGCCATGCGCGGCGCCTCCTCCCGGCGGATGGTCAGGTTGGCGGTGACGTTGCCGCGCCGCAGCTTCTTGCCGGCCAGCTCGCGCAGCGCCGGCTCCAGCGCATCGAACCCGCCGGGCAGGCGCATGCGCAACTCCAGCCCGCGTCCGTTCACGCTGCGCAATTCCCACGCCCAGGACCACGCGGCCCCGGTGCCTTCGCTGCGCGCAAAGCCGGTCATCGAGGCAAGACTCATCATGCGCATCCCGTTACGACGCGACCTTGTAGCAGCGCCGCGCGACACTCCAAACATGGCCCGCCTTGCCGCTGCCTGTGCGCGGCCGGGCGTGGTGCTGCCGCTGGGGGTGTCGTCGCGGCTGCTCAATACCGTGCCGGGGAAGGGAGGCATGTAAGGAAGGCCTTCTTTTTCTGAAGAAAAAGAAGCAAAAAGACTTTCATCTATTTTGGCTCGCACTGGACGATCTGCAAATGGACAAAAGTTTTTTGGTTCTTTTTTCCAAAAAAGAACATCTTTCTTCCTCAGTGGAATCGCATCTCCTGATGTGGGCTATCAAGGCTGAACGCCGGCACGCCCACGTCGAATGATTCGCCGTCGGGCGCCACCACCATGTGGTAGGTGCCGTGCATGATGCCCGAGGGGGTGTCGAGCGGGGTGCCGGAGGTGTATTCGAACGCCTCCCCCGGCGCCAGCACCGGCTGCTTGCCCACCACGCCGTCGCCCTGCACCTGTTGCGTGCGGCCGCGCCCGTCGGTGATCTGCCAGCTGCGGCGCAGCAGCTGCACGGTCTCGGCGCCGGTGTTCTCGATGCGCACCTGGTAGGCCCAGAAGAACTTCCCCTCCGCCGGCTTGGACTGGTCCGGCAGGAAGAAGGTCTTCACGCTCACCCGGATGGCACGGGTGGTGGAGGTGTAGGCGTGATCCATGGCGCCTCTCGAGGTTGGGCGGATGTCTACTCCGCTGCCTGCCGCGCCGCCAGCACCGCCAGCGCGCCCTCCAGATCCTCGATGATGTCCTGCGGGTCCTCCAGCCCGACCGACAGGCGGATGACCCCGTCGGTGATGCCGAGCTTGGCGCGTTCCTCCGCGCCGATGCGCAGGTGGGTGGTGGTGGCCGGGTGGGTGGCCAGCGACTTGCTGTCGCCGAGGTTGTTGGAGACCTTGATCAGCCGGAACGCGTTCATCACCGCGAAGGCGGCTGCCTTGCCGCCCCTGACCTCGAAGGTGACCAGGGTTCCGCCCCCGGTCATTTGCTTCATGGCCAGCTCGCGCTGCGGATGGTCGGCGCGGGTGGGGTACCAGACGCGGGCGACGCCGGGCTGGCCAGCGAGGAAGTTGGCCACGCGCTCGGCACCCTCGCAGCCGGCGCGCACGCGCAGGGACAGGGTTTCGAGCCCCTTGAGCAGCAACCAGGCGTTGAAGGGGGAGAGCGAGGGGCCGGTGTTGCGGATGAACGGTTGCAGCACCTCGTCCACCCATTTCTGCCGGCCGAGCACCGCCCCGCCCAGCACCCGGCCCTGGCCGTCGATGTGCTTGGTGCAGGAATAGACGACCACGTCCGCGCCCAGTTCCAGTGGCTTCTGCAGCAGGGGTGTGGCGAACACGTTGTCCACCACGACGATGGCGCCGGCTTCGTGGGCGAGGTCGGCCACCGCCTGGAGGTCCACGATCTCCAGCATCGGGTTCGACGGCGATTCCAGCAGCACCAGGTTGGCGGGCGTGGACAGGGCGCGCCTCCACTGGTCCATGTCGCCGCCGTCGACGAACTCGCTGGTGATGCCGTAGCGCGGCAGCAGGGTGGAGACGATCCAGTGGCAGGAGCCGAACAGCGCCCGGCTGGCCACCACGCGGTCGCCGGCCTTGAGGTGGCTGAGCATGGCGGCGTGGACGGCAGCCATGCCGGTGGCGGTGGCGCGGCAGGCCTCGGCCCCTTCGATCAGGGCGAGCCGGCGCTCCAGCATCGCCACCGTCGGGTTGCCGAAGCGGGAATACTGGTAGTGGACGACCTGGTTGGCGAAGGTCGCCTCCGCCTGTTCGGCGCTGTCGTAGACGAAGCCGCTGGTGAGGTAGAGCGCCTCGGCGGTCTCGCCGTGGTGGGAGCGTTCCAACCCGCCCTGGACCAGCAGGGTGGCGGTGCGGTGGCGGGGATCGTGGGAGGAGGTCATCTGGTGCAGGGCCCTTTGCTCTGGGCCGGCCGCGGGATCAGCGGGGCCGTCGCGGACCGTTTCCGCGCAGTCCCCCGCTGGCCTCTTTAGCGCGCTTGTTTCACCTCGCCGCAATCCGGCCGGACAAATCACGAGGGTCCCCTGCGGGACGACGGAACCCTAGGCACCCCCGATTGCGTCGTCAACCCGCCCTGGGGTATGGTGCCGGCGCGCGATGGCGCGGGTGTAGTTCAATGGTAGAACGGCAGCTTCCCAAGCTGCATACAGGGGTTCGATTCCCCTCACCCGCTCCAAGCCCTTCCCGGCCAGACCGCTTCCGCACCTTCAACCGCGCACCCGATATCGTTCGGCCATGGCCCGTTTCGGGCTCGCAGCCCTGCTTGCCGTTGCGGCGCCCGGCCGTTGCCGGTCGCCACCTGCCGCACCAACGCGCGCACCGACATGAGCGAGGAGGCGATCGGGCAAGAGCGGCGCCACCGCCATCACCGGCGGCACGCTGCGTTTCCTCGGCGACCAGGGCGGCAACGGTGCCTTCCTGAGCCTTGTGGACAATACCCGCATCAACGGCCACACCGCCGGCTATTCCTTCGACGGCACCTTCACCAACCTGGCCCAGGTGCCCGAACCGGCCAGCCTCGTGCTGTTCGCCACCGGCCTGGCCGCCTTCGTGGCGCTGCGCCGCCGCCGCGCGGACTGACCGTCCGGGCCATTTCCTTCGCCGACCCGCCGCGCCATGATGCCGGGCCTCAGCTGGGACGGAGACGAGTATGCGCGTGGCCCTGATCCACATCGGCCAGGAAACCAACGACTTCAATCCGGTCATGATGACCATGGACGGGTTCCGCCAGTTCGGCATCCTGGAGGGCGAGGAGATGCTGTCCGCCATGGCCGGGCGCGGTCAGGTGGGCGGCATGCTCGACGCGGTGGCCGAGGCGGGGATGGCGATCGACTGGGTGCCGATTGTCTCGGCCTGGGCCATGGCGGGCGGGCGGATCGACACCGAAGCCCGGCTGTTCTTCGAGGAACGCATCGGCACCGGGCTGCGCGCCGCGGGGCGCATCGATGCGCTGGTCGCCCACCTGCACGGCGCGTGCAGCGCGGAAGGCGTGGACGACGTGGAGGGCGCGCAGCTGGGCGTCGCGCGGGCGGTGATCGGCCCCGACGTGCCGATCCTGCTGACGCTCGACCACCACGCCAACGTCACCACACAGATGATCGCGATGAGCAACGCCGTCATCGGCCACCGCACCCAGCCGCACGACACCTACGACACCGGGCGGCTGTCGGGCGCGCTGCTGGTGCGGATGCTGCGCGGCGAGGTCCGCCCGGTGGTCGCCTGGCGCAAGCTTCGGCTGGTGACGCACCAGGAGCAGTACCTGACGGAAGCCGGCCCGATGAAGGAGTGGTTCGACCAGGCGCGCGCGATGGAGGCCGACGCGAGGGTGCTCCATGTCGCACCCTGCCCGATGCAGCCCTGGCTCGATGCCGCCGAGGGCGGCTGGGCGAGCGTGGTCACGGTGGATGGCGACCGCGCGCTGGCCGAGCGGCTGGCCGAGGAGTCCGCCGACTTCGCCTGGGCGCGGCGCGCGCGCTTCATGGTCAAGGAGGCGGTGGCGATCGACGCGGCGGTGCGCATGGCCGACGCGGAGGCGAAAGGCGTGGTGGTGCTGAGCGACACCGGCGACACGGTGTTCGGCGGCACGCCCGGGGACAGCAACCTGATCCTGGAATCGATCCTGCGCCAGGGCATCGCCGGGCGCGCGCTGATCCCGTTGATCTCGCCCGCCACGGCGCGGCTTCTGGCCGAGGCCGGCGAGGGGGCGGAGGTGACGCTTCCGGTGGGCGGTGACCAGGCGCGGGATTTCTTCACCCCGCTGACCGTCACCGGCCGCGTGCGCAAGGTCGCCGGGGGCCACGTGAAGGTGCCGGTGTTCCAGCAGCCGGAGTTCGACCAGGGCATCACGGTGATTTTCGAGGTCGGGCCGGTGACGCTGTTCGTCACCGAGCGGACCGGGGCGGCGGGCAACGTGCCCGATGTATACCGCGCCTTCGGTATCGAGCCGGCGGACTACCGGATGGCGGTGCTCAAGACCGCGTCGAACTTCCAGTTCTTCCGGCCGATCACCTCCCGGGTGATCCGGGTGGACACGCCCGGCCCGGGCCAGTCCGACGTGACGACGTTGCCGTGGCGGCGCATCCCGCGGCCGATCTGGCCGCTGGAGGAGATCGCGTCATGGCGGGGATGAGTGCGGAAGTCATCGTCGTCGGCCTCGGCGCGATGGGGGCGGCGACGCTGCTGGGCCTGGCGCGGCGCGGGGTGCGCGCGCTGGGCATCGACCGCTTCCACCCGCCGCACGACATGGGATCGAGCCACGGCGAGACGCGCATCACAAGGCTGGCGGTGGGCGAGGGGGCCGACTATGCGCCGCTGGTCGCGCGCAGCCATGCGCTGTGGCGAGAGCTGGAGGCGGAGACGGGCGAGGCGCTGCTGCTCCAGTGCGGCGGGCTGGTGATGGGGCGGCGCGGCATTGCCACCGGCCATCATGGCAAGCCGGCCTTTGTCGAGCGCACCATCGAGGTCGCGCGCCAGTGCGGCATCCCGCATGAGGTGCTGGCGGCCGACGAGGTCCGCCGCCGCTGGCCGCAGCTGCGCCTGGAGGGCGATGAGATCGCCAGCTACGAACCGAGCGCCGGGCTGGTGTTCCCCGAACGCTGCATCGCGGCCCAATTGCAGGTCGCCGCCCGGCTGGGTGCGCGCACGCAGCTTGGCACGGTGGTGGGGGGCATCGCGCGCGACGGCGCGGGGTTCGCGGTGGCGACCGACCAGGGCGTGTTCCGCGCGGCGCGGGTGGTGGTGGCGGCCGGCGCCTGGATCGGCGGGCTGGTGCCGGCGCTGGCGCCGGTGACTTCGGTGCGGCGCCAGGTGCTGCACTGGTTCCCGGTGGCCGAGCCGGCGGCCTATGCGCCCGGGCGGTTCCCGATCTTCATCTGGATGTACGGGCCGCGCGAGGGCGAGTATTTCTACGGCTTCCCCTGCCTGCCGGGCCACGACACGCTGAAGGTGGCCACCGAGCAGGCGGAGCGGGACACCAGCGCCGATGCCGCCGAGCGGGCCGTGGCGGCCGGGGAATCCGCGGCTTTTCATGCGCAGCATGTCGCGCCGCGGCTGGCGGGCGTCGGCGCGGCGGCGGTGCGCGCGGCGGCCTGCCTGTATACCGTGACGCCGGATTCCGGCTTCATCGTGGACGAGGTGGATGGCGTGGTGGTGGCCTCGCCGTGTTCCGGGCATGGGTTCAAGCATTCGGCCGGGCTGGGCGAGGCGCTGGCGGCGCGGGCCTGCGGGGCGGGGCCGGCGCTGGACGCGTTCCGGCTAGCTCGATTCGGCTGAGCGCAGCAGCACGGCCGACATCGCCAGGGCGGCGAGCGAGCTGGCCAGGCCGACGCCGAACACCACTTCATGGCTCTCCCCGGTGGCGGCGAAGATCGGCGCCAGGGCGAAGGCCACCGCGGTCTGCACCACGCCGAACACGGCCGTCGCGCGCACCCACAGCGCGGCGGATTGCCCGGGCGCCACCTCCCGGCAAACCGACAGCGTCACGGTGGTGACGCCCATCGCGGCGAAACCGGCGGCGAGTGCCGCGGCGAGCACTGCTGGGACGCCGGGCACCAGGGCGAGGGCGAGGGCGGTCACCTGCACGCACAGCCACAGCACCAGGGCGCGGCGCGCGCCGATGCGGTCCACCAGCCAGCCGCTGCCGATGCCGCCGGCGATGCCGGCCAGTCCGAACAGCAGCCACACGAGCGCGCCCGCCTCCACGCCCAGACCCCGGCCGCGCGCCGTGAGGTCGGCGAGATAGACCATCGGCGGCACCATCCCGGCACTGTACAAACCGTAGATCGCCAGCAGCTTCAGTGCGCGCGGCGGGCTGTGGGCGGCGACACCACGCAGTTCCATGTCCGGCCAATGCCGCCGCACCGCCAGCCACAGCAGCGCGACGGCGGCTGCCAGGCCCAGCCAGGTCGCCGGCAAGCCGTGCGGCAGCAGCAGCGGCACCAGCAGCGAGCCGGCGGCGATGCCGATGCCGACGCCGGAGATCACCAGCCCGCCCGCCGTTCCCCGGCGGTGCGCGGCCACGCTGGCCTGGGTCGCCGGCCCTGCCAGCGCCATCAGCAGCCCGCCGGCCACGCCCGCCATGGCGCGCCAGGCCATCAGCCAGGCGAAGCCGCCGTTCCAGGCACAGGCGGCCAGTGCCACCACCACCAGCGCCATGCCGAGGTCCAGGGTACCCGGCACGCCGATGCGCCGCGCCACCCCCCACCCGCCCAGCGTGCCGACCAGATATCCACCCAGGGCCGCCGCCCCCAGCAGCCCGGCCTGGCCGCCATTCACCCAGCCGGCGCCCACCATCGCCGGGAAGATCGGCACATAGGCGAAGCGCGCGATGCCGTTGCCGGCGCAGGAGGCAGCCGCACCCGCCAGCGCCGTTCGCATGAAGCCGCGCATTGCGCCGATTGCCCCGGGGTCCATACTTGACGGCTAGCACCGGGCCGCGCATTTCGCTACGCCGACAGGAGGACTGCCCCATGCCGCGACAGCTGTACGAACTTGCCGGTGCCGACCCCGCCCGCCGTTTCAGCCCCTATTGCTGGCGCATCCGCATGGCGCTGGCGCATAAGGGGCTGGAGGCGGATGTGGTGCCGTGGCGGTTCACCGAAACCGACCGGCTCGCCTTCGCGGGCACCGACAAGGTGCCGGTGCTGGTGGACGACGACCGGGTGGTGCATGATTCCACGCCGATCGCCGAATACCTGGACGAGGCCTATTCCAACGCGCCCCCGCTGTTCCACGGCGACATCGCGGCCCGGCACTTCACCATGGCCTGGACCAACGCGGTGCTGCACCCGGCGATCGTGCGGCTGATCGTGTCGGACATCCCGGCGGTGCTGGACGCGGCGGCGCGGGACTATTTCATCGCCAACCGGGAGGCGCGGTTCGGCATGAAGCTGGAGCAGGTAACCGCCGGGCGAGAGGAGCGGCTGCCGGAGTTCCACGCCCTGCTGGCACCGCTGCGCCACGTGCTGTCCGGTCAGGACTATTTGGGCGGGGACGAGCCGGACTATGCCGACTACGCGGTGTTCGGGGGGTTCCAGTGGGCGCGCTGCACCAGCCCGTTCCGCCTGCTGGCGCCAGGCGACGCGGTGCATGCGTGGCGGGAACGGATGCTGGATCTGTTCGGTGGATTGGCGCGGGAGGTGCCGGCGTTCGAGTGAAGGAAAGAAGTTCTTTTTTGAAAAAAAGAACCAAAAAACTTCTATCCATTGGCGCCGTGGCTGACCGATCAGGCGAGGAACAAATGGATAGAAAGTCTTTTTGCTTCTTTTTCTTCAGAAAAAGAAGATTCTTACTTCTTCTCGGGTAGCGCAATCCCCGCCACCGCCTCCCAGAACCGGATCACGAAGGCGTCGTCGCGCCCGCCATGCCCGGCGGCAGCGGCGGCCAGGAACAGCTGGTGCGCGGCCGAGGCCATCGGCAGCGGGAAGGTGAGCGCGCGGGCCTGGTCGAGCACGATGCCGAGGTCCTTGACGAAGATGTTCACCGTGGACAGCGGCGTGTCGTCGCCGGCCAGGATGTGCGGCACGCGGTTCTGGAACATCCAGGAGTTGCCGGCCGAGGTGGAGATGACGTCAAACAGTGTTTGCGGGTCGGCGCCGGCGCGGATGCCCAGCGCGATCGCCTCCGCCGCGGTGGCGATGTGCACGCCGGCCAGCAGTTGGTTCACCATCTTGACCGTGCTGCCGGCGCCGATCGCCTCGCCCAGGCGCCAGAGCTTGCCGGAGATGGCGTCCAGCACCGGCTGGGCGCGGGCGAAGGCGGCTTCGGGGCCGGAGGCCATCACCGTCATGGTGCCGCCGCGCGCGGCGACCTGGCCGCCGGAGACCGGGGCGTCGAGCATCAGCAGCTCGGCGGATTCGATGCGCGCGCCCAGTGCGCGGGCCGCTTCGGGGGCGACGGTGGTGCAGCACAGCACCACGCCGCCTGGGGCCATGCGGGGCAGGCAGCCGTCCTGGCTGAATAAAACCGTCTCGGCCTGGGCGGCGTTGACCACGAACACGATCACTGCCTCCATCCCGTCCGGCAGGTCGCAGGCGCGGCCGACGGCCTGCCCGCCGGCGGCGACCAGCTCGGCGCGGACGGCCTCGCGCAGTTCGCAGCCATGGACCTCGTGGCCGGCCTTCACCAGATTGAGGGCGGCGCCCATGCCCATGGTGCCCAGCCCGATCACACCCACCCGCATGTGCCGCCTCCTGTTCCGATGGCCTTCGCCTGTTTACGGGGGCGGCGAGGGCAAGGCGAGGGGGGCATTATTCGACGCCCAGCGCACGCAGGCATTTGCGCATCACGGACGGCAGCGCCTCGGCGGCGAGGGCGTCGATGGGGCGCACCATGCCCTCGGCGGTGATGCTGGGGGTGGTGGCGGCGTAGAGGGTGATCGCCAGCTCGAAATGGGTGAAGCCGTGCGTCGCGGTGCCGGCCCGGCGCCAGTCGGCGGGCTGGGGGGCGTGGGCGAGGGCTTCGGTGTCGGTCCACGGGGTGTCGCGCCAAGGTGTGCCGGGCAACTCGGTCATGCCGCCGAGCAGGCCGCGCGGTGGGCGGCGGCGCAGCAGGGCGTGGCCGCGGGCGTCGGTCAGCCAGAAATGCGCGCCGTGGCGCAGCGGTCGGGCACGCTTCGGCGCCTTGCGCGGCAGGGTGGCGGCGATGCCGCGCGCATGGGCGGTGCAGTCCTGGCGCCATGGGCACAGCACGCAGGCGGGGCTGGTCGGCGTGCAGATGGTGGCGCCGAGGTCGAACAATGCCTGGGTGAAGTCGGCCGGGCGGGCACGGGCGTGCGGGTCGGCGCCGAGGCGGGCGGCGGCTTCGGCGATGGCGGGCTTGGCGGCGGGTAGCGGCGTGTCGATGGCGAAGATGCGGGCGGCGACGCGCTCGACATTGCCGTCGACCGGCACCAAGGGAATGCCGAAGGCGATCGAGCCGATGGCGGCCGCGGTATAGGGGCCGATGCCGGGCAGGGCGCGCAGATCGTCGAGCGTGGCGGGGAAGGCGCCGGCGGCGGCGACCGCGCGGGCGCAGGCGTGCAGGTTCCGCGCGCGGGCGTAGTAGCCGAGGCCGGCCCAGGCCTGCATGACCGATTCCTCCGGCGCGGCGGCCAGGGCGTGCACATCGGGGAAGCGCGCGAGGAAGCGTTTGTAGTAGGGTGCGACGGCGGCGACCGTGGTCTGTTGCAGCATGATCTCGCTGAGCCAGACGCGGTACGGGTCGGGCGCCTCGCCGGGCAGGGCGCGCCAGGGCATGGCGCGGCGGTGGCGGTCGTACCATGTGAGCAGGGCGGCAGCAGGAGGCATCTTCCGGGTATGGCGGTGCAGGACGACAGCGACAAGGCCAGCGCGGCCGGCAAGGCCGACCAGGGCGACAAGGCCGGCAAGGCCGGCGGCGCGCGGCATGTCTATGGGCCGCGGGCGGTGGGCGCGCTGGTGCCGGCGCTGGTCAGGCCGGCCTTCAGCAAGCGCGCGCCGGCGACGGCACAGGTGCTGGCCGACTGGGAGGCGATCGTGGGCCCGGCGATCGCGGCGGTGAGCGTGCCGCGCAAGCTGTTCGGTGGCACGCTGGCCATTGGGTGCTCCGGCCCGCTGGCGCTCGAATTGCAGCACCTGGCGCCGCAGCTGATGGAGCGGATCAACCGCCATCTGGGCCGCATCGCGGTCACGCGGCTGCGCTTCGTGCAGGATGCGCCGGCGGCCCGCGTGGCGCCGCGCCCGCCGCGCCCGGCGGCGGTGGCCCAGGCGCGGGCGGCGGTGGCCGGGCTGCCGGAGGGAGAGCTGCGCGATGCGCTGGAGGCGCTGGGCCGGGCTGTGCTGGCCGGTCGCCGGGGGTAGAGTTGTCCCACAGCCCCCTCGACTTCAACCGAGGGGGGCGGTAGAAAACACCACATATAGAGGTCGCGATGATTCATTCACGGCGTACACTACTAGGGGTTGGGGCGACCGTGGTGGTCTTCGGGGGTGCCGGGGCGCTGTATCTGGCCCGTCCGGGCGAGGCCCAGGTTGCTGCCGCGCCGCCATCCGGGGCGTCGGTGCCGGTCCCGGCCGAGGGCATGATGGCGGAACGGGCGATCGGCCGGGCCGATGCGCCGGTGGTGGTGCGGGAGTTCTTCTCCCTCACCTGCAGCCACTGCGCCACCTTCCACCGCGACACCATGCCGCGGGTGAAGAAGGAGCTGGTGGAGACCGGGCGGGTGCGCTTCATCTTCCACGACTTCCCGCTCGACCAGATCGCGCTGACCGCCGCCGCCGTGGCGCGGCACCTGCCGGCGGCGAGCTACGAGCCGTTCGTGGGCGCGCTGCTGGCCTCCCAGGAGCGGTGGGCCTTCGCGCGCGGGGTGAACACCACGGACGAACTGGCCAAGATGGCGGCACTGGCCGGCATGGGCCGGGCGCAGTTCGACGCGGCGGTGGCCGACCAGGCGCTGCGCACTGAAATCCTGAAGGGGCGCGACGAATCCGCCCGCACCTGGGGCATCGACTCCACGCCCACCTTCGTCCTGAACGGGCCGGGGGCGAAGAACCAGAAGGTGGCGGGCGCGCGCGCGTTCGACGATTTCGCCCGACTCGTGCAGCAGGCCGCAGGATAGGCCGAACCGCCGGCGGGTCGTCCATCGCTCGGCGCGGCTGCTCGCCGACCGCCGCACCGGCGGGGCTTGCACCCGCGGCGCGCGGCGCGAAGCCGTGCCACGGAATTGCCTGGGGACCACCGCATTGCCCGTCAGCTTCAGCCGCCTGCGCATCGCCGGTTTCAAAAGCTTCGCCGAGCCGGCGGTGGTGCACATCCTGCCGGGGCTGACCGGCATCGTGGGGCCGAACGGCTGCGGCAAGTCCAACGTGGTGGAGGCGCTGCGCTGGGCGATGGGCGAAAGTTCTGCCAAGTCGCTGCGCGGCGGCGAGATGGACGACGTGATCTTCGCCGGCACCGCAGCCCGCGCCTCGCGCAATCTCGCCGAGGTGACGCTGACGCTGGAGGAGACGGCCGGCGTGGCGCCGCCGCCGTTCCATGAGGCGCCGGAGCTGGAGATCAGCCGCAAGATCGAGCGCGGCAATGGCAGCCAGTACCGCATCAACGGCCGCGAGGCGCGCGCGCGCGACGTGCAGACGTTGTTCAACGACCTGGCCACCGGGGCGCATTCCTCGGGGCTGGTCAGCCAGGGCCGCGTCGGCGCGCTGGTCAACGCCAAGCCCGACGAGCGGCGCCAGCTGCTGGAGGAGGCGGCGGGGATCACCGGGCTGCATTCACGCCGGCACGAGGCGGAGCTGAAGCTGCGGGCGGCGGAGGCCAATCTTGGGCGTGCGGAGGATCTGCGCGGGCAGCTGGAAGGCCAGCTGGAATCGCTGAAGCGCCAGGTGCGGCAGGCTAACCGCTACCGCGCGATCTCCGGGCTGGTGCGCGCGGCCGAGGCGGAGCTGCTGGCGATCCAGCGCGCGCGCGTCGAGCGGGTGCGGGCGGCGGCGCGGGCGGCGATGATGGCGGCTGGTGCGGCGGTGGTCGAGGCGACGGCGGCGGCGGCTTCCGCGGTGGCGCAGGCGGCGAGCGATGCCGCGGCGCTGCCGGAATTGCGCACCCGCGAGGGTGGGGCGCGCACCGGGCTGGAGCGGCATCGCATCGCCGGCGAGCAGTTGGCCGCCGAGGAGGCGCGGGCGCGCGCGGCGCTGGCCGGGGCGGCGTCGCGGCTGGAAACCATCGAGCACGATTT
>Ga0105050_10008131_pt1 | contig 12216 bp, 12 predicted proteins | sample FRY01_FD_78088 | JGI IMG/M metagenome (GOLD analysis project Ga0105050, IMG submission 78088) | Freshwater microbial communities from Lake Fryxell liftoff mats and glacier meltwater in Antarctica - FRY-01 | ecosystem: Environmental > Aquatic > Freshwater > Ice > Glacier meltwater ... | reverse complement strand
TTTTGTTGTTCTTGCTGCTTTTCATTTTGTTGTTCTTGCTGCTTTTCATTTTGTTGTTCTTGCTGCTTTTCATTTTGTTGTTCTTGCTGCTTTTCATTTTGTTGCTGCTCATATTGCCATTGTTTCTCATCAATTCTATAGAAGTTTTCTCCTGGTTTCTGGACAAGATTAAATAGAGGGAAAGGTGGTTGCTTCTCTTCAGGAATACAATCGCCGCCTGTTACATCAAATGGTTCATCTTTTTTTATTTTATGTTTATCAAGCATTTGTTGCTGTCTATTACTAATATACTGTATTGGAATTGTAGGATAATATGGATAATTATTTGTATTAATTTCATCTTTGGAATTATACGCGGGCTGGCTTGGAACTGGGTTGCGTCTCTGTCTTTTTCTCTGTCTCATTCTTAAATAATTTTGGGATGTATTAAAAATATAGAAATAGTTTTTCTTCAATTTTCTTAGATTACCAGAAGGCATTTACATCAATATAGTTAATTTTAACGCACTTTGCCATTTTTTCATCTGTTTTCATATCTCCAACCATAATACATTGTTCGGAGTCTAATTTCAATTTCATAATAGCCTCCATTGCCATTCCTGATTGTGGCTTGCGGCAGAAACACGAAATAGGGGCCGAACGATGAGGGCAATACATAATAGGGAATTCTTCCTCTGTATATCCAATTAGTTGACGGGTTCGTTCGAAGATTTTGTCTACTTGTTCCTGTGTAACGGTTCCTTTCGTGATACCTGACTGATTTGATACACCGATTAGATGAAACCCTTTTATTCTATATGAGTCCAACTTCTCTTTCATTTGCTCAGCAGGACGAATCAGTTCGACCTCATCAGGACTTGTAGGATACTTATTGGGCAAATGCTCTGTAATACGTAGTGTTCCATCAATATCTAGAAATAGTGCCTTATTCTTATATATATTCTTATCCCAAATAATTGGTGGGACGACACGCATAATTATTTTAGAGAAGCCTTCTGTTTTGATAGGTTCTTCAAGGTCTTTTCTGGCTTTGAAGAAGACAACTGGGCCGAAACAATGCGTATCTTTATCTTTAGGACTAGTTCCCTGAGAACCAGTTTGGTAAATCTCTCCAAACTTTTCATACATTCGTTTTAGGTGGCGAATCTGACAATCTTCAATCGTTGTCTTAAAATACTGTGCGTCCACTGGCACATTAAGCTTTTTAGCTAGATCAATAAATAGTTTTCTTGTCTTAATAGTAAGATTGGTATTATCTAATACAACAATCTTACCATCTTTTATCATTTGTTCTGCTTTTACAACAAGGCTTTCAACTGTTCCACCCTCTATATCTCTTGATAGAATGGTGGCATTTGGAACATTTGCTAGAATCTCTTTAGCAGTACTTGATTTTGTAGAGGCTTGGAATCCAATAAGGATAATAATTTTAGGAGTTGTCATTTTATAACGAAGTAATAACTCGTAATATTATTTATATTATTAAGAATAATGATATCAATTTTATCTATAATGATTCAATTGTATTAGATTCTTTATCAGCTTCTACAGCAGATACATCAGATACATTCGTTACAGCAGATACATCAGATACAGCTGTTACAGCTATTACATCAGTTCCACCCTTTACATCATCCGCGAATGTAACACTTCTCTTTTTAAGATCAAACCCAAATAGACCCATTATAAATGAAACGAGTGCTACAAAAATGTCATATAACCAACTAAGCATTGTAATTACCGTATATTAATTTATTGGCTATAATTTTACGCAATTATTGAACTGTACAATTGCCATTTTTTGTTCCTTCCCACACTCTTATATTTTTAAAAGCACTATGTCCACATTTTGAACATGTTCTATTTTGATACCCCCCTTCATTTAAAAGTCCTATTATATTGTAATTATGAAAACAGTTTGTTTGTAACACCTGTATAGCTTTTTCTTTCTCTTTTTCATCTTTAATTAGATTATTAAAGAAATTGTTTCGGAATTCATCTACTTCGTTCTTAATCATTTATATGGGTGTGTAAAAGATATTTAGTGTAAAAACACATTAGGGGTATAAACAATAGGGGCGTTATATTAGTAAGATGTTTAGTAAGCAAATTAGTATTCACGTGAAAACAGACTTTATTGTACCAGATGTGTATACAGGTGGGACAATGGAAGAAGTAGAAGAAGCCTTATGGATTGGTGCCAATATTCAACAATCCATTCGGACTAAACGTTCAAGCGATGAAGTTCGAAAGATTTCAGAACTCAAAGATAGTGAAATTACACGCATTCAATCTATGTACAATGAGAAGTTAACAAAGCTACTTGATGATATTCGCTCGGTTACTTCCGAAAAAGACCGTATTTCAGCCGAGTATACCAATGGGCTAAAGGAAGCTCGTGGAAAAGAACGCGATATAACTGTGCGCGAATGGGAAGAGAAGATGCTAATTCTTCGCAAAGATAATGAAATTCAACAAGGTCGATATGATGGGTTGGAAGCTCGTAAGAGAAGCCTAGAAGAATCGCGTAACAAAGATGTTCAAGACGCAGTTAAACGCACTGAAGAACTTATGGAAAAATTAGTTGCTTCCAAACAAGATCAGCTTCAAAAAATGGAGGCAGCTTATATGCGTCTTAATGAAACAATCTTAAAACAATCTGATGATATCTCAAAACTATCTGGCAATCTTTCGAAACGCGCCGCAAATATTAAAACGAAAGGCTCTGATTACGAAAATGAATTTGGTGAGAAACTTAAACGAAACTATGGCCTCTGCCGCGGATTTCAACTCAAAGATACTCATCTCGGCTCTGGACACGAAATGGACTTCTCAATGGAACTAGAGGGCCAAGTTGTTATGTGGGAACTCAAGCACTATACAGCACTTGTACCTAAGGCAGAGGTTGAAAAATTCCTTCGTGACTTGAAAGAGAATCCTCAAGCTAAAATTGGTGTTATGGTTTCTCGATCCACTGACATCTATGGCAAGAATCAAGCTGGGTCGATCATTACCGAGTTTGACAATGATAAAATGATGATTTATATTAACAAGTTTGAGGAGTTCTGTGGCGACGATGAGAATCGTGTCTTTCAGATGCTTACTGCGCTATTTCGTATTTGGTGGGAATATCACCGTGAAGAAAATAATACATTTGACCGTGTAGAAATGATTCGCGAGCTGGAAAAGGCCATTGAGGATATTTCTAAACGTCGTACCGAATGGCGCAGACACAAGGCACATCTTGATGAACTAAGTCGCTGGACAGCTGACTTGCTTGATGAATCTGAAGGGCGACTCGATAGAATCCTGAAGAAGGCTCGTAATGCTGAAGAGGTTATAACTAGTCGACCACTTGTAATGCCTGAAGGAGTATTCCGCGATTCGACAGAAGAAAAAGAACTTGCCTGGATTAAATCAGTAATGAATGTGTGCGAAGTTAATGGTGAGATTGAAGTTCGTGAACTAGTTGAACTTCTCGGCGCACATCATAAATTATCAAAGGATACAATTCGCTCAAATGTAATGTCCATTATTAAAGACTCTGCTGTCATTAAGAAAGGAGTTGTAAAATATATAAAGGGTATTTCTAAGTTTGTACCTGAATCTCTTATACGGATATAACTATAAAATGTAGGACAAATTATAGGTATATATTTTAATTTAGAATAGAATACACGGACAATTAAGAGATTTTACAAATAAAAAAGTATTAGATGTCGGTACATGTGAGGTGTAATGAATTTCTTCAAATGTAATATAATCAAATCTACTTCAAAGTTTGTAGTTTCAAGCCATATTAAGATTTAATATATAAAGCGTCTCCCCATCCCCAACTAGTAATATTTGTTAATACACGTTTAAAATTGTACTTTTCTAAGAAATCATCAATTTCATTCATTAATCCATTTCCTTTATATACTTCTTCAGTATTTACTTCTAAATATATAGCCTTTGCATATTGAATAGAATTTGATGCACCTTTTAGTGCCATTAATTCAGCACCCTGAATATCAAAATTCCAAAAATCATATAAATTTGTTTCCAATCCATTTCTTTCAAAAAATGTGTCTATTGTAACAGTTTTATGTGATTGTTTTTCAATAAAACACACCTCTGGATGATTATGAATGTGAGAACCAAACTCTAATACACTCGAAGATTGTCCATTATTTGTTATATTAAAAGATATATCAGCATCATCGGTATCGGTAATTAATCCATAATATACATTAGGAATATTACGTTGTTGGGCCTCTAAAACTTTCGTTTTATTGCCCTCAATCCATATAATATTATTATTACTAATTCCAATATTATTATAAAATCCAATTTCTTCACATTCATGCGCACCTATATGAAGAGCACCTTTAACAAAAATATGATGTTTATATAGTATATTAATAATATCACTTTGAGGAATTAACATTTATATGTTATATATAAAGTTCAATTTCTTTATACACCTTAATTGATACAAACTTAAAGATGGTATTTGATTACTTAATAATATGAAATATATTGATAATTTAATTACAGGAGAACAATTTCAATATATAGCAGATATATATCTAGGACTTCCTGGTGATTTTATATCTAATCCTAATATTATAAAACAAATCGAAAAATGTATTAATATATATAATATTAATGAGCCTTTTAATAATCCATCAATTATATTTTGTTATCCTCTTAGACTTTCTATATTACAATCTAAAATTAAATTATTTAATAACCCTTTTACTTTAATTACACATAATAGTGATGAGAATATTGATGAACGATATGAGTCATTACTATATTCTAATAAAATAATCAAATGGTATGCGCAAAATATTTTAATTAAGCATCCTAAATTAATTATGTTGCCGATTGGTATTGCAAATAGCCAATGGCCACATGGAGATTTAAATACTCTTAAAAGTATTATTTTAGAAAATAATAAAAAAACAAATGATTTTTATTTTTATTTTTCATTGGAGACAAATATGAATGCACGTTCAATATGTAAATCTGACCTAGAATTGAAAGGATTACTATTTGGTTCTAATAAAGATTATACCTCATATTTACGAGAGTTATCTACGTATAAGTTTGCTATTTGTCCACCTGGTAATGGAATTGATTCACATAGAATTTGGGAATGCTATTATTTAGGTGTTATACCAGTACTTTTAAGGTCTACTTTTACTGAACAAATATATGATATATTACCGTGTATTTTACTAGATAATTGGACTGAGTTTGATATGTATACAATCCTTACTAATTATGAGGATATGTATACAATACTTGATACTAAATATCTTACGTTACAACATTACACAACAGAAATTAAAAATATTGTGCCAAAAATAGTATATTTTATTTCTCAAGGCCGTGATGGGAATAATATATTTCAATATTTAGCTGCTGAAGTAATTAAATATATGTATAAGTTTGATATTGTTAAAAATATAGATAATATACCGCCTACTCTTTTATCTATAAATGATATTACATATAGTCAAATTATATCAAATTATATTCAAAATCCTGATCAATTCTTATCATCTAATACTAATATTATTTTGGATGGATACTTTCAAAAAACAGATATATTAGTTAAATTAAGATCATATCTCTTAAAGTATTTTAATATATATAATCATACGTATATTAATAATACACATACGATTGCTGATTTTAGTAGAATTGATACTTCGCATAATATTCAGTTTGATAATGATACACTTTTGTTACATTTACGTTTAGATGATTTTGTTCATCATAATTCACCCCCTAATATATTTGATAAAAAAGAACTTGGTATATTTCTAGATACTATATCATTTACAAAATTATATATCTTATGTGATAATATTACACAAGAATGGGAGAAGAAATATATACAATATTTTGTTGATAAATATCAGGCAATTATTTTATCAGGATCTTTATTTAATGATTTTAATTTACTTAAAATAGCGACTAGACTTGTAATATCTCCATCTACATTCAGTTGGATTGGTGCATATTTAGGAAATGCTAAACAAGTTTATATTCCATATTCTGATTTTTATAAAGATCATCAAATTCTAAAAGAATGTCATCAAAATTGTATTGTACATTATGGAATACCATTTGCTAAGGATATACTACTTACACATAATTTTAATCTAGATTATAGTATGAATTTATCATACAAAACCAATCCGAATACAACACATCAGCCTTTATTGCTCGAAGTCTTACAAAATACTTCAGGAAACATTATAGAATTAGGATGTGGTGAAGGATCAACTCATTTAAGTAGATCTTTTTTAAATAATAATAGAAAATTATATAGTATTGAATCTAAACTTGAGTCGCTTCTTAAATATAAATATTTAGAGAATGATAACCATAAATTATTTTATATTGATGCTGGAAGTGAAGATAATGATGAAACTGGATTAAAATGGACTAAGTTTTTAGATGAACGCTTTAAAGATATTGATTTTGAAATTGTTTTTATTGATCAGAGTCCTTGGACAGCTAGAATACATGTATTAAAATATTTTATTAATAAGGCCAAATATATAATTATACACGATGTAGACTATTTTCCAAGTAATAATAAATTTGGGAAAATTATTAAAATATACAATGAAGGATCTAACACTAAATATGATATTGATTTTTCAGATATTGCTTCAAAATACTATACATTTTATCCTCCATTTGAACATTATACATATCATACAGGAATTCCTACCCTAATATGTTCAAATACTGCAACAGATGATGAATTTAACAATTTAGTCAATATAATTGAAAAAAATTATAATAAATACTATTAAAAATATATAATATTTTATTTTATAATATTTTTTTTGCTATTTATTATGTTTAGGAAACTTGCTTAGGAATGCGATTACCACTGCGAAGCTCAGTATAATTCATATCCTCGCTATAATCACTACCTGAGTTATCACTATCTGTGTTATCACTATCTGCGTTATAATCATCATCGTCATCGTCATCCATCTGACAATAGCAACTGATATGTTCATTGGTCCGTCCGCGAATATCTGCGAATCGCATAGAGAGCGTAGGCCCATCACATTCACGAAGAATAAACGGATTCTCTGTTACAGGAATACTGATACTTAGAAGTGTATTTACAGCATCCATTTCAGCCTTAATAGGCGCACCAGGAGGAGTGACTGGCTCAGTCTTGATCTGCGCAATAGGAGTCAAAGGAGGCATATCAGAATAATTATCTTCAAAGATACCACCAAAGTTTACATTAATCGCATAGAACTCTGCCTGTATATCCGTCCACCTCATATCTGCGATGTCATAAGAGGATGACGGAATGGGTCCATTATGCTTATATGATATAGTATTCATCATATAGATATTATCTGCCTCCCAATCAGGAAGACAAAGGATGTTCTGAAGTGATGTGCGAATTGTATAGTCCTGATGGAGATAGATATCAGTATTATTATCCTCAATCACAATATTATAAGGGCTGTTGTATCGACGAAATACATTGAAGTAGTTACGGCCATTAATGTAAACGGATGCGATATGGTCAATCTTATGGGTAATTCCACCATTGAGAACCATCTTGGAAAGCTCAATAAGGCGCTCATCACGCATCTGGGAAAAGGACATTTTAACTTGGAAGGGGCTTGTAAATATAACGGTACTTGGAATAACTGTTTGACTACACATATCTTTCTGCCCTCAGCGGTTTCAATTTTTATTGCGATTGTCAACGGCAAATAATATATTTTATATTTATAGTTATTTAATTATAATGGATAATACTCATTATATATCATTTTCGGCACCCGCCACTTTTGTTGGCGCAACTGTTACCGCCATTGTCTATACAACCATTACTACAACTGGTGATATCGCAGCCGCAGCAACAGGAGCTGGAATAGAATTATCTGGAAGTATAGTTGGTTATGGTACAGAATTAATTGCGGGAGCTATTGCTGGTAATACTGTGCGAACTATGGCTAAATCATATAGTGCTATTGCGAAACCTGCTATAACTGCTACATCTAGGTTTACCGCATTAGGTATATCAGTGTTAGCTGGCTCTGGAGCGGCATTAACTACAACTGCCATATGGTATGGTGGTGAAAAGATGGGTTCTTATTTGTATTCTTATTACAAAGACTACAAACAACACATTATTGAAAATATTCAAATTCCTAGCCCAATTCCAAACAATATTATATTAATACAGGATAATGATGAAGACATTCTATTAATTGAGGATATATCACCTATACATTCCCAGCAGGTTTAGTAAGCATATTTCTAATTGTTTTAGAGTTTAGAACACACTTTGACGGTTGAATTATTTGCCATAAATTATTTGGACCTCTTTTTTCACAATTATTTCCGCGAGGATTCCAAGCACAGCTATTATCGCCTACACAAGAACTACAAGAGTTTAGAGTAGAACATTTTGTTTTCGCATTCATATCTTCAAATCCCTGAATGTAATAATTTTCTGATAAAATACCCTTTACCATTGGTTTAATATTCTGCTCAACGGTTGATGCGATAATAGACGGCATCTCAATTTTATAATTTGTAATATCATTGCGTACATCATTCATATTACTTAGAAGATCCTCATTACTCACCTTCATTTCACCTGACATATAAAGATTTGGCGGTGGGATTTTATCTGTAATTCTATTTTTGTATAATGAGAAATCATACATAATATCATCTGACGCAATTGCTTCAGGTAGAGTAGCTACATCAATGCCACCCGCCGATTTACAGCGAAAAGATGACGCGATTGTATTATTTTGATTACACGATTTATCCGTACTCTTTAGTGTTGTACTTGTTAGACATACATTTGATTTAGGACACCAAGAACAACCGCTTGCGCTTGAGCAATCCATACAAGATTTATATTTAGCACAATAGTCGGCTAAGAACCCTTCTTTTTGTTTGGTACTTATAACCATTACTAAAAATAAAATGATTAGAGCAATCATAAAAAAATACTTTGGCACCATTCCTACTTTTTAGTCATCAGATTATCTTTTTGATGATGGATGTACTAATTCACGCTGCTTAGCTTCCTTCTGTATTATCGGAGGGACACCACCCTCTATTCTTAACATTGGCTTTCTAGCAATTACATATTTAGCAATAGCATCAGAAAGATATACCGAGTATGTAATAATAGTATTAATTTTTATTATGTTTAATTTTTATTTCATCCTATCTTTTTATTTTATTTTATTTTAAACCTTTGGGGCAAGAGGTGGCTTTATTGAATTCTCCATAACTGAAATAATTGTAATTCGTGTCTCATTATCAATATGAGATGATTCAAATCGAGTATTAGTTGATCCACGAAACCGAAACATAATATTTTGCCCCTTTTCAGACCCATCTAGACGGGGGCAGAAAGGTAGAATAGATGGCGTTTCAGCAGGCCCAACAAATGGAGACTCCTTAGCCTTCTTTGGTCTACTAGTGGGCAGTGTCTCCGTTTTAATAAATTGCTTATACTTATTTATAATCCAATTATCCTTATAGGGTGATATCACAATAACAAAGCCAATATAACCAATTAATGCGAATGCTATAATTACAAGAATAACATAATATGTGTTGATTGATGTAATGTAATCAAGTTGAATAGGATTAGGATTAGGATCAGTTAAAGCTATATTTATCTCATTGATAGTACCGTTATGATTAGGTATTGAATTGCTAAGAATAGTTGTAATTACAGCCTTAGTTTTATTAAGGATCATTTGATGTGATGCTTGGATAGAAGGGCTTGGAGATGTGCGGAGAACGGACATTCTTGGAATTGGCTGGGAAACTTGGACTTATAATCGTGAATTTGGCAACCCTCAGATACGCAATGGCCTTATTTCAATTTTTTTATTGTCTTTGCTTGACGACTATTTACTTTTCTTTTTCTTGTACCAACTCGACGGTGCCTTCCTCCTTCACTAGATCCATTCACCTTTCTAATTGCCTCTGTCATCATATCTATGCCACCGTCTGGGGGTGGCACTACAGCATCAGCTGATACTGTTCCTTTTATTTTACTTCTAAATAATTTAATTATTTCACTAAAATCTCCATCTCCATCTAAATATTCTGTATCATTATTACTAAATATACCAACAATATAAGGCATAAATAATTTAATATTCACATTAGCTCTTATAATTACTCTTTCATATATTGGCGCAATTCTGTCAACTGATGCCTTGAAATTATATGCTGGCACTTTATAATAGTTGCTTCCCAGATTTAATTGAAGATCTGGATGATCTATATCATCGAAAAAATATACCCTATTTGACTCTAAATCTATAGGGGCCTTACATGCACCATTTACCATTATTTTCTTTATCACATTCCATGTCTTATTTGCCGCGCCAGGAGCTACAAATCTTTCTTCATCCCTCATAGGATTGTCCCAGTGAATACACTCTTTTATTAACTTCGTTGTGCCCAAATATGTATGAATCAAATCTCTTATAAACTCTAGACTTTGTAAATGACCATTATTACTGTAAATTAAAACACTATTTATTTTTTTAGCTTTTTGTAAATTATATAACTTCTCCATTATTTTTAATATACCTGGTCTCAAAATACCCAATGGTTTTAATGATTTTTCCTCTTTCAAAATATTAGCAACGAACAGTTTATAAGCTTTATTTAAACTGTGTACTAAGGTTGTATCCATATTTGCTGCCGTTGACTTATTATCTTCCTCTATTAACTCTTTTAAACGAAGACTTGCTATAAAATAATACATTGGATATAACTCTGCGAGAGTCTCATCCATATCAAAAATAAAGTATTTATCATTCATACTACTTTTTGTTTTATTTTAATTTATTTAGAGATATTAAGTTATTGCCACTTTAGGTTTAGACTTCACTGGGCAAATCTGGTTACCATCTATACGCTTTGATGGCTCAATATATCGGAGCCCAAGGAACTTGAAAATATCTTTCTCAGTTTTCATATAAGGGACAGTTGGAACTCCAAGCCTAATTGGCGTAAGAGTATGCTCGTTTAGCTTATAACCTTTACTTTCAGTATATGTTCTAAATGCTATATTAAATAGATCAGAACCTGTAAAATATAAGATAGCATACGCATACTCTTCATCTTGTGTCATCAATAGATCCAAGCGTCTAGGCTTACCTTGATACATTCGACTAATTGCCATACACTTATGCTCACCAAGAGCTAGAATTTCTTCAATATAACCAAACCCTTCAAGCATCTTCACATACAGGATTAATTTATCCTTTGCTGTCTTATTATCAATATTGAATGGAATTCTTATTAGAACATCTATATCACCTGAATTGGCGGCTTCGCGACGAAAACTACCTACAATTTCCGTATCATAATCTGACGTTTCATCTGGAAGAAGAGTATATAGAATATCTTGATGTTCCTCCATTTCCTCACGAGGAATACGCTCTAAAAGATCCTCATAGTATTTCAGACCAATCGTTTGTTTATCATTTAGCAGTTTAGGATTATTTTTTAGCTCGTCACGTAGTTGTGTAATGCTTACAATACCTCCCTTCACAAGATCTGTTGCCTTTGCTGGACCAACACCATAAATCTTCTGTAGCGCATCGAGTGCGTCAATATTATAGAGCTCCTTTGCTTTTTCCGCCGCAGCAAGAGAACCCGTTTCAAGAATCTCTTTAATCTTTTTTTCCATTTGTAAGCCAATTCCTGTAATATTCTTTACATTATCATATGTTTCAATAGGACCTTCATACTTTTTAAGTTGATTGATAACTTTTGTATATGCGCGAGCAGAGAATACTGCTTTATCTGCCTGATCGCGCTTTCTAAGGATATCAAGCGAATTGATAATAATTTGTTTATAGTTCGTTGATGACATTTTTAAGAATACTTGGAATAACTTGGAATACTTGGAATAACTTAAATAACAAGTCTGGGTACCTTCAATCTCTAACAAAAATATAATTCAATTTTTGTTAAAGGGTCTATTCAATCATATCGAGCTCTCTTGATTAGAGGAGCAGAAGCAGTCGCAGTCATCTCAATAAACTCTCGCTTACGCTTTTTGCCTGATTCGAAATGAATGTGTGTGGAACTCTTTTGGGTCGAATCCGCAGTAATAATATATGTATTATTCATTGTATTATTCATTGTACCTTGTGTAGTAATATTGAGTTTTTT
>Ga0105050_10008120_pt1 | contig 12235 bp, 10 predicted proteins | sample FRY01_FD_78088 | JGI IMG/M metagenome (GOLD analysis project Ga0105050, IMG submission 78088) | Freshwater microbial communities from Lake Fryxell liftoff mats and glacier meltwater in Antarctica - FRY-01 | ecosystem: Environmental > Aquatic > Freshwater > Ice > Glacier meltwater ... | reverse complement strand
TGGAACTGGGCGGCACCGGCGGCGACGTGACCGACGCAATGGCGGCCATCGCCGAGGTTTCCGCCCGCTCGTTGACCGCCGGCTTTGTCTTCTGGGGCCATCGCACGTTTATCGAATACTTGCTGCAGAGCCCCAACAAGGGGCTGCGCGACCGCCTGCTTGCGGATCTGTTGTCCGGGCGGGTCGCGGGGGCCACCGGCCTGTCCAACGCAATGAAATTCCTCTCTGCCCTGGAGGAGTTGCAGGTCATCGCCCAGCGTGCGGGGGATTGCTATCGCCTGGACGGCAAGCTGCCCTGGGTCAGCAATCTGCGCCCGGCCGGCTTTCACGTCGCCGTCGCCGTGGCCCACGCGCATGGCCCTGGGGCCTTTGTCGCAGCACTGGCGCACGACCTTCCCGGCCTGGCGCGCACCGCGGACCTGGAACTGATGGCGATGCGCGGCAGCGACACCGCCGCCATCGATCTGGCCGACGTGCGGATCGGCGAGGCCGACATCCTGCACCCACAAGCCGCGCGCTGGCTGCCGCAGGTGCGCCCCGCCTTTCTGGGCATGCAATGCGGCATGTCTATCGGCCTGGCCCGCCGCGCCCTGGCGGAGGCTGCTGGCCGTGGCGGCGCCGCGCGCCATGTGCTGCGAGAGCCGGTGGCGGCGGCGACGGCGCGTTTGGCAACACTGGAGACCGCGTTGCGGGACGGTTTGCGCCGCGATGCTTTCCATGCCTCGCCCGCCGCTTTGTTTGAGTTGCGGATTGCCCTGGCCGATGTCGCGGGGGAGGCTGTGTCGCTCGAACTTCAGGCCGGTGGCGGGCGGGCCTATCTTTCACCATCCGGTGACAGTTTCGCCCGACGCTGGAAGGAATCGGCCTTCCTGCCCGTGGTCACCCCCAGCCTGGTGCAGCTGAAGGCGGCGCTGACCGCGCAACAGGCGAGCCTTCCCGCGGGACAGGCGGCATGAACGTCTCGGTTCTTCCCCAGCCGGTGCGCCAAGCCCTAGATAGCCAAGCCCCCACAGTTAGCCATGCTCCCATGGGCGCCAGCCGCGTTACGGGCGCCCCGGTGCTGTCCGCACATGGTGTTACGCTGCACTATCCCGGTGCCAGTCAGCCCGTGCTGGCGGACCTGGACCTGAGCTTGCGGGCCGGGGAAATCGTCGCCCTGCTCGGCCCGAGCGGTGTGGGCAAGTCCAGCCTGCTGCGCGTCCTGGCGGGACTGGCCGCACCCAGCGCCGGGGAGGTGCGGATGGATGGCGCGCGGCTGACCAAGGTGCATCCAAGCGTCGCCGTCGCCTTTCAGAACCCCAGCCTGCTGCCCTGGCTGAACCTGGAACACAACGTCGCTTTCGGATTGGATTTTCGTCATCAGCCACATCTCATTCGTGCCGAGCGGCAGGCACGGGTGGATGCGGCAATCGCCGCCGTTGGGTTGACGCATGCACGGCGCGCGCATCCGGCGCAGCTTTCCGGCGGCATGGCGCAACGCGCCGCACTGGCCCGCTGCCTGGCGCGTCAGCCGTCCGTGCTGCTGCTGGACGAACCGTTCGGAGCGCTGGATGAGGTGACCCGGGCCGAGATGCAGACGCTGTTGCTGCGCATTGTCGCGCAGCGCGGCCCCGCCACCTTGCTCATCACCCACGATATCGACGAGGCGTTGCTGATTGCGGATCGCGTGTTGTTGCTGGGCGGGCAGCCGGGCGGCATCGTTGGCACTTGGGACATCGACCTGCCGCGCCCGCGCGACGACGAGATCGCCGCCCTGGGCCATTTGCGCATCGACATCGTGCGGACGATGCGCGCCGCCATACGCCGCCACTGATCGGACCCAACCATGTGCATCGCCTGCCTGTCTCGCCGTGACGTTTGGAAGCTCTCGGCCCTGCTGGGCGCCGGGGCGGCGTTACGTCCACGGTCTCTGCGCGCCGAAGCCGCCCAGGCGCCGGTAAAAATCGGCTACCTGCCAATTACCGACGCGACCCCGCTCCTTGTGGCGCATGCGCGCGGCTTGTTCGAGGCCGAGGGGCTGGCGGCGGAAAAGCCCGTTCTGCTGCGCAGCTGGGCGCAGGTGGTGGAAGCCTTCGTCGCCGGGCATGTGAACGTGGTGCACCTGTTATCGCCCATGGCGGTGTGGGCACGCTTCGGCGCCAAGGCCCCGCTGAAAGTGGTGGCGTGGAACCATGTCGATGGTTCGGCCCTGACGGTCAGCAACGATATCGGCGAGATCGCGGACCTGGGCGGCAAGACGGTCGCGGTGCCGTCCTGGTATTCGATCCACAACGTGGTGCTGCAGGCCTTGTTGCGCGCCAACAACCTCAGCGCAGTTACCAGGCGCGCCACGCCAGCCGCCAACGAGGTGAAACTCGTGGTGATGGCACCGTCCGATATGCCCCCAGCACTCGCCACCCGCCAGGTCGCGGGCTTCATCGTAGCCGAACCGTTCAACGCGGCGGCCGAGACGCTGGGTGTCGGCCACGTGTTGCGCTTCACCGGCGATGTCTGGCGCCGCCATGCCTGCTGTGTGGTCGCGATGCAGGAAGCGGATGTGCAGGCGCGGCCGGAATGGTCGCAAAAGGTGGTGAACGCGGTTGTCAAGGCGCAGCTCTGGATTCGTGCCAACCGCGGCGAGACGGCGCAACTGCTCTCCAAGGACGGGCCCGGCCGCTATACCCCACATGCCGCCGCCCTGCTCACCAAGGTGCTTGCCCCGCCGGACAGCGACCGCGCCGCCTATCTGGCCTCCGGCGCCATTCGCCATGCCGACTGGAACGACCGGCGGATCGACTTCCAACCCTTCCCGTACGCCAGCTACACGGAAGAACTCGTGCGCCGGCTGAAGGATACGGTGGTGGAGGGCGATCGCGCCTTCCTCATGGCTCTCGACCCCGTCGCCGCGACGCGGGACTTGGTGGAGGACCGTTTCGTCCGCAATGCCATCGCCGCTGCCGGCGGCCCGGCGGCCTTTGGCGCCGATAGTCTGACCCGTACTGAAGTGATCGCGCCGTGACGGCATCCGACGGCGCGACGGGCCGTGTCCTGTCGTTCGTTCCGGCGTCGGTGGAAATGGCGCCGACGCACCGCCGAACCTGGCATGTGCCGTCGTTCTGGACCCGCAGTGTTGCCGGGTTGCTCGGCTTGCTGCTGGTCGTCCTGCTATGGTGGCTGGCCACGGATCTGCTGACCGAGCCTGGCAGCTTCGTGCGTCGCTTCTCTCCGGTCTCCGCGCTGATCAGCCTGGCAGACCTGCTGCAAAACTCGGACCTGATGGTCCATATCGTCGCCAGCCTCCGTCGCGTTCTGATCGGGCTCGGTGCGGCATTGCTGATTGGCGTGCCACTTGGCCTCGCGCTGGGCAGCCTGCGCTGGCTGGACGCGGCCGCCTCCCCGGCATTGCAATTCCTCCGCATGGTTTCCCCGCTGTCCTGGATGCCCCTGGCGGTGATGTTGTTCGGTGTGGGCGACAACCCGATCTACGTACTTCTTGCTTTGGCAGCCGTCTGGCCAATCATGTTCAATACCGCGGCCGGCGTGCGCCAATTGGATCCCGTATGGCTGCAACTCGCCCGCAGCCTGGCGGCGACGCGGTGGGAAGTGTTGCTGCGCGTGGTCTTGCCGGGCGTGCTGGGCCATGTGCTGACCGGCTTGCGACTGGCAATTGGCATCTTGTGGATTGTACTGGTGCCGAGCGAGATGCTCGGCGTCTCCGCAGGGCTGGGCTACGTCATTCTCGATACGAGAGATCGACTGGCCTATGACGAATTAATGGCCATTGTGCTGCTGATTGGCTTTCTGGGTTTCGCGTTGGACGCCATGGCACGGGGCCTTTATCGCACGGCTGTTCAACGCGACCGGACTGCCTGATCGGAGTCCGATCAGCTACACCTGCCGGTGAAGTGCATCCGTCGGCGCGGGGACGGGTCGCCAAACCGCAAGTTCAACAACAGCTTTGGGCTGAAATGGCGCCGCGCGCCAACGCACACCGCCATCCGCACCATTCTCCAGGGGCTTGATCCGACTGCGGTGGAGGCCGTCTGCCGCCGGTGCCGGGGAACCCCGGGTTGAACTGGTTCGCCGTATTGGTCAGCGGCAGTTTCGCCGTGCCGGAGGTCAGCACGATGCCGTTCGGCAGCGTCAGCGCCCGCATACAAACGGTGAAAGAAACCCCGACACGCCTCAGCCGACCGGGTCCAGCACCACCACCGGAATCTCCCGCCCCACCGCCTTGCGCTGGTAGTCGGCATAGGGCGGCCAGAACGCCTGCGCCACCTCCCACAGCCGCGCCCGCTCCTCCCCCGCCGCCGTCCGCGCCCGCACCGGCAGCGTCCGCGTGCCCACCTGGATCTCCGCCAGCGGATGGGCCAGCAGGTTCTTGTACCAACCGGGATGCTCCGGCGCGCCCCCCTTCGAGGCAACGATCACGTAGGACCCGCCCACCTCGCCGTAGAACAGCGGGAAGATGAACCTCTCCCCGCTTTTGCGCCCGGTCGTCACCAGCAGCAGCGAGGGCACCACCAGCAAAGGCAGATTCGGCGGGCTCGCCGTGTACATGTGCCCATCCGTCCCCCCGCTCTCCTGGTAGCGGTGGACATGATCCACCATCCATTGCGGCATGTTTGGCGCCAGTTTCGCGTCTGTCATCGCAGTTCCTCCGATTAAGCGCGAACATGTGCGCCAGCGCATTGTGGTGCGCCCCGCACCGATCCGCTAGGCTGCGAAAGCGGCACTATCCTGTCATCCGGCCCGCCGCCGACCCCGCCCATGGAGACCGGCACCGATGTCGCGACCTGACACCCCGCCGCGATGAGCGACCAGGCCTCGCAGGATGAGGGCATCTGGCCCAACGACGTGCTCCCGCGCGACACCTCGCTGAACGGCTACCGCCTCGTGCGCCTCCTCGGCCGCGGCGGCTTCGGCGTCACCTACCTGGTCGAGGACGTGCTCGGCCAGTTCTTCGCCCTTAAGGAATACTTCCCCCGCCAGTTCGCCGTCCGCCACGGCACGCAGGTCCACGCCGCCTCCAGCGAGGATGCGAAGGTCTTCGACGACTGCCGCAGCCGCTTTGTCTACGAGGCCCGCGCCCTGGTCGGCCTTGGCCGCACCCGTGCCGCCAACCACGACATCGTTCGTGTCCAGACCTTCTTCGAGGCGAATGGCACCGCCTACATGGTCATGGAATACATCGTCGGCCGCACCCTCCAGGCCAAAATGCGCGACCATCCCGGCGGCATGCCCGAATCCGACCTGCGCCGCATCCTCTGCGGCACCCTGGCCGGCCTCGCCGTGGTGCACGAGGCAGGGATCATGCATCGCGACATCAAGCCCGCGAACATCCTGCTGCGCGACGGCATCCACCCCGTGCTGATCGACTTCGGCTCCAGCCGCGAGGCCAGCAGCCACCAGACCCAGGGCTTCACCCAGATCTTCTCCGGCGGCTACGCGCCCCCCGAACAAATCCTCGGCACCCGCCAGGGTCCGTTCTCCGACCTCTACGCCGTGGGCGTCGTCGGCTACGAGGCAATCGGCGGCAAGGTCACCGATGCCGTCACCCGCCAGCACGTCGTCTCCACCCGCGCGCCAGACCCGATGCCCCCCGCCGCCCGCCTCGGCGCCGGGCGCTACGACCCCGCCCTGCTGGCGGTGATCGACGCGGCCCTGGCCCTCGACCCCGCCGGCCGCCCCACCTCCGCCGAAGCCATGGCCCGCCTGGTGCGCGAGGCACACACCCCAGACCCGCCGGCCATCCGCCCCGCCCCGCCCGCATCCGCCGCCCCCACCCTGCCGCCCACTGCCCCACTCGGCGCCGTCCTGCCTCGAACCGCCCCGCCCCGCACTAACACCGCGCGACGAAGCTGGCCGCTCTACGCCGCTGGCGCCGCCGCCAGCACCGCCGCTGCGGCTCTCGCGCTGTGGGTCCTGCTCCCGCTTCAGTCGGAGCCGCCCACCCCCCAGCCTCCCGGCTCCCAACAGCCAGGCCGGGCACCGGCACCGCTCGCCCTGGCCCAGCCGGGCACGGCCCGCCCCATACCCGTCCCGCCGCCGCCCCGCGCGGCCTCCGCTGAGACCGACGGCCTCGGCCCGCTGCGCACCGCCGCCGCCGCCCTGCCCTGCGCCCTGCTGTCCCTGTCCCAGGGCGCGGGCAACGTGGTCACCATCGCCGGCCGCGCCCGCCAGGATGCGGCGCTGGACACCTTCCTCGCACAGGTCCGCGGCGCCGGCCTCCCGGTGCAGGTCAGCACGCAGCCGCTGGACCCCGGCCTCTGTGCCCCCATCCCGGCCCTCGCCGCCCCGCTCCGCCAGGCGCAGGAAAGGGCCACGCTCCGCCTCACCCTGGTCGACGGCACCATCGTCGCCGGGTCCGCCTTCGCGGCTATGCTCCAGGGCAGCGGCGGCGGCATGCTCCAGGTCGATCTCCACACCGCCGATGGCACGGTCCACCACGTCATGCGCCGCCCGCTGCCCTCCGGCCAATGGAGCAACCGCCTGCCGATCACCGCAGCCCCGGTCCCGGGCCAGCAACTCCTCGTCGCCATCGCCTCCGCCGGTCCCTTGGATCTCGGCCAGCGCCCGCCGCACGAACGAACGGAGGACTACCTCCCGGTGCTCAGGCGCGAACTCGAACGCGCCGCCCAGAACCAAGCCAATGCCCCCCGCGCCGCCGCCCTGGTACTCCAGGCCACCGCCCCGCGCTGATCAGCCGCGCCGCGCCACTCGCCAGACCATCGGCCCCACCAGCGCCAGCCCTGCCAGCACCAGCATCGTCGCCGACAGCGGCTGCGTCACCAGTACCGACCAATCGCCGTTCGAAATGGTCATCGCCCGGCGGAACTCCTGCTCCGCCAGCGGCCCCAGGATCATCCCGATCACCACCGGTGCTGCCGGAAAATCGTAGCGCCGCATCACGAAGCCGATCGCGCCGATCACATACAGCAGGATCAGGTCCACCGCCGAGTTGGAAATCCCGTAGGTGCCGATCGTCGCAAACACCAGGATGCCCGCATACAAAAGCGGCGGCGGAACGCGCAGAATGCGCACCCACAGCCCCACCAGCGGCAGGTTCAGCACCAGCAGCATCACGTTGGCGATGTACAGGCTGGCGATCAGCCCCCACACCAGCGCCGGCTGGCTCTGGAACAGCAGCGGCCCGGGATTGATGCCATAGCTCTGGAACGCCGACAGCATGATCGCCGCCGTCGCCCCGGTCGGCAGCCCGAGCGTCAGCATCGGCACCAGCACCCCGGCCGCCGAGGCATTGTTCGCGGCCTCCGGCCCCGCCACCCCCTCGATCGCCCCCGTGGTGCCGAACTCCTCCGGGTGCTTGGACAGCTTCTTCTCCGCCCAGTAGCTCAGGAAGGTCGGCACCTCGGAGCCCCCGGCCGGCATCGCCCCGATCGGAAACCCGATCGCCGCCCCGCGCAGCCACGGCTTCCACGAGCGCGACCATTCCTCCCGCGTCATGTACAGCGAGCCCCGCAGTGGCAAGATCTCGTCCTTCCCGGCATGCCGCCGCGCCGCCACGTAGAACGTCTCGCCGACGGCAAACAGCCCCACCGCCACCACGATCACGTTGACGCCGTCGAGCAACTCGTCGAGCCCGAAGGTGAACCGTGCCTGCCCGGTCTGCAGGTCGATCCCGATCAGCCCCAGCCAGATGCCGAAGAACAGCGCCGCCACCCCCCGCACCGCCGAGGAGCCCAGCACGGCCGACACCGTCACGAACGCCAGCACCATCAGCGAGAAATACTCGGCCGGCCCGAAGCTCAGCGCGAAATTCGCCACCACCGGCGCCAGGAACGTGATCCCCAACGTGCCGACCGTTCCGGCCACGAAACTCCCGATCGCCGCGGTGGCCAGCGCCGCCCCCGCCCGCCCGGAGCGGGCCATCTTGTTCCCTTCCAGCGCGGTGACGATGGTCGCACTCTCGCCCGGCGTGTTCAGCAGGATCGAGGTGGTTGATCCGCCATACATCGCGCCATAGTAGATGCCCGCAAACAGGATGAAGGCGGCGGTCGGCGGCACCTGGAAGGTGATCGGCAGCAGCAGCGCGATGGTCAGCGCCGGCCCCAGCCCCGGCAACACCCCGATCGCCGTGCCCAGCGTGGTCCCCAGCAAGCACCACAGCAGATTCTCGGGGCTGAGCGCCACGCCAAAGCCGGTGCCAAGCTGGGCCAGCGTTTCCATGGCGTCAGGCCCCCAGCAGCCGTTCGACGACGCGTTCCAGCGGGCCGGCGCCGATATTCACGCCCAGCGCCTTGGCAAAGCCGAAATACGCCGCCAGCGCGAACACCAGCGCGATCGCCCCGTCGCGCAACGGCGCCCGGCTGCCGAAGCCATGCGCCACCAGCACGAACATCACCACCGAGGCGAGCGTGAACCCCGCCGGCCCGATCAGCACCACGTTGCACAACAGCCCGGCAGCCACGAACCCCACGGCCCGCCAGTCGGTCGCGACCGCGCGCTCCTCGTCGGTCTGCCAGCCGCCGCGCAGCCCCGCCACCACCATCGCCGCCGCCAGCACCGCCAGCCCGATCGCGGTCAGATAGGGAAAGATCCGCGGCCCCACCTTGGCATACAGCGGCGAGGTCGCGATCGCCGCGGTCTGCCACCACACCACCCCGGCCACGCCCAGCAGCCCCAGCCCGATCAGCGTCTCGGGCCACGCCGGACCGTTCGCAGGGCGCTGCGCCACGGCCTCAGGCCAGGCCAAGATCCTTCAGGATCGCCTCGATGCGCGTCGTTTCGGCCGCGAGATACTCCGCATAGGCATCGCCGAACAGCGGGATCGAGGTCCAATTGCGCTTGCGGCACTCCTCCTGCCAGGTGGCGGAGGTCGCCATCGCCTGCATCAGCCCGACCATCGCGTCGCGCTGCGCCTGGGTCACGCCCGGGGGGGCGAACACGCCGCGCCAGTTGAACAGCTCCACATCGACGCCCTGCTCCTTCAGCGTCGGCACGTCGATGCCCGGCTGGCGCACATCGGCGGAGATCGCCAGCGCCCGCAGCTTGCCGGCCTTGATCTGTTCGCCGAACTCGCCGAAGCCGGAAATGCCCGCCGCCACATGCCCGCCCAGGATCGCCGCCTGGGCCGGGCCGCCGCCGGCGAAGGCGACATAGCTCAGCTTGCTCGCCGGAACGCCCGCCGCCTTGCCGATCATGCCCAACAGGATATGGTCCGACCCACCCGCCGAGCCGCCCGCCACCGGCACCTTCGCCGGATCAGCCTTCAGCGCCGCCACCAGCTCGCCCGCCGTCTTGAACGGCGAATTCGCCGGCACCACCACGGCCAGGAACTCGCCGGTCAGCCGCGCCACCGGCGTGGTGCTGGTCAGGTTCACCGGCGCCTTGTTGGCGATAATGGCGCCCACCATCACCATGCCGCCGACCATCAGCGCGTTCGGCCGGCCGCGCCACTGGTTCAGGAATTGCGGCAGCCCCACCACGCCGCCGGCGCCGGGCACGTTGGTCACCTGCGCCGTCTTGATCTGGTTGTTGGCGCGCAGCACCGCCTCGATCGTGCGCGCCGTCTGGTCCCAGCCGCCGCCGGGTGCGGCCGGCACGAACAACTGCAACTGGTCGATGCCCTGGGCCTGGGCGCTACGGCCCAGCCCGGCCGCACCGGCCAGCGCCATCGAAGACTGCAGAAGCGCACGCTTGGTGAGGGTCATCGTGGGTCTCCCGAATGGACGGCGCCGCCGCGTTCCCCGGCAGTCGCACCAGGTGGGCAACGCAGGCCAGAGAATCGGCCGGAAGTCAAACGTTTGCTACAAGGTGACATTGGCCCGCCCTGCCCATAGCATGCGGCCAATGTAACCTGCGGCGGGAGAACGACCATGGATTCGCCAATGACCGATGCGCTCGGCTTCGCGCCGGACCACGACGCGCCGATCCCGTACATGCAGCGCACCCGCGACTACTATAAGGCGATCGGCTACACGACGCCGTACCGCTGGGCCCACCACCTCGACGCGCCCTTCGCCCGCCTGGCCCGCTCGCTCGCCCAGGCCCGCATCGCCATCGTCACCACCGCCGCCCCCTTCCAGCCCGACAAGGGCGACCAGGGGCCGGGGGCGGCCTATAACGGCAGCGCCAAGTTCTACCAGGTGTTCGAGGGCGACACCGCCATCGACCACGACCTGCGCATTTCCCATATCGGCTACGACCGCGCCCACACCACGGCCACCGACCCCGGCACCTGGTTCCCGCTGCCCGCCCTGCGCCGGGCCGCCGCCGCCGGGCGCATCGGCGCGGTCGCCGCCCGCTTCTTCGGCGCGCCGACCAACCGCAGCCACCGCGTCACCATCGACACCGACGCCCCCGAGATCGTCCGCCGTGCGCTGGCCGACGGCGTGGATGCGGCGATTGTGGTGCCGAACTGCCCGGTCTGCCACCAGACCTCCACGCTGACCGCCCGCGCGCTGGAGGAAGCCGGCATCGCAACGGTTCTGATGGGCTGCGCCAAGGACATCGTGGAGCACGCCGCCGCCCCCCGCTTCCTCTTCAGCGACTTCCCGCTCGGCAACAGCGCCGGCCTGCCGCACGACGTGGCCAGCCAGGACCAGACGCTGGAGCTGGCGCTGCGCCTGCTGGAATCCGCCCCCGGCCCGCAAACCACGATGCAGTCGCCGCTGCGCTGGAACGCCGACGGGCGTTGGAAGCTCGACTACCTGAACCTGGAGCAGATCGGCGAGGCGGAGCTGAAGCGGCGCCGCGCCGAGTTCGACCGGCAGAAGGAGCTCGCGCGGCCGAACCGGGTGGCGGGCTGATGTCGGCGCGTCCGTTCGAAGGGGTGAAGATACTGGACTTCACCCAGGTTCTCGCCGGCCCCTATGCCAGCTTCCAGCTCGCGCTGATGGGGGCGGAGGTGATCAAGGTGGAACGGCGGGAGGGCGAGGATGCCCGTCGCACCCCGCTGTCGCGGGAGTGGGCCGAGCGCGGCATGGCGTCTGGCTGGATGGCGATCAACGGCAACAAGCGCAGCCTGACGCTCGACCTGCAGAAGCCCCAGGCCCGCGAGATCATCCGCCGCCTGGTGGCCGAGGCCGACGTGGTGATGGAGAATTTCCGCCCGGGCGTGATGGACCGGCTGGGGCTGGGCTATGAGGCGCTCAAGGCGATCAACCCGAAGCTGATCTATGCTGCGGTGTCCGGCTTCGGCCATACCGGACCGGACAGCGCCGAGGCCGGGTATGACGGCAAGATCCAGGCGATGTCAGGCATCATGTCGATCACCGGCCACGAGGAAACCGGGCCGGTGCGGGCGGGCTTTGCGGTGTGCGACACGCTGACGGGCATGACCATGGCCTTCGGCGTCGCCTCCGCCCTGTTCCAGCGCACCCATACCGGGTTGGGGCAGTTCGTCGATGTCTCGATGCTCGATGCCACGCTGGCCTTCCTGCCCGGCCCGATCGCCGACTGGACGGTGGCGGGGCACCAGCAGAAGCAGTCCGGCAACCAGGCGGTCAGCCGCAAGCCGACGGCCAATTTGTTCCGCGCCCGTGATGGGTGGCTGCTGCTGGCGGTGAACAACGACCGGCAATACGACGCGCTGATGAAGGCGCTGGGGCTTGACTGCACCTATACCGACCCGCGCTTCGCCGACTGGTTCCTGCGCAACGAGAACGAGGCCGCCCTGCGCGCGCTGATCGAGGCGAAGCTGGCCGCCGCGACGCCGGCTGAATGGGAAGAACGGCTGAACGCCGCCGGCGCGCCCTGTGCCGGCATCTGGCGGATCGAGGAGGTGATCGAGCACCGGCAGGTTCAGGCCCGCGGGCTGATGCAGGAGGTCGACTCCCCCTGGGGCCGACTGCGCTTTGTCGGCTCCGGCGTGGCATTGGCCCATGGCACGCCCCGGCTGGACCGGCTGGCGCCGCTGCTGGGGGCGGATACCGATGCGATCCTGGCCGATGTCGGCTTCGGACCCGACGAGATCGCGGCGCTGCATGCGGGAGGCGTGGTATGAGTACGCAACGGCTGAAGCAGTTCGTGCAGGATTTCACCCGGCTGGCCGACGCGCATCATGGCAACGAGGCGGCGATGTTGGCCAATGGATTGCTGCTGCTGTCCGGCCTGATCGCCCAGGACGATTGGCTGCCGGAGGCGTTCGCGAGGCCGAACCCCGAGCGCTACACCCAGTACCTCCTGCATTGCGATCCGCTGGAGCGGTTCTCGGTGGTCAGCTTCGTGTGGGGGCCGGGGCAGCAGACGCCGGTGCACGACCATATGGTCTGGGGCCTGATCGGCATGCTGC
>Ga0105050_10008117_pt1 | contig 12240 bp, 7 predicted proteins | sample FRY01_FD_78088 | JGI IMG/M metagenome (GOLD analysis project Ga0105050, IMG submission 78088) | Freshwater microbial communities from Lake Fryxell liftoff mats and glacier meltwater in Antarctica - FRY-01 | ecosystem: Environmental > Aquatic > Freshwater > Ice > Glacier meltwater ... | reverse complement strand
TAGTAGAATCTCCTCTGGAATGAGGTCTTCATCATTATCTGCGTCCTCATCCCAAATTCGAAACTGCCTGTTGGCTTCATAGTTGAGGAGGTCGGCATGCTTGACAACCCACAAGTCATACTTCTTTCGATCGCGCGGCGTAGTGCAGTTCATGTGTGCAAACGCAAGTAATCGAATTAACAACTGGTGACATGAACCTTCAAATGCATAGACCGAACTCTCAAAACGTTTAAGAAATAACGTCCTGATAAGACGGACTATCTGTTTTTGTCGTCCGAGTTCGAAAGCGTCAATCTTTTTTTCTGGTCCTTTGTAATAGTTCAATGGCGAGTAAGCCGCAAGCGTGAAGAGTGGGTTCGCTTTCTCGAACGCTGCTTCAATCTGGTTTAGTAAGGCTCCATAGGTCTTCTTTAACGAATAATCGGCAACCTGGGGCGGTTTCCGGTCGGGGAACGCTGTTGCTTCACCGTGCTCGAGCTGCTGACTATGACGCGCATATGCGCGGCTGCGCTGAACAATGAGCCCACGGCGAATCGGATCTGAAGCAAGAACTGCATCAAGCTCCTTTATGTGGTCTTCTAAGTTCTCATCAGCTTGAATCACTTTATTGAGAGCTCGGGCAATTGTCGCAAAGTGCGACTCAAGATTATGGATCCCGAGGGTTCGACCAAAGTAATCGTTTTTTCGCCGCGAGAATAGTTCAATCAAATTTCTAAGATCAATAACGGAATTGTTAATTGGTGTTGCGGTGACCAAAAATACCGCTTTGGGTTCGTGTTTTGATTCGGCGTCATGAATTAAATCGAACAGTCTGTAATATCTAGACCGAGTATCCTTTGAATCCTCATCCTCGGACTTATCTGGCGCTGTGCCTCGATTTCGGAAATGGTGTGCTTCGTCAACAATCACAACGTCGGCGAGGTCAGTAATTCTTTTGAATCTTTCGGGAAAATCTCCGTCACGAGTAAGATCAGTGTGACTGAACACTGTGAGATTCGAGAAATCAGCGTTCCCACCTACACCGCCGATATGTGGCAAGTAACGCTTCAGAGTCGGAATCCACATACCTTCCTTTGTGCCTTTCGGCGCGAAGAGTACGACACGCTTGCCTTCGTGTAGAACGAGTCGCTCTATCAACATCAATGCCACAAATGTCTTGCCAAGTCCGACTCCGTCACAAAGCAATGCGCCGCCATGCTGACGAGCAATTTCAATTAGAGACCAATAAGCCTCTTTTTGATAGCGATCGAGAAGAGGAAACATCTTGGAGTGGTGTTCCTCGAATTCAAGGTCATTCGGTGCTCGATCGGCAAAAAGAGCGTGAAGAGCTTTGGTGTAGACCTCGAATGGTGTGAAGTCCCTAGCATGACGATCGAGGATACGAAGCACTGCCTCATTTATGTCATCTGCAGTTTCCCAGTGTTTCTCGTACCAACGTTGAAGCTGCGCGACTTCGCTGCTACTTTCCAGCATTATATTTAATTCAACGTTCTGGCTAAGTCCTGCTTTTGTGAAATTAGAAGATCCGACAAGAGCACGAGAACCCACGATTGCTGATCTCCCGTGTGTGATGTATGTCTTTGCATGAAACTTGTCTTTGCTGTAAACCTTGCATTGAATCTGATTTTTTCTTATCGCTTCAACGATTGCTGAGACTCCTCTTAGAAAGGGATTCGGTTCACGAATCTCTTCCATGTCTTTGTCTAATGCCATGGCGACCCGAGTTCGAACTGCATCTCTCAAGACCTTGCCAGTTCGAGGAGTGACTTCGTCACCCATCAATATCCTCATGCCCTCAAGCTTTTGCCACTCTCCATCCAAGGCAGTAAGAGCCCCAATATCAAAATATCCTGTGGCGATATCAAACGAGGACGCAATCTGGCACCACTCTCGTAAGTAGTCGATGCCATTCTGGGCATCCTCCGAGTTATCGACAATGAACAGTGGATCAGTTTTTTCAGTCATAGAGTTCCCTTTGCTACGTCAGAACTTGTTAGCCGATACTAAACGATATGCGTGCGGCCTACTTCTTTTCGGCCACACCCCTTCAACGATGTTCGAATCTGCCAGCGGATAGTTCATAGGCGCCTCGGTGGACCATATGCACATATCGAATTAGCCAAGTTGTTGCGCTGCTTGCAGCCCCCAACCCCTTTGATACGCACAACCTATGCCACGGGTGTGGCGGCATCCGACTAGGCCCATTCGATTTGTTTTCAATTGATCTGTTTCTGAGAACTCAGACTGGGTGGCGTTTGCGGCCATTTTTTGTCCACCCAAATGTGGAGTTGGTGACTGAATTGCCCAAACTTAATATTCGAAACTCGCCTACCGCGCAGATCTTCAAAATCTAATGATTCTCTGTCTATTAACGGAATCTGCCAACGCGGCTGCGACCATCTTTTGGCAGTCCGAATATTCTCTGGGTCGCAAATCTCTGCCCTATCGATCTCGAGCGCGCCAACAATGAAGCGGTGAGACGGTTTACCGTGGATGCCAATTAACACTTTCGGAATCGACTCTGGTTTCATCCGCCATTTTTCGACGAGACGTGTAATATCCCAATTCTTTTCGATGTTCGAAACTGCTATTTCGTCTGATGGCAAAGCCGCATCGAACTTCTTTCTACCATCCACTAAAAAATCGCCAGCCGCGAGATAGACCAACAGAGCACCGCCACTTTGCCGACCGATTTGCGCAAGAGTTAAGGACTCCATCTGGGGGCGTTCCCATAAATCGGGCGGAACGCCGACTGGTACGAACTTCGGGCCATCCCCAGGAGCCTTATTAAAGCGCGGCTTCATCGACGAGATAAGAGCGGCTTCAACGGCTTTTGCCTCGGCCTCGCTTGTGTACGGGCCCGCTATTTGCAGATCAAATTTGTTCTTTACAAGCCATGCTTTCAGTTCGCGGTTATGGCTTGCCCCAGGATGGGTCAGTGCGCGTTGGACCGTGTGGCCGTAGCCAACGTAAACAGGTATGTCTGTCAGCGTCCTATACTGGTATACGAAATTTTGCGCGACCATATTTCAGACTTTACCCTCGAACTTGATGTCGGGCATTGAGCATCCGGCTAATCGCCTACTTCCGCAAGCGATTTCAACGTCCGTCTCGATGGCACATTGTGTTGCACTGGCCCGCCAGGGAAGACTCCTCGCGACGAAATCTGGTTAGGTGTATTAGATAGGGCATGTGTAAGTTCGCTGAGTGCCCACTGAGTTTCGATCTTCCGCTCGAACACTACTGCCGCGGGGCCAACGATATTTGGTCCTTGTCAATCTCGTCAATCGATCGATTCTGTCGTTGGAGTAATTGAACTAAATCATCCTGCCGTGGTTGGCCGAAGGCAAGGCGATAGAGCACAACCATCTGCTGAAGCCGCGTCCAACGAGCCTCATCTTTGCTCAGCGGAAGACAAAACACGTTGCGTTCGATAGCGGCATCCCCAGGGAAAACCCATGATGGATACAAATCGCCGAGATCGGGTTTGGTCTCACTTGCGGCGGCGACAAACATTGAGTCCCACGGGTTATCGCGCAAATTTAACGCCATAGGCCCAAATTCTTGGGCAATGTTTTTTCTTATTGCGTGACCGCGAAATCTATCGATTCTGCCTTCGCGCTGTTCGAAATCAACTGGATTAGATGGCAAATTCCAATGAACTATCGCATGACACCACCAATGAAAGTCAACACCCTCTTGACCAATTGACGTTGATGCCAAAACAAAAGGCCAAAAGGGCGAGTTAAAAGCCGCACGCACTTCTGGCAAACGGAGATCTTCGGTATCTTGTTTTTGGTTGCCGAAACGCAAGGCAAAGCGAACCGAAAAAGGTATCGCGGTATCTGGATGGTCGGGAGAAAATGCACGATAGTTAGCGGCCCGCAGCGTCAAGGCACGTCGTGCGGTTTGTGCAAACTCCATGATGGACTCATCGGTATCTACTTCCTTGCCATAATCGAGCCTAAGAACATATAGGTATTCGTCAATTACCGATTGCAGGTTTCCCTGGGCGCAATATTTTAGAACGTTTCGCCAGTAGACCAAATCTGTACCATCTTCTGCTGATACCGCGTCAAGAATATTGGTGGCTTCTGGCCGATTAAACAGACTCCGAAGGCCGTCTGCAAGAGTTGCGGCCGCCTTCCAGTAGCCCAGAGTAGATATTTGAGGTGCATCCCCCGTGACGCCCCTAAGCGCACGCCATGCAACGTTGCCAGGCGAGGTCAGACCAATTAGAGAGAGCGTTTCAAGCAAATCAACTGGTTGCTTAGGATTAACAGCACGTACGTTGTGTTTGCCTAGGAAATCTTCAACGTGAGATTCAATGGCTTTAAGTCCCTCATCGTCCTGCGATAGATCAGGTCGACTTTCGTTAGTATCACTTGCATCAACACCTACTAGCGAAGCTGCGATTTCTCTTGGCTCCGCGTGACGCAAGGATTTAGTATTTCCGGCTAGATCATCCAGGACGAGCGCAGATTTCCAATACCATGCCGTGTCATCTTCCGCTTCATTTAGGCCTATTTGACCAACTGGTTTAGTTAACGCTTTCTGAATCAAGCCTAGAATTCTGTCTTTAGGCAAGTCAGCGAAATTACCTTCAATGAGTGTGCGCGGGTCCGAGTATTCAGCCAATGCTGGAAACGGCCAAAACAACATTAAAGATGAGTGCGAAGCGGCGGCACCTTGATCTCGACGGTATTGCAGCCTCGGCGTGAATTCCTTAATGTCAAGCGACCCTGCTGCGGACCTCATCCTTCTATCGGCTTCATAACTAATGAGCGAAGCAATGGCAGTTGGCGCCGCAACCCAACTTGAGAAAATAAGCCTTTTAGTCATGCGTTTCGCTGATGACTCAGCGAACGGTCCCTCCGGGGCCCAATAGGAGAGCGATGGAGGAACCCACAACAATTTCCACCAATCCTTATCAAGCGTTTCCTCAATTAATTTCTGAAGTCGTGGATGCGTTAGGTCGATCTCGCCGCGACTTGCGAGCACTCGGGGATTCAGCTGCTTGGTCTTCTTTAATGCAGCCGCGACTTCAGGCCAAATTTGATAATCCAGTTTAGATTCACTGATCTTTTCCCTAATTTTATATCCATCGAGAAAGTTCGCGAAGTATGGCGACGACTTCCAATATTCCACCGACATCGGAGCATCAATCAATTCCGCAAGTTTACTTAGCTCGACGTACCCAATCATTTCTTGAGCACTTGGCTCACGTAGTTTTACTCCGCGTGATGAATTAACCGAGTCGATACTTCGAATACTCTGAGGTCTTTCAGTTCGACACATAAACTTCAAAAGCGAGGCTTCAAGTTGGTCTTTGACATCACTCACAGAAAGACCCGCTATCAGTTGTTTCCTGTATGACATGAACAATTTTTTAATCTCCACTACCAGTTCATCATTAATTGAGAGAAACTTAATAATATTAAAAAAGTCAAAATAATGATCCTCGTGATCATGCACATCGGTTTGAGAAGTAAACGGTTTATAAGGAGTCGCCGAGAGTAGTAAGACACGAGCATCAGGCTGTTCGAAGAGATTCTTCGCAAGTTCTCGGGCCTCAAGATCGGCTTCGCTTCCTTCGTCATCTAAAAGTGATCTAAACCTCTGAAATTCATCAAGAATAATGAGATCAGGCTCAATTGCTTTAACACTTGAATCTGCAAGAACTCTCCTCAATGCGACGATCAGAGATAATGCTTCTACTTTCTGCGCTTTGTTTATAGTTCGACCTTGGACCTCAACAATCAGCGCAATCACTTCTCTGCGTAGAGGTGAATTTTTAAATGACTTACAAAACGTTGAAAAAATTGTTGGTTCCCATTTCACCCGCGTTGACTGCGAATTCTTAACCCATAATTCTTCCCAATACTTAATTAAATATTTGAATCGGTTGTCATCTCTCACCCCGCCACGAAGAATCTGCCTAAGCGCTCGCTTCTGTGCTTTACCAAGTTCGAGAATTTCGGATAAGAGTACGAAAAGCACAACCCGCTCCTCTGCGCGACCATATTGATTGCCCATCTTGAAAGACGTGCTGGGCGTAAATGAAACAAGAGTGACCGGAATCTGATCATCGACGACAGATGGATGTAGAAGGTCGTTTTGAGTAATTAAAAGAGTCAAACGAGTGGCTCGTTTTGCGACAGCCCCCTCCCCCTTTGTCAACTTCTTGATGTTTTGATCAGCGATATCCGAGTTCGAGCAGACATACACAACATCGATTCGTTTGACGGTATTATGCTCCCTAAGATGCTCGATTGTTCGGGCAATTAGTCCACGGGCAACGATTGTTTTCCCTAGGCCAGTTTCATCGGCAACTAGAAATCGCCTTGTAGAGTCGCTATCAAGAAACAGCCGCCTGAATGCATGCTCTGCGGTCCGGCGCTGGAAATCCTTAAGACCGTCATAGGGGTCAACGTAAACAGGTCTCATTTACTATTCCGGTTCGTAAGAATGCTCTGGGCCTCTCGGAAATTCGACCACAATTGGATCCATCCCACTGGTAGAACTTTGTTGTTATCTCCCATTTCAATAATCCGATTGACGATCGCGTCTAAACGGTCAAGAGAAGACGGGTTTTTTGCGAGGGCATGCAACAATGTCTCAAGAACTCCTCCACTTTCTATATTCATATATCCTGCGCCAAAAGTATTTACCTCGCTGGTTGGGTCAATAAGAAAAGATTCACCGTCGGCAAGTGCGAGCATTAGAAAAATAAACCTTAGAAACATGTCGGGCGTATCAAGCAAACGTACGATTACATCTCGGGCTCTCTCCACTGGCGCCCCGATCAGGAAAGCATGGACTGCAATTGATTCTTCAACCTTTGAATCCCCATCGCCATGTGAAGCCCTAATAATTAGAAATGGCGATACATCCGCAAGCGCTCTCTTCGTGAATAGCGCGCATACCGTCCTGCTGACATCTAGAGGCTGAGACTCATTCGGAATGAAGGCGGTTGATACCTCTAAAGACGCATTAGAAAGAACTCCGGATGGCTGCGAGATTCTGTCTCGAATTGAGACTCTCAAAATCCAGCCTTCGTCCTTTGTCTGCATCTCAACAATAAATCCCTTTGATGCAACTTCGTTCAAATAGTTGATTAGTTGATTACGTATAATTTGGTCATCGCTCGGTTGAGTATCAGTTGAATCGGGTTCATGCTCGACAATAATCTGTCGAAACATTGAATTGGCCGCCATCAAAACATCCACACCTAAATCATTTGGTTTGGCCGTAAGCTCAACCAAAATTTCTGTGTTTCCATTGAAGGCAGCTTCAGTCGCATTCGCTGACCCAATATAGATGAAAGTTTTCTTTTCCGACTCGACCACGTATAACTTCGCGTGCAAATCGTCGAGTACCCCTAGAAATTTTGTTCGATCAATTTCGCCTTCATTAATGTCAAGTGCAAGTTCGCTCCGAAGAGTAAACGCGTCTGTTTGTTGCAGAACCTCGACATCAAGCTGATTAATCTGATCGGGTCTCGAAATAAGCGTAACCTTTTCTCCTGTGAAGCCAGAGAACACTTGGCTCAAACCGCCTGATGTAACGAATGGCGAAATTACTACTTGCTTATACCCTCGAAACAGTTTTTCGGGCTTTGGATTACGAGCACCTTTCACACCAAATGCATAGAAACAAATACCCTGAACCTTCTCCGGCAACGCCCAAGTAACCCGGTTCAATTCTTCGGCTAGTTTACGAATATTATCCTCACGATTTTTTGGCAGCGGCGAAATAGAACGTTCTGGAAGTGAAGCGATTAGTCGCGCCAAGTCCTTATTACTAGTGTTTATCTTTTTTACATTCGGAGTTGAATCGAGGGAAAGCATCAGATCCCATGCCCGATCCTGGGTGAGGTTGCGGCTTAACACCAAGCAGCGATAAATCTTCTGACCTGTTTGCGTGATGTAGCGCACAACCCAAACCTTTGGGTGAAACAAATGACCGGGTTTTGGAGCGCGAACCTCATGAAGAATTGGCTCGAGGAGCGTCACAATCGGAGATGCTCCACCGGCGCTACGTCCTAAACGCAATTTACCAACCTGCGAAAAGATGTCGACAGAGTCGCCGATTGCATTAAGCGTTTCGGTAATTGAAATTGGATCCCATTCGGAACTAGCTTTTTCACCCGCTAACGAAAACCCTGCGAGAGCTAAGGGTACCGTGACAGCTGTTTCCAAATCAATTGTAAAAGTAGTGGCGATGGCATAATCAAAGTTTGAACCGTGCGGGGGGCGAAGTGCATCTAAAAGTAGGTTTCGGTCATCAGGTTCAAGCACGGTTTAGTCCGTCATTAATGTCCGATAGGAGCATCTGAACCTCTGCCCATCGGTAACTAAGCCTTCGTGTGCCTGAGCGACCTCCCCAATTACGCAATAATTTTTCGTTTGCCAAACGTGATTTCGATCCTTTGACAGTCGTCTCACGTTTCTCGATAAGTTTCAACGCTTCAGGATTACTTATTAAATCAGCGACGTTAGAAGATCGACACATTGCCAACCAACTGTCAACAAATGATTGAGGCAATCCACGTCCTCCACTTCGCTGCACTACGAATTGCCAAAACGCTTCGAAATCCCAATCGCTAAATGAGTGTCCAGCCCTCACTACATCTGCCCATTCGTCGAACTCCTGGCGGAAGGCTTCTGAACGTTCTAAAGCGTCAAAGCCAAGATCCTCCCGTTTCGTCGCTAGAAGAAAATTGTAAATGAGCGCTGCACCCTGAATGAGTAATGAAAAATTCTTGGCATGACAAACTAATTCCTCTAAATCTGTCGGAAGGCTTTCAAAGCCCGTCTCGTCCCATGGGAATGCTGTGTTATTGGGCACGAAACCGTTTTGCGCACACCAGCCCAGGACGCTTCCGCCACATGTGTCTAAGATCCGCTCAGATAACCATCCTGCCTCCAGAGGCGTCAAATTAAAGGTCATGGCATCGTTATTCGGGAAACCATCTGGCGCTGGTGGTATGTTGCGATCCCAAAGTGATCGTTTTTCTTCCACGCCTTCTGTTGCGGCATCATCTCCACGATTGCGTGCATTACGAAACTCGGCAACAAATTGCCTCGTTCCTTTAATTCTCAAAATTTCCCATCTTTGAAGTCCATTCCAGTACATAACCGAAGGGAGGACTTTGAGCTTTATCCCTGCTTCTCTCCCAATTAGTCCGACAAGGTCGCTGCCATTTTTTAGCTGCACTATTAACTTGCGTTCGCACGTGTCAACGTATTTAAGCAAGTCCGAACCAGTTTTTTTCTGACAACCAATTTTGAATAGCCACGGAATGAACAACAAATAGCGGGCTCGTTGATGTAGAACCGAAGTGCCGGGAAACATAGCATCGCTTAAAATATCCCTGACAACGCCGATACCTAGTTCATCGCGGCTTTCGCGTAACGAAAATAGTTGAATAACCTCACGAGAGCGCTTCTGATCAGCTTCCGAAAAATCTAACCAGGTCAACGAAGAGCCCATGATCGAACTATAGCTTTAATCATTAATTGCAATCATGGGTGCGAGAACCTGACAGCTACAGATCGAGGCGGGCAGCCAGCCCGCCAGCCAGCCACATTATGGACACTGCATCAAACCCGATGCGGTGCAGATCGGCCGAAGATTGACATGCGCTGCGGTTGAACTTACCCACGAAGCGAAGCATCGAGCAGGGACGAGGCACCGCGACGCTAGCCTTACGACTGACCGTGTCGGTACTCCCATGACATCATGCGACGAGTCTCGACTATCCTACAAAATGTCAACTCGCAAGGAGTGATAGGTGCCATCTAACACGCTCGCAAGATATTTCGGAGCAAGTGCTGGATCTAGTGCTCTGTCGATCAAGCGCCCCGATGGTCTTTCCGATGCTCTTTGGGCACCTATCAAAGAATGTGTCGATCGGCTCAATCGCGCAATTGCGGACGACGATCTCCACCTCTGCATCGGAGTGGCCAAGGAACTGACTGAAGCCACCGCAAAGGTCGTTTGGGAAGCCCGAGGCCATACGGTGCCGAATGCGCCGAAATATTCTTATGTCGTAACGAATGCGCAGACCTTTCTTGATAGGCAACCAGGAAGAGGGCTCGCAACCATTCCTCCCGTCCGGGATATTGCTCAGGGGGCGTTAACAATCGCATCTAAACTCGACGAACTGCGGAATAGCTACGGAACTGGTCACGGAAGAGCGTACATACCCGATGTGCCCGAAGATCTCGCACTCGTCTCCATCGACGGGGCCGTCCTCTGGACCCGATGGGCGCTACGGAGACTCGAAGCCATGATTCTCGGATTGCCAACCGCCCTAGCGAACGACTTGTTGAGCGGTGCGACATTTTACGGGGGGAAACTGACCGAACGCCTTCTTGCTGCCCGCCTTCCGGATCTTGACCTCGCAAATCAGCATCTGATCGGACTGGCGGTAGCGCGCAGGGCCATGCGCGACACATTTCTAGTGAAGGAAGAGGGAGTTGAACGATGTGCCGAGACGCATGATCTCGCAATATGGCCGACTGGATACAGAGAAGCGCTACTTGAAGGATTATTCTTGGCGATCGATGGAAGTCTTTATTTGACGCCTTGGAGTGTCGGACAGGCAACTCTGTTGGTGGGTTCGCTGCCAGTTGACTCCGATGTCGTGAGCAAGCTCGCCGATAAATGCTACGAAGCCAACTACGCACAACGGCTTTTCGACGATGTGAATCACGAAGCAGCTCTCGCGGCCCTGCGCTCTGCAACTAGTTCAATACCCGATTGGGCGCGATCTTCGTGGGAAAGGATCATTTCTCGCGTCGAGATCCCGTTCTAATCGATGCAACTCTCCACTGCGCGTTCACAACTCGCTGGAGTGTCATCCACATCCAGGAACAATCTGAAAACGGGTGGTTCTATTTCGGTTTGAGCCTTTAATATGTTGCCGGCGTTCATGCTTCTTGTCTTGGGTGTTCCGTCCTGAAGATGTACAACCAACTGGTTGGGATCACTTGCTTTCGCCACTTTCTGGCCGGGGCTCACAGTGTCCGACTTCGTGTTGTGCTTGCTGAGCATGCTGCGATCCAATGATGTTCGTAACAACTGTGCGACACCTCTCCATTTAAGTCGCGTTTACGCCTGCCGCTGATGACTCCAAATTGCGTAGTCAAGGGTGCGAAGATCAGACGCCAATTCCATCTCTCGGTGGGCTGTCACCAATAAGGTAATTGCCTCTGCTGGTGAGACCGGTCGATCAATCGCGCTAGAGACGAACCCCATTATCATCCGATCTGGCTTGATATCAGGCTCTCCAGTGAGAATTCGCAAGTAGCGCCACGAAATTCCCGATTTTTGACCGGGAATCACCAGCCATCCTGAATAGACATCGTCCTGTCGAGACTTGAAATCGCTACAGGTGAATACCGACGTCTTGCAAAAAAGGGTCGTGGCGCGGAGGACAGCGTCAGACTTCAGAATTCCCGACCGTGTTGAGGTTCTCTGTTTGTTCTTCACAATTTCACTGGAAAATCTCTCAGGTCCAAAGTACATAATTGCGATGCGAAGATCATTTACCGAATCTTGGCTTGCGTCTCTCCCGCTGTCCGCACGATGTTGTCGATAACGGTCAAGCACCGGTATCACATGTTCGTCATAGTTAACGCCCACCGACCAAATTGCATCAAGAACACACAATGCGAGCGAGTTCGGGTAGCCATCTGGTGTTCTCCAGGTGCTATCTGGGCCGATGGCTTGAATGGCTTTCACGACATTTTCGATATCTATGCGTTCCATTTCACCCCATTCCGACCTGTCGTAATCTACTACTACTTATGCCTCATTGCCAAAATAAACGAATGCGTGCGTGTGACATCGCGGCGATACAGTGCTCTTGTTGTCGCCGCGCGCATAAGTCTTTCTTGGCACGGACGCCTCCTAAACTGTTTCTGCATTCATCCAGTGTTTCCAGATGATCACCATTGCAGCCGTATCAAGTTTGCAGTATTGCAATAATAAGTCTCGCTGAGCATCGCGAAATTTCATGTCGTCTCGGTGCTGGCCGTACAACATTTCCTGATAAGCACGCATTGCGCCAACGCCCTCACGTACCACTTCAAGTTCAATACCGGAAACTTCTGACTCGTAGCCAAATGGTGCTGTGCTGAGAGCGAGGTAGGGATCAAGTACGGCACCAGAAGTGTCTTTCGCGAAATACTCCGAAAACCAAGGGTCAGTCCACAAGTGTGGGTTGTTTTT
>Ga0105050_10008116_pt1 | contig 12240 bp, 7 predicted proteins | sample FRY01_FD_78088 | JGI IMG/M metagenome (GOLD analysis project Ga0105050, IMG submission 78088) | Freshwater microbial communities from Lake Fryxell liftoff mats and glacier meltwater in Antarctica - FRY-01 | ecosystem: Environmental > Aquatic > Freshwater > Ice > Glacier meltwater ... | reverse complement strand
TGCGCGCGCGCCTGCACTTCGGCGTGCCCACTTGGTACGCTGGCAGCGAAGCCAACGCGCGTCATGACAGGCAGGTCAATGACATCGTCACCCATGAAGCCGCATTGTCTGGCGTTGAGACCGGACTGGGTCAGGATGGATTCGAATGCGGTGAGCTTGTCGTGCACACCTTGCATTAATGTGGCGATGCCGAGGTCGATGGCGCGCTTGGCGACAATGTCGGATTGTCGCGCACTGATGATCGCAGTAGTCACACCCGATTGCTGCAAAAGTTTGATGCCGTGGCCGTCCAGCGCATTAAACGTCTTGATTAATTCTCCCTGGGCGCCGTAGTGCAGACTGCCATCGGTCAGGATACCGTCGACGTCGAAAATCATCAGGCGCAGCGCTGATGCCCGCTCGGTCGCCGCATGGGCCGGGTAGGATTGCATCAGATCACCTTCGCCCTGGTAAGGTCGTGAATGTGCAAGGCCCCCACCAAAACACCATCGGTGTCGACCACTAGCACCTGATTGATCAGGTAATGCTCCATCAAGTCAACGGCTTCAACGGCCAGTTGATCGGGTGTGACAGTGCGGGGATTGGCATGCATGACTTCGCTGATCGGGGCGCGGGAAAAATCTTTGCCTTGTTCGATCAGACGCCGCAAATCACCGTCCGTAAAAATGCCAAGTACATGCGAGGCATCATCAACAACGGCCGTCATCGCCAGCCCTTTGCCCGTCACCTCCAGCAGTGCGGCCGGCAGCAATACATCGGCACCGACCTGCGGCACAGCCGAACCGGTGCGCATGACATCGCGTACATGGGTCAGAAGCCGGCGGCCAAGTACGCCGCCCGGATGCGAGCGGGCAAAATCGTCTTCCCGAAAACCATGCGCATCCAGCAGTGCTACGGCCAGCGCGTCCCCCATCGCCAGGGTCGCCGTCGTGCTGGCAGTCGGCGCCAGGTTGAGTGGACAGGCTTCTTTGGCTACCGCCACATTCAGGTGAACATCCGCCAGGCGCGCCAGGCTCGACTCCGGCCTGCCGGTCATGCTGATTAGTTTGGCGCCAAGCCGCTTCACCACCGGCAAGATGGCCATTAATTCGTCTGATTCGCCAGAGTTCGAGATGGCAATCATGATGTCGTTCGCGGTCACCATGCCAAGGTCGCCGTGGGCTGCCTCACCAGGGTGCACGAATAGGGCGGGTGTCCCTGTGGAAGATAGGGTTGCTGCGATTTTGCGCGCGATATGGCCGGATTTGCCCATGCCGGAGACCACCACACGCCCGGTACAGTGGTACAGCAGCGCGGTGGCGCGTGCAAAATCATCTTCTGCGGTATCACTCAGACGCGCCTTCAGAGCCAGAATGGCATCCGCCTCGATTTGAAAGGTCTCGCGCGCCAATTGTATTGCCCGGGAAGCGCTTTTGTTGTCAAAAGGCTTTAGCGACTTTTTCTCTTGGGTTACACTCATGTCAGGAGTATAGCTGAATAAATAAAGCAAAAAACCTGCCAGACGCAAGAAATGATGCGGCCCTGTCTCCGCTCAATCCGGCTGATTTTTCGTGTGCGCACCCGATTGTCGAAAAGTAGAAACCATGTTTTCAGCGCTGGAACTTACCCTGATTTTGCTGGTGGCCGCCGTTCTCGGGGTGGTGGCTTTTCGCATGATGCATTTGCCGCCGATGCTGGGCTATCTGACGGTTGGCATCCTGATCGGCCCGCATGCGCTCGGGCTGGCTTCCAATAGCCCGACTACGCACATGCTGGCCGAGTTTGGCGTGGTCTTCCTGATGTTTTCAATTGGTCTTGAATTTTCGCTCCCAAAACTGATGGCCATGCGCCGCGCCGTGTTTGGGCTGGGTATGGCGCAAGTTGTGCTGACCATTGGCGTTGCCATGTTGTCCGGCTGGCTCATGGCCGGGCTGCTCCCGCAGACCTTTAATATTGGCTGGAGCGCATCGTTTGCCTTGGGCGGTGCTTTGTCGATGTCTTCCACTGCCATTGTTCTCAAGCTTCTCACTGAACGGCTAGAGCTTGAGAGCGAACATGGGCGGCGCATCACTGCTATTTTGCTGTTTCAGGATTTGGCGGTGGTGGCGCTCCTGATTCTGGTACCGGCACTGGCCAATCCTCAAGGCAATCTTGGTACAACGCTCCTGTGGGCGGGAGCGAAAGCGATTTTTGTGCTCGTCCTGCTGCTATTCATTGGCCAGATTTTGTTGCGCCGATGGTTTCAAATCGTAGTCAAGCGTCGCTCGCAGGAGCTATTCATGCTCAATCTGCTGCTCGTCACCCTGGGTGCGGCGTGGATTACCGAGGCGGCTGGCTTGTCTCTGGCATTGGGCGCTTTTATTGCGGGCATGCTGATTTCAGAGACAGAGTATCGACCGCAGGTAGAAGAGGACATCAAACCATTTCGCGATGTGCTGCTAGGCTTGTTTTTCATCACGGTTGGCATGCTATTAAATGTGCGCCTGGTGGCCGAGCAATGGCCGATTGTCTTGCTGTTGCTGATTGTGCCGGTACTCATGAAGTTCGGCCTGATTGCCTTGCTCGCGCGGCTGTTCGGTGCCTCGCCCGGCGTGGCTCTGCGAACAGGCCTGGGCTTAGCGCAAGCGGGTGAATTCGGTTTCGTCCTACTCAATCAGGCCGGCGGGCTTGCGCTGGTGGATCCGGATTTGGTTCAGCTTATTCTCGCCGCGATGGTGCTGTCTATGCTGGCTACGCCTTTCATCATTGCCAAATCCAATGCGATTGTTTTGAAGCTATCGGCTAATGACTGGATGCTACAGTCGCTGGCGCTGACCGAGATTGCCAGTCGTACGATGAGTGACGAAAAGCACATCATCATTGCCGGTTTTGGCCGCAGCGGCCAGAGTCTGGCGCGCCTTCTGGAAGATGAGAACATCGCCTACCATGCGCTCGATCTTGACCCGGAGCGGGTATTGGAAGCACAAACGGCAGGTGCCAATGTGTCATACGGCGATGCTACCCGGCGTGAAAGCCTGATTGCTGCCGGCATCCACCGCGCAGCGGCGCTGGTGATTACCTTTGCCAATACCCCCGCAGCGCTCAAGACCTTGCATGCTGCCAATGAACTCGCACCGTCCGTACCAGCCATTGTGCGCAGTATTGATGAAGATGATCTCGATACATTGCGCGCCGGTGGTGCCGATGAAGTCGTGCCGGAAACCATAGAAGGCAGCCTGATGCTGGCTTCGCACGCCTTGCTATTGATAGGGGTGCCGCTGCGGCGTGTGATTCATCGTGTGCAGGCTGCGCGCAGTGAACGCTACGCTTCTCTGCGGGGCTACTTTCACGGCTCCGGGGACGCCGCTGATGATGATGAGCATCTGCACGTACGGCTACACTCCGTGCCGCTGCACGATAAGGCTGCAGCCATTGGCCATACGCTTGACACATTAAATCTGTCTGCGCTGGGCGCTGAAGTCACGGCGGTAAGGCGAGGTAAGAGCCGGATACCTTTTTCGTCAGATACGCTTCTGGAAGCGAGCGATGTGGTGGTCGTACGGGGCAACGCCGAGGCAATAGAGCGGGCCGAAAAACGCCTGCTCCGTCATTAAAGGCACGAGCCACATCATGGACGTTTTTCAGCGCATCGCCAGCATCATTTTGCCGGTATTTTTGATCATCGCCGCCGGGTTTTTTTATGCGCGGCTGCGGGGTGAGGTCGTGAAGGCCGATCTTGCTTCACTCAATCGTATTAGTGTCGAACTCCTTTGCCCCTTGCTGCTTTTTTCTGCACTGGCAGCCAGAGATTTTGATTTGTTGCCAAGTCTGCCTTTGATGCTGGCCGGCGCGCTCATTGCTGCAGGCTCCGGCTTGATCGCCTGGCCAGTCGCCCGCGCATTTGGCTATGACGTCCGCACATTTGTGCCGCCCATGATCTACAACAATTGCGGCAACATGGGCTTGCCGCTGGCCGTTCTGGCCTTTGGCCCGGCAGGCTTGTCTGAAGCGGTTGCCATGTTCATGGCGTGCAGTCTGGTTTACTTCACGCTCGGTATTCGCATTATGGAGTCAGATCGGCTCGGCCCACGCAAAATTTCACTCAAAGTGTTTGCCAGCCCGATGATGTTGGCCATGCTCACGGGTATGTTGTTTGCCGCTCTTAAAATCCACCTGCCCGCCGGGCTGATGCAGGCACTGCGTATGATGGGCGAGGCCAGTATTCCACTGATGTTGCTGGCTCTTGGCGTACGCATGACCGATGTGACGCTGCAAAGCTGGCGTATCGGGATGGTGGGTGCCATCATTTGTCCCCTGGCCGGCCTGGCGATAGCGGGTTTGCTGGACTCGGTCTTGCCCCTTGACCCGGTGCAGCGTGGTCAGATGTATTTGTTTGCGTCCCTGCCCCCTGCCGTATTTTGCTTTATGGTTGCAGAAACTTACCGCCAGGAGCCTGAGCGTGTTGCCGCCATTGTCATGCTGGGTAATGTCGCTGCGCTGGTCTTTGTGCCGCTGGGTCTCTGGCTGGGGATGTAGCATCCGCCGCTTCGCAGCGGCACGTGTTTCAGGCGCGCTTTTTCTCTTTCTTCATCAGGCCTGGCATTTGCGCCAGATACTTGCCGGTGAAGCTGGCTGCATTTTTTGTCACTTGTTCCGGCGTGCCGGTTGCAATAATCTGACCGCCGCCAGCGCCGCCTTCCGGGCCTAAATCTACCAGCCAGTCGGCTGTCTTGATCACGTCCAGATTGTGCTCAATAATGACGACGGTATTGCCCTGATCACGCAGTCTGTGTATGACTTTTAGCAGCAGGGCAATGTCATGGAAGTGTAGGCCGGTAGTTGGTTCGTCGAGTATGTAGAGTGTGCGTCCCGTGTCCCGCTTGGAGAGTTCCAGTGAGAGCTTGACGCGCTGCGCTTCGCCGCCGGATAAAGTCGTGGCGCTCTGACCCAGGCGTATGTAACCCAGGCCGACATCGAGCAACGTTTGCAATTTACGCGCAATGAGCGGCACGGGTTTAAAGAAGGCATGCGCATCTTCCACCGTCATTGCCAGCACTTCGGTGATGTTCTTGCCCTTGTATTGCACCTCAAGGGTTTCGCGGTTATAGCGCTTGCCGTGGCACACGTCGCAGGGTACGTACACATCAGGCAAAAAGTGCATTTCAACCTTGATCACCCCATCACCCTGGCAAGCTTCACAGCGTCCGCCCTTGACGTTAAAAGAGAAGCGCCCCGCTGAATAGCCACGCTCTTTCGCTTGCGGCACTGTGGAAAACAAGTCGCGTATCGGGGTAAATAATCCGGTGTAAGTCGCAGGGTTCGAGCGCGGCGTGCGGCCGATAGGTGCCTGGTCGACGGCGATCACTTTGTCGAAATGTTCGAGGCCGGATACGCTGTCATGCGCGGCCGGCTCCGCTTGTGAGCCATACAAATGGCGTGCCAGAGCATGGTAGAGGGTGTCGTTGACCAGCGTGGATTTGCCTGAGCCTGATACGCCCGTAATACAAGTGAGCAGACCAACGGGTAATGCGAAGTCGACGTTTTTCAGATTATTGCCGCATGCGCCTTTAATGAGCAGTTGGCGCTTTGGGTCGGGGGCGACGCGTTGCGCGGGCAGGGCGATTTCGAGGGCGCCGTTTAAATATTGAGCGGTCAGAGAATGACTGCTTTTTAAAATATCCGGTAAGGTGCCTTGCGCGATGATTTCACCGCCGTGTACGCCCGCACCTAAACCCATGTCTACGATGTAGTCAGCGCATCGAATCGCATCTTCGTCATGTTCTACAACCAGCACGGTATTGCCGATATCACGCAAATGTTTAAGCGTCGTTATCAGGCGGTCGTTATCACGCTGATGCAGACCGATTGAAGGCTCATCAAGCACATACATCACGCCCGTCAGACCAGACCCGATTTGCGAGGCCAGCCGGATGCGCTGGGCTTCGCCGCCCGACAAGGTATCGGCACTGCGATCAAGCGACAAGTAGTCGAGGCCGACGTTATTTAAAAATGTCAGGCGCGAGATAATTTCTTTAATGATGCGGTCAGCGATCTCTTTTTTTGCGCCTTGTAATGTCAGGTTTTCAAAGAAGGCAAGCGTCTGGCGCAAAGGCGTCGCCGCCACCTCAAAGATGGCGCGCTGCTGGCTGCCGGTGCCGACCATGACAAACCGGGCTTCGACGCGAAGCCGGGCGCCGTGACACGCAGGGCATTCCTTTTCATTGATGAACTTGGCAAGCTCTTCCTTGACGGCCATGGAGTCGGTTTCCCGGTAGCGCCGCTGCAAATTGTTGACGACACCTTCGAAGGTATGTTCACGCACGACGCTGCGACCACGCTCATTGACGTAGGCGAATGGAATCGTTTCGCGCCCCGATCCGTACAAGACAACCTGACGCGCTTTTTCAGGCAATTTTTCGAAGGGCATGTCGACATCAAAGGCGTAATGTTCAGCTAAGGATGACAACATTTGAAAATAAAATTGATTACGCCTATCCCATCCTTTGACGGCACCCGAGGCCAGTGACAAGTTGGGAAAAGCCACAATCCGTTTGGGATCAAAAAACTCGATGTGACCCAAGCCATCGCATTCAGGGCATGCGCCCATCGGGTTGTTAAATGAGAAAAGGCGCGGCTCTAATTCTTGCAGCGAATAGCCGCAGGCCGGGCAGGCGAATTTGTTGGAAAATACCTGCTCCTTGCCAGAGTCCATGTCCAGCGCAATAGCGCGACCCTCTGCAATTCTTAACGAAGTCTCGAAGCTTTCCGCGAGTCTTTGCTTGATGTCCTCACGTACCTTGACACGGTCGATCACGACATCAATGGTGTGCTTTTCAGTTTTCTTTAATTTTGGCAGCACATCGATTTCATAAATCTTTGCCGCGCCCGTGCCGCTTTGTATGCGAAAGCGCACAAAGCCTTGCGCCTGCATCGCATCAAACAAGTCGCCGTGCTCACCTTTGCGGTTGGCAACGACAGGCGCCAAAATCATCAGCTTAGTGTCGGTCGGCATCGACAGAACCGCGTCCACCATTTGCGAGACCGATTGCGCAGCCAGGGGATTTTCCGGATGGTCCGGGCAGTACGGTGTGCCAACCCGCGCATATAAAAGGCGCAGGTAATCGTGAATTTCGGTGACGGTGCCAACGGTTGAGCGTGGATTGTGCGAGGTGGCTTTTTGCTCGATCGAAATCGCTGGCGACAAGCCTTCAATCAGATCCACGTCGGGCTTTTCCATCAACTGTAAAAACTGGCGCGCGTAGGCCGATAGTGACTCCACATAACGGCGCTGGCCTTCGGCATACAGCGTATCGAAGGCCAGCGAGGATTTGCCGGAGCCTGATAAGCCGGTGATGACGATAAGTTTGTTTCGCGGCAGATCTAAACTGATGTTCTTCAGGTTGTGGGTGCGCGCGCCCCTGATGCGAATCTCTTCCATGCTAATGCGATGCCTTGGCTGTGTCTTGATGGTGCGTTGTGTAGCTTTTTTGAAAAAAGCCGAGAGAGTGGTTGCGAGTCAACCTGTTACTATAACGGGTTTTCGCGGCCGCACGCAGGCCGCTGTGCTCGCTCTTAAGAACTTCCTTGCCGCCGTCGCATATGCCCGCTACAACAGATCCTGATATTCCTGGCCGCATGACCGCCACTGAGATACGCGCAAGCGTCTCGCTGGCATCGATTTTCGGGCTGCGCATGCTGGGTCTGTTTCTGATCTTGCCCGTCTTTGCAGTGCACGCCAAATCACTACCCGGTGGTGACAATGCGCTGCTGGTCGGACTGGCAATGGGCATGTATGGTTTGACGCAAGCGTTCGGCCAGATTCCGTTCGGCATGGCTTCCGATAAATATGGCAGAAAGCCCATCATTGTTATTGGCCTGATTTTGTTTGCATTCGGCTCGTTGATTGCTGCCGGTGCCGACTCCGTTTTGGGTGTGATTGTGGGGCGGGCGGTGCAGGGCGCCGGGGCCGTCTCTGCCGCAGTGACCGCGCTGATTGCCGACTCAACCCGCGATGAGCACAGAACAAAAGCCATGGCCGCCGTTGGCGCCTCAATCGGTCTGACTTATGCCTTGTCCCTGGTCATCTCCCCACTGCTGTATCAGAGCGTAGGGATGGGTGGCATGTTCCTGCTGGTGGCGGTTTTATCTGTCTTGGCCATTGCGGTCGTGATTTTTATCGTGCCTCAGGCACCGGCACGCTTGCCCGAAAAAGCGTCGTTTATGCAGGTGTTGCGTGACCCGGAGTTATTGCGCATGAATTTTGGCGTCTTTGCCTTGCACGCCATCCAGATGTCGATGTTTATTGTCCTTCCGACCGCGTTGGTGCAGTCTGCAGGCTTGCCGTTGGACCAGCACTGGAAGATTTATTTGCCCGTGGTACTCCTGTCTTTTGTGCTCATGTTGCCGCCGATTTTCATGGGTGAAAAGCGCGGCAAGATGAAACAAGTTTTTGTGTCTGCGATTGTCTTATTGCTCATCGTTGAGATTGGCTTGTTGGAAGCCATGTCGCAGCCTGTGTTGTCGGTCAATCTGGTTGTTATGTTGTTGCTCGCATTTTTCGTCGCCTTTAATATCCTTGAAGCCAGTCAACCTTCACTCGTGTCGCGCTTAGCGCCATCTGGTGCCCGCGGTGCGGCACTCGGCGTCTATAACACCATGCAAGCGGTCGGTTTATTTTTTGGCGGTGCATTAGGAGGCTTGGTGGCCCAGTATTTTGGCGGTCGTGGGGTATTCATTGTTGGCTGTCTGCTCACAGTGGCCTGGCTTATAATTGCGTCTTCCATGAAAAGCCTGCCTCGTCGCGGCAAACCACAGCAAACCGTCCCGGTTTAACAGGAGAAATCAGTATGGCATCGGTTAATAAAGTTATCGTTGTTGGTAATCTCGGTCGTGATCCGGAGACGCGCTACATGCCTAGCGGCGACGCCATGACCAATATTGCCGTGGCCACCACAGATAAGTGGAAAGACAAGGCCACAGGCGAACAAAAAGAAGCAACCGAATGGCACCGCATTGCCTTTTTTGGCAAGCTCGCAGAGATTGCCGGCCAGTACCTGAAAAAAGGCTCACAAGTCTATGTCGAGGGCAAACTGCGCACCCGTAAATGGACCGACAAAGACGGCGTGGAGAAATTCACGACCGAAATCATTGCCGACAGTATGCAAATGCTGGGCAGCCGTGCCGGTGGCGGGGGCAGTGCGGTGATGGATGATGGTGGCTTTAGCGGGGCGAGCCCTGCCCGTGCGCCAGCCGCTTCCGCTTCCGCTGCGCGCTCGCCGGCCAAGCAAGCACCAAATCTGTCGGATATGGATGACGACATTCCCTTCTGATTGGGGCGCCTGTCAGGCGGGCGCGCAAACTGGCCTCACGCCTGATCGTGAGGTTTTTTTTTGCTGCGTTCCCTTTTTGCCAAGACTGAGCTGAACCATGGCGCGCCTCCCCCGATTGGTGATTCCCGGCCAACTTCATTCCCTCATTGCCTGTGGGCACAATGATCAGGCCGTGTTTCGGGACGAGGACGATTTTCACGCGTTTTTGCAGTGGTTGCGCGATGCGGCCCTGCAGGCTGATGTTGCCTTGCATGCGTATGCGTTATTGCCAAATCGCGTGCAATTTCTTGCCACGCCAGCACAGGAAGTGGGTTTGAGCAAAATGATGCAGGCGGTCGGGCGTCAATATGTGCCGTATTTCAATCTGAAATATGACCGCAGCGGCAGCTTGTGGGAGGGGCGCTTTCGCGCAACCGTCATTGAGGCTGAGGTTTATTTTACGGCGTGCGCACACCTCATCGAGTATCAGCCTGTATGGACTGGGCTGGTTGCTGAGGCAAACGCGTATCGCTGGTCCAGCTATGCCCACCATATCGGTTCGCATAAAGATGCGCTGATCACCGATCATCCTGGTTATTGGGCTTTGGGCAATACCCCTTTCGACCGAGAGGCCGCCTACAAACGTTTGTGTGAATCTCCCCCTACGGCACAATTAGCGGCAATGATCGAACAATGCACGCAAAAAGCCTGGGTTTTGGGTTCGGATAATTTCACCCGCGAGCTGGAAAAGCAGACGACGCGGCGCCTGAAGCCAGCGCGCCGCGGCCGACCCGCCAAATCCCCTCTGGCAGACGCATCGGCACCTGAAAAAGTGCGCACAGGAATAGGCGCAACGCGGCATGCCGTCAAAGGTCAGGCTAAGATAAAGTGATTCACGGTTTTTATCGTGCAACTTAGGGTAAAACCCGCACCAACCCTAATCTGACCCCAATTAATTTGGACCTGTTTTGACTCTGTGATTAAATGGGATCCGACCCTAATTATTGGAGTTGAAGTCTGTATTGCATTGCACTATCCTCTACAGTTCAATTCATTTGGCAGTGGAGAATGGCGATGCATGCTCAAGGTTTATACGATCCATCCAACGAACACGACGCCTGTGGCGTTGGTTTTATTGCGCATATTAAAGGCCAGAAAAGCCATTCGATCGTCGAACAGGGTTTGCTGATTCTTAAAAACCTCGACCATCGTGGTGCCGTTGGGGCCGACAAACTAATGGGCGATGGGGCAGGGATATTGCTGCAAATTCCCGATCAGTACTACCGCGAGATGATGGCACAGCAAGGCGTTGCCTTGCCCCCGCCCGGCGAATACGGCGTGGGCATGGTTTTTCTGCCACAAGAGCAAGCCTCACGCATCGCCTGCGAGCAAGAGATCGAGCGGGCGGTGCAAGCCGAAGGGCAGGTCGTCCTTGGCTGGCGTGGTGTGCCGATTGATGTCGATATGCCGATGTCGCCGGCAGTGCGCGAAAAAGAGCCTGTGATCCGCCAGATTTTTATCGGCCGCGGGCAAGACATCATGGTCACCGATGCGCTGGAGCGCAAACTCTATGTGATCCGCAAAGCGTCTGGTCACGCGATTCAGGCCTTGAACCTGCTGCACGGCAAAGAGTTTTTTGTGCCGTCGATGTCAGCGCGCACCGTGGTCTACAAAGGACTGTTGCTGGCCGACCAGGTAGGGGTCTATTACAAAGACCTGCAAGATCCGCGTTGCGCCTCTGCGCTGGCCCTGGTGCATCAGCGTTTTTCGACCAATACGTTCCCGGAATGGCCGCTGGCTCACCCCTACCGCTTGCTCGCTCACAACGGCGAGATCAATACCGTCAAGGGTAATTTCAACTGGATGCGCGCACGGGAAGGCGTGATGAAATCAGCCGTTCTCGGTGACGACCTGAAAAAACTGTTCCCGCTCATTTACGAAGGTCAGTCGGATACGGCCTGCTTCGATAATGCACTGGAGCTGCTGGTAATGGCCGGCTATCCGATTGCCCAGGCCATGATGATGATGATTCCCGAAGCATGGGAAAACCATACGCTCATGGACGACAATCGTCGGGCTTTTTATGAGTATCACGCCGCCATGATGGAGCCGTGGGACGGACCTGCTGCGATGGCGTTTACCGATGGTCGCCACATCGGCGGCACGCTAGACCGCAACGGTCTGCGTCCGGCACGCTATATCGTCACCGATGACGACCTGGTCGTGATGGCCTCGGAGTCTGGCGTCTTGCCGATTCCAGAGTCCAAAATCATCAACAAATGGCGTCTGCAGCCAGGCAAGATGTTCCTCATTGACCTGGATGCCGGCCGCATCATCGATGACAAGGAATTGAAGGACACCTTTGCCAACGCCAAGCCTTACAAGCAGTGGATTGAGTCGGTTCGCATCAAGCTCGGCGACCTCAAGGCCGAAGCGGAACACCCCGCGCTTAAAGCGCCGCTGCTCGATCGCCAGCAGGCGTTTGGCTACACACAGGAAGATCTGAAGTTCCTGATGTCGCCGATGGCCGTGCAAGCCGAGGAGCCAACCGGTTCAATGGGCAATGACTCGCCGCTGGCTGTTATGTCTAATAAAAACAAGACGCTCTACCATTATTTCAAGCAGCTTTTCGCCCAGGTTACCAACCCGCCTATCGATCCGATTCGCGAAGCGATGGTGATGTCGCTGGTGTCGTTCATCGGGCCCAAACCGAACCTGCTCGATACCAACAACATCAATCCACCGATGCGACTGGAAGTGAGCCAGCCTATCCTTGACTACAAGGACATCACCCGCCTGCGTCATATCAGTCAGCATACCGGCGGCAAATTCCGCTCTTACGAACTCGACATCTGCTATCCGGTAGGGTGGGGCAAAGAAGGTGTGGAAGCCTGTCTGGCGTCGCTCTGCGCGCAAGCGGTTGATGCTGTCCGGTCCGGTCATAACATCCTGATCGTGTCGGATCGGATGGTGG
>Ga0105050_10008110_pt1 | contig 12245 bp, 10 predicted proteins | sample FRY01_FD_78088 | JGI IMG/M metagenome (GOLD analysis project Ga0105050, IMG submission 78088) | Freshwater microbial communities from Lake Fryxell liftoff mats and glacier meltwater in Antarctica - FRY-01 | ecosystem: Environmental > Aquatic > Freshwater > Ice > Glacier meltwater ... | reverse complement strand
TCACGGTCGTCGGTGTCGGCCTGATCGGCGGGTCATTTGCACTCGCCGCTCGGCGCCGCGTCGGGGCCCACGTTCGAGGAGTGGGGCCCGAAGCCGACCAAGCACTCGAATTGGAGCTAATTGACGAAGCCTGCGCAGGGCTCGAAACGTCGTTGATCGGGGCCGAGGTTGTTGTGGTCGCTGTACCCGCCGATCGCTTAGTCGAAGTGACCGAACAAGTCCTTGCCGCCGCACCGCTCGACTGTGCGATAACTGACGTCGGTTCGATCAAGCGGCCAGTCGTTACGGCGGCGGCGCGTGACGAGCGCTTCGTCGGGGGGCACCCACTCGCTGGCAGCGCCAACTCGGGCGTCATCAACGCCCGCGAGGATCTTTTCGACGAGGCGACTTGGTACCTGACCCCAACCGAGATCACCAGCGGCGTGATGCTCGAGCGCGTGCACAATCTGCTCAGTGCGATCGGTGCGAAACCGACGATCGTCGGCGTTGACGATCACGAACGCATGATGGCCGCGGTTTCGCAGCTGCCACATCTGTTAGCAAACGTGCTTGTGCTTCAAGCTGACGCCGCACTAGAGGAGCGCAAGATCCCGGTAACTGGGCCTAGTTTCCGCGACGTAACGCGCGTCGCTGGTTCAAACCCAGAGATGTGGACCGCGATCTACCTTGCCAACGCTGCTGCCTTGGTGGGGGAGCTCGTCGGCGCAATTGAACGGCTCACGGCGGCGCGTGCCGCGATCAGCCGCGGCGATGGCGCTTGGCTAATTCAGTGGCAGGCTCTCGCAGCTGAAAGGCGAGAGGCGCTGACGGAGGCTGGCCTGTCCGGCGCCGTGCTGACCGAACTTCGCATACCAGTGCCAAACCGCCCCGGCGTGCTAGCGCAGATTGCGCTTGGTCTCTATGAAGCCGACATCAACATCGTCGACATGGCGCTGAGCCCATCGCTCGACGGGCGCCAAGGTGTAGTGGCGCTGTGGGTCTCCGAAGCGTCGGCCAGCGAGGCCAGCGAATGCCTTGACAAGCTCGGGCTATCAATCCTGTGAAGGTGCTGATCGAGCCAGCGGGGCGGATCAAGGGGAAACTGACCGCCCCGGCCGACGAGTCGATCTCTCATCGCGCCGCCATTCTTGCCGTAATGGCCGACGAGCCGGTGCTGATCACGAACTATCTAGAGGCTGCCGACACGCTCTCAACGCTCAACGCGATAGAGCAGCTCGGCGCGCTCGTGGAGCGCCGCAGCGAAGGAGTAATGATTCGCGGGGTTGGCTTGCGCAACGCGCAGGCTCCGGCGCAGCCAATCGACGTCGGTAATGCTGGGACGCTAATCCGGATATTGCCCGGCTGGCTCGCCGGGCAGGTTGGATCGAGCTTTCAGCTCGACGGTGACGAGTCGATCCGTCGTCGGCCGATCGACCGAATCGCCGAGCCGCTGCGCCTCATGGGTGCGTCAATCGTCGCGAGCGATGAGCGCCACGCACCATTCACTGTTGAGGGCGCTCGTCTTCAGGGAATCGATTACGCACTGCCGGTCGCCAGCGCCCAAGTTAAATCCTGCATTGCGCTCGCCGCGCTGACCGCTGAAGGGCCAACGAGGATCACCGAACTCGGAGCTAGTCGTGACCACACGGAGCGGCTGATGGTCAACGCCGGCGTGAAAAGTTCGCGCGAAGGCGACGACCTAACGATCTTCCCGGCCGATGAGCTGACGCTGCCCGAGAGGATTGAGATCCCCAGCGACCCTTCATCGGCAGCATTTCTAATCACCGCTGCGGTACTAGTTGCGGGATCGCGGCTGCTGATCGAGGACTGCTCCGTCAACTGGACGCGCAGCGGCTTCATCGAGATCGCCAAGCGGATGGGCGCGGTGATCATCACCGACCTTGAAGAGCGGCCTAGTGATGGGGGGATTGCGCAGCAAGAGCCAGTCAGCGACATCGACGTAACGGCCGGCCCGCTGAAGCCCACGACCGTGACAGCAGATGAGGTGCCGCTGGCGATCGACGAGCTGCCGCTGGTTGCATTGATGGCCTGCTTCGCTGAAGGCCAGACGCGCATTGAGGGCGCCGGTGAACTGCGCCTCAAGGAGTCCGACCGGATAGCTGCCGTCGTCATGGCGTTAGGCGGCCTCGGCGCAGAGGTCGAAGCGACCGACGACGGTCTGATCGTCAACGGGCATGGTTCGCTGCGCGGCGGCCATCTTGATGCTGCAGGTGATCACCGCATCGCGATGCTTGGCGTCGTTGCTGGGCTTGCGTCGCAGGAGGGCGTTGAAGTAGTTGGCGTCGAGGCCGCAGCGGTTTCGTATCCGAACTTCCTTGACGACGTCGCCGCGCTGCGCTGAAGCGCGCCAGCCCGCTACGTTCACTGGCGATGATTGTGGCGATAGACGGGCCCGCAGGGGCCGGCAAATCGACCGTGGCGCGAGCGGTCGCGGCGGCGCTCGGTTTTACCTACCTTGATACGGGAGCGATGTACCGTTGCGTAGCGTTGGCGCGGATACGCGATCCCGCGGCTGACCCGGAGACGCTCAGTATCGCGCTCGCTGCGACGGTCAGCCTAAGCGGCGAGGATGTAAGCGAGGCGATTCGCTCGGCTCCGGTTACCGAGCTGGCGTCGGAGGTCGCCGCCGAGCCAGAGGTGCGGGCAGCGATGGCGCGCCGTCAGCAGGCAATGCTGGCCAACGGCGACTGGGTTGCCGAAGGGCGCGATATTGGCACCGTGATTGCTCCCCACGCGGAGCTAAAGGTATTCCTCACCGCTGACCCAAACGAGCGCGCGCGGCGACGCGCTGAGCAGACCGGCCGCCAAGTAAAAGACGTGCTCGCCGAGCAAGAGCAGCGCGATCGGCGCGACGGCGAGCGCGAGCTCTCGCCACTCGTCGCTGCCGATGACGCAATCGAGCTCGACACGACCGCGCTGAACGCGGGCGAAGTGATCGCTGCGATTGTCGAGTTGGCCGCGCAGCGCTCTGGCGGCGGTGCCCAGTGAACCGGCCGCGCGTAGCGATCGTCGGTTATCCGAACGTCGGCAAAAGCTCGCTCGTTAATCGCCTCAGCGGCTCGCGCGAAGCCGTCGTCGAGGAACGCGCCGGCGTTACGCGCGACCGTAAAGAGCTCGACTGCGATTGGAATGGGCGTCAATTCACGCTTGTCGACACAGGCGGAATGGACCTGCTCGACCCAGACCCGATTGCCGGTTCGATCCGTGATCAGGCAACCGCCGCGCTATCCGAAGCGCAACTTGCGGTGCTCGTCGTCGACGTCAAAGGCGGTCTGCGCCCAGGCGACGAGGAGATGGCCGACCTGCTGCGCCGCAGCGGGCTGCCGGTGCTCGTGGCCGCCAACAAATCAGACGTTCTTGCCGACATTCCGCTAGCCGGGGAGTTCAACCGGCTAGGCCTGGGCGAGCCAATTTCGGTCTCCGCAGCGCAGGGGCTGGGAAGCGGCGATCTGCTAGACCGCATCGTTTCGATGCTTCCTGAGGCCGATGGCATCGAAAGCGAGGATCTCGATCCTCCGATCCGCCTCGCGATCATCGGCCGCCCAAACGTTGGTAAATCGACCTTGATGAACAAGATCGTGGGTTCCGAACGCACAATTGTCAGCGAAGTTGCTGGCACGACTCGCGACGCAATCGACATGCCGATCGAGGTTGCCGGGCGAAAGTTGATCCTGATCGACACTGCAGGAATGCGGCGTCAGTCGAAGCTCTCCGACAGCCTTGAGTACTACACCGTGCTGCGCTCGCAGCGCGCGGTCGAACGAGCCGACGTAGCGCTGGTTGTTTGCGACGCCGCCGATGGCGTCACCTCGCAGGATATGCGGATCGCTGAGCTTGCGATGCAGGAGGGCTGCGCGACATTGATTGCGCTGAACAAGTGGGACCTAACCCCGCTCGATGAAGACGAGCTAGACCACGAGCGAGCAAAGGTCACAAAGAAGCTGCGTTTGCGGCCGAAGCTGATGACGATCAGCGCAAAAGATGGTCGCCACGTTGGCCGCGTGCTCGATCAGGCCGTCGCTCTCGGGGAGCGCCGCGCAGAGAGGATCCCAACGCCGCAGCTGAACCGTTTTCTCGCTGAGGTCGCCGAGGAGCGCCAGCCGCCGGCTCGCCAAGGTAAGCGCCTGAAGTTGCTCTATCTGGCCCAAATTGAAGACTCACCGCCGCGCTTCTCGCTGCAGGTCAACAGGCGCAACCGCGTAACGCGCGACTACATCTTCTTCATCGAAAACAAGATGCGCGCCCGCTACGGGCTCGATGGAGTCCCCTTGATCATCGACATTCACGAGCGCAAGCAACGACGCTCCGAGCGTTGAGGCACCGGGGCGCTGCAGGGCGACGGGCCGCTCGATTCCTCGCTGTCGCTAGGCTGCGATCTCTATGAGCGACGAAAACAGTTTTCTCTTCACCTCCGAATCGGTAACCGAGGGGCACCCCGACAAGGTCGCCGACCAGATCTCAGACGCGATCCTTGACGCAATTCTCGCGCAGGATTCATTCGCCAGAGTCGCTTGTGAGACGCTGGTCAACAACAATCTTGTCGTCGTCGCGGGGGAGACCTCGTTCGACGTTAAGAAGATTGATGTCGAGAAGATCGTCCGCGACAAGATCCGTGAGATCGGCTACGTCGGTTTCGACAAGGATTTTGATGCCGATAGCGACAGCCACGAGATTCAAAACCGGCTGGCCGAGCAGTCGGCCGACATCGCCCAAGGCGTTGTCGAAGCGAAAGAGGCTCGTGAGGGTGATGAGGATCCGCTCGACAAAGCCGGTGCTGGCGACCAGGGAATGATGTTTGGTTACGCCACGAACGAAACTGAGTCGATGATGCCGCTGCCCGTGCACCTTGCGCACCGGCTCGCCGAAAAGCTAACTGAGGTTCGTAAGAACGGCACACTCGATTATCTGCGGCCAGACGGAAAAACGCAGGTCAGCGTCCGATATGTTGAGGATCGCCCGGTTGCGATTGAGCAGGTTCTAATCTCGACCCAGCACGAGGAGGGCGCCGACACGCCTCCGGGCCGCATCGCCGATGACCTTTGGGAGAACGTCGTTGTTGCGGTTCTGCCGGAAGCGATGTATGACGCCAAGCAGCTCCGCGAGGCTCTGCTCGTCAATCCCACCGGTAACTTCGTGATTGGTGGCCCGGTTGGCGACTGTGGCCTCACAGGGCGCAAAATTATTGTCGATACTTATGGCGGCAAAGCACGCCACGGCGGCGGCGCTTTCTCCGGCAAAGATCCCTCGAAGGTCGACCGCTCGGCCGCTTACGCCGCCCGCTACGTCGCCAAGAACATCGTTGCAGCGGGCCTCGCTGACCGCGCCGAGGTGCAGGTCGCTTATGCGATCGGCGTCGCCAAGCCGGTCTCGATAATGGTCGATACCTTCGGCACTGAAACGGTTCCCCGTATTCGGATCGAAGAGCTGATCAGGGAGCACTTTGACCTGCGCCCAGCCGCATTTCGCGAATATCTCAGCCTCCACAGCCCGATTTACTCAGCGACAGCCGCCTATGGGCACTTTGGCCGTAACGAGAAGCAGTTCACGTGGGAGCGGACCGACCGCGCCGACGCGCTGCGCGCCGCCGCCGTCGAGTAATTAGAGCCCGTCGCTGGCGCTGCCTGAGCGCTGTAGCTGCTCAGCGTGAAGGCGCTGGGCTTGGTCAATTGCTGCCGCCACGGCGGGAGGATCATCAACCCCTTCAAAGCGGAGATTCCCGCCGTCAGCGCCGGCAGTGTCGAAATCGACCGTGCCAACCTTGAATAGGCGGTCGAATACCGACTGGCTGGTCGACACGTTTTGCACGCGATCAATCCGCGTCTGCGCAACCCGCTTGGAGAGGCCGCCGCGCTGGATTGCCAAGCGGTCGCTGGTGATTGTGTAAACCGTGAAGATCCGCTTGAGTAGGCCGACGCCGATCGTCACAGCGGCGATCACGGCAAAGACGAGAACCGCGCTGAGCGGCGAGACGATCAGCCAGCAAAGGGCGCCGACGAGGAGCCCGATGCCGATCCCGCTCAGGTAGAAGGCCTTGATTGAGCGCCAACTCGGGTGACCGCTGTAGATGACCTCTTCGCCAGGGTGCAAGTCCATTGTAAGAAAGTTAGCGGCTGCGAGGCAGCTCGGCCAGAGCGACCCATCCCAAGCTCGCTCTATCGTCGCGGCCGTGGCAAAAGTTGCTCAAGTTGAGCCGATAACGACGGCGCGCGTGCTGCGCGGGCCGTTCGACTACATCTGCCCGGAGGGCGCAGCCGTCGGTTCAGTGGTGACCGTTCCCTTCGCTGGGCGCGAGCTGTTAGCGGTCGTAACGGCGCTGAAGAATTCGTCTGAACACAAGCTGAGCGAGCCAGAAGAACTGCTGGCGATCTCGCTGCCGGCCGACCTTGTTGCGCTCGGCCCGTGGATAGCGGATCAGTACTGCTCAACGCCGGCCCGCGCCTATTCTTTAATGCTGCCGCCGCGTGGCGTGAAGCAGCGCGTGGCGCTCTATGCATGCGTGCTGCGCGAGCCCGAGGGGGGCGAGCGGCTGACGGCCAACCAGCGCGAGCTGCTCGGCTCGCTGCCGCGCCTAGCTGGGCCTGACGTGGCGGCGCTTAGGAGGCTCGAGAAGCGCGGCCTCGTGCGGCTGGAGGCGCAATCGCAACGTCGCGCCCCGATGCACGCAGCGGTTGGCAAGGCTTCGGGCGCTAATGGGCCACCGCTCACTTCAGACCAGGCCGAAGCACTCGAGCAGCTACAGGCTGCCGCGCCGGGCGAGCAGCTGCTGCTGCACGGCGTCACCGGATCGGGCAAGACCGAGGTCTACCTGCGCGCCGCCGCGGAGGTTTTGGCAGCCGGTAAAACGGTCCTCGTATTAGTGCCGGAGATCGCGCTGACGCCGCAGATCATCTCGCGCTTCGGCGAGCGCTTCGGCGAGACGGTTGCCGTAATTCATTCCAAGTTGACTGCCGGTGAGCGCTTCGACGAATGGATGCGCATTCGTAGCGGCGAGGCACAGATCTGCATCGGAGCTCGCTCCGCCGTCTTTGCGCCGCTCAGCCAAATCGGGCTGATCATCGTCGACGAAGAACACGACAGCAGCTACAAGAATGAATCTGACCCGCGCTACGACGCTCGGCACGTGGCTGCTCGCCGGGCAGAGGACCATGGCGCTGTTCTGGTAGCAGGTAGCGCCACGCCGCGGGCCGAGAGTTGGCAGCGACTGCGGCGCTTAGAGTTGCCAAAACGGGTTGATCAAATGCCGCTGCCAAGGTTGAGATTATCGATCTGCGCGGCGCGCCAGGCGCGCTCCACGCCGACACCTTTCAGGCGCTCGTAGACTCGCGCAAATCGATCGTACTGCTCAACCGACGCGGCTGGTCAAACTACCTCAGCTGCTCGAGCTGCGGTTACGCTTGGGAGTGCCCCGCGTGTGATGTGACATTGGTTCTTCATCGCGCCAGTGGCTCAATTTCGTGCCACCACTGCGGCCACCGTGAGCGAGTTCCAGAACGCTGCGTCGACTGCGGATCGGTTTCAATTGCGCGCCATGGCACGGGGACCGAACGGCTTGAAACCGAGCTACCCGGCACGGTATTCCGGCTTGACGGCGACGCTGCTGACGCTGGCGCCGTGCTGCGCGCGTTCGAGCACGCCGATGAGGGAATTCTGTTGGGCACTCAGGTTGTGGCGAAGGGCCACGATTTTCCCGATGTCGAACTTGGTGTCGTCGTCGACGCTCACCAGACCTTGCGTTTCCCGGACTTCCGCGCCGAGGAGCGAACTTTCTCGCTCGTGACTCAGCTCGCCGGGCGCAGTGGCCGTGGCAGAGAGCGGGGGAGGGTGATCGTCCAAAGCCTCAACCCTGACGCGCCAGCGCTCGTCTTGGCCGCCGCCCACGACGCACCGGCCTTTCTCGAAGAAGAGCTCGCGCGCCGCGAGGCGCTGCGGTATCCGCCGTTCTCGACGCTGATCCGGATAGTCTGCGCCTCACCACAGGCAGGGGCGGCTCATGACGTCGCTAGCGAGCTGCGCGAGGCGCTCCCTGGCTCGCTCGGCCCAGCCCCGCTTTTCCGCCTCCGCGGCCGCGAGCGCTCTCAGGTCGTGATCAAGGCCGAGGACCGCAAAGCCGCTGTTGAAGCTGTCAACGTCGCGGTCGGCAAGGTTGCTAAAGGGGCGGGGCGAAAGTCGGTCTCGATCTCTGTTGACGTCGAGCCGCAGTAGCGCCCTGCTCTCCGTCTAGAATCTGCTCCCTGCCAATGACTGAGGAGCGCCAAACAGAAGCCGAAGAGCTACGTCGCGAGCCGCCCGAGCTTGACCCCGAGATGCTCGCTCGCCGCGATGCCGCGCTGCGCCACGTGCGCAAGTTCGGCGACCCGGTACTGAAGTCGCGCGCGGCGAAAGTCGATGGCTTCGACGAGGGTCTGCGCAACGAGATTGACCGCATGGGACTGCTGATGCAGGACGCAGTTGGAGTCGGACTCGCGGCAAATCAGGTTGGATTATTGCGGCGCTTCTTCGTCTATCGCATTAGCGAAGACGGGCCGCTCCAGGCTCTCGTCAACCCCGTCATCAAGTGGAGCTCGGCCGAGAAAGAGACCTTTGAGGAGGGCTGCCTCAGCCTGCCGCAGGTTGTCGTTGAGGTAGAGCGCCCAGCGCAGATCCGCGTTACTGCTCAGGATCGCTTCGGCGAGCCGGTCGAACTCGAAGTCGACGGCCTGGAGGCTCGTGTAATCCAGCACGAGCTCGATCACCTCGACGGTGTGCTGATTATCGACCGCACCACGAGGGCGCAGCGGCGCGAAGCAATGCGAAACCTGCGCGAGCACGCCGCAGGGCTTTAGGGGCCTTGCCAATGCGAAGCGTCTATCTCGGAACGGCGCAGTTCGCCGCCGGGGTGCTGCGACATCTGGTCGCCGCGGGAACTGTGCCGGAGCTCGTCGTCACCCGTCCCGACCGCCCCGCTGGGCGGGGCCGCAAGCTGACCCCACCGCCGGTTGCCGACGCGGCGCGCGAGCTCGGCATCGCAATCGCCCAGCCGGACGACGTCAACGATCAGTTGAGCCGCCAGACAATCGCCGAGGTGCAGCCGCAGGCGCTGCTGGTTTGTGCCTATGGAGCACTGATAACCGAGCCGCTGCTATCAACCTACGAGACCTTCAACGTGCACCCGTCGCTGCTGCCACGGTGGCGAGGCGCCGCGCCAATCGAGCGGGCGATCATCGAGGGCGATAGCGAAACTGGCGTTTCAATAATGCGGCTGGTCGAAGGTCTCGATTGTGGCCCGGTCTGCGCTCGGGTGCACGAGGCAATCACCCCTGAGGACAGCTTTGGCACGCTCAGTGCAAGGCTCGAACTGCGTAGCGCCGAGCTCTTAACGGAAATCCTCGCCAGCCCGCAACCGTTCGTCGAACAGGACGAATCTGGAGCCACATACGCCGAAAAGATTGCCGCCGCCGACCGCATTCTTGACGCCAGCCGCAGCGCCGCAGAGCAGGAGCGGGTTGTCCGTGCGCTCGCACCTCACATTGGAGCCAGGGTCGAACTCGAAGACGGAACGATGCTCGCGGTGCGCCGCGCCCACGTTGATCACGAGCGTCTGATCTACGACGAGGTAGTGCCGCCGGGCTCGCGCGCGATGAGCTGGGAAGAGTTCCAGCGCCGCCGCGGCGAATGAGCGCGTTCGCAATTCCGGGGGAAGGCGTTCTATTGTCAGCCAAATGGCAGAAGTTTCAGTCGGACTGGAGTGCCCTTCGTGCAACGAGCCTTGGCTGCGTCCGACGACCGTGCCCGGCCGCTACCGCTGCGTCTACTGCCTCCACCGTTACGAGCTTCGCTCCGTTTGCCCGGGCTGCGGTGAGCACCAAACAATTGTTCGTATGTCGAGCACCGCAACCACCCAGTGCTCGCACTGCGGTACATCAATGCTGGTGGAGGTTTGACCGTGAAGGTTGAGATTGCGCCCTCAATTCTGGCTGCTGATTTTGGGATTCTGCGTGAGCAGGTGAAGCTCGTTGAGGGCGTCGGTGCCGAAGTCATCCACGTCGACGTCATGGATGGGCAGTTTGTCCCGCCACTATCGATGGGGCCGCAGGTCTGCGAGGCGCTGCGAGACATGGGACTCCACTTGGAAGTGCACCTGATGGTTGACCGACCGGAGAGCGTGCAGGTCGAATCTTTCGCCAAAGCTGGTGCTGGCACGATCATCATTCACGCAGAGGCCACCCCGGCAGTCGACTACGCCCTTGAGCTGATCCGCTCACACGGCTGTAAGGCAGGTTTGGCCGTCAACCCTGCCACGCCGCTCGCGATCTACGAAGAGGTCGAACCAGACTTGGCGCTGTGCATGAGCGTTAATCCAGGATGGGGCGGACAAGCCTTCATTCCCAGTTCGGTTGAGAAGATTACGCGCCTGCGCGCGATCGTCGGCGACGAAGTGGTGCTCGAAGTGGACGGTGGCATCGATGCGAAGACGGCGGGCCTATGCGTCGCGGCCGGCGCTACACGCTTGGTCGCTGGCTCAGCGATTTTCGGTCAGGATGATCCCGTCGGAGCTTTCAATGACATCCTCGACGCCGCGACGAGTCGCAACTAGCCCTCCATCGGCGCCCGGCGCTCGCCGGTAGAGGACGTAGAGCAGAATGCAGAGGGTTGCTGTAGCGGCCGGGTAGCCAAGTTCGGCGCGCAGCAGCGCCGACGATACGAGCGGGACGAACATCCAAACGACGAAAGCCAGCGCCTCAAGCATCCAGATGACGCTCGCCGCCGTTGCCTTACCGCGCGCGAGAGCGGCTTGGCTCAGCGTGCCAGCAACGAGGTGAAAGCCCATTCCTGCCGCAACGGCAGCCAAACCCCAGCGGCCAAAGATCGTCTCGTCGCCGAAGAAAAGCGCCATCACGCTCGGCCCGATCAAGAGCATCACGAGCGCCGAGAACCCCGCGAAGATTGCGATTGCACGAACCGTGATTGTGATCGCACGGGAGAAATCTTCACCACCCTTCGTTGCTTCGAGTCCCGTGAGCTGCGGCAGCAGCGTCGTTTGAATCGACTGGAAGAGCTGCAGCGGGGCGCGTGTAATTAGCAGCACACTAAAAACAGCCCCAGCTGTCGCTGCGCCAGCAACCGAATCGGCGACGAGCACGCCAGCATTGAGCAATGTTTGCTCACCGAGTTGGATTACCGCTACTGCGGCAGCGAAGCCGACTCCGCTGCCAGCGAGGGGCTCGATTTCTGCGCTTGGGGCATCTTGATCTAGCCGGGCGTGGCGCGCGATTGCCCACGGCACAACAAGCAATGAGGCCAGCGGGGCGGCGAAGATTCCGAGCGCTATCGCGGTTTGACCGCTCGTGACGCCGACCAGAACCGCAAGCGGAAAGCAGACGCGCGCGCTCGATTCAAACAGCATCAGGCCGCCGTAGAGAACAAACCACTGGTGTCCGGCGAAATATCCACGCGCGAAATAGCTCGCGGCATAAGCGAGCGTAGCTCCGACGAAGACGAGGTAGAGCGCCTCCGATCCACCCAAAAGGGTTTTGATCTGCTGCTGTAGCGCAATCGACACCACAAGAAAGGCGAGCGCGAAGCCAAACTGAATCAGCATCGGGCCGCGCAGTGGATGGTTGCCCGTCGCGCCGCGGGCGCGACGGTCAGAGATTGAGCGCGACAGGAGCTGCTCTATCGGCCGATAGATGACCGATATGACAATAAATAATGCCGCCCAAAGAACCGTCAGTTCACCGTAATCACTGGCCGAAAGCAGATGAGACGATAGTGAGAAGTAGACGAACGTAAGCAACCCCGTGGCGCCTACGCCGACCGCTAGTACGCGCGCGCCACCAACATAGACCTGCTGGCTTTGTGGCGCACTTTCGGCCTCTCGGCTGCGACCTCTCACGGAAGTCGCACTACCGCCATGACCCAAGGAAACGGGTGGCGCAGCTCGACTATTTCGCCGTGGCACGAGAGCAGTTCCTGAAATGATCGGCTGGACCAGTGATTGATGTGCCCGGGGGTGTTGCCAAAGTCGCTCCAGTAAGCACCCCGCGCAAGGTTCGTGACTTGCCAGAGCGGCTCGCGCGGAACGGAAACGAGCAGCCAGCGCCTTGCGCAGCGTGCCATTTCGCTGAGCACCATTTGCGGGTCTGCGACGTGTTCTAGTACCTCGATTGCGGTAGCCGTGTCGAACTCGTCGGCCGCAAAATCGAGCTGTTCACCCTTCATCACTCGGTATTCGAGGTTTGGCGCGCGGTTGAGTGCCCAGTGCTCGT
>Ga0105050_10008108_pt1 | contig 12248 bp, 17 predicted proteins | sample FRY01_FD_78088 | JGI IMG/M metagenome (GOLD analysis project Ga0105050, IMG submission 78088) | Freshwater microbial communities from Lake Fryxell liftoff mats and glacier meltwater in Antarctica - FRY-01 | ecosystem: Environmental > Aquatic > Freshwater > Ice > Glacier meltwater ... | reverse complement strand
CCACCGGCCAAGTACGTCTCAATCGGCTCCACGTTGTACTGCTTCCAGAACGCCTGCCAGACTTCGGGCTTGTCGCCCGAGCCGGGGATGTCGATAGGCATCTTCGGCGGCGGGTCAGCGGGCAGTCTGTCGCGCTTCTTGGGGGCACGCGCTTTCGTGACCATTTGTCTATCCTTCTTTCAACCCGTGCAGCGACTCTTGAATAGCGTCGAGCAATTCGTCCTTGTCATAGTGAACACCGCCCGTGGCGAATAACGCCATAACGTCCCACTTGTCGGCAGCGGGGTCTTCAGGGAAGTAGATAAAAACGGTCTTGCCTTGGCCGCTGAGGTAACCCATTTCTGCCCAACCGGATTTGCCAGCAGGCATAACAAGTACCCCCGCATCACTAGAGTCGAGATGCGACTTGTCGAACTCAAACACGTGTTGAGCCGCATGGTCATTCAAAGCCTCGCGATAGGTTTGCCCACGGGCTTGCGCGTATTGTTTCCAAATTAAATCAGCGTCGTCCGACGCTGCCCACCATTGGTCAAATACCTCAAACCCCGCAAGGCGGATGAAGTGCCCTAACGCGGGCAGGTCAGGGTTGGCAAGGGAGCCAATGATGTAGATTTTCAACTGCGTACTTCTCCTGCGGCCACGGCACCCCCGAACGCAATCACGGCGGCATCCATCTCGTCTTCTGTGAGAGTATCGGGGATGTCGGGGATGTGCGCAAGTGCCCATGCACGAATCTCTGACTTGTCTGCCTTGGCGTTGCCGATAGTGCGCTTCTTCCACGTCGAGACGTTGGCAAGGCTGACACCGATGCCGTCCAGCCTTAGCACCTCACGGGTTACCATGACGACGGCGGTGAGTTCCGCGAAGGTCTTCACGTTGTTGACGAAAGGCGGCGCTTCGATGTAAGCGTAGTCGATGGCCCCGACCGCTGTCGGCCTCGGGAGCCACGTGGAGAACCCGTCAGCCATCGCGTCGAGGCGTTCGAGCGCGCTGCGGTTCTCATACACCTTGTTCTTGCTGCCGTCCCTCTTCGGTTGGTCGTAGCGCCGCGCCGGGCCGTCCGGCGGAAAGAGGTAGCTGCCACTGAACTTGCCGTCCTCAATGAGAGACACGGCTAGGAAGAACGAGTTGGTGTCGATTCCTATAATGCGGATAGCTGCACCTTTTTCCATATACCGTCTCTGCCGTGGCTCATGCTGCCTCGTCTTTCTCGTTCTTGAGCACCACCACGGTGGAGTGCTTCGCGCCATCACGCACGTCGATGGCGACATCCGCCGCGTCGATGTACTGACGGTTCTGGGTGATGAAGAAGACCTGTACGCCGGTTTCGTCTACCAGCTTGCGCAGTAGACGGGCAACGTGCGGCACGTTCTCTTCGCTGACGCCGCTGAACGCCTCGTCAATCACGAGGATGCGGCGCAGGGCCGGGCGATGCGACAGGAGCACCATCAGGCGCAGCAAGAAGGACACAATCTGACCAACGCTGCCGCCGTGAGAGCCAACAACCGGCGTGATGCCGTGCTCGGTCTCCACGGTGAAGGTCACCGCACTGGCGTTGTTCTTGGTAGTGGACTTGATGTGCAGGAAGAACTCACGGCCCATTACGAGCGTTAGTCCTTCTGACACCACGTCCTCTAGTGTCTGCTCAAAGGTCTTGCGCCACGCGCCCTCAAGCGCCAGTGCCAACTGCTGCGTCAAGTCGAGAACTTCCACCTCTTCCGACAGACGGTCACGCTTCTCCAACTCAGCCTCAAGTTGCAGGTGCACTTGGGCACGAGCACCGATGCGGCGCTCCACGTCACGGCGCACCTTGTCCACCTCGGTTTGCAGAATTACAGAATTACGCATTTTCACGCACCGTGGCCGGGAGATAGAGTACCCGGCATTGATTGCACACGTAGCTGCCAGCGTAGAAGGGCCGCAAGTCGTGTGGGCCAGTCTGTACCCCGCCATGCCCGTCAGCGCGCCGGTCGTCAGAGTACGGGCACTCTTCTGTCCACGTGTCAGCTATCAAGGCCCAAGTCCTTCTCTACGGCTGCTACAGCCGCTTCTAGGCCACTCTGAGCGTCAGCGATGGCCTTCTCAGCCGTCTGGGGCGTCAGCCCGAGTTCATTCAGCTTGGTCAGAGCCGCTTTCTCGTCCGCCTCTGCGCGCGTCTTGCGCTCCACCAAGGCTGCACGGCGCTCTGCGGCCTTTTCGATGCGCTGCTTCAGGGTGGATACTTCTGCCATTACAGACCTGCTTTCATGAGGTATTCTATCAGACGCTTCTTCGCTCTGGTATCCCCCTGCAAGGTCGCCATCACCTCGTCCACGCTGCCCTGCTCAATGAGAGTCGTGGCGTCGATGTGGCGCATCAGGCGGGTGAGCGCGCGGTCTTCACTGTCGTCCTTTGCCTTCTTCTGCAAGAACAGTTCCGCGCCGGGCGTAGCGCTCGTTAGCGGTAGCTCGTCCAGAGTGAACTCCGTCTTATCGAACTGCACCTGTAGGAGCCGCATGGGGCGCGTGTACTCGTCCTCGTTCGCCTGCGTGCGGCCCATGCTACCAAGGCACACGAAGTCGCAGCCGTCCACGTGATTTACACCCACGTCGTAGTGCGGGTGACCATAGATGCACAAGTCCATGCCGGTGGTGTCGATGGTGTTCATCGGAACCGTGTGGAACTCGAACGTACGGCCCGGCGGTACGATGGTGCCGTGCGCAACCTTCACCGCCCAGTCCACGTTGTCCTGCCGGTACAGGCGGAAGTTCTGCGGGTTATGGTCTATCTCGGGAAAATAATTCGCAGGCGACCACTGGATGCGAATACCGTCGTCCTCGGTCACCAAATCTTCCCGCAGCCACTCCATCGAGCCTTCCTGAAAGAGCAGACCGATGGGCTGGTCAGGGAGGGAGTCAAGCCCACGGTATGACTGGTCGTGGTTACCGACAATCGCGAGGCGTCGGCCCGGCCACTCTTGCAGAAGTTCCATCGCCCAGCGCTTCAGGCCGTCCGGCGTGCCGCGCTTGTAGTGGAAGAAGTCACCTGTGAAGATGGTGTACTGGCACTCATTGTCGCGAGCGTACTGACGGGCCTCGACCAGCATCCCCTTGATGTCGTCGGTGTAGCGCTCGGTGCAACCCATCGGCGGGCTGGCAGCGAGATGTACGTCATTGATGACGAGTGCTCGAATCATCGCTTCTCCAATGGCTGACCGCACTCGGGGCAGGTCTTCAACTCGTTCCATCGTGCCGTGTCTTGCCGTGAGGCCGTGTCCTGCGCCGCTAACTGGTCTTCGATGTCGATGGCTTCAACGTGTGCGACGTAGTGTACATGAAACGCTGCCTGCATCGCCATCAGGCGTTCGTACTGTTCAGCGATGCGCGGCATGTCCGGTATGGTCGATGGAAGAGCAGCGCGGGCGTCCCGTGCCGCCTCATATTCTCGCCATGCTTGTACTTGGGCGCGTACGTCGTTGTATTCGTCCTTCAAGGATTGCACGGCTGCGGCGGTCGGGATGGCCTTCATGGTCACCACGTCGGCCTGTGCTTCGACCCACGCATTGTAGGCGGTGCTCATGACGACCAGCTTGCCCTCGGAGACCGCGATGGCCTCTACGATGGTCTCAGCACGCTCGCACGCGGCCACGGCGTCGTCCAGTGTCTCGTAGATGTCCAGCGTGGACTTGAGCGCCGTGATGTTGTCGTCGGTCGCCTTCAGGTCAGCCTTGGCACGCTTTAGGTCGGTGCGAATAAGCTGCTGGGCTTCCACGACAACATCCAGCTTGGTCATCTTCGCCAGCGCCCGTGCTGCCTGACCCTCGGGCTTGTCCAACAGGAAGTAGTATTCCTCTTGCGAGTGGAACTGCGGCTGGATGCGGAAGTCCTTCGCGACTTCTATCTCCGCCACCCGAAGAGCCGCCTGCACCTCGGGCGGCACTGCGGCTCCCAGCTTGGTGAAGCGTTGCTCTTCACCGTCTCCGACGACCAGCTTGTACTCAGCGCCACCGTCGCGCACCTTTGTCCACCGGACGTACACGCCGTCCCCAAACTCAAGGACGACCTGCGACCGTTCTTGGCCCCGGCGGATGTTGGCGCTACCAGTCTCGTTAAAACATGCTGCTCTGATAGCGCGCATGATGGAGGTCTTGCCTGCGTCGTTGTCCCCGACGATTACAGTGAGCGGCCCCGGCTCGAACTCAACATCAGCAAGACTCTGATAGTCGCGAATACGAACTCTCGTCAGGTGTTCAGTCATCGGAACCTGTAAGGGGCGGAATCAGGTCGGGCTGGTCGGCGTAGCGCTCGCGCAGGCAATCGCGGTCGGCAATCATCGCCGATGGAGAGAAGACGAAGCCCCATGAATGGTCGTTGTTGAAGGTGTACACGCCGGGGCCATCCGCCGCCGGGACGGGCGGGAACCACGACTTGTACACGGTACCGTCCCCCGCGACGACGGCGTAGCACGCCTTATCGAGCGGGTATCGGTCTTGTGGCCCTGCGTCCCATGCGCCTACCAATAGGGACACAGCGAGGCCGAAGATGCCAACCGCGATGACAACGGGAAACAAGAGAGTCTTCATATCACTTCACCGGTATGAGTAGAGTCTTCTGCGGGATGGCTAGGTCGCCCACCTCGATGGACTTCACCACCAGATGGTCTTCGCACACGATGATGTCCGTGTAGTTGTCCTCAAACCGGATGTGCACCTGCACGGAGAAGCTGGGGTTTTCTCCGGGCGCTACTGGTGGCTTGACGACCGCGATACCGGAGACCGTGGACAGCTTCTTCACGCCGTCCTTCGTCGTGTACTGGGCGTTTTGGCCGAGCACCCACATGAGCGGCGTGCCGCTGATGTAGACGCACTTGAGAGTCGCTCTCGGCGCGGCGGGTGGTAGGTCGATACTGGGAAGCTGCTTGGTCGTGGTCGTCATGTTACACCGCTCCCTTGACCGACGTGCCGAACGTCAGGCACACGTACCGAAAGATGTACGAGATGCCGAACGCTGTCCACAGCCCCATGTAGGGCAGGGAGTCCGGTGCGAACGCGTTGTACGTTAGGAAGAGAATCCAGCCCGCAAAGAAGATGGCAAGGATGCCACCGAAGAAGGCTGTGAAAGCTGTCGCGTGCGCAGCGGCGCGGTTGTTGCGGAAGTCTCCGAAGTTACTCATTATCTTTCTCCCATGCTGCAAGTTCTTCGTCGGTCATGCGGCCCTTGTACTCGGCTGTGTTTTCGGGGCGGTCTTCATCTTCTTCGGCTTCGGCCTTGTCGTCCTTATCCCACGTGCCGAAGCGCTTCGCGATTTCCTCGTCTATCGATGCGAACACCTGCCGACAAATCTCGGCGCAGTCCGCTGACTTGGTGAAGTCCTTGCGGTAGAACTTCTCTTGTGAGCCACGCAGGTTGTAATACGCGCCGGATTTTACGACGATGCCCGGCTTCACCAAGTCGATAGCGTAGTCGAGAATCCAGCCGGAGTTGTCCACACCGACATCGCGTCCCACCGTAATGAGGCTGTAGCGCGCCACGCGACCAAAGGGGCCGCACTGGTTCTTGGCGACCTTCGCCGCGACCTTGATGCCGATGGAGTTCTCTTCCCTCTTGCCGTCCTCTCCGGGGCCAGCAACGAAGCCCCACTTCTTCACCTCGATGCGCACGGTGGAGTGGAACGCGATAGGGCGCTGCGCGATGACCGCGACCTTGCTACCTTGTCCCATCATCCCGATGGATTCTTTCTCTTGGTTCACAATGAGCATCGTGACCTGCTCGCGAGCCAGCGTGAACGACAATTTCTTCAGCCCGGCGGACATCTGACGCGCGGGGGAACCGGGTGCCATGCTGTCGTAGTTCGCCTCAAACTCAGCCGTGCTTGGTGTCGCCGCCACCGAGTCCCACGCGAAGAGCACTTCAACGTCGGGGTCTTCTTCCCGGATGGACTCAATGAGCAGGTCAATCTGCTGGAACACAAGTTGGATATGCTCGGGGTAGATAATCATGAGGGGCAGGGTGTTCTCGTTCGCGCGCCCAGCGGCGATGGCGGCAGGCAACGTCTCTCCGTCGAATAGGCCCAGCCGTGCGGCGTACTTGCGGTCAAACTTGTACTCCGCGTCGATGTAGACGCAAAGCGAGCCGCGCGCCTGCGCCGCCGCAAGGATGGTCGTGATAGTGCTGGTCTTACCGGCCTGCTCAGCGCCCTGTAGAGACGTGAGGCGACCCTTCGGGATGCCCTCATGACCGATAGCGAAGTTGATGGCGTAGATGCCGGTATCAAGGTAACCGGTGATGTCGCCGTAACCGCCGGACGTGCTGATGGCATCGCTACCAAACAGCTTGTTCTTCTGCATCTTGTTCAGCAGAATGTCAGTCAGCTTGGGACGGGCACCTGTGGGGGCTGTCTTCTTTGCCATGCTTCCTCTCAGGCTAAGCCTGCACCCGTTACCTCAACTAAATGCTAAGCAGGAGCGGCATCCCTGCCGGTGCAATTAGCGAGTGGTGGCATCCATGAACCTCCACACTCGTACCCGTCTTTCCCGGGCAACGGGTACGCTTAATCCTCGTCCCTGCCCCGAGACCCGAGCCGCCGTCCGGGACGGGCAGGCGGTGCTTCAGGCTCTTCATTGCGGGCGCGGCGGCTCTTCGGCTTGTCCTCGTCGTCGCGTGCCTTGGGTTTGTCCTCGTCCTCGTCGTCGCGTGCCTTGGGTTTGTCCTCGTCACGGGGGCGCTGGGGTTCGTCGTCAGCAACGTCGCGGCGGCGGCTGCGCGGAGCGTCGGTGGCAGCGGCCTCGGCCTCGTCCTCGCCCTCGTAGCCCTTGCGCATGTCGTCGTTGCTGGCAGGCTCGCAGATAGCTGCAAGGTCTGGTGGGTCAGCGTCCTTCAGGTACTCGGTCACGTCCTCAGGGCGAATACGACCGCGCACGCTGTATTCGGTGTCGTTCTGCGTCGTGCCCTCACGCGTGAGTATGAGACCGAAGCCTTCCACCGGGTCGAGGATGACGGGGCCGTAGTCCTTCTTGTCGGTGAGCAGCCGGGCGATGTCGCCGTGCACGGACTTCGGAGCGCCGTACACCTGTACACCCTTCCTCGGGTGCTCCATGTCGATGATGCAGTAGAGCCACTGCATCTTCGCGCGCAGTTCCTTGCCCACTTCCTTGTCTTCCTTCGTGCCCGACATCAGTTCGGCAACCAAGTCGCAGAGGAAGCAATTCGCATCCTCGACTTCCACCTTCGGGCAGTTGAAGGACTGCTTCTTGTTCCCGCGCCGAATCCAGTGCTGGCCTCGCGCCCGGTACGGACGCTTCTGACCGGCAGGCGCTACAACGCGAATCTCGTACTCGCCCGGAGTGGCGGGCTTCCAGAATGACGCATCTCCCGCAAGGTCTTCTTCGTACCCAGCAGCCAGTTCTTCCCGGTCGAAGTCAGCGGCCTTACCCCATGCTTTGAGTGACATCTACACACCTTCCAATTTCTGTGACCCGGCCAAGTGGCCGAGCATAAATTGCCGCATCTTCATCGCGTCCCGCGCGTTCTCCAACATCGAGGCGTCCTGCTTCGAGTCAATGTACAGGCTGTCCAACTCGATAAAACGAGGGTTGGTCTTCGCCTCGGCTTCAAGCGTGTCATAACCGGGCGCGCGCTTCGCGCCCTCGGACAGCGCTACGTCCCTGTTATCGCGGATGCGTTCTGCCAGCCATACGTCCCGTTGCTGGCGGCAACGCTCAGCGGTCGCGATGGCGCAGGATGCGAACTCCGCGATGTTGAAATAAAGGTTGGGCTGGCGCAGCAGAGCGGCCTGAATGTTCGCCGGGTCGATAACCAGCTTCTCAGCGAACTCGGACAGGTTGATGGTCTCTCGGTGGCCGTACACGTCTACGTCGAGTTTCACATCGGGAAAGTCTGGCTCTCGGGTCATCTCAGTCTCCTAATATCGCTTCTGCCACTTCGAGTTCGCCGCCGGTCATGTTCAGGATGACGATGGCCATAAACTGAAGCCACGTCTCTTCGCCATTGCCGTTGGCGTCGATAACATAGTTGGCATCATACTCGGTACCGGCCATGTCGTCAAGCCAGTGTTCGCTGCTGTGGGCCAGAATGCCCTCAGCCTTCTCTTCGGTGTTGCCGAGGATGCGCGTCAGGTAGTCCACCTGCCGGTCGTGGTCAACCACGAGGTGTACGTGCTGTGCGTGGGGGAAGCGGTTCTTCGCCGCGAGGATTTCGCTGTCGCGCCGAATGGAGTCGAAGACGATACCTGACTGTACGCCAGCCTTGGCGATGTTTTCGTACTCGTCGGCGGCGGCGGACACGCACTGGTCGGCCCAGTAATAGTTGTCCCGGTTGCTGAAGAACTCGCCCCAACCTTGTAAGAGAAGACGATACTCGGCCTTGGTCTTCTGGTCGAGCATGTCGTTGTAGTATCTGCCCCAGTTCTCGTCGCCGTACTGTTGGGCGATGAATCGGGCCAGAGATTCCTTCATCACATCCGCCGGGCTGCCTGAGACGAAGTGGAAGTCGGCCTTCAGCCGGTTGACGATGGCGGTCTTACCCGCACCGATGCCGCCGGACAAGATGTACACGTGGCGCGGCGGTTCGACATCAGGAACGTACCCCTGAGGGTGAGCATCTTGTTTGAATGTCGGCGTCATACTCTTACCTCTTCTGCATCAGCGCCAAACGCCTCACGCATCGAGACGACTGGTTCAGTCGGTTCCACTGCTTCTGACGCTAATCTTAGCATCTCTTCTCGGCCTAATGATGCAGGGTCTTCACCCTCAGGGAGTTCAATTGCTACCACTCTATCGAAGCGCTGGGACAAGCGCAAGTAGGCTTTCCAGATGTCCATCTGGGCGTCCGCGTCCCATGCGATAACCAGTTCTGTGCACCCTGCGTTGAGCAGCAGGATGGTCTGCGTGTCGGTTACCTTCTTACCGAAGGTCGCCACCGCTTGGTCGTCCAGAGCCAGCGCGTCGAACACGCCCTCGGTGATGATGATGCGCTTCCGGCCCCACACGCGCTCAAGGTTGAACAGGTAGCTGTACTGCTCGTTGTCCGGCGGGGTGTCCACCTTCTTCCACGAGTCCCTGCGGATGGCACGGGCCACGAACGTCACGAGACGCCCGGTGTACGTCACCGGCACGACGATACGCTCAGCGTAGCGCCCGGTCGCGCAGTAGCCAACGCCGTAGCGCTCTATCTGGTCTTCCGTCATGCGGGTCAGGGCGTACTTCATGTAGGGGCGAGCGACGATGCTCTTGTTGTTCGCGAGCACATGGAACTCAGCCGGTATCTCGATGACAGGGGGCGGCTCTGGCTCGGGTTCCGCCAGTTCCACCTCGTCTGCTTCGTACGGGTCATCCTCGTACACACTGGCGCGCAGGTCGATGATGCGGTCGATAGCCTCGGCAGTGCTGATGCGCAGCACGTCGGCCACCACCTGCACGCCCCAGCCGTGTTCACCGCAGTAGTGGCACTTGAAAACACCCTTCTCCGTGTTGAGGTAGAATGACTGGCGCTTCCAGTGACAGTACGGGCACTCGCCGCCAACCTCGATGTCACGTTGCGTCACATCGATACCGGCGTTTTGAAGAAACGATTCCCAATCGAAGCGCCTCATAGCGCGCCGAATCTCTGTGTAAGTGGCTCTACTCACTCTTCTTCCTCGGGTATAGTTTCTTCGGCGGCAGCGTGCGCTTGGTCGGCGGCGCGGGTGCTCGCGTGACGAAAGGCTTGCGCGTGCGCTTGGGCCTTATCGGCGCGACCGGAGTGGGCTGCACTTCAGTCATCATCACGAGCAGGTCGTGGGCGTCAATGATGGTGATGGATGCAGTCAGGGCAGCACGAGAAATCTCGTTGAGGAAGTACGCCTGCTGGAACTCCGACAGGTCGCCCTTCTTCAGTTGCTCCGCGATATGCCACACCTGCAACGCGGCGGTGTCATGCAGGTCTTTCAGTAGTGCCATCTTAGTGAGACGCATTATTACCCATCGCCTTGTCTACTTTCTTGTCGATGTCGGCGGCATCGTCCACAATCTCAAACTTGGCGCAGGCGTAGTAGGCGCGCAGTGTGATGCGCCATCCGTCTTCCCCGCCCCGGCGCAGTTTGCTGAGTCGCCAGACGCGGTACTCCGACTCAATCTCGTCGTCGTCAACGGCCTGCGGTGTGGCCTGCAAGTCCTTCTCCGCGTCCCGCTGCGGGCGCGAGATAGTTAGCACCACATCAGCGACGTTCAGCTTACCGATGGCCCCGCCGACGTGATACGTGCGGACGCCCTGCGCCGACTTCAAACCCTCGCGGTTAGCCTGCGATGCCGTCCAAACGGGAACGTCCCAGTCCGCACCGAGTTGACGCAGTTCTTCATAGATGGCCCCTAGCTCCTGCCAGCGCTCACTACGCCGCGACGAGCGCCGGGACGACTTCATCAGGTCGGCGTAGTCCACCAACACCAAATCGGGAAACTCACCCATCTCTTCAAGGCGCTGTAAGTGGGACGCGATGTCCATCGCGCTGGTCTCGTTGCCGGGCAGTTCGATGATAAGCAGGCTGCCGCCGTATCCATCCATGATGTCGGCGCGTGTATTGTACACCGGATGGTCAGCGTCCATCTTCGCCAACGCATCACTCTCGATTTCCAACAGGTTGTGCATGTAGCGCGCCTGCGTTTCTTCCCACGAGTTCTCGAAGGTGAAGTGTGCAACGCGCTTTCCCTTGCGATACGCCGCAGCACCGAAGTGCACCAGCGCCATCGACTTACCAACGCCTAGACTGGCGACCACCACGCCGAGTTCTCCGCGCCGCAGTCCACCCTTCAGCTTGTCGTCCAACGGGGCGATGCCGATGGGGATGGAGACGGCTTGGATGTTGTCTTCGCTGAAGTAACGGAAGTAGGAATCAGCTTGCTGCGGCAATCGGTGCCACTCGTCGGTCGTAAGGCGCACGCGCTGTGAATCCATAACGACATCAGCGGCGGCTGTAAGGTCGTTCTCTTGCAGGTACTCGTTCGCTACGCGCAGGGCGTGCAGTGTGGCGCGGTACCGGATGAACCCCTCAAAGTGCTTCTCGATATATTCGCAGGTCGCGTCGTCCAGCTCAAAGGCGTCCAACTTGTTGAGGAACCGGCCAATGAGGTCTTCTTGGTCGTCCTTGAGTTTCACGTCTGCATCGAGGCGCATCCGCATCGTCTGCATCCGGGGCGCGCGCCCGTACTCTTCGTAGTGCGCAACGACTTCGCGGATGACCCACTTGCCTTCCATCTCTGACCAGTATTCGGTCGAGAGGATGGGCGCGAACTTCTTCAGGAACGCTGAGTTCACACACATGAGGCGAAACGCCCCGAGCACGAGGCGAGGTTGTTTGTCGAACGTGTACGCCGATTTGTTATCGACCTTCGCCATTACAGTTCGTCCTCTTCTTCGTCCCAACGACGCCGACTGGCGCGCGGCTTAGACTGATTCTCTCGGTTCTCAGCAATCTGCTTATTTGCGCGCCGCAAGAAGTCATCGGTCTCAGCGTCGGTTGGGATGCGGGAGCGGGCCGCTGCACGGCGCTCGCCAGCCGCCATCTCGAACGCTTCGATGCGTTCGCCATCGCGGATGCCGATGATGCGCGGGACGGTCAGGTAGAACGCGGTGAACGACAGGTCGTCGCCCCGGAACTCTGGCGGCATTTTGAAGTAGTATTTCATGAAGTCCAGTGCAGCCTCAAACCCACCGGCCATACTGAGAATACGCTTTGCGTTCGCGGTGTCCTTACCGGTGAACGGATAATCCACGTGACCGCGCGTCTTTATCCGGTCACGGAACTCATGCTTGAGCCGATTGAGCACGCTACCTGTGTTCTCGATGTCGGGCTGCACAGGCAGTCCTTCGGTGTTGAACGTGGTTACATCAGCGACATGCACAGTGGTTTTCTCCCGGTTGGCTTTACCATACGGCAAAGCGTGCACATAGAGCAAGAACTTCGTTCCCGTGAGCATATCCGTGAGACGGTCGAGAACATCCGTCATGCCGTGACCGTTGGACAACATGCAAATGCGCAGAAGTTGCTTGAGGGTCAGCCAATGGTCGCCGGGGCCAAGGGCACAAAAACGGATGTACACCTCGCCGAAAGGTAACAGGCGAGCGGAGGCTTTCTCGTCCCGTGTTAGCGGGCCTCGGAAGCAATGAACAAGGTTCTTTAGAGTGTTCATTTCAATAAGCCCCAATAAGCCCCAAGTAAGTATAATAGTAAATACTCCCTTTATATCTATATATTACTTGGGGCTTTTTGAACATTTT
>Ga0105050_10008107_pt1 | contig 12249 bp, 13 predicted proteins | sample FRY01_FD_78088 | JGI IMG/M metagenome (GOLD analysis project Ga0105050, IMG submission 78088) | Freshwater microbial communities from Lake Fryxell liftoff mats and glacier meltwater in Antarctica - FRY-01 | ecosystem: Environmental > Aquatic > Freshwater > Ice > Glacier meltwater ... | reverse complement strand
GCCTTCAAGATCTCGATTGCCCCGTTCCACCAATGGACCCCGGATGTCTACCAGGGCGCACCAACCCCGGTGACCGCCTTCATGTCGGCGGCGACAAAGCTGGCCGCCTTCGCCGTCTTCATCCGGTTTTTCCTGACCGCGCTCGAGCCGATGGTCGCCGACTGGGACCTGATCCTCGCCGCGCTGGCCACGGTCTCGATCCTGGTCGGCAACGTCGGCGCGATCGCCCAGACCTCGCTCAAGCGCATGCTCGGGTACTCCGGTGTGGCCCAGGCCGGCTACATGCTGGCCGGCATCGTGGTCGCCACCCAGCAGGGAGTAGACGCGCTGACCTTCTACCTCGCCGCCTACCTGGCGATGAACATGGCCGCTTTTGCCGCGATCGTGATCCACGAGCGCCAGACCGGCTTCTCCGACTCGATCGAATCGCTTCGTGGCATCGGCCGCAGCAACCCCGTGGTCGCCTGGCCGCTGACCATCGCCATGCTCGCCCTGGCCGGCCTGCCACCGACCGCCGGCTTCATCGGCAAGCTCTACCTGTTCCAGGCCCTGGTCGAAGCCGACTGGACCTGGCTCGGCGTGATGATCGCGATCGGCACGATGATCTCGCTGGTCTACTACATGCGTGTGGTTGCCACCATCTGGATGTCGCCGGCCTCCGACGCCTCGCTCCAGGTTCCCGCCGGCGAGCCCGGAGTAGACCTCGAAGCAAGCCGTCGCTGGTACCTGGTCCTTCCGGCTGTGCTCGGCTCCGCCGCCGCGATCTTCTTCGGCATCATCCCCCAGCCCCTGGTCGAGTTCGCCCAGCACGCCGGCAACGCCCTCGCCGCTTACATCTCCTGATCCGCGGCGCCTCGACGCCTACCAGATGACTTCGACGCCGTAGTCGGCAAGGCGCGCATCTGCGCCCACCAGTGAATGGCCTTCCGCCATCGCCTGGGCGACCAGCATCCGGTCGAAGGGGTCGCGATGGTGCCACGGCAGGTCTTCGCAAATCGCAGCGTGTTCGGCGGTAATCGGCATCTGGCCGAAATCGAGCCGGAGCAGGGCCTGGGGCCAACCGGCTTCCAGCTCGAGCCGCCCGAGCGAGCGCTTGATTGCGATCTCCCACGTGCTTACCGCACTCACCGAGATCGGGTTGTCCTCGTTGCTCAGCTCTTCGAGCGCCCGGCCCGCGATCGAGCCCCGGTCACCGATCAGCAGCCAGATCACGACGTTGGTGTCCAGCAGGAGCCGCTTCACGAATAAGGCGTGAAGTCCTCGAGCGGTGCGTCGAACTCCGGGCCGATTGAACCCTTCAGGTCGCCCCAGATCCGGCGTTTGCCGGAAACCGGCGCTGCCCGGACCAGCGTGGCGATGGGATCCCGTCCTCGCCGGATGGTCACGGTCTCGCCGGCTTCGACTTTTCGCAGCAACCGGGAGAGGTGTGTCTTGGCTTCCTGAACGGTCACTTCCATATTCCCAAAGTAGCAGACCAGGTCAAGTTGGTCAACCAACCTGCCGATGACCGCGGCTCAGAGGGAATCATGACTGAGTCAGCGGGCAGGGAGTGGTCACCGCCTCCGAGCTTCTGCCGGATCGACGACGGGGAGATCCGCACCCGCGAGCAGATGCCGGCCCACGATGTCGAGGTCGAAGAGGCCGAAGAAGAAGGCGTGATGATGCGCTGGCTCTCGACCATCAAGCAGGCCGACGAAGGCAAGCTGGTCGACAACTGCTTCGGCGCCTGCCCCGACAACGCCGTGCTCAAGCTCGACGACCCGGACGAGCTCTACCGGATCGACCTCGACTTCTGCAAGGGCTGCGGCATCTGCGTTGCCGAATGCCCCTCCGGCGCGATCCAGATGTTCCCCGAGCAGATCTGAGCGTCCCGGTCGCGCCGGCCGGACGGACCGTCGACCCCCGCTCCGGCAAGGCGGTCGTCCTGCCGGTAGGTGCGAGACTGGTTCGACCGTGCTCGCACCACTCAACCTCGGCCTGAAGTTCCTGCTGGAGATCGCCGGGCTGGCGGCCTTCGCTTACTGGGGAGCGACCACGGGGGAGATGCCCGTGTCTCTGCTGCTGGCGATCGCAACGCCTGCGGCTGCGGCGTTCGCATGGGGGATCTACGCCGCGCCGAAATCGAAGCGGCGCCTTCCCCTGCAGCCGAGAATCCGCTTCGAACTGACCTTCTTCACCGCCGCCATGCTCGCCCTGCTGGCTGCCGACGTTCCTACCGCGGCCGCGATCCTGTCGGCCCTGGTCATCCTCAACGCCGCCCTGCTGACCGTGTTCGGCCAGTGGCAGTACTGACCTGCTCGCTTCAGTAGGGCTTGTGGAGGACGGTGAAGCTGCCGAACCACGGGCCCAGCCTTCGCTCGACGGTGAGGCTTGCCGCGTCGGCATGAGCCTGGATTGACTTCGGTGAGACCCAGTGCGGGTCTCCCATCAGCTCGCCGACGACGATACGGCCGCCGGGCCGGACCACCCGGGCCAGCTCGTGAATCGCCGCGGACTGGTCCGGGATCTCACCGAGGGTGGTGATCAGGAAGGCGCCGTGGAAGGTGGCCGGCTCGTAGGGCAGCTCCTGCGCGTCTCCCTGGGTCGGCCGGATGTTTCCGACGCCACGCTCGGCGGCCCGGGCCATGGTGTGGTCGAGCATGTCCTGCTGCAGGTCGAAGATGTCCAGCGTCCCGTCCGGCCCGACCCACTCCGCTGCGTCGAGTGAGTAATAGCCGGTGCCCGGTCCGACCTCGAGCAGGCTCTCGCCGGCCAGCGGCGACAGCGCTTCGAACAGCCGGTCCCTGGTGATCAGCGGATGCGGCGCCTCGACCCAGAAGCGCTGGCCGTAGGGGCAGGCCGAGGGGTTCTTTCGCCACCAGAGCGCTGCGGCGGGGATCGCAGCGGCGACTATCGCAACGAGAAGTGCCGTTCTCTTCATGGCTCCAATCCAGGTCACCGGAGCCCGGACCAGTCTCTAGGCTTACTTCCGTGATCTTGATACTGCTCGCCATCGTCGCCTCGACGCTGGTCGGGATCTGGGCCGAGCGGCAATGGCCCGACCGGGCCGGTCCCGGCTCGCGGCGCTCGCTCGTGATCCTGCTGTATTTCGTGATCCCACCGATCATCTTCGTCAACCTGGCAAGGGCTGATTTCACGGTCGGGGCGGGGGTTGGTCTGGCTCTCGGCATGGTGACCGTCTCGACCGTCGGTCTGGTCGCCTGGCTGATCGCAGTGCCACTGCTCAAGCTGCCGCGGCCGGTGGCCGGGGCGGTTATCTGCTGCTCGGTCACCTCGAACACCGGCTATCTCGGCTACCCGATGGTGCTGACCCTGATGGGCGGCGACGACCTCGGTCAGGCCGTCGTATACGACGTGCTGGTCAGCGGCACCGCCCTGATGCTGCTCGCCTTCGGGGTCGGCGCCGCCTTCGGCACCAAAGCCGGGGAGGGCTTCCGCCAGCGGCTGAAGTCGTTCTTCATCAAGAACCCGCTGCTATGGGCAGGTGTTCTCGGGCTGCTCGCTCCGCACTGGATGGCCCCGACCATCCTGGTCGACATCACCTGGGTGCTGGTCGTACTGATCCTGCCGATCGGCTTCTTCGCTGTCGGTGCGGTCCTGGCCGAGGAGGAGAGGTCCGGCGCGATCCGGCTGCCCCCGAGGATCCACCGCCCGGTGGGAGTCGTGATCTTCAGCCGCCTGATCGTCTCCCCGGCCCTGCTCTTGCTGCTCGCGATGCCCTTCGCCGGAGTGCCGCGTTCCTACTTCCTGATGGCGGCGATGCCGGCCGGGCTGAATTCGATGATCGTCGCCCACGCCTACGGCCTCGACCTGCGCACAACCGCCGAGGCCGTCGTCTACACAACCGCGATCGTCGTCACCGGAGCCGCCGCCTGGGTTCTGCTCTTCTGAAGGGCGGATCCGCCCTGGCGCCCTCCGGCTGCGACGATTGCTCCATGCTCCACCATGTCGCCCTCGAAACAGACCCGGAAACTCTGGCCGAAGAGACCCGTTTCTGGGAGGTGGCCGGGTTCGTCGAGGTCCCGGTGCCTCAGGATCTCGGCGAGGGTTACGTCTGGTTTGAGCGGGAGGGGACCCAGGTCCACCTGATGCCCAGCGGGGATCCCGTGGTGCCGATCAGGGGTCATGTGGCGATCGTGGCGCCGGACTTCGAGCTGACCTTTGGGCGCATGCGTGGGGCCGGTTTCGAGATACGTGAGGGGCGACAGCTCTCGGGTGAAAGGCGGGCCAAGGCTCTGACCCCTGCCGGACACACGGTCGAGCTGATGGCCGCGCCGCCCTCGCCGGCAACGGGCTGATCGGGTCGACGTAACTAACTTCCGGCCCGCCTGTTAGTTTCGGCGGATGCGCTACCCGGTCGAGTCCTTCACGAGAGCAGAGCAGGAACTGCTGGCGCCCCACTTCACCAACTTCGATCGGCCCGTTTTTGCCCTGACCAACCTGCCGGAAACGGTCAAGGGCGCGATGTTCGCCCGCTACTCGCGCTACCCCGGAACCCTGCGCCGGCTCTACCTCGAGGAGTTCGCCGAGGAGATGCCGGCGGCCGGCCGGCCGTTCGACGGAGCCGAAGGCGAGCGGGCGGCGGACCTTTACGAGCGCATCTTCGTCGGCTACGGCGATGACTCGATCGCCCAGGTCGGCGGTGCCCACATCGCCTGCGAGTGGGTTTCCAACATCCTCACCAAGCAGCTCCAGCGCGGCCGGCTGGCGGCCTACCTCGAACAGTCCACCCGATACATCGCCTACGACCAGGAGATCCCCGGGGGCGGCTACCGCTACTACCGGGACGACTCGCTCGGCCCGGAGTTCGGCACCGCGATGGACGACATCTTCAGGATCTATTCCGGGACCCTGGTCAAGACGGAGGCCTGGGCTGCGCAGCAGTGGCCTCGCGATGACGGTGAGCCCGAAGGCCCTTGGAGACGCTCGATCAAGGCCAAGGCACTTGACCTGATTCGCGGCCTGCTTCCGGCGGCGACGCTCAGCCACGTTGGAATATTTGCCTCCGGCCAGGCGTACGAGCAGCTGCTGTTCAGGCTGATGAGCTCGCCGCTGCCCGAGGCCCGCCAGTTCGGCGGCATGATCCTCGACGAGCTCAACAAGGTGATGCCGAGCTTCGTATCAAGGGTCGCCCGGCCGGACCGCGGAGGGGAGTGGATCTCCTTCCTGGAGGAGCGACGCAGCACGACCGAGGACTGGGTCGCCAGGCTGGGGCTGGACCGGCGGGAGACCGAAGCCGAGGGCCCCACGGTGGAGCTGCTGCAGGTGCGAGGCACCGAAGAGGACCTGCTCGCCGGCTCGCTGTTCGAATCGTCTGATCTGTCCGAGACGCAGATCCGCACCCGTCTGGAGGCGATGAGCAGCGAGGAGCGGGCTGAACTGATGGCGGCGGTCGTCGGCGAGCGCCGCAACCGGCGCCACCGCCCCGGTCGTGGCTTCGAGTCGGTCAGCTACCGGTTCGAGATCGTCTCCGACTACGGCGCCTTCCGTGACCTCCAGCGCCACCGCATGCTGACCTGCCAGTGGCAGACCCTCAGCCCGGACCTCGGCGCCGGTGTGCCCGCGGAGCTGCAGGAGGCCGGTGTCGCCGGAGAGTACGAGCGCGCGCTTGAGATCTCCCGGGACGAGTACGAGCGGCTGCGCTCCGGCGGCATGGCGGACCTCGCCCCCTACGCGCTCTGTCTCGGATACAGGATCCGTTACGTGCTGGACCTGAACGCCCGTGAGGCGATGCAGCTGATCGAACTGCGCTCCAGCCGGGAGGGGCACCCGACCTACCGGGCGGTCGCCCACGCCATGCATGACGCGATCGAAGGAGTTCATCCTTCGGTCGCAAACGCAATGGTCCACATCGACCGCTCCTCCGAGCCTCGTCTCGAGCGCATGCTCTCCGAGATCCGCACCCACAAGAAGCGCCTCGCCGCCACCGGGACCTCCAAGGCCCCGCCCGGCTTCAGTGAACTGGGCTGAGCCAATGGCCGGGCCGGCCCGGGGTTAGGCTTGAGCGATGGCTGAACCAACTCTGGGATACAGAACGCTCGGACGCAGCAGGATCGCCGTCCTACTGCTCGCCGCATCGATCCTCCTGCTCGCATCCTGTGCGAGCGACCCCGGCTCGTCCGAGGCGGATCCTTCGCAGTCTGCTTCGGCCGCCACCGCTGCCGCGGCGGCTGCGGCTCCCGAATCAGGCGCAGGGGCCGGCGACGCCGAAGCAGCGGCATCCCGGGCCGGCATCTGGCGCCCGAAACCGACCACCAGGCCCTGGCAGTTCCAGCTCCAGGGGAAGATCGACACTTCGATCAAGGCCCCTGTCTACGAAGTGGACGGCTTCGACACGCCGGCCGCGACAGTGCGCAAGCTGCACTCGCAGGGTCGCAAGGTCATCTGCTACATCAGCGCCGGCAGCTGGGAGAACTATCGCCCCGACCGGAACCTGTTTCCGAGGTCGGTTCTGGGCAATCGGTACGAGGGTTATCCCGACGAGCGCTGGCTCGACATCCGCAACTACCGCAAGTTCGCCAAGCCGCTGAAGGCGCGCTTCCGGATGTGTGCCAGGAAGGGCTTCGACGGGGTCGAGGCAGACAACGTCGCCGGCTATCAGAACCCCACCGGCTTCCCGCTGACCGCGGCCGACCAGCTCGAGTTCAACCGGTGGCTCGCCCGTCAGGCCCACCGTTACGGGCTCTCGATCGGATTGAAGAACGACCCCTCCCAGACCCGTCAGCTGGTCCGTGACTTTGACTTCGCCGTGGTCGAGCAATGCTTCCAGTACAACGAATGCGGACCCTTCAGGTCCTTCATTCAGGCCGGTAAAGCGGTCTACTCGGTCGAGTACGAGATCCCCAGCCGCAGGTTCTGCGGAAAGGCAAAGGAGTTCCGTTTCAGCTCGATCGGCAAGGAGTACGACCTCTTCGCCCGCCCCTGGCGCCCCTGCTGAGTCGCCTCGGCCTTTAGGCCAGGGCACCCGTTCAGGCAGTGGTGGGTCAGGCCGGCGGCTCGAGCAGCCCGGTCAGGCTCGCGATGATGTGGTCCGGCTTGACGGCCGGGTCTGAATGGTTGCCGACGAGGATCCCGTCGAGGCCGGCCGCCTGGCCTCCGGCCACGTCGGTATCGGCGCGGTCGCCGATCATCGCGACCCGCATCGCCAACCCGTGGCCGGCGCCGATCGCCTCGAGGCCCTTCTCGAAGATCCTTGCCTCCGGCTTGCCGGTGATCACTCCCTTCTGGCCCGAAGCGGTCTCGATCGCGGCGAGGACGGAGCCTGTGCCGGGCCAGAGGCCGTCGGGCATCGGCATCGTCGGATCGCGACCGGTCGCAGCCAGCAGTGCGCCTGCCCTGGCGGCCATCGAGGCCGCCTTGAGCTCGCCGTAGTCGAATCCGGTATGTCCCGAGACCAGCACGGCCTCGGCCCGGGCCCAGTCCGAGTGCTCGAGCAGCAGGATCCCGGAGTCGCTCAGCTGCCTGAGGAAAGACCCGGTGCCGGTGGCGATCACCTCCGGTTCGCGGCCGAACCGCTCCAGCGCCAGGGCGATCAGGGTGGTTCCGGCGGTTATGACCCGACCGTCCTCAACCGGCACTCCTCCCTGGCGGAGTGATTCGGCGTGCTCGGCCGGGGACTGGCGCGGGCTGTTGGTCACGAAGGCGACCGGCTTGCCCTCCTCGGCCAGTGCGTTCAGCGTTTCCACCGCGCCGTCGATGAAATCGTGTCCCAGCCAGACCACCCCGTCGAGGTCGATCAGGAATCCGTCGTATCGATCCGCGAGGCGCACGGGGCAAGGCTATTGGAGGTCAGGGTAGGGTGCGCTTGATGCTTTCTGACTCACGCGCAATGCCGCGTCCCCGATCGGTGTCGGTGCTCGTAGCCGGCGGCACGATCTCGATGACCGGTGAATCCGGAGCTTCTCCCGACCTCGACGCCGAGGCCCTGCTCGCCTCGATACCGGGCAACGTCGACATAGACGGCCTCAAGGCGGAAACGGTTATCAACGTGCCCAGCGCCCACCTCAGCCTCGCCGACCAGCTTGAGATCTGCCGCAAGGCGAGGGATACGGCGCGCCGGGGCACCGGCGTCGTCGTCACGCACGGCACCGACACGCTTGAAGAGACGGCCATGCTCTGCGATGTTCTCCACGACGCCGAAGCACCGATCGTCTTTACCGGCGCGATCCGGCCGGCATCGAGCCCGGGCGCCGACGGGCCGGCCAACCTGCTTGACGCGATCTCGGTCGCCGCCAGCGAGGCGGCCTCGGGAATGGGCGTCCTGGTCTGCTTCGGCGGGGAGATCCACCACGCCCGCGGTGCCCGCAAGACCGACACGACCTCGTTGGTCGCCTTCTCTTCGCCCCAGACCGGCCCGCTCGGCCGGGTTACCGAAGGCCACCCGACGATCTGGTCTCAGATCCCGCGAAACCCCTCCCTGGATCCCCCCGCCCTGGATGCCCGTGTCCTGGTCGTACCGACCAGCGCCGGGGATGACGGCGCGCTCGCCCGCGCCGCCCTCGAAATTTCTCCCGACGGCGTCGTGATCGGCACCCTCGGTGCGGGCCATGTTTCCCCTCCGATTCTCGAACTCTGGGCCGAGGCCGCTGAGCGAATGCCGGTGATCGTCTACTCGCGCCCTGAACGCGGAGTCATTCTCAATGCCACCTACGGCTACAGGGCCTCGGAGCGCGACCTGCGCGAGACCAACGTGATCCCGGCCGGCTTTCTGTCGCCGCAGGCCGCGCGGATGAAGCTGCTCGCCTGCCTCGGCTCCGGCCTCAACATCGAAGAGATCCGCTGGGCCTTCGGTCAGGACGACGGCTGAGCCCTTCGGGCGCCTTCGTACCCGCGGCCGCCTTGGGCCGCACTGGGCGCCCCGGCCCGACTGAGACGCCGGAATCCGCCGGGCAGGTTCAGCCGGCGCGGTTGATCGCTTCGATCAGTTCGGGCTTGCTCATCTTCGAGCGCCCGCTGATCTTGAGTTCCGTGGCGATCCCGTAGAGCTCGGCCTTTGACGCTTTGGCCGGCGCTTTCGCGGTGCCCGATCCGGCGGGGTTGCCCGATCCGGCAGATCCGGCGTGTTCGGCCTTCACCGGCTCGTTCTGAGCGGCTTTTGTTCCGGTCCCGGGGGCCGAACCCGCAGCGGAGGGCACGGTCGAAGATGTCGTGGCAGCGTGGCTGCCCTCTCCGCGGTCAACCAGCTCCTGGACCAGACGGAGGCCTCCGGCGATGGCGGCCGCTGTACCGGCCAGAACGAGTGCTATCTGCTTCTTCATCTGTTGTCCCTGCGTGAAATGGAAGGTCGCTTGCGCCTGAGGGATTGACCCTACCGGTGGAGGCCCGGAAGACGGGCATCGGCCGCCGGGGCGCCGTGGCCGGCTACCCGCGGACCGCCCCGACACCAACCGGGGCCACCGGTCACGATCCTGGTCGCTTGACGAGCCAGATCATGACCATTGTCCGAACCCACCGACTACCGGCAGGCCGGGGATAAATATCCGGCCCCATGGCAGAGCCTGAGGTCAGGGCATCAGGCCGTGATGCCCTGTATCCCGAGAACGGCCAGGAAGATTCCGCCGAGTGTCATCCCGATGATCGCCCCGACCCTGTGGCCTCTCTCCTCTTTTGGGGACAGCGCGACCATCACCGAACACCCGATCAAATAGAGCCCGAACACCAGGATCGATGCTCCTTCGGCCACTACTCCCCAGTCGAAGACGACCGCCAGAATCGCCATCACTCCCCAGGACAGGTTCGCCACCCCGGTCTCGATCTGGAACCCGTTTCTGTGTCCGAGGTCCCAGCCCATTCGCTTGGCGTCGGATCTGTGGAAGACCGAGTGCCGAAGCCAGGAAAGCACTCCAGGCACCCCTGCCGCCAGGATCGCCGCCAGCGACAGACTGGGCGGCGCGTCGTTGACCGTCGAGAAACCGATGGCGATACCGAGACCCCCAATCACATAGGTGGCGATCATCAGGTACTTCGAGATACGGGGATCTTCAAAACTCACGCGTAAATCCTCCTTCTCGCGGCGGCCCGTAGGCCCGAACGGTGCATGGCGCCGGCTACAGGTTCAGGGATCAGCCGCAGCCGGTGTTGTTTCCGCAGGACGAACAAGTGTAGCAGGACCCAGTCCGCTGCATCATGCCTCCGCACTGGTCGCAGGCCGGGCCGAGCTCGGCTGCCCCCGCAGTTACATGCATTCTGGCCGGGACCACCGGGACGTCGTCGGTCAACGCCGCTGCCGCCGGGACCGAAGAGCCACCGGAATCGGCGACCGGGCCGGCCGTATTGCTGCCGCCGTTCCCGCTACCGCTGCCGTTTCCGCCATTGCCCCCGCCGTTGCCGGAACCGTTGTCGATCCCGATCGCGTTTTCGGCGGCTTCCTTGCGGTTGCGCACCTCCTGGGTGAGGATGCCCTGCTCCTCAAGGAAGTCGATGTCCTCGACGAACTGCGAGGCCAGCCAGCGCATGATGTAGTCGGGCATCGACTTGGCGAAGGGAATCTCCGGGTTGCCGGTGATCCCTTCCGGGTCGAAGCGCATGTAGCTGAACTTGTTGACGAACACCTCCAGCGGCACCCCGTACTGCAGACCGAGCGAAATCGCCGTCGCGAAGGCATTCATCATGCCCCGCATGGTCGAGCCCTCCTTGCCGATGTCGGTCAGGAACATCTCGCCGACCGAGCCGTCCGTGTACTTGCCGGCGGTGATGTAACCCTCGTGTCCTCCGACCGAGAACTTGTGGGTCACCGACTCGCGGGTCTTCGGCATGCGGTGGCGCACCGGACCGGCCGGCGCACCTTCGGCTTCGGACGCGCTGTCCTCGCCCTTCTTGTCCTGGGCGTCAGTCCTCAGGGCCTGGGCCGTCTTCGAGCCGTCGCGGTAGATCGCGAGAGCCTTCAGGCCACCCTCCCAGCCGCGGGTGTAGGCGTCGGCGATATCGTCGATCGTCGCCGTGTGCGGCATGTTGACCGTCTTCGAGATCGCGCCCGAGAGGAACGGCTGGGTCGCCGCCATCATGTCGATGTGGCCGGTGTGCGAGATCACCCGCTCACCTACCGCCACGTCGAAGACCGGCAGGTCCTCCTGCTTGAGTCCCGGCGCGCCGACGATCGTATTGTTCTCGTTGATGTACGACTCGATCTGGGCGACCTCCGCCTCCGAGTAGCCGAGGTTGCGCAGCGCCATCGGCACCGAGCGGTTGACGATCGTCATGCTGCCGCCACCGACCAGCTCCTTGAACTTGACCAGCGAGAAGTCCGGCTCGATGCCGGTCGTATCGCAGTCCATCAGGAAGCTGATCGTGCCGGTCGGGGCCAGCACCGTCGCCTGGGCGTTGCGGTAGCCGTGCTCGTCTCCGATCGCCACCGCAGCTTCCCACTCGTCCCGCGCGGCATCCAGCAGCCCGGCGTCTACGCCTTCACCCTGGATTTCGTACGAGGCATCGCGATGCATGCGCATCACGTTGTTGTGCGGCTCGCGGTTGATGTCGTAGGCCTCGTACGGACCCGTCGCGGCCGAGATCTCGGCCGAGCGGCGGTAGGCGCGGCCGGTCATCAGCGAGGTGATCGCGGCAGCCACGTTGCGACCTTCCTGCGAGTCGTACGGCATGCCGTTCGACATCAGCAGCGCACCGAGGTTGGCGTAGCCGAGCCCGAGCTGGCGGAACGCGTTGGCGTTGACGCCGATCTCCTCGGTCGGGTAGCTGGAGAATCCGACCACGATCTCCTGGGCCAGGAACACCGTGTCGACCGTGGCGCTGAAGCCCTCGGTATCGAAGCTGCCATCGTCGCGGCGGAACTTCATCAGGTTGATCGAGGCCAGGTTGCAGGCCGAATCATCGACGTGCATGTACTCGGAGCAGTTGGCAACGATGAAGCCGTCGACCAGGTAGGAGTGGTGGACCGGCTCGGAGAGGTTGTAAACGACTTCCTGGCCGTCATCCTCACGAGAAACCAGTCTGGTGAAGCCCTTGGTCGCGTACTGTTCGGTTTCGCCCAGAATCGCGGTAAGCGCGGCTCGTTTGCGCGGAGTAGAGAAGTTGATCCGCTCGGCAAACCGGGCCATGTCGCTGCCGGTGATCCGCAGGTCGAAGCCCTCGCGCGAGTTGTACTCGACCTCGGTTCCGTCCTTGCGCGTGTAACGGACACAAGGGCGGTCGCTCTCGGAGACCCGGCGGATCCGACTCCGCATCCGCAAGGCGTTTGGCAGATTCTGCTCGTCCTTACACGATCTCTTAGTGAGGCTGCGTAGGCCTCTGCACCGG
>Ga0105050_10008106_pt1 | contig 12249 bp, 9 predicted proteins | sample FRY01_FD_78088 | JGI IMG/M metagenome (GOLD analysis project Ga0105050, IMG submission 78088) | Freshwater microbial communities from Lake Fryxell liftoff mats and glacier meltwater in Antarctica - FRY-01 | ecosystem: Environmental > Aquatic > Freshwater > Ice > Glacier meltwater ... | reverse complement strand
GCGTCGACAAAATCCACCCGCCGGTCAAACTGCGCGCCCTTGGGTTCGCGTTCAATCCATGTGCGGGCCGTCACGCACTCGCCGGGTCCGACATTCCCCCGATAATCGATCTCGTGCCGAGTCACGACCCAAATGTAAGCAGCGATATGCTCCGGCGCAGCCACCGCTTGCCAATGCGACGTCGCCATATCCTGAATCCACCGTACCCAGACCGCATTGTTGACATGGCCAAGTTCGTCAATGTCGGCAGGCGTTGCGTTGAACGTTCGCGTGAAGGGGTTCACTTCCCTGATGATGCCATCCCCATTTGCCAGATGATAAACGCCGCTTCCTCGGCGTTCTCGCGCAGCCGTTCGAACCGCCCGGACTTGCCGCCATGGCCTGCGCCCATATTGGTTTTCAGCAACAGCACATTGTCATCGGTCTTCACGTCGCGCAATTTTGCGACCATCTTGGCAGGTTCCCAATAGGTCACACGCGGGTCGTTCAGGCCAGCGGTCCACAGCATCGGCGGATAGGTTTTGGCTTCGACATTGTCGTACGGGCTATAGCTGCGGATATAGTCGAAGGCTGCCTTGTCAGTGATGGGGTTGCCCCATTCGGGCCACTCGCCGGGCGTGAGCGGCAGGTCCTTATCGAGCATCGTGTTAAGCACGTCGACGAAAGCAACATGGCTAACGACCGCACCGAACAGCTCGGGGGCCTGATTGACCACTGCGCCCATCAATTCACCTCCAGCCGAGCCGCCGCTTGCGGTGACCTTGCCTTTGCCAGTGAAGCGCAAATTGATCAGGCCCTTTGCCGCATCCACAAAATCGTTGAAGGTGTTGGTGCGCTTCGTCAGCTTACCATCCAGATACCATTGATAGCCCAAATCATCGCCGCCCCGGATATGCGCGATCGCATAGGCAAAGCCGCGGTCGACCATCGATAGGCGGTTGGCGCTAAAGCCCGGGGGCATCGCGTAACCATATGCGCCATAGGCATAGAGATGGAGCGGCTGACTGCCGTCTTTTTTGAAACCCTTTTTAGTCAGGATGGACACAGGCACCTTGGCACCATCGCGCACCGTTATCATCACGCGCTCGGTAACATATTGCGCAGGATCATATCCGCTGGGAATTTCCTGCACCTTCAATGTTTCAAGACGTCCGTCAGCCAGATGATAATCGAACACCGTGTCGGGCGTAACCATCGATTCATATCCCAGACGCAGCTTCGTCACATCATATTCGGGATTGTCGCCAAGGCCTGCATCATAACTCGCCTCAGGAAATTTGATTGGCTGCACCTTGGTAGCATCCGCATAATCGCGAATTTCAACCTGATCGAGGCCATCGGTCCGCCCTTCGGTAACATAGAAATTCTTGAATAGGGAAAGCCCCGTCAAATAATGTCGGTCCGATCCTGGGATCAGTGTTTTCCAGTCGCCCGGGGCCTTCATGCTAGCAGTGGCAACGCGGAAATTTACATGATCGTCATTGGTTAAAACATACAGCGTCCCATCGCGCACATCGACGCTATATTGGCGCCCTGCGGTGCGCGGGGAAACTAGGATTGGCGTCGCTGTGGGGTTGTTCGCGGGAACCAGCCGCACTTCGCTGGTGACATTGTCGCCGGTGCCAATGACGATCCAGTCTTCTTGCGCCGTCAGGCTAACACCGACGCCAAAGCCAATATCCTGTTCTTTATAAAGCAGCTTCGCCTTGGTCAGTTCCTCGCCCAATTGGTGATACCACGCATTGTCCGTGCGCCAGTTTTCGTTGGCGAGGCCATACACCACGCCCTTGCTGTCCGATGACCAGACGATGCCGGATAATGTGCCCGGGATGATGTCAGCTAATTTCGTCCCCGTATCCAAATTCCGGAAATGCAGGTCAAAACGTTCCGAGCCATTATCGTCATATGCGTACGCCAGTATTTGGCCATCAGGACTGATTTCCGCAGCACCCAGCCGGAAATAGGCCCTGCCCTTCGCCAGTTCATTTTCATCCAGAATAAGCTGGTCCGCACCGCCCGCAACGGGCTTGCGATAATGCTTGCGATATTGCGCGCCTTCTTCGAATTTCGACCAATATATATAATTGCCATCCTTTTGCGGGACGGAACTGTCGTCCTCCTTCACGCGCCCTTTCATTTCCTGAAAGATCGTTTCAGTCAGTTGGGCTTGGGGTGCCATTTGCGCTTCGAAATAGGCATTTTCGGCATTCAGATGATCAAGGATCTCTTTGTCATCAATCGTGGGATAGCCCGAATCGCGCAGCCAATGATAATCATCGGTAATCGTGATCCCGTGCCAAGTGGCCTTATGCGGGCGCTTGGCCGCAACTGGGGGCTTAATTTCACCGATGGATTTTTCAGTCATAAGGTCTTTCTGGGCAAATGCAGGCGGGGATATTGTGCCAATCGCAAAAATGAGTGGGAGCAGTGCTTTCATGAGAAGGCTTCCTCGCTTATAAGGTCTGCATAACCATATGAACGGAAGTCCAATATGTCTACCTACGAAGCCCGTCTTACCGCCTTACGCGCACAATTGAAAAAGGATCAACTCGACGGATTCGTCGTGCCGATTTGCGACGAACATATGTCCGAATATGTTGGCGATTATGCGCAACGGCTTGGCTGGCTGACGGGTTTTGGCGGTTCCGCGGGCAACGCGGTGGTGCTGTCGGAGGACGCGGCTATCTTCACTGACGGGCGTTACACGCTTCAAGTGCGCGAACAGGTAGACGGCAATAATTGGCAATATGTCGGCGTACCTGAAACCAGCATTTCGGATTGGCTGAAAGAACATGCCCCACAAGGTGCGCGCATCGGTTATGATGCGTGGGTCCATACCAAGGGCTGGGTGGAAAGCGCGTCCAAGGCGTTGAAGGCCAAGGGTGCCGATCTGGTCGCGGTCAAAAGCAATCCCATTGATGCCGTCTGGGCCGATCAACCCAGCAAGAGCGACGCGCAATTGATGGTACATGATGATCTTTATGCTGGTCAAAGCAGTGCCGAAAAACGCGCGGCCGTTGCCGAATGGCTGACCGCCAATAATCTCGACAGCACAGTTATATCGGCGCTCGATTCCGTCGCTTGGCTGTTGAACATTCGCGGGCAGGACGTGTCGAATACGCCAGTCGCGCTGAGCTTCGTCCTTGCCCATGCCGATGGCACCGCCGACTTGTTCGTGGCACCAGAAAAAGTCAGCGATGACGTCCGCGCGCATTTGGGCAATGCGGTCCGTCTGCGCACCCCGCAAGAATTTGTGCCAGAACTGAAGGCAATGGGCGGCAAGCGAATCGCCGTTGACCCCGACCGTGCCGTAGCGGCCATATTCGGCGCGCTGACCGATGCCGGTGCTTCTATCGTCGAAACACGCGACCCGACCATCTTGCCTAAAGCTGTCAAAAATCCGGTTGAGCAATCGGGTCACCGCGCCGCACAAGCCCGCGACGGTGCTGCGTTGAGCCGGTTCCTGCACTGGATGAGCGAAACGGCACATCAAGGCGGATTGACCGAATTGTCTGCGGCAGCGCAGTTGAAGGCGTTTCGTCAAGACACCGGTATGCTCAAGGACTTGTCATTTGACACTATTTCAGCGGCCGGTCCCAATGGCGCGCATTGCCATTACAAGGTCGACGAGGCCAGCAACCGCGCGATTGACCCCGACAGCATCTATCTTGTCGATAGTGGCGGCCAGTATCTGGATGGCACCACTGATGTAACGCGCACCATGTGGGTGGGACCCGGCCAGCCAACAGCAGAAATGAAGGACCGCTTCACCCGCGTGCTAAAGGGCCACATCGCGCTTGCAACCGCGGTCTTCCCCGAAGGCACACGCGGCGCGCAGCTCGATACAATGGCGCGTGCTTCGCTTTGGCAGGCTGGACTGGATTACGCCCATGGCACTGGTCATGGCGTCGGCAGTTTCCTTGCCGTGCATGAGGGACCACAGCGCATTGCCAAGTTTTCCGGCGGCCAAGCAGGCGCGGACGAACCGCTGCAGGCTGGCATGTTTTTGTCCAATGAGCCCGGCTATTACAAGGCGGGCGAATATGGCATCCGTATCGAAAATCTAGTGCTGGTCGAGGAGCGGGAGATTGCAGGCGCAGAAGGGCGCTATTTGGGTTTCGAAACACTCACCTTCGCGCCCATCGACAAGACTTTGGTCGACGTCAGCCTGTTGAGCAGCGAAGAACTACGTTGGTGGAACGACTATCACGCCAAGGTGCTGGAAATCGTCGGCCCGCAACTCGAAGGCGAAGCGTTAGCGTGGGCGACGGTGGCGTGCGCGGCTTTGGGGCGCTAAGCTCCGGTTAGAGCTTATGATGCGCGCCTAAGCTTGCCTTGATATGGTCGAGCGTCGTTTTGCGAACGGACTTCTTGTTCCACGCGTAGGCCTTGCCGGGGAGCTGCGCCAATTGCGCGGCGATGGCGAGCGCCTGGGTCTCGACCTTGTCTGGCGCCACCAGCATGTCGAGATAGCCTGCTTCAACTGCGCCTTCAGGGTTATAGATATAGCCCTGAATCATGGCGCGGGTCAGATGTTGCGGGCTGAGCCGGTCGCGGGCGAGTTCCATTGCGAAGATGGGCAGCTGCATGCCCGTAATCGCTTCATTGGCGCCGATCTTATATTCGCCGGCCGCGCCAATACGCGTGTCGCATGCGTGCAAAATGAAGACGCCCATCGCGATCGCATGGCCCGTGCAGGCTCCAACAACGGGCAGCGGACCGCCATAGAGCCGGAGCAGAAGTTCGGCCCCTGCATCCAGCAATTTATACACGCCGTCGGGGCCAAGGCTAGCGAAGGCATTGAGATCAAAGCCGCCTGAAAAGCGTCCCTCGCGACCCGTCAGGACAATGGCCTTTGCCTCGGCCTCTGCTGTGTCCAACGCCGCATTGAGCGCAGCGACCATGTCGAAGTTGATGGCGTTTGCCTTTCCATCGTCCATGCGGATAAGCGCAATGTCATTTGTGATTTCGACGGTGGCGGACATATTGGCTCTCCCTAGATTTAATCAGGTGGTTAAAGCTGCACTTTATCCGAACATCAACCTAAATTACCGGAGCGTCGGTCAGATGCGTCATCGTCGGTTGACGGGTGCAAGCCAGCGTCCCACATTATCACATATTCCTTTTCCGCATCAGGAGCTTCCAATGACTCAGACATTTTCCGAATATACGCCAGATAATGTCTGGGAATGGAACACCGAAAATGGCGGGCAGTTCGCTAACATCAACCGGCCGATTGCTGGCGCGACGCATGACAAGGAACGTCCGGTTGGCAAGCACCCTATGCAGCTATACTCGCTCGCAACACCCAATGGCGTGAAGGTGACGGTGATGCTGGAGGAGCTGTTAGCACTCGGCCACGCAGGCGCGGAGTACGACGCTTGGTTAATCAATATCCGCGATGGAAAACAGTTTTCGGGTGGCTTTGTCGAAGCCAATCCGAATTCCAAAATCCCTGCCTTGTTCGACCAATCGACGCCGGAGCCAACGCGCGTGTTCGAATCTGGATCGATCCTGCTGTACCTTGCAGAAAAATTTGGCGCCTTTCTGCCGACGGAACATCATGCCCGCACCGAAACGATCAATTGGCTGATGTGGCAAATGGGCAGCGCCCCCTATCTGGGCGGCGGTTTCGGACATTTCTATGCCTATGCACCATTCAAGATTGAATATGCCATTGACCGCTTTGCGATGGAAGTGAAGCGGCAGCTGGATGTGCTTGACCGCAATTTGGCCGACCGCGAATATATGGCCGGTGACGCGTACACCATCGCCGATATGGCGATATGGCCCTGGTATGGCGCTTTGGTCAAAGGTCTTATTTACGAAGCTGGTGCATTTTTATCAGTCCATGAATATAAAAATGTCCAGCGTTGGACGGACCAAATTGCAGCGCGGCCCGCCGTTAAACGCGGGCGCATGGTCAACCGCGTAATGGGTGATCCGGCCAGTCAATTACATGAGCGGCACGATGCCAGCGATTTCGACACCAAAACTCAGGACAAAATCAGCACAGAAAGCTGAATCCGAGGCATGCACCCCAAAAAATGTCGGCCAACGAGGCTAGAGTTGATCTGAGTCATATTAGAATCACAAAACTGCTGCTAAGGCCGCTGTGCGACCCGAGGGCTTCTCCTGTTACAGGAGATGTTCTTTCCTTAAGAGCTTGGCTGAATGAATTTTCGGCCAAGCTCTATTTTCTTCTCAACGTGCTAAGATATCAACAGAACGCAGCGTGAACTCGGAGCCAAGTTGGCTACTGCCGCCGGCCGTTTGCAGGACGAGCAACTGCGTGCGGCAATCGCTGCCAATGGTGAAGTCTTGGGTAAGGCCAAACTGGCCTTTTTGAACGGGTGTGGCGACAAACCAGGCGCTCGTGTTTCCACCTGCCTTTACGCACTGCAAATCCCAGCGTACCTCAGAATCCGGCGCGCCCTCCAGAGCAGAAAAACGCGACGTGAACCGGTAGTTGCCGGGCGCAAGGAACATATATTTACGCAACAGTTCACCCCGCTCACCTGAGCTGGCAAAGGCCGCTAAGGTTGAACGGCCTTTGTCATCGGCGGCCGAAAAAGTGCCGCCAATCGCCGGACTATCTGCGACCTGCCAACCCGCCACTGGATAAGGAAGATTGACCGTATTTTTTGTGAACGCTGCCGTCGTGAAGGTGTCGGCGCGGCTATTTTTAAGAGTCAGATAATATTGCTTAAATGCAGGAAATTTGTTCTTGCCTGCCAGTTGGGCGAGCAAGGCATTGGACAGATTGCGGTAGCTTTCATCCTCAGGCAGCCCACCTGCCTTGACCACAACATCGGCGATATTTGCAGGGTTTTCGATGCTGTTAATCGATTCACTCAAAAATGCGGGCAGCCACACCGGTGCCTGACGAACGATGGGCGCTAGATGGACACGCACTTCAGGATCATTTAACGCACCGGTCAATGTCGGGAACAATATCGGAAAGCTGCTTGGTGTCGTGCGCATTGCAATATCGTAATGATACAATGCCTGTTTTTTGTCATTCCGCTCGACGGCATCTTCAATAAGCCAAAGCTGCGTGCCAAAGTCACGGCGGGACACCTTGTGCGACAGCAGCATAAGCTCCCGCGCTTTCTTGGTGTCGCCGCGCACATCGGCGACATAGCCAAGCAGACGAATAGCCACCGGATTAAGCGCACCGCCGCGCAGTGATTGCTTGGCCATCGCCTCAACCTTAGCCAAAGTCGCTGGATCCTGTTTTGCGGCAAACAGCTCGTCGGCCTTACGCGACAATGCCAGGGGGTGATCGGGGACAAAACGCAGCGCAACGTCGGGGTCGCGATCCCAGGTGATGTTCGCAACCGCGTGAATGAAGGACAACCAAGCCAGCCAGAGCGTGACGACAATAATCAGGCTGTTCTTTATCCAGAACAAAGGCGGCTTTGCCTTTAAAGTAGCGAGCCGCGAAGGCCCTTTACGTTTTCTCGACATAGTTTTGCGCGCTCACCTGCAAAAAGGCCGTGTTGGCGGTGGGCGAGAGCCTACGGGCAAACTATCCTTTAGCTATGTATATGTTATTAATCGCATTTATTGCAGGTACTTCAGGGTAAACGTAACTGTGCATGGGCGTTTACCGTAGCAACCAGATAAAGGCACTGTAATCTTGTTCCATGACGGCGGCGGTACCCCATCAGCCTGCCGGCTGCAGAAACCCCATCCACGAGCGGAAGCGCCCGGTCGGGTCATAGGTCTGGCGCAGGCTTCCCAGCCGTGCGAAATTTTCGTCTTTCATGAACCGCGCGGGGCGCCGGCCAAGGTTCTCGTCAGCCAGTTGGATCCCTGCCGCATGGGCCTCCATCGCGCGCATCCGCTCGGTTGCCCAGTTGGCGTAGCGCCCGTCGTCCTCTGGCCGCTTCCACTCGCCGTAAACCGCAAGATATCGATTGGCCTCAAGCGAGAAGGCCATGTCGGGCCGCTCCTTGGGTGGATTCCAGTTGAGCCACAGGCTGTGGCTGGGCGCCGGCGGCATGGTCGCGGCGATTTGGCGGATGCCGGGCAGCAGGTCATCGATCGGCGCGTCGGTCCAGATATTGTCCGCGCACCAGCGCACGTCTGGCGGGAAATGGGTGGTGTTGGCGGTCTGCGACATGAAGCCCGTGCTCATCGGGACCAGCGGCGTTGTGAAGCTGGCGAGTTTTCTGATCGGGCTATCGTCGATGAACCGCACCGCCGAGCGCGCCTCGCTCCAGCTTCCCGCGAGCACCGGCGCAATCACCTCGATCCCTGGCGCGAAGATGCCCAGCGCCTTGGGGGTGATGAGCATCTGGAATTCGACCGATCGGGCAACCTCGGCGCCGACCGCGTCGGCCCAGCGAAAGACTTCGTCGAGATGGCGCTGGCGAAAGACCTGCATCTTCATCGCCGTGACCCTGGCGCGCGGATGAAGCTTGAGGTGATAACGCAGCACCACGGCGAAGAAGCCTGGGCCCGAGCCGCGCGCCGCCCAGAACAGATCGGGGTTCTCGTACTCGCTCGCGTGAAGCTGCGTGCCATTGGCTAGCATCAGGTCGATGCCAACAAGACTTTGCGTCGCCAACCCCAGTTCGCGGCTTCCCCAGCCGAACCCGCCTTGCAGCAGGAACCCGCCTAGCGCAACATCGGGGGCATGGGCGATCGGAAAGAACAGGCCGTGCCGCTTCAGCGCACGGTCGAGATCGAGCCCCCAGCAGCCAGGCCCGACTCGTGCTGTGCGCGTCGCCAGGTCGATTTCAACGGCGTTGATCCGCGACATGCTGAGCAGCAGGCCGCCGTCACGGATATGGTTCTGTGCCCAGCTATGCCCGCCCGAAACAATGCTGACCTTCCAGTCGTTCTCGCGCGCCGTTAGCAGGGCGTGGGCGACGTCCTCGGCATTATTGGCCTCGACCAGCACGTGCGGCCGCACACCAGGATCGCGGGCGTTGAAACTGGTGGCGAGCACCGCCGCATCGAAGCCCGGCTCGCCGCGCTGCCAGATGCGCCCCCTGCCCTTGGGCCGTTTCATGCCTGCTGCTCGCGATATGCGTCACCGAATGCCGCGAACAGCTGCGGGAGAAATCCGGCAAGATGCGCCATTTCCTGGGCGTTGTGGACCAGCAGATCGGCCGGTGCAGGCAGAAGCTGGCGGGCGAGCGGCCGGATCGTACGCGCCAGTCCGCGGCGCAGCAGGCCGGGTGTCTCGCCGATGGCCGTGTTGGCACCGCCCATCCACATCCGCGAGCGCATCTCGCTTCCTCCTTCGACGGGGCGCAGGTGATGGAGCAACCAGCCGCCCTTCAGCGCCGTGCCGGGCACGCCGACGCGGGCGCAGATCGCCACTTCGCCCTGCGCCGCCAGCTGCGCCTCGTCGAGCCCCATAGCCGCAGGACGCACGAAGGCGATGGCGCCCCTGGCGATGCGCGGGCCAAGATATTCGGTGATCAGCGAGGTGCGCCCGACATAGCTCTCTTCCCGCCCCCCGTCGGCCCAGCGGGCCTCGATATGCGCCTTGGGATGCCACAGCTTGTAGCGCTGCGCTTCGCAGCCGTGCCAGCCGAACCACCAGTCCCACATCTGCGGCGTGACACCGGGCATCCGGGTCAAGCAGAACACCCGGATCGATCCGTCGGGCGGGCGGACATAGCCGGTTTCGACCGGCCAGTATCCTGGATCGGTCAGGCTTCCGGCGGCGCTGGCAGGAGGAAAGAGTTCACACGCCTGCGGCCCGATCAGCAGCGCCTCGGTCACCTGCGGCTGAAGCGGCCCGATCTCGGGGTTGTAGAAGCGCGCATAGGAGCTGTGCGCCAGTTCCTCGGGCGAATAGCCAAGTAGCTTATCGGTCATCTGCGTGGTCACTCCCACAGGCTTGTTGATAGGATTGCAGCAGCCCCAACCGGGTTTGTTCGCCCGCGTGCTGGAGAAGCGCGGCGAGCCAGGCCCGCCGGACCTGCGCGATGGATTCGCGGTTAGCAAAAAAGCCCGAGCCCCACATACCGAGCACGGCGAGCAGCGCGATCCCGAGATGGCGACCAAGCGCAGGAGTATCAGTGTCGGCGCACAGCTCGCCTCGTGCGACCGCCTGGGCCACCAGCGCCTGCGCGGTGGTGACGGCGCGCTCCACCCCGGCTTCGCGCGCTGTCTGGTGATCCGAGCTCATGACCGCCGCATAGATGCCCCGGTGATATTCCTCATCGCGCGCGAAAAAGGTCTCGATTTTCGACAAAGCGCCAAGCAGCTGCGTGATCGCGGAACCTTCAGCGCGCAACGAAGCGAGCGGGGCGAGCTCGAACTCGACTTCATCGAGCAGCGCGATAAGCACTTCGGTCTTGGAGCCGAACAGGTTGTAAGGCGTGCGCAGGCTCACCCCGGCCTGTTCGGCAAGGCGCCGCATGCTGAGCTGCTCGATCCCCTCGTTGCGGATGATGTCCGCGGCCGCCGCGCAGATGCGGGTTCGGTTAAATGCCTTGGCTTCTTCTCGTCGTGACATGGAGAAAGCTTGCATATTTTTATAACGCGTGTCAATTATGTAATGAAGAGTTAACCTGAGGGAATTCGAGATGGCGCGGGATCGCAAGGCTACTGGACGCAGGTGGAAGGTGGCGGCAGCGGTGCTTGGAGTGTCGGCAGCGGGCATATTCGCGGCCTGGGCCAACGCGCCCGATCCCCGCTTTAATCCCGCAAGCTTCGAGGATGAACCGCTCGTCCAGCGTGTCGCGCCGCTCGACGAGGCGATTACACTTGCGCAGTTTCGCGGCCGCGATGGCCAACCGCGCACGCTGCTGGTGCTCGCCCGCGACGGCGAACAGGTGATGGGGATCGATTTGGCCGCACTTGGCGCACAAGAAACCGCCGACCCATTCAAGGCGCTTGCAAGCGCGAACCTCGCCCTGTTGCAGGCAGCCAGCGGCCCCGCCGTGGCCCGCATGACGCTGCCAATCGACGCACTGCTACCCTCGGCACCCCCGGGCGCGCAGCATATCGGCACAGGCACCAATTTCCCCGAACACGCGCGCGAGGCGAACAGCGGCGGCGTGTTCCAGTTCCCCAAGTTCGGCCACGCCACTCCCCCGCGAACCGAAGTAAGCGCGCGCGCCGGCATCCTGCTCGACTACGAGGTAGAGATCTGCGTCCGGTTCGATCGCCCGGTGCGCAGTCTTGCGGATTTCGACGCTTCGGTGAAAGCTTTCTTCCTGTGCGGTGACTTCACCAACCGCAACGCGCTGATCGAGTTCGCTGATCCAGATAACCTCAATTCGGGGCGCGGCTTCAGCGATGCCAAGAGCGGCCCCGATTTCTTCCCTACAGGGCCGTTCCTGGTGGTGCCGCGCGACTGGAAGGCGTTCGTCGCGAACATCCGCATGACTACCTCGGTCAACGGCCAGCCGCGGCAGGACGCACGTGGGCGTGAGATGACGCTCGATTTCCGGGCCCTTGCGGACAAGGCGCTGTCCGACATGGAAGCGCCGCGTTTCCTCTATGCGGGCGGTTACACAAAGCTGATGCCGGACCTGGTCATTCCCGCCGATTCCACGCTCATGTCGGGCACCAGCGAAGGCACGATCTTTACACCGCCTACGCGCGCCGACTTCATCGAGGCCAGCCTAGCGTATTTACTGCAGGGCGGCCCTCTTTCGAAGCGCTCAGCGTTCGACATTGCACGCCAAACTTTCATCGCCAACGAGCTTGCCGGCGAGCATTACTTGCAACCTGGGGACATCGTGCGCCACGGATCGAGCTATCTGGGAGACATTACTGTCAAGGTGACCAACTGATGGCAGCATTCCCTGCAGCCCTATTACCATAAACCGGTTTTGCAGAACGAATGCAGTTGCCAGCGGCCGCTCGCCTTGGGTTCTAATGCGAAGGCAAGTCTGCCGCACGCATAACAATCGACGGATATAATCAGAGATTACCTGGCGGCCTTTCACGAACCCGTAGAATGCCAGCAGCCAATATCTGCCCAAGTTCTGAAAGCCGCTCCTCCGCCGTCATTTTGCTCGGATCGGGGCCACCTGCTGCCCATCGAGGTATTTGCCGGGGTGTCGGATAAAGATCAGCGACAAGGGACGGCTTCTTAGCGATCAATGCGAGTAAGACCTTGGCTGCCCCTGTCGGCTGCCGGCGGCCTTGCTCCCAGTTCATCAAGGTTCCCTTTGGGACACCGATGCTCGCAGCGAACGGCCCTTGTAACAGTCCGGCCTTGGCTCTGATGGCCGACACATTCACGGATAGAACTTGGGGGCGGAGGTGGCG
>Ga0105050_10008101_pt1 | contig 12254 bp, 10 predicted proteins | sample FRY01_FD_78088 | JGI IMG/M metagenome (GOLD analysis project Ga0105050, IMG submission 78088) | Freshwater microbial communities from Lake Fryxell liftoff mats and glacier meltwater in Antarctica - FRY-01 | ecosystem: Environmental > Aquatic > Freshwater > Ice > Glacier meltwater ... | reverse complement strand
GAGCGCAGCCGTACTCCTGTACGACAGCACCACAGATGACAGATCGGCCCGCGCAGTAGAAAGATGCGCTGACTCTAGGTCCGCGTGAAGAAGAACTGCTGTGGCAAGGCCGGGCCCGGATTGGGCCACGACCAAGCACTGGGATAACTCTTGGGCACGTTTTGCAGGTTATTTTTTGCAATACCGAACGAGTTCACCGCTAGGCAGACGCCCACGGTCTCGAACGCGTCGGCACACAGGTCGAAAACCTGCTTCATGAGTTCGCCGCGTTTCTTGAGGTCGGCGGTGGCACGAGCGGCGTCATACAGCTTCATACGTTGCTTCTGGCTGTCCGGTGGCTCCAACCCGTCCTTGCCACCCGAGACATACCACAATGTCCACGGAATGGCGTAGCGTGATCCCTGGGGATGGTGCGCAAAATAGTCGCGTGCATCCAGCATCGGATCCAGGCCACCGGGGCCCGGCCATGTAGCAGCATCGTGCTCATTGCTGTCGCCACGCGTGTAATACAGCGCACGTTCAACCGTGTTGACCTTGATGTCAACGCCGATGGCGGCCCAATGGCGCTTGACCAGCTCCAGCGTATCCACCGCGTCAGGGTACAGCGTGGGAATCACGTCAATAGAGAAAAACACCTTCTGGCCATCCGGGCGCAGCCGGAACTTCTGCGCATCGCGTTTGTTGTAGCCGATCTTGTCCAGGATATCGTTGGCCTGCTTAGGATCGAAATTCGTGAACTGGCGCGACAGCTTTTCGTTGTACCAAGGGTGGCCGGGCCGCGGACCGGTCTGGTACGGCTCGGATTGACCCAGGTACACGAGTTCGATGATTTCCTTGCGGTTCATACCCAGTGACAAGGCTTGGCGAAACTGCTTGTTGGCGAACATCTCGCGCATCTTGGGGTCCTTGTGCGTGAGGTTCAGGTAAATCTGCACCTGTTGCGAGCCCGCATTGACCAGTTCGATCAGGCGGTAACCGCCCTTTTGCATGTTCTTCGACAGCAACGGCTTGTTCTGCAGCGAGTCGATGTGCCGCTCCTGGATGTCGAGTTTGCCCGACAAGGCGTCCAGCATGAGCGACTCCACATCCTGCGCGATGCCGAAGTTGAGCCGGTCGATGTAGGGCAGCTGCTGGCCGGTCTGGTCGACCTGCCAGAAGTACGGGTTACGCTCCATCACCACGCGCGTGACACCGCCCGAATAGGCTTCGGTGACGACCCACGGATCGAGCGTCGGTTTTTCGGTATTGCCCCAACGTGCAGGGATTTCGATGTCGCCCAGTTTGCTGCGGAACAGCGCGGTCCAGTCGGACAGATTGGCTGCCTTGGCTTGCGCGCCTACGTTCTTGTTGTACTTGGGATGGAACTGGCTGCCGTAATGTTTGGGAAACAGCGTGGGGTACTGGCCCAGTGGGGTCGCCAACTGCTCCAAGAACAGCGCATACGGGCTGGCGAACGTGAACTTCACCGTGGTGTCGTTGACTTTGGTAACCACCACGGGTTTGTTGGCGATGACCAGCATGGACGGCACCGACTTGTAGAGTTCGGAATTCTTGGCGCAGTCGTCGATCGAGAAAACAATGTCGTCGGCGGTGAACGGTTTCCCGTCCGACCACTTCATGCCGGGGCGCAGCGTGAAAATGAACTCAGTGGAGTTGGCGTTGACCTCCCACTTGGATGCCACGCAGGGCAACACTTCGGTGAATGCGAGGTTCCAGCGCACCAGCCCTTGGTTGCCCACCATGCGCAGGATGCCATTGTGGTCGGCGCTGCCACGCAGCCCACGGCGCAATGTACCGCCGTACACCCCGACTTTTTCAGCCTGGATGACGAGCGGCAAGGTGGATATGCGTTGCGCCAGCGGGGGCAGCTTGCCGTCGCTCACCATTTTTGCGAGCAAAGGGGACTCTTTGGATTGCTGCGCAAATGCGTTGCCGCCGACAGTGGCCAAAGCGGCAGCACCGGCAAAACCCTTGAGGACGATTCGACGCCCGGCATCGGCCTGCCCGGAGTGGATGGTAGATTTAGCACTTATCGACATTTAATGGGTCTCCTGATTGATATTCCTTAGTTAATGTCTCTGACAACTTGTCCGTTGTCTGTAAGGTTAAACCCTTATCAACGGCCCACATGCCCTTGCGGCCAAAGAGGCATTGGAGTCCACCGTGCAACGCATAGGACGGGCCAGTGTGATCTTGCCGCCGTGCTGCAGGCCGATGAGACCGACGTATCGTTGAGTTGGGTGGGATGCCACCCCAAACGCGGCGCAGAGGGCAACTCGCCCAACTATGGCAACGAAACCAAGTACGTGATTTGCGTCGCTTGTATGATGCCACATGGACGCAAGAAAATTTTGTCAACCCAAAAGCAGCGCCCACTGGAAAGAGAGGGAGAACCAAACAAAATAAGGCAGTCAATATCTGATTGGGCGACTGCGCCAATACAGCAATGAGGTTTGGCGTTTCATGACCGACCCCGGCGTGCCTTTCACCAACAACTTGGCGGAGCAGGCGGTTTGAATGCCAAAGGTCAAGCAAAAGTCTCCGGCTGCTTTCGTACCATTGAAGGGGCGCATACCAACTTCGTCCTTCGCTCCTATAGCGCAACCTTGTACAAGCAAGGTACCGACATCTTTGAGGTTCTCGTCTGCGCTTTCAAGGGCGCCCTCCTCAGCCGAACTTCGGCTGAAACACTTCACCGCCCTTGAAGGGAGGTGAGTAGTTACTAAAAAGGATATTTTGTGGACCCCATCAAACACGTGGAAATTTCGCTCTATCAGATCCCCCTGAAGAAACCGGTCAGTGATGCGAAGGTCCTGACCGGCCGCCAGAAGTCCCTCACCCACGTCGCCATGTTGACGGCCACCATAGAAACAGTCAACGGTGCGCGTGGCTTTGGCTTCAGCTATTCCTTGCGGGCCGGCAGCGCGGCGCTTTATGCGCATGCCCAAGAGGTGGCGGGGGAACTGATCGGCGAAGACCCCAACGACATCGGCCGACTGTGGGAAAAAATGGCCTGGCTGGGCGCGTCAGTGTCACGCACCGGCGTCACGGTGCAGGCCATTGCCGCCTTCGACATTGCGCTGTGGGACCTGAAGGCCAAGTCCGCCAACCTGTCCATCGGCAAGCTGTTGGGCACCTACCGTGATGATGTGCCCTGCTACAACACCTCGGGTGGCTATCTGTCGGCCTCGACCCGTGAGGTGCTGGCCAACGTGGATGCCTCGCTTAAGCGCGGTCTGGGCGGCATCAAGCTCAAGGTTGGCCAACCGGATTTGGCCAAAGACCTGGAGCGCGTGGCCGCCGTGCGCCAACACGTGGGCAACGGCGTGCCGATGATGATTGATGCCAACCAGCAGTGGGACTACACCACCGCGCTACGGGCCGGCCGGGTGCTGGACCAGCACAACCTGATCTGGATCGAGGAGCCCCTCAGCGCCTACGACTACCGCGGCCATGCCCAGCTCACCGAAAAGCTCGACACGCCTATCGCCACTGGCGAGATGCTCAGCAGCGCGGCCGAGTGCAACGAGCTGATTCGCCACAACTCTGTCACCTTCATTCAACCCGATGCACCGCGCGTCGGCGGCATCACGCCCTTTCTCAAGATCGCGGCCAGTGCTGAGCTGAACCACTTGAAGCTCGCGCCGCATTTCGTGATGGAAATTCACATCCACCTGGCCTGTGCCTACCCACATGAAGCCTGGGTCGAGCACATTGAATGGCTGGAGCCCGCCTTCAATGAGCGCCTGGCGATCAAAGACGGCCGCATGCGGTTACCGACCGAACCCGGACTCGGATTCAGCCTGGCCGACCAGGCTGTGCAGTGGCGCATCGATACGGCGCGCATGTAGAAAGACCGTACGGGCCCAGAGTGGTCTTGCACTCACGCATACAGCCAACATTGCGGTCAAGCGGGACGCTGCGCAATAAAGCTGCGCAGCGCCCCTTACCTTGAATCGGGATAGGAAGAAACTTCACGAGCCATCCCTCCCACACCACCGGACATACGGGTCACGTATCCGTCGGTTCCTTGAAACTTCGCTTCTCTCATGCTGCACTTTTCTTATGAAAATTCAGTTCAGCGCAGCAAGTTCCACCCGACCAGCAGCGCACGCAACTGCTGCTGCTGCGCATCGGTGAGCGGCCAAGCCGAAGGCGCGCGCGTGGCACCGCAGTCGTTGCCCATCAACTGCAGCGCGGACTTGATCACGGTCACGTTGGTGCCGTTGTTCTCTTGCGCGCGCAGCTCCTCGAACGGCTGCATCTCGCCAATCAGACGCATGGCCAGCGCGTGGTCGGCCGCCTCCAGCGCCTTGTAAATGGCAACCGAGCGCTCGGGCAGCACATTGATCAAGCCCGACGTGAAGCCTCGCGCCCCCACCGCATAAAAGGGCGGCGCCCACACCTCAGCCAGGCCACCCACCCAGGCCAGCTGTCTGTCCTGCGTGCGGCGCATGGCCGCGGCCAGCACCAGCGGCGTGGGTGAAGCCCACTTGATGCCCATCACCTCGGGGATCCGGCACAGTTCCTCTATCGCGTTCAGGCCGATGTTGTCGTTGCGCAGGTACAGCACCACCGGCAGGCCACCGCCCGCCTCGGCAACGCGGCGCACATAGGCCACCACGCCGCGCGGCGACACAAAAGGGTCTGGCGGTTGGTGCACCATCAACGCGTCGACACCGGCCGCGCGCGACGCACGGGCCAGCGCACAGGCCTCGTTCACACTACGGCCCACGCCGCCCAGCAGCGGCACGCGGCCGGCCACGCACTCGGCCGCGGCATGCACCGCCTGCTCGGCCTCATGCGCCTGCAGGCCATAAAACTCACCGGTATTGCCATTGACCACCAGCACATGCACGCCGGCCCGCACCGCGCGATCGACCACCGGGCGCAGCGGCGCGGCAGTGAACGCATCGTTCGCGTCAAGGGGCGTGACCAGGATGCCCGAGATACCGTCCAGCGCACTGCGCACCGCCGTAGGATTGAAAGAACTCAAGAAAAGACCTCGCACGTCAAGAGTAGAAAGACTGCTATTCTAGAAACGACACCCCACTCTGTCCAATTCAACCTTATTTCAACCTTATTTCCAGCAACCCCTTATCCTTATAGGAGCAGTATGCCGATGAACCGATTCCATTCCGGGTCTCTTGAATTTTCCGCGCCTTCGGTCGGCCCCGCATGGACGCCCTCGTTGCGTTACCCCGACCCCTCGGTGACGGTGCTCGATTCATCCTTCCTCAAGTACCGTCTCTTTGGCGCTAGTGTCGAGCGACTCGCCACCGGTTTTCGCTGGATGGAAGGGCCGGTGTGGTTCGGCGATGGCCGCTATTTGCTGGCCAGCGATGTCGCGAGCAACCGGATCATCCGCTGGGACGAAGTCACGGGTGTTGCTTCGGTGTTCCGCGAACCGTCCCACTACGCCAACGGCAACGCGCGCGATCTGCAGGGCCGGCTCGTGAGCTGCGAAGGCGCTTTCACGCGCCGCATCAGCCGCACCGAGCACAGCGGCAAGATCGTAACCCTAGCCGACAACTTCCAAGGCAAGCGTTTCAACTCACCCAACGACATCGTCTGCCAGTCCAATGGCGCGATCTGGTTCACCGACCCTCCCTTCCAGCTCACCAACGACTACGAAGGCCGGATCGCGCAGCAGGAATTGCCGCATGCGGTCTACCGCATCGATGATGTGAGCGGAGAAGTAACCCAGGTGCTCGACGATCTCGCGGGGCCGAACGGCCTGTGCTTTTCGCCGGACGAGAAAAAACTCTATGTCGTCGAAAGTCGGGCGCAGCCGAGCCGCCGCGTCTGGGCCTACGATGTGGGCCGCGATGGCGGCCTCGTGAATAAGACTCTGCACATCGACGCCAACGGTCCCGGTGCCCTCGACGGCATCAAGTGCGACGTGGACGGCAACCTCTGGGCCGGCTGGGGCAGCAACGGCGCGCTCGACGCCGACCCGGCCGCGCTCGATGGCGTGATGGTATTCAATCCGCAGGGTCAGCCGATCTGCCACATCCGCCTGCCCGAGCGCTGCGCCAACCTGTGCTTTGGCGGCGCGGACAGCAACCGGCTGTTCATGGCCAGCAGCCATTCAATCTATGCGCTGTACGTCAACACGCGGGGGGCTGAACTGCGTTGAAACTCGCCTTCGAGAGAAAAATAGATCAGTACCCGGGGTCGATTAGTTTTCGATGACCGGAGCGACGGGAGCATTTTATTTGGTGGGCTGAGTGCCGACGGGCATCCTCAATGAGTTCAGGCACCCGGGTGCCTTGACATTGAGCTGCGCCAACGCAAGTACCTCAACACTCGAAGCGCTATCCCCGCCTTTCAACGGCCCTTGTCCACTATTTCGACAAAGCCCGGCGACACGTCCGCCGGTCTAAACTCGCCGTTTCGAAATTAATGCGACAAAACCCCGTATTCCAAGCACAATGCCTCAGTAATTCAATTGAAGACAAACCATGAACCCATGTAATCCGGAGCACCGGTGCCAAGCCGTAACGAAGTCATTCAGCTGCCACTCTTGGAGTCCTGCGTGAGCGCCGTGGTGGTGTTGCAGGTGGGTCATGCGAGCGCGCGCTTGTTGCCGGCCGCGGGGGCTCGCATATCGGCAGTACGCCTGATACCCGAGGGTAGCCACGCCGCTGTCGATGTGCTGCATGCCTACCCTGAAGACTTCTTCGATCCGCTGCACTGGGCCAAAGGCGGCATCTACCCGCTGATGCCCTATTCCAACCGGATCGCGCAAGCGCACCTGCAGGTCGACAGCACTGTGGTGGCGCTGGCACCACATCCCGACGCAGCACCCCATACCTTGCATGGCAACGCGCATGCCTTGCCATGGAAGTTGAAGTTCAATGACGCAGCCCATGCAGTCCTGGTCCTTGAGGCTGCGGCAAGCCCGGCCTGGCCCTGGCGCTACACAGGCCGCATGGTGGTCCACCTGTCGTCGTCGGAGTTGTCGGTGACCTTGTCCATCTGCAACGATGATGACCGCAAGATGCCAGCGGGACTGGGCCTGCATCCGTATTTCCGCCATCGACCCGATGCCAGAATCGGCTACTGCGCCGGATCAATCTGGCCTCCCACGGCAGACTTCGTCGCACTCTCCTCTCGCGCGCCAACGCCTGACGAGAGTCATGTGCCTGCGCATGCATTGCGCGCCGGCGGCCTGACCGACTATGTCGGCGGCTGGAACGGCAAGGCCTCGGTCGAATTACCCGAAGGTGACCTGCTGGAGATCCAGGCGGACCCGATTTTCGGTCACTTGGTCGTACATCGGCCCGACTCGCTGGCCTACCTGTGCCTGGAGCCGGTCAGCCATGTCGCCGACGGCTTTAATCTGGCCGCCCGCGGAGTGCCCGACACGGGTACCCACTGGCTGGCTCCGGGCGAGTCGCTGGCCGGCAGCATGCGGTTCTCGTTGCGAAAGGTCGATGCATGAGCGCCGCGTCCTCTGCGTCCATCGTCGCCGTGCGCGTCACGCCGATCGCGTTTCGCGATCCGCCCCTGCTCAACGTCGCCGGTGTGCACGAACCTTGGGCGCTGCGCAGCATCATCGAGATCGAGACGACCGGTGGCCACATCGGCTTGGGCGAGAGTTATGGCGATCTACAGACACTGGCCAACCTGCAGCGCGTGGCGCCACAACTGGTCGGGGTCGACGTGTTCGACACCAACGCCCTGATCCGCATCGTGTATGCATCCGTCGGGAGCAGTCCGGATCCGGCTGCAGCGTTTCCACCTCAGGGCGACAAGGCGCGTGCCACTGCCGTGGCGGCCTTCGAGGTCGCGTTGCTCGACCTGCAAGCGCAAATGCTAGGTCGGCCACTGTACCAGTTGCTGGGCGGCGCCGTGCGCCCTGCCCTGTCGTTCAGCGCCTACCTGTTCTACAAATTTGCGCGCCACAAGGGTAAGGACTTTGACGCCGCCGACGACTGGGGCGAAGTGCTGACGCCAGCGCAGATGGTGGGCGAGGCGCAGCGCATGGTCGCGCAGTACGGCTTTGGTTCAATCAAGCTCAAGGGCGGCGTGTTTGCGCCGGAGGTCGAGATCGATGCCTTGCTGGCACTGCGTGTTGCCTTTCCCGGCATGCCACTGCGGATCGACCCCAATGGCGGCTGGACCGTGGCGACGACGCGCCGCGTGCTGCCGGCATTGGCTAAGAACGGCTTGCTGGAGTATCTGGAAGATCCGGTGTCAACCTTGCAGGAGATGGGTGAAGTGGCGCAGTTTGCCGATGGCATGCCACTGGCCACCAACATGGTGACCATCGCGTTCGGCCATATTCCGGAAACGGTGCGCCTAGGCGCGGTGCAGGTGATCCTGTCGGACCACCACTACTGGGGCGGGCTGCGCGCAACGCAGCAGTTGGCCGCCATTGGCCGCACCTTCGGCATCGGCATCTCGATGCATTCCAATTCGCACCTGGGCATCAGCCTGGCCGCAATGACGCACGTAGGCGTGACGATTCCCAACCTGCGCTATGCCTGCGACACGCATTACCCGTGGCAGGTCGACGAGGTGATCGAGGGTGGCAAGTTGCAGATCCACGGCGGCCAGCTCGCACCACCGCCGGGCAATGGCCTGGGTGTGACGCTGGACCGCGTGCAGCTGGCGCGGTTGCATCGCAACTACCTGGAATGCGGTATCCGCGTGCGCGACGACGCAAAGGAAATGCGCAAACACCAGCCGAATTTCGATGACCGGCGACCACGCTTCTGAAGCCGCGCACACGGTGCCGTCAGCGGCGACTCACATGGGCTCAATCCGATGCTTTCTACGCTCTCAGGCGTAGCCGGTCGACCCGTCCGCCGGTCTAAACTCACCTTTCGAAATTAATGCGACAGAACCTTTATTCCTTAACCCCTTCCGTCAAGGAGACGTCATGACCAGCATCGCCATCACCCCCACTCCCGTCCGCCCGGCACCGGTTTTCGTACCTGATTCTGTACTTGACCGTCTCGCCAAGGTGTCCAGCGGTTCGCTGACCACGCAGCTCTACAAAAAAGGCTACCGCCAGCCGGTGCTGGTGGGTCTGAAGCCGCTCAACAAGAAGATGAAGCCGTTCGCAGGCCGCGCCTACACCATGCGCTTCATTCCGGCGCGCGAAGATATCGACACCTACGCCACCCTCACGACCGAGCCGCATATCAACAACCTTCAATGGGTAGGCGTGGAACAGGTGAGCCCCGGCGAGGTAGTGGTGATCGACAGCAACCGCGACCCTCGCGCCGCGTCCATGGGCAATATGCTGGTCACACGCATGATGATGCGCGGCGCCCGCGGCGTGGTCACCGACGGTGCCTTTCGCGATGGCACCGAACTCTCGGGCATGGACTTCCCCGTATGGAGCGGCGGCGTCACCGCCACCACGCGCCTGAGCTATCACCATGTGGCCGACCTGCAAGTGCCCATCGGCTGCGCCGGCGTGGCGATCTACCCGGGCGACGTGATCCACGGCGACGGCGACAACATCAGCGTGATTCCAGCGCACTGTGCCGAGGAGATGGCCAAGCTGTGCGAAGTGCAGGACGACCTCGAAGCCTACCTGGCACTGCGCGTGCAGGCCGGCGAAAAACTCTGGGGCCTGTACCCGCCCAGCCCTGAGACCCGAGCCGCGCACAAGACCTGGGTCACCGCCGGCCGCCCAGCAATTGCCGCCGCCGAACCCGCCAAAACTGCGGCCTGAGACGGTCCACCAGGAAACTCCGATGAACACCTCCACCCTGCACCCCTACGAAGCCCTGATTCGCCGCTATTTCGACGCTTGCAACGCCGCCGACTACGGCGCACTGATGAGCTGCTTCACGCCAGATGCCATTCACTACTTCCCACCCGGCCTGCCCGAGATTCCCTGGCGCAGTGCCAACACCATCTGCAAGAAATGGATCTGGTGCGTGGGAAACCTGGGCTCGCAATGGAGCATCGAGAAAGTGCTGGTCAGCCACAACTCAAACGAAGCCGTGATTGAGTGGACCCACTGGAAGCGCAAGTTCAACACCGCGCAGCGCGGCGACGAATGGTATGTGTTCGACGAAAAAACCGGTCTCATCAAGGAGATCCGCGCCTATTATGCTGCGCCCGCCGTGAAAGACACCGCCGAGCTGCCCGTAGTACGTGGCACCCACATGGGCGAACTGGTCGAATTTGACTATGCTGGTCGTGGCTACCACCTTACCGGGAGCGAATCATGAAAACCCTGCAATCTTTCAAAGCCCGCACCGGCGAACCTCTGGGCGCGCCGCTGCCTGTCTCCACCCCAGAGCAGGTGGACGCCTGTGCCAGTGCCGCCGCTGAGGCCTTTATAGACTGGTCATCCAGCAACGGCGCCACGCGTGCGGCATTGCTGCGCGGCTTGGCCGCGGCACTCGAAGCTGACCGCGAGGGCCTGGTCGCCCTCGCCGACGAGGAGACCGCGCTCGGCCCGGTGCGCCTGAATGGCGAACTCGATCGCACCGCTTTCCAGCTGCGCCGTTTTGCCGACATCGCCGAACGCGGCGTGCCCTTTGACTTTGTGGACAACCCTGTAGTGGCCGGCCCGCCGCCCGCGGGCCACCCAGCCATGGTGCGCCAGCGCATGCCGCTGGGCCCGGTCGCCATGTTCTCGGCGAGCAACTTCCCGTTTGCCTTCTCGGTGCTGGGCGGCGACACGGCGTCTGCGCTGGCGGCGGGCTGCCCGGTGGTGGTCAAGGCCCACTCCGGTCATTTGTTCCTCTCCAACCGCGTGTTCGGCCTGGTGCAGCAAGTTCTGAAAGCGCAAGGCCTGCCCGCCGGACTGGTCGGCATGATTCAGGGAGGCGGTGCGGACGTGGGTGTGCGCCTGGTGCGGAACCCGGCGATTGCGGCGGGCGCCTTCACCGGCTCGACCCGCGGCGGCGCAGCGCTGCAAGCTGAGGCCAATGCCCGCCCGCGCCCCATCCCTTTTTATGGTGAGCTGGGCTCCATCAACCCCCTGGTGGCCCTGCCCGCCATACTGGCGGTCAAAAGCGCTGAGCTGGCCGCCACACTGGCCGGCTCCATCAGCATGGGCTGCGGCCAGTTCTGCACCAGCCCTGGCGTGATCGTGCTGATAGACAGCCCCGAAAGCGATGCCTTCGTGCGGCAACTGACCACGGCGCTCACCGCGCAGAAACCGCACGCCATGCTGACCCCCGGCATGCGCAGCGCCTTCGATGCGGGTGTCGAGCATATGCTGGCGGCCGGCGTGAAGCCGTTGCTCAAAGAAGCGGGCAATACCGAAGCGCCCCGCCCTTTCCTGGCGCAGGTGGATGCGAAGACCTTCATCGCCAGGGCAGCACTGCGCGAGGAACTGTTCGGCCCATCCAGCCTGATCGTGCGCGCCAGCTCGGTGGCCGAGGCACTACAGGTGCTGCAGGCCGTGGGCGGCAGCCTGACGGTGACGCTCTGGGGTGCCGGGGAAGAGTCTGACGAGATCCGTGCCCTGGTGCGCGGCGCCATGGCGATTGCCGGCCGCGTGCTGTTTTCCGGCGTACCCACCGGCGTGGCCGTCACCGCCGCGCAGCAACACGGCGGCCCGTGGCCATCGTCCACCCAGCCCATGACCACCTCGGTGGGCGACGCGGCGCTGGACCGATTTCTGCGCCCCGTAGCCCTTCAGGATGCGCCAGCCTGGCTGCTGGCCCGCAAGGGACAGCCATGCTGAACCACATCGTAATGTTCCGCCGCAAGGCAGACGTGAGCGACGACCCCGCACGCGAAAAAGCGCTGGTCGCACGCATGGACGCGCTGAGAGGCCAGATCGAGGTGATATGCGGCTGGCGGGTCTCGGCCAACGAGCTCGACCGGCCTATTTGCTGGGGCTACGTGCTGGAGTCATCGTTCGACAGCGTCAAGGCGCTCAACACCTACCTGTTCCACTCGCTGCACCAGGCGCTGATCGCCGATCTGAAACCTTACTTTGAATGGGCAGCGGTGGACTACACCGTCTGAACCGACTCCATCACCTGAACCCGAGGACTGGCATGAACAAGAAATCCTACGAAAGCCTGCGCAGCGCACGCTGGTTTGCCCCCGACGATGTACGTTCCTTTGGTCACCGCTCGCGCGTGATGCAGCTCGGCTACGGCCCTGCTGACTGGGTGGACAAGCCGGTGATTGCCATCATCAACACCTGGAGCGACATCGGCACCTGCCACGGTCACTTCAAGCAGCGCGTGGAAGACGTCAAACGCGGCGTACTGCAGGCAGGCGGTTTTCCCCTGGAACTGCCAGCGATCTCGCTGTCTGAG
>Ga0105050_10008098_pt1 | contig 12256 bp, 14 predicted proteins | sample FRY01_FD_78088 | JGI IMG/M metagenome (GOLD analysis project Ga0105050, IMG submission 78088) | Freshwater microbial communities from Lake Fryxell liftoff mats and glacier meltwater in Antarctica - FRY-01 | ecosystem: Environmental > Aquatic > Freshwater > Ice > Glacier meltwater ... | reverse complement strand
TATTGATTCATTTCCAGATTGATTAACAACAATCCTGGTCTTTTCTTTAGTGGTCTGTTTCTGACCACCGAAAAAGTCAGCAATTTTTTCTTTCTGTTCATACAATGCCACATGCGTGAATGTCTTGCCTGATTCAACCAAACAATTTGTCATCCAGGTACCAAGACTCCATCCTGACATAGAAGCAAGTAAACCATTAGCAGCAAGCATTGTACAAGCAAGTTTTGGATTATTCAAAACTGAATTATCATCTGCAATTTTCCGCACTAATATTCTTTCCGCTATTCCACAAGTTATGAACGTGTTAAACAACAACACAGGAGCACATAATGGACTTGCTATAGGAAGCAATGTATAAGTTATCAAATGATTGCTCAAGTAAGTTATGGTGTTAGAATATATTATTAATTTACTATTTTTGCTCGCATCTAAAGTTGCTTCCTTTCCATATTTCCTTTTTGAATATTTCAGCATCAAGGCGTTAGCAAATTGAGCTCCTAATATGATCCACGGAGAACTATAGCTTATCAATAAAGTTGCTGCGCAAAGTACAGCTAAATTTGCAAGTACAGGAACTGCTTTACCATATTTATAGGTTGAAAGTTTTGTATTAACAGCGGCAAACACATATCCTGCAGCCACACCATAAATACCCGCAACTCCTGTAAAAGAATTCACCGGTAATTTTGTTGAAGAATTTACACCTACTATGAGAGTTGAAATCAAATTTGATGACAGAGACGTTATAACGGGCTTTCCTGTAGCAATAATTCCAGCAGGGATTGCCTTGATCATTATTGATTTCTTTTTTTCAGGATTATGAGATTTCTCTTTCGCCTTCATAATATCTAATCATAAATTTAATAATATAATAGTTAATATATTAACTTATTTTAACCGATTTGTCAATTTATTTCTTAATCAACGCTAGAAAGAAGGAAGCTATATTTTGCAATTATAGTTTGGTATGACTGTGAGATCCATAGTTTGCAGTTCCAAGCTCAAGATGAGCCCAGTAATCTTCATAAGGATTATGAGGCAATGACATTTGACTACTAAGATCATCTTGATTCTAATCAGTACAATAAAACCATTCATTAGATCCAAAAGCGCTTTTCACATCACCCACGGATGAAATATCAATATCAGACATTAGGCTTCTTTTAAAACTAGAGTAGTATACAACAATTAACCCACGAAATAGTACTCAGCAGATTAGAATCACATAAGGGGTAATTAATTTACCCTTAGTTTTTCTTCTATAACAATTAATGATTTACTTAGCTGCTCTTCTGCGACCTTGTCTGTTAAAAGCTCCTTTATATATTGCTTGGATACTTTGATTGCAGAATTAACACAGTCCATTCTTAATTTTTCTAAAACAACCCTCTCGTCACTGGCAATTTTTTCAAATAACTGGTTAGTCTTTTGATGAATATATCCGGCAATGTCTTTTTCAGATGTCTTTCTAAGTAAATCAATTTCACGCTCAGTATTTCTAGCAATTTCATCTAGCTCTTTATCTATAGAATCGTACTTATCCTTGATTTGGGCCAGGGTCAGACCTACTTCAGCAATTAACCTGTTCATTTCCTCAACATCATTCTTAATTTTATGGGTACGGTTATCCAAAATTTTAATGATTTGGTTTTTAACAGATTTAAAAACAACTAATATCAGCAGAAAAAATGATATTGCTTGCCAGAATTCTGGAGACTGATAAAGGGCTAACATGTTATGAAACCTCCCTGCTTGAGGATAGTATCTTGAGCTTAATCTGCTCAACATCATCTAATCTTTTAGCAATAGATTCTTCAACTACCTTGGTTACAATACCAACAGAAAAATCAAGCATTTCCTTCTCTGTTTTTTTTCTGAACTCATTAATTCTCTTCTCTGCTTCTTTAAGCAACAAGACAGATTCCTTATCACGGTTCTGACGCTTGATTTGAGTTTCTCTGTTAAATTCTTCGACAGCTTTTGAAATTTTGATCGTAGCCGTTTTATATGCATGATTTAATTTTGCATTATATTCAGACTCAAATTTCATAGCTTCATTTCTTAACTTTTCAGCTTTTCTGAGAGTACCTGCTATCTTTGCTTCTCTCTCTTCAAATATCTTATACATCCTTGGCGAAACATAATATTTGACGAAGGAAAAAAGAATCATGAAGCTGATAAACAACCAAAAAAGCTCTGATATATAAAAGCTAGAATCTAACTGAGGCATCTTTTATCCAAACATTAACATAAAGCAAATAACAAGCGCGAATAGACCCATAGCTTCAGATAAGCCAGCACCTATGATTGCGTATTTAAATATCTTTCCTTCAGCTGAAGGATTTCTAGCTACAGCGCTTACAGTTGATGAAAATATGATACCTACACCAATTGCTGCTCCTAAAAAGCCAAATGCCATAAGGCCTATAGCTATGTATTTTATTGAAGATGCGTCCATTTTATACTCCTTTTAAATTAAAAAAAAATTTTACTAAAACAAATTTTTGTGTCTTTAGGTTAATGCATGTGGACTGCATCACTTAAATACACGCAGATAAGAATAGTAAAAATATATGCTTGCAGCACAGCCACAAAAATTTCGAATCCTATTAATATAGAAACTACAGGAATTGGTAGCCACCCAGAAGTTAATCCCATCATTATCACAAAGCCAGCTAGCACTTTTAATAGTACGTGCCCTGCAATCATATTTGCAGTAAGACGCACAGATAGACTAACAGGTCTTGCAAGATAAGAAAATAACTCTATGAATATCATCATCGGCGCCATTATCATCGGTACACCACTGGGTAAAAAAAACGAGAAAAATGAAAAACCATTTCTGACGAAAGCAATAATATTAATTATAATAAAGATAGATATTCCAAGTCCAAAAGTAACGACTATCTGACTTGTCACGGTAAATGCATAAGGAAGCATTCCTAGTAAATTGCAGAAGAGGACAAAAATAAATGTCGAGAAGATGAATGGAAAATATTTTCTCCCTTCTTCACCTAAAAACTCCTTAAGCAAGTCTGAAATAAATTCGAAAAAAATCTCTCCAACATTTTGAATTCGTGATGGAATAACTGCTGGATTTCTTAAGGCTACAATAAAGAGAATCAAAACCAAAGCTACAGCAATTAGCATAAATAATGCAGCATTGGTAAAGCTGATATCTACTGCCCCTAAATCCAGCGGTATTAATTTTTTAATCTTAAATTGCTCGAGTGGATTACTCATTTTTTTTCAATACTTCCCCTTGGAATAATCGGTATATATTTACAAAACCGACCACAAACCCCGCAACCATAAAAACAATCAGAAATATATATCCAGTTGCAAATATATAATCTAAAAAGTAACCAACAAGTGAGGTAACAAATACACCAGAAAAGAATTCTGCACAAGTAGCAATGACAATATTCTCTTTCTTTTTTTCTTTAATCAACTTTTTTGTCAATCTTTGTATTTTTTTATCAAGCTCTTTGATATTACTCATTCTTTAAAACACTTTTTGACAAAAGATCATTCAACACTTCCGCTGTTAAGCCATTAGCAATAAAATCTGCATTTAAAAAGAATGAAGGTGTCGCCTTAATCCCAAGATTCCGACTAGCAGCGACTGATTCCTCTGTAATTTGCTTCGCAAGTTCATTGTTTACTAAACATGCATCTATCTTTTCTGATGTCATGCCGGAAAGTTTCGCGATATTTTTTAGGATATCCATATAATTCTTGCCCGTCGCCCATACTTCTTGTTTAGAAAGTAATATGCTCAAGAATTTAGTATAATCTTCAGTATTTTGTTTTTTGCATTCAAGCAACAACCCCGCATTCAAAGCTCTTTGATCTGTTACAAAAGGTCTTTTGATCCACCTTATTTTTCCTGTATCAATAAATTCTTTTTTAATTTGCGGAAACAGCTTTTCGTAAAATAAAGCACAATGTAAACAGGTTAATGAAAAATACTCTATTACAGTATTTTTCGCATCCACGTCTCCCAAAATTATATCAGCCTTATTTGGCTCAAGATATTTCTTATTAAGAGGGATGCTTTTATCCAAGGCAATATTCTTTGCTAAAGACAAAGGTACGAAAGCAAGCTGAATCACCAAAAAAATTACTGCCAGCAGTCCATGGTAATTCCCTCGAGCCAAACTCAGCTTAGTGATAAAATTACTTCTTCTCATCTTGGCTTTTTTCCGCACGTTTTTCTTTAATCTTAACTTTAAAATTCTCAAGATCTAAAGCACCAGGAATATAATCTCCGTTAATAATAAATCCAGGGACAGCTCTTATGCCGAGATCACTTGAAGTTTTCATAAATTCATCAATTCTAGCTTGGTTTTCAGGCTTTTTGGTATATTCATCAATCTGCTCTGCACTGATTCCCATAGCTTTTACAGCATCCATAGCTGATTGCTTATTCGCTCTTGCAGCTGACATTAACTTATTATGAAAATCTGGGTATCTGGATTTATCAATATCATAAACAGCAATCCCAATCTTGATTGCATCTTGAGAATCTTTCCCCAAGAAAGGTAGTGGCTTATATACAACCATTACATTCTTATCTTCTGCAAGCACCTTAGCCATAGTGCCGTTGGATATTTTACAATATCCGCAGTTCGGATCATAGAAATAATAGATTTTTACATCCCCTTCTGCATTACCTGAATAAGGTGCAAAGTCGCTCTTCTCGAGCTCTTTCATCCCAGCTTCAACTTTTTGTGTAATATCTTCAATCATCTTTTTCTGTTGGATTCTCTGACCATCATTAACTGCCTGGATGATGAGCTCCGGCTTTTCACGCATCAAATCAATCATAGCTTCTTGGATATCCTCTTTAGAACAACCCATTGAGCTTCCCATCCCTTTGAGTAATTTGTCTCTCTTAACGCCCAGAAGGACCACTATCAGAACAAATACTATTATAATAAAATAAGACCAAAACTTTGATTTACTGTTATTTGAAGAATAACCAGCCATATACTACATCCCTATATTGAATAATCATCATAGATTTTATATTACTGATTAAATTTATCAAGTGATTCTTTTTTTTAAATTAAACTTCTTTTGAAATTATTTATAAAGAAATAGTTTCAGTAAAAATGAAGCCGAGGTTAGGATAATAACAAACGTATTTGAGCAGCTCAGATAAATTTCAACGACAAAATTACCTTTAAATATTACCTTTGAAAGAAGTCTATTGATGAAGTTAAAGGTTAGGATTATCATCGCAGAATAAATAATAATCTACAAATCGATGAAAAACTCAGTAATTACAGCTAAATCAGATCGGAAATTATGTATTTTATTTGGGACTTTATCTTTTTGCGCCCTTTTAGCCGCTTATATTTCAGAATTTATGGGATATAAGCCCTGCATACTCTGTATCTACCAGAGAGTTCCTTATTTTATTATTTTATTTGCAGCATTAATTATTTATTTTTTCAAGCCTAATTATATAATCTTGCGGTACACAAAATACCTCATAACTACTTTGCTAGTAATTGAATTTGGAATTGCATTTTACCATGTACTTATTGAGCATCACATCATTGCAGAAACTGCATCTTGTCAGACCCAGCTGCTCATCAAAGAAGATATCGAAAAAACTCTCGAGTTAATTAGAAGCCAAGAAGCTACTTCATGCGCAAAACCTGAGCTATTTATTCTAGGACTTTCCACTGCAGAATGGAATTGTCTTTATTCCTTATGTTTATTTGTCTATTCATTCAGATTCAGAGGCTTTGATGCTACCAGGAGATAAAGCAAAAAATAATATTTTAGCTTCAATAATCAGAGTAAATTTAGCAGGAGAATTTGGTGCCAAAAGGATCTATCAAGGACAGCTAGATTATACAAAAGACCCGGAAACAATAGAACTGATCAAACATATGAAAGAACAAGAAGAAGCTCATCTTAAATATTTTGAGAATGAATTAGTAAAAAGAAGAATCAGGCCAACAATTTTGATGCCTATCTGGAAAATTTATGGATATCTACTTGGAGCGATAACAGCTCGTATGGGGCCTAAAACGGCAATGGCCTGTACTGAAGCTGTTGAAGAAGTAATCAATGATCATTATCTGGATCAACTGATGAAATTAGATAAAAATGAAAAAGAACTTAAAAATAAAATTGAAGAATTCAGACAAGAAGAGCTTCAACATAGAGGTATCGCAATAAAGCATGATTCTCTAGATGCCAAAGGTCATAATTTTCTAACTGCAGCAATTAAAACTTCATGCAAAATTGCAATTAAATTATCGAAGATTTTCTGAAAGAGGGGTGAACTTATCCATAATCTTTTTCTTGAGATGGCTTTTGACAACATCATAACTTCGCTGCTCATCAATGAGTAAAGGTCTATTCCATACTTTACAATATTCTTCATCATTACTATCCAAGAATTTTATATATTCGATCATCTCTTGGTTAGATTTAAAATCTCCCGAATAAACTAAAGCTTCCTTATTAATATCTTCGATCGATTTAGCATGCCCATTATAGATAGGAACAGCACCTGCAGTATATGCCTGAAACGGCTTTTCAGTTATATAGCCTTCCATTTGCGGGGTATTTTCATAAGCTATAACAAACTTACAGTCTTTCATAAATTGGTGCGTTTCCTGGCGTCCTCTTGGCACAGCATAACCAATGTTATTAAGATATTGACCGCCACTTACTACTTTTTTATATTTTGAGAGCTCTTTAAAAAACTTACCTCTCTCAGACCAAGGATTTGAGTTCGAAACTAAAAAGCAAGCAAAAAACTTTTTTTGAGGATTGCATGTCCCGCGGTTATAATCGGGGCTAATCTCATTTCCATAATATAGGTAATATAGGGGATAGGGGTAACCTAAAATAGTCTTCCCTAGATGAATGAATATAACCAATAGATAAATCATATCCCTCAAAAATCGGCTCTCTTGGCTCCATCTCTAAATAAATCTTGAAGGCATCTTTGTTTTTAACTTTCTTTTTAGGGAATCCAGCATTAATGGCCACATCACATTGCTCTGTATTTTCTACAGGATGAACAAAATAGCCCATCTCTTCAAAAATTTCTTTAAATATAGAAAATTCTTGATAAATATTATGGCCAGAAGCATTGGTTAATGAGCATATTCCAAGTTCAGGTTTACCTGTCGTATTTTCATAGTAATCACCACTGAAAAATCGATCTTCTTTCTGGTAGATAGAAACCCTATAACCTTGCTTTTTTAAATAAAAATAGCTACAAGACAAGATTACCATTATCAACATCAAAATAGACAAAAATATATAATGCCTTTGTTTCATCATTTACTCAGACTTCTCTTTCTTTTCCTTCTTCGCTTTTGGCTCTTTTTTCTCTGGCGCTCCTTCAGATGATGGTACTGAGGTTGAATGAGATTGCTGATTATTTTCAACGACTCTAATGAGTTTACCATTTAAAATATCAGTAATTTCATCGCCGGTTAAAGTTTCATACTCAAGCAAAGAAGAGGCAAGCTTATGCAACTGATCAAGGTGTTTTTTCAATGTAGCCTGAGCTTTCTTATAGGCGCTCTCCACCAGATCTTTTACTTCATGATCGATCAAATCTGCAGTTTTATCTGAATGTATCTCAGCACGACTGCCGCCCCCTCCCAAATATAAATCTTTTTTCTCACTACCATGGAATATAGGCCCGATAGCATCACTCATACCCCACTCACCGACCATTGCCCTGGCCATTTTCGTTGCTTGCTGAATATCAGACGAGGCGCCGCTGGTGACTTTTTCATAACCAAAAATTAATTCCTCAGCAACTCGTCCTCCCATAGCCACAGCCAGATCAGCCTTTAATTTTTCTCTGGTAATTGAAAATTGGTCTCCTTTAGGTAATCTCATTACCATACCAAGCGCCCTTCCTCTGGGAATAATTGTTGCTTTATGGATTGGGTCAGAAGCATGCTCATAAAATGCAACAAGCGCATGCCCTCCTTCATGATAAGCAGTAAGCTTCTTTTCTTCATCGCTCATCTTAAGTGACTTACGCTCAGAACCCATCATCACTTTATCTTTTGCTTCTTCTAGTTCATTATTGGTGACGAGTTTATAACCTCTTCTTGCTGCAAGCAAAGCTGCTTCATTTGCCAGATTCGCAAGATCTGCTCCTGAGAAACCAGGTGTTCCTCGGGCAATGACATCGGCGTTCACATCTGGTGCATATTTAATTTTTGCTAGATGAACTCTTAAAATCTCTTCTCTGCCCTTTGCATCCGGCATAGGCACTGTAATTTGGCGATCGAATCTACCAGGCCTAAGCAGAGCAGGATCGAGTACATCCGGCCTGTTAGTTGCAGCTACAATGATGATGCCCTCATTTTCTTCAAACCCATCCATCTCAACGAGCAGCTGATTCAATGTTTGCTCTCTTTCATCGTTACCCCCACCAAGACCAATACCTCTATTGCGTCCTACAGCATCTATTTCATCGATGAAGATAATACAAGGGGCGCTTTTTTTGCCTTGTTCAAACATGTCCCTAACCCTGCTTGCTCCAACACCGACAAACATCTCCACAAAATCAGAACCAGATATAGAGAAAAACGGAACATTAGCCTCGCCCGCAATAGCTTTAGCAAGCAAAGTCTTTCCAGTACCAGGAGCACCAATTAACAAACAACCTTTAGGTATTTTGCCTCCAATAGCCTGGAATTTTGATGGCTCTTTAAGAAATTCTACAATCTCAATCAAATCTTCTTTAGCCTCATCAATCCCGGCAACATCCTTAAAAGTAACTTTATTATTTTTATCGGACATTAACTTTGCTTTAGAACGAGAGAATCCAAAGCCTTTACTACCACCGCCTTGCATCTGTCTCATAAAATAAAACCAGACCCCAGCTAAAAGCAACAATGGAAACCATGAAAATAGAATTCCCAAAAAGGAATTCATTTTTGTCTCAAGAGGGAGCACTTCTATTCTTGTTCCTTTAGCTCTTAAAGCATCCACTAAACCAAAATAATTTGAAGGTGCGTAAGTATTAAATGCTGCGCCACTTGCAAGATGACCCTCTATATAATTTCCTTGCATCGAAACGTCCTTAACCTGGCCATCATCTATGCTTTGCATAAAATCAGAAAAATCGAGTTTAGATGCAGATTCACCACCCATACTCCCTGACTGAATCATATCATATAAAAATACCATCAGCCCAAGTAACAATATCCAAATTAAAAAACTTCTACCATTTGACACGTAATTTTTCCTTATAAACGCAATTATTAAGATGAAGTTTTCGCTATTACCTCAATCTTTCGACTTTATTTCGACTGCAATATCATCATCCCCACTGCATCTCATATGGGGAATCATTATTATCTTTTCAAGTTTAAATACAACTGGAACGTTTAATATCATATTACAAGGAGAGGTGCTTGGGAATGATTTTTTACTTTTTTTAAATTCTGCGAATTGTTTGTTGGTTGCAAAACCTAACTCTAAACCCTGAGGGATTTCCCCTGTATAGATTTTATAATTACCAATATCATACACACTACTGGAGCATAATTTTACCCTTGATATCTCTTGAATCAATGGGTAGAAATATATCAGATTTTTTTTTGATGAGATTCCAAGTCCAGATAAATTATAATTTTTAAATTGCGCCTCTTTAATCTTATCATCAACCCTTTTTATAGAATCAAATCTTTGATTACGAGCATCTCCAGTTAAATCTTTGATAATTTTGTTAAGTAATCTGAACCTAACTTCATCATCAAGAGATGCGTATAAAGTCCTATCAAAATATTTTATTTGAGCAAGATCATGGTGCACTATCTCGCAATAGTAACTATCAATGCAGTTCTTTACAAAATTCTTGGTTCTTCTTAAATTTTCAAGAGCTAAATTCATTCGATGATAAAAACTTTTATCATCTTTAAACAGATTGCGTATCTTTATTCTCAAATATTTTTCATTATCATTTGTTGGATCATCAATCCAGCTTTGATTTATTGACTGCAGAAACTCTCTTATCTCTTCTCTTGTAGCAGCAAGCAGCGGCCTACAAATAAAAATTTCATTTAGACTAGAGATGTCTTCCATACCGCTGAGGCCATCGATTCCGCTACCTCTTTCCAAATTAATAAAGAAAGTCTCTATTTGATCATCAAGAGTGTGGCCCAAAAATAAATATTTGATATTATGTTTCACGCAATAATCTTTTAGCAAACCATAGCGCGCTACTCGCGCACATTGCAGCAGATTTCCTCTAATCTCATTTTTTTTCCAGAGCAAGATTTCATGCGCAAGACCATAGCTATCAGCCCATTTACCTACCTGATGAGATTCATTAGCAGATTCTTTTCTCAAGTCATGATCTATAGTAACAAGTTGAATATTTTCTGTAGAAAATATCCTTGAAGCCAACAAAGAAAGGCCTAATGAATCACTCCCCCCCGATACTGCAATAGCAATTTTTTCATCACTAGATATAGAGTTTTTGATAATATACTGTTTTAACTGATCTTCTAATGACAAAATAATCACTCAAAAATAATTTATTTATAAGAGTTAAGTATTTTTTACTTGAAATGCAAGTTTTTAAGTGTTAATAAAGTGGAATTATTAACTTTTTCCTTAACGATTGATTATAACTCAAAATAAAGAAAATTGTTAGTTGTAATTTCCGCAGGAATTAATAAACTGTTAATGTAAAGAAGTTTTAGGAGTCTATTATGCGCGTATTATTAGTTGAAGACGATGCTTCAACTGCAAGATCAATTGAACTTGCTTTGGCTTCGGAAGGAATTATCTGTGACAAGGCAGAACTGGGTGAAGAAGGTCTTGAGGTAGGTAAGATTTATGATTACGATCTTATTATTCTTGATCTTATCCTTCCTGATATGGACGGATTTGAAGTTTTACTCAGGCTCAGGTCTGCAAAAGTTAAAGTTCCAGTTCTGATTCTTTCAGGTCTTTCTGGTCCTGATCAGAAAATCAAGGGACTTGGCTTTGGGGCTGATGATTATCTTACTAAGCCTTTTAATAGAGGTGAACTGATAGCAAGAATACAAGCAATTGTGAGAAGATCGAAAGGTCACTCAGAATCTGTACTAAGATTTGATAAAGTTGCTATCAACCTAGATACTAGAATCGTAGAAGTTGAGGGCTCTTCAGTACATTTAACCAGTAAAGAATATGCCATACTTGAATTACTTGCTATGCGGAGAGGGACAGTATTGACTAAAGAAATGTTCTTGAATCATCTTTATGGTGGTATTGATGAACCTGAGCTTAAAATTATAGACGTTTTTGTATGCAAGCTTCGTAAAAAACTGGCAGACGCTGCAGGTGGCACAAATTATATTGAAACAGTCTGGGGGCGTGGCTATATGCTCAGAGAATTCCCTGAAGACGCTGTTGATAAAAATATGGGTGAGAAAACTAAATCAGAGGAATCTGTTCCTCAGCATTGATAATCTCACTGTACCTTAACTAATAATGAGAAAGCGGCTCGACAATATCTGGCCGTTTTTTTATGCTCAAACAAAATCTTAAAACCAAATGAATACTTTGCTCTAGCCAATATTTCTATTATTTCTGCGAGGAGTCGCAGTGAGCAGACCACCGCTAGCAGCTTAACTGCGAGGCATAACGTGGCAGTCCATTTATAGTTCCTCATGACGAGCAATCGAAGACTGTACGGCAATTCAATTCCTCCTCCATAATTCAGAGCCGCCTGTTTACACAACGTGGTTATCCAAATCTTCCCCCGTCATTCATAGGTCACTGAAAGCGCCCCCGCCATTCAGAGGTCACAGAAAATACCGTAGGAATCTATTCTTTCTATTAAAAATGGTTCATGACGTCGCCGCTACGCTGTTCCTCTGGATGACGGCTGAGTATCTTCTCAATACTTGAATTACGTATTCAGTAGTTTCTAAATCCAAATTGTTATTCAATAATTTATCTTGCATAAATGATATACTTTTATATAATATATATATTTACTATATTTAATGAGGCATAAATGTATATTAGAGAACACAGCAAATTTTATAAGGGGATTGATAAAAATAAAATCTGGAAAATCTGGACAGATGTCAATAATTGGTATCAGTGGCATGGTGATCTTGACTATTGCAAACTAGAAGGCAAATTCGAAGTAGGCAATTATTTTATGTTAAAGCCGAAAGGGGTAGCGGAAGTTAAAATTGATTTAATAGAAATCAATGAGGGTGAAAGCTTTACTGATTGCACTAATTTTTTT
>Ga0105050_10008097_pt1 | contig 12256 bp, 8 predicted proteins | sample FRY01_FD_78088 | JGI IMG/M metagenome (GOLD analysis project Ga0105050, IMG submission 78088) | Freshwater microbial communities from Lake Fryxell liftoff mats and glacier meltwater in Antarctica - FRY-01 | ecosystem: Environmental > Aquatic > Freshwater > Ice > Glacier meltwater ... | reverse complement strand
TCGCAGCCTCTCTTTGACGTGTAAACCCGCGGAGGCCCTCAAGGGGCAGCGTCCCGACGCATCATCAAAGAGAGCCCGTCACGCAGGGAAGCTACCCCCACGCGCCGGTCACTGCAAAATGGTCCATAGGCGTCCTCGCCCGCCAGAAAGCATAGGAATTTGGCCGGTCCACCGACATCCCCGCCTCAACCCGCAAATCCCCCAGCGTGGTGGCAAAGCCTGCGCCTTGGGGTGAGGCCGACGTAGGGGCCGGCCTTGTGCCGGCGCGAAGCGTGCGATTGTAATCGCATGAATACATTTGAGAAAAGCCGGATGGGCACAAGGCCCACCCCTTCGACGACTTCTCCAAGGGCCGCGCGTCTTTCCACGTTGCCGGGGCTTTGCGTCTTGTCCTGCCCTGCATCCCGGCCTGCAAGGGGCCCAGCGCATTCAGCGTTTGGTGAGCCGCGCGCACTGGATCCGCGTCTCGTCCAAGGGTTTGACCGGGCTATCAAAGAGGACAGCCCCCTCGCCGTCCTTGGTCGATCGTTGAACCTGCACACGTCTAGCCCGCACCCACGGCGAGTCCCAGCCTGGGGCGCCCCCAAGGACGACCTCGAGATCGTCGCCCGCAGCGAGGGCGGCCTCTTTGATGGCGTCGAGGCTCGTGCCGTCGTTGAAGGACCAAGGGACTGGGAACCACCGATCAACGGTCGCGATACGGGGTCGCACAGCACCATGGAGGCGGCCGTAGCTGAAGAGTGCGGCGAAGACTTTCGCTTCGGCCTCGACCAGCCGGCGGAGCGAATAGGCATCACCGCGCGCCAAGTACTCTTCGCGGCGGCTTGGAAACCTCATCGCCGTCCAGATGTGACAGGTCCCCTCTACACGCTCTTGGATAGTCGGCGGCCGCACAAAGCCAGGCTGTTGGCCATGTGCCAGCGGCGTTGCTCCAAGCTCGATAAGACGATAAGGCCCGGGCTCGACCGAAAGCTCACCGATAACCGCCTCGACATCGACCCCGACGAGCACATCATAGGCCGCGAGGCCCGAGCGAAGGCGCTTGAGGTCGTCGCCCATGAAGCTTGAGACGACGCGACGCTCGACGTCGACGACCGCGACGACCTTAGGGCTCTCCAAAGGGAACGCGTGAATCACGGCGCAAGCCAGGGGGCCGGCTGGACGCGCCATCGGAGCATCTTGACGTTCCGCGATGGCCGGCTCGCCGCGCCTAGTCTTGGTCTTGGGCGCCGCGGCCTTGGCCTTGGGTTCAGGCGCGGCGGCCGCGGCCTTGGCCTTGGGCGCCGCGGGCTTAACCCCACCCCTTCCCGACACGGCCGCCGCTAACTCTGCCCCCGGACTCGCACCACCCAAATCAATATCAATATCAACACCAAAGACCGACGACAGGGCCCCGCTGTCAAGTACGCGACCCCGCGGCGCTCTTCCAGTCCTGGGCTTTCCGGCCGCCAGCGCCGCGTCGACGAGTTCGGCAGGGTCCACCCCGCGCAGCAAGAACACCAGCTCGGGCGATGTGTCAAAGCGCGCGCCGACCCCATAAAGCGCCGCCGCGATATGTTTGCACATCGGCGTGAAGTCCGGACACGAGCACGCCAAGGTCAGCTCGTTCCGCACGGGGAAGAGGCCATCGCCGGCCCGCGTGACGATCTCCATGACCCCCTTGTCCATCGCGCCACTCAGCAGCTCGACCACAGACTCAATCTGGCCCCCGCACGCCGTCTTGATCGCCGCCCAGCGGTCCGCCGCGAGGGTCTGAAACCCAATCTTGATCTTGTAGATCGACGACCCGCTGACGAGAGCTCGCACCTGCCCTTTGTCAATTTGCAGGTCGATGACCGAGCCGTTGCGGGCGTATCTCTTTCCCCTCTCGATTCGGCTGCTGTAGTCGCCGAACCGTTCAAGGTTGCTACACCATGCATCCCCCCAGAAGGTCGTCGTGATCTTCTTGCCGACGATCGTGACTGGCGAGACCCGCTTTCCGGCAGCCTCCATGGCACGCACAGCCTTGGCCGCCTGAAGCTTTCGCTCGGCGACGGACACATATGCAGGAAAAAATGAATCGTCTCCTCTTGCCATCGTCGCCCACCCCTAAGTATCGTCCCCAACAGCATATATCCTGTTCCCACCCTACCCGTCCAGCGCGCTGGCCAGATCTAGCGACACCATCGCCAGAATCTCCGCGTTCCCCAGCTCGGTCAGCGACTTCTCCCCGCCTTGCGAGAGGACCTCGTCCGAGAGCCGCTGCTTGTTGGCGAGCAGCGCGTCGATCTTCTCTTCGACGGTGCCACGGCAGACAAACTTATGCACTAGCACGTTCTTCTTCTGGCCGATCCGAAAGGCGCGGTCGGTCGCCTGGTTTTCGACCGCAGGGTTCCACCAGCGGTCGAAGTGGATGACATGCGAGGCCGCCGTGAGGTTCAGCCCGGTCCCGCCCGCCTTCAGCGAGAGCACCATAAAAGGCACTGTGTCGTCGTCCTGAAAGCGCCGGACAAGGTCCTGTCGCTTCTTCACGGGCGTGCCTCCATGAAGGACGAGGCCGTCGCGCCCAAAGACCTCGGCCAGGTAGCCCGCGAGGGGCTCCGTCATCTCGCGGAATTGAGTAAAAACAAGCACCTTGTCTTGGCGCGCGGCGATCGACTCGCACAGCTCGCGGAGGCGCGCGACCTTGCCACTGTCCCCGGGCGCGTAGACGTTGTCGCCGAGCCACTGCGATGGGTGATTGCAGATCTGTTTGAAGCGCATCAGATAGGCGAGGATCATACCGCGCCTCTCGATGCCAGTGCTCTCCTCGAGGGCGTCCTTCATCGCGTCCACGGTCTGCTGATAGAGCGCCACCTGACGTTTCGTCAGTAAACAATGCGCGATGACCTCGGTCTTATCGGGCAGGTCGGCGATGACGCGCCTATCGGTCTTGAGACGGCGCAGAATATAGGGTTGCAGTAGCCGCCTCAGCGGCGCGTGGCCGTTGGCGCTCTTCGCCATGACCCGACAGGACCTGCTGAACGCCCCGACCGAGCCGAGGAGACCGGGATTTAGGAAGTCGAAGATGGACCACAGATCGCCGAGGCTGTTCTCGACCGGCGTGCCCGTCAGCGCGAGACGCCAGCGCGACGACAGGGCCTTGATGGCGTGGGTCTGCTTCGAGCCTGGGTTCTTGATGGCTTGGGCCTCGTCGAGGATCACGTTGCGCCACGCATACGCCTTCATCCAGCCCGCGCGAAGGGCCGTGCCATAGGTGGTGATCACCGCGTCGTGCGCGGCGATGGTCTCAGGCGTGAGGGCCGCCAGCGCCGCCGCCGAGAGGCGGGATGGGTGGGCGATTAAGACCTTCAGCTCGGGTGCGAACCGCTCCAGCTCAAGGCGCCAGTTGTCGACGAGGGACGCCGGGACCACCAGCAGATCGGTGCCCTCGTCGCTGCCCTTGTCGCTGCCGTTGTCGCTGCCGTTGTGGCTACCGTTGTGGCTACCGTTGTGGCTACCGGGGCCGCCCCGGCTGAGGTTCAAGGCCCCGATGACCTGGATGGTCTTGCCGAGCCCCATGTCGTCGGCGAGGCACCCGCCGAGGCCCAGCGTCCGGAGATTCGCGAGCCACTGGACGCCCCGCTTCTGGTAAGGCCGCAGCTCGGCGCGCAGACCCGCGTTGGCCTCGATCTCGGCCTGTAAGACCGGCGAGCGCAGGCCCTCGAGGCGGGCCGCCAGCCACGGACCGGCGACGACCTCGGACCAGTCGGGTGTCTCGTCGCTGGCGTCGGAGCTGTCGTCCTGCCCCATGGCGGCCGCCCCATAGACGCCCGCTTCAATGCCCGCCAGCATGCGCACGGCCTCGCCAAAGGTCACGCCGTCTGCCTGTGCGCGCCGTTGAACCGCGCGCCACCCGTCGAGCACGCGGGTGAGCTTATCGTGGTCGACCTCGACCCACTTGCCCTTGATCAGCACAAGGCCATCGCCCGCGGCGAGGAGCGCGTTCATCTCGGACTCGTCGAGTTCGCCCCCCTCAACCCCATCAACCCCATCAACTGCCAGCCCGACGTGAAAGTCGAGGAGCGCGCTCGTCCCGAGCGTCGACGGCGCGGCGCCCCCGACGGTGACCGTCACGCGCGCTCTCGGTTTTCGCTTTGTACTCCACCAATCCGGCACCCTGACGACCAGCCCGGCTTTTTCGTAAATGGCAATCTCGCACAGGAAGCGATGGGCGTCGTCCGCGCCCCACGCCAGCGGGTGGTAGATGTCGCCCGAGTCCACAAGGTCCCGGATAAACTCGCTCTCGGCCGCCGCACGTGACAGAGGAGCCAAGAGCGACAGCAGCGTGTGCTTGTTCTTTGCCCCAACATATTCGTCAAGGGCTCGCCCAAGTGGCAAATACTGCGGGCGAGCGGATTTTGACACCTTGTGGACGTAGGTAGCCATGAACGCAAAGGGGTAATCGAGGTCGTTTTTGTTCTCGGCCAGATGAAAGCAGACGCGCCCCACGACGTGCCAGGCCGAGCCATGGGCTGCGAGGTAGCCTTGAACGCCGTCGTCGTAGGTCGCGGCCTTCTCACCCAACGCCACCCCGAGGTCCGCCCAGAGGTCGACCAGCAAAGCCAAATCGAGGTGCTCGGCGCCCTGCATGGGTGGGACGGCGTCGACGAGGCCGGTCAACGCGTCGAGGTCCGGCTCGGGCGCGACGAAGGACCCTGGGTCCGTCGGATCAATCATGGCACAGGCGCGCGCGACGAAGGCGCGTCCCACCTCGCGCCAGAATGACAGGGACTGCGGCAGCTCGGTCGCAGGCTGGACGACCGCGAGATGCAGGACCCCAGCGCCACGCCCAGTCGCGAAGGCCTCGACGATCTGTTCTGCCGCTTTTGTCGCGACCGTGGGTTCAGTGCTGGACCCAAGAAGTTGGACGTCCACACGCCCACCCGGAGTCAGGCGGCACACCAGCGGCCCGTGGGCTAGCTGAAGCGTTTCGTTCGTCACCAGTTGACTCGCGAGTGGGGCCGACTCTCGGCGATATCCGGGAGCCCAGTCAGGTAGACGACGCCCGATTTGTGGCTGCGATGGGTCTCGAACACGAACTCGGCCCGGTATTCGTGTGTCGGGCTGTACTTCATGTGGTCTTCATACTTTTTGGCGTCGTCTTCTGGCGAGGAGCCCGCGGTGCCGGTCGTGAGGAACGAGACCGCCATCTCCCCAATAATCTCGGACATCTGCCGGTCGAACTTCGCGCGGAACCTGCCGCCGCTCGTCTTTGGTTTCTGGTCCAACGTTTTACCGCCCGTCCGTTTCCTGTTCATCTGCCCTTCTCTCGCCGCCGAGAACGTTCTAGACAAGGAAGCCGTCTCTGTCACGCCCTTGTCGCCTCTTTTTGGGTGACAGTTCGGGGTCGGGTTCGTTACCCTCCGCGCCGGAGGTCACGATGCACGCAGATACAGCCCGCCCCACCGTCAAGATGGACCCTTTCCTCTTTGATCGCGAGAGACTACAGTCCCTCGCCAGCGAGCCCATCTTGCGCCGCGGGCTGGCATACTTCCGAGAGCATCGGGTCCTGTCTATCGCCTGGGATGCGCAGCGCCTGTGGGCCGAGGTCGACGGCTCCATTAAGGACCACCCATACCTCGTGGATGTCGCGATCGACGAGGACTACGAACCACTCGTATCCTGCACCTGCCCATTTGACTACGAGCCGGCCTGCAAGCACGTCGTAGCCGCCCTCTTGGCCTACTCGGCCCAGGTCGTCGAGGTCGCGCACGACTCAGCCGCCGCTGAGGCCGTCGCCTTGAGACAGCAACGGGCCCGCACCGAGGTCGTCGCGACACACATCTCTGGCGACCCGACCTTTGGCACATGGAGCGCCCACACTATCAGCGACGCCGGCGCCAAACTCCGTCCTTATCGCGTCCACATTCGCTCAACCCAAGAACGTATTAACGCCTGCGCATGTGCGGATTTCGCCGGTAATCGTCTTGGGACCTGCAAGCATATCGAAGCGGTGCTCCATCGCCTCAAAAAACACAAGCTGGACGCTCCTGAACCCGCCCAGCCCGTCGTATATCTGTCGTGGGGTCGAGGGCGTCCTATCGAAACCGATCCCGGCCAAGACACAACGATTGACGATGTCAGCTCGCACAGAGATGGTGGTCCCGCGATTGTGTTGAGACGGCCGAGCAACCTAAATAACTCAGAGCTCATACAGCTTCTTGACCGTCACTTTGACCCGTCGGGCGCACTCCGGGGCGCACTGCCAGACGCATGGTCAGACATCGAGCGCGATCTTGGCGATCGCAGCGACGTCCACCTTGGCGACGACGCGCGGGCTCACGCGTCGCGCCTTATGGCAGATATGGCCCACGCGGCGCGCAAAACGCGTATCGAGGGCGCCATCGCCCGCACCGGAGGCCATCTTCCCGGAGTGCGCGCGCGCCTCTATCCCTATCAGACTGCGGGCGTCGCCTTTTTGGCCAGCAGCGGCCGCGCAGTTCTGGCGGATGACATGGGGCTTGGCAAGACCCTGCAGGCCATCGCAGCCGCCCAGTGGCTCTTGGACCACGAGGGGGTCGAGCGCGTCCTGGTCGTCTGTCCGGCCTCGCTCAAGTCGCAGTGGGCCAGTGAAATAAAGCGCTTTACCGGCGAGGAGGCCGTCGTGATCGAGGGCGGCGCGGCACCCCGGGTAGCGCAATATCGCCAGCGCCCACGCTTCGCGATTGTCAATTACGAGCTCGTCAACAGAGACCTCAGCGTCATCTCCACTGAGCTCGCCCCTGATCTCCTGATTCTCGATGAGGCGCAGCGCATCAAGAACTGGAAGACGAAGACCGCGGCCTCGATCAAAGCCCTTGAGACCCGCTACGCCTTCGTGCTTAGCGGCACACCTCTCGAGAATCGCTTAGAGGACCTCTATTCTGTGATGCAAGTGGTCGACCCTCGCGTGCTGGGGCCATTATGGCACTTCTTGCCGCACTATCATGTGATGGACGAGCGCGGCAAGGTTGTGGCCTATCGCAACCTCTCCGCGCTCCGCGGGCGTTTGCAGCAGGTGATGTTGCGTCGCGATAAGCGCCTTGTGCGCGACCAACTCCCCGAGCGGACAGTGCAGACGGTGATGGTGCCGATGACCCAGCGCCAGTCTGAGCTTCATGACAGCGCGCTTTCTTCCGCTAGCCGCCTCGCAAGCATCGCGAAGCACCGTCGCCTCACGCCGCGCGAGGAAAAAGAACTACTGTCATCCTTGCAGCGTGCGCGCATGGCCTGCGACGCGGCCTATCTCGTCGACCACGAGACCCCGGGATCGCCCAAGCTCGATGAGCTGGGGCGCATCCTGGAGGCCGCTTGTATCGATCAGGGGGATAAGGTCGTTGTATTCTCGCAATGGGAGCAGATGACGCGCATGGCGGAGGCGGTCGCGACGGGGCTGGGGCTGGGTGTCGCGCGCCTGCATGGGGGTGTGCCCACGCGAGCGCGCGGCGCCCTTGTCGATCGTTTTCGCGACGACCCGGACTGCCAGGTCTTCATCTCAACAGACGCCGGTTCGACCGGCCTGAACCTGCAAAATGCTTCGGTATTTGTCAATCTTGATATGCCATGGAATCCGGCGGTGCTGGAACAGCGTATCGGCCGCATCCACCGACTTGGACAACGGGCCCAGGTCCACGTCTTCTTGCTGATCGCCGATGGTAGCTACGAACAGCGCGTCGCGGCCTTGGTCCGGGGCAAGGCGGAGCTCTTCTCGGCGGTCATCGAGCCCGAAGGTGAAGGCGAGGTGGTGGCGGTGTCGGGCAAGATGTTGGACGTGGCGATGGAGGCGATGGAGGCGTTGCCGCCAAGGAGGCCCACTGAAGCCGACGAGGCAGGCCAGTCTGAGGACGCGCCGCTCGGCGACAGCGATGGGGATGGGGATGTCGATGTGGGTGCCGTCGCGGAAACCATCGCGTCGGATGAGGATTCGGATTCGGACGCGGATGGCGAGGCATCTCCTGGCCCCGAGTCGTATGTCGCCCGCGGCGAACGGCCTGAAGGGCAAGGTCTGGCCGAACTAATGGCGACAGTCGCGGCCGCGCAAGAGACGTTTTTGGCGGGTGGTTACGTCGTGGAGGAGATGGTCGCGACAGCCACGGGGTTGGTGGTCCTGCTTGAGCGCGTGGATGAAGGGGCCATTGGGCGGGCCGCGGCAATTGCGACTCGGATTCCGGTTGCCGCGCTCGACAGACGTACCTGGCAAGCTCTGTCACGGATGGGCCACGCGCCGGCCGGGGAGCCCATCGAGCTCGGCTCCCTGAGCGGGGCCGGGGCTGCGCAGTTGCGTGAGGCTCCACCCGCCCCGCCCACCGAGCCACCGATGGCCGCGTACGCCCGTCGCCAACTTGCAGCCGCTGATGCCCTCCTCGGTCAGGGGCTCATGGGGCCGGCGATGGGGCTCCTATCGCAGGCCATGCTTGCGAAGGTAGCCCACTGTGCCGGCGAGTCGACCTTGCCTGTGGCTGAGCCGGCCATTTGGCTCTATGGAGAGGCCATCCCGCGCGGCTTCGCGACCCCCGAGATCGCCAGCGCCATCCTGTGTGCCAACGCTTTCGCGCGCGCGGCCGAAGTGCCAACAGACCTCGTCGCCACCATCGCCGATCAAGCGCGCGCCTTCTGCGCCACCTAGCCCCCAAGGGTCGGGCACTCTCACTTTTCACTTTTCGCGAGCATTCTCCGGGCCGACATAAGGTATAGCAATCATCCCGACACCGCATCGACAGGGCCAAGCACAAGACAATGCCGCTCAGTGGCGGGTGCCCACGACCCGCGCAAGCTGGATATCGCGGGCATCGACCTCAGCCCCAATTTCATCGATCACGCACCATCCATGACCCGAACGAGATTTCTCAACCATGAAGAGCCTTGCTCTGGCCCATGGGTCAGCCCAGCCGGCTGAGCTTCCGACGACGCATTCCAGCGGCACGCCCAACTCGCCAGCGGAGGTCACGAGGTTGTGAATCGTCACCTCGTCGAAGCTAGCCCAAGGCGCGTCGATCACGTCGTCGACGAAGCCCCACCGAAGCCGCAGGTAGTTGTGGAATCGGCCATAATCATAGAGGGCTACGAGCGCCTTCACGTCGGATTCGAGGCGGCGCTGTAGTTTTCCGCGGTCGCCATTTGCCAAATAGGTCGTCATCTTGGCTGGGTCCCCGCACGGGTCCTTGATTCCGCAAGTGCCACGAATAATCAAGGCGGTCGTGATCTGTAGCTTATCGCCGCGTTGGTTGATGCGCGTCGTCTTCTGAGTCGTGCCAAGATCCACCAAGCTACGGTCGCCTTGATCAAAGTCAAGCGCGCGCAGCAGGTGCCGGATACCATCCGCGACGATAATATCGTAGGCTTTCAGCTGCTCGACAAGTGACTCGAAGGCCTCGACGAAGAAGGTTGTCACGGTGTGCCGACCCACATCAACCAAGGACACGACCTCGGGCGCTAGCGGCGGAAACGCGGCCAAGACGGCGCGCGACAGCTTTGCGTGGGCGGCCTTCCGCTGGGCGGTCTTGACGTCATTTACCTCGCGTTGGGCCGCCTGGTCAGAAGGCGTGCCATGTTGCGCCGCCCACTTTTGTGCGACCTCGCGCATCGCCCGGACGTCACCACGCGCACGCATCAAGGCCTCTGTTGCGTCTAAGGCCACGGCCCACCGCCCGTCGGGCCCAACAGTGATGCCACTTCCCGCGCGCCCAAAATGCGGAGCGACCGCCGACAGCGTGTGCCATTGCGTGCGCTTGGCGACGACCGCGACCACCTCGTCTGGGGCCATGGGACCGCCGCCGTGGGCGTCGAGCACCGCAATCACGAGAATCTTAGCGCTCCAGCTGCGCACGCTCGCTTTGGTCCACGCCTCGTCCAGCTCGGCCAAGGTGAGGGCGACATCTGGCGACGGCATGGGCGCACGAACCACAGGCGAAGGGACCACGGCCGGCCGCGGCCGAAGGTCGAACCGAGAGATCCAATACCGAAGCTCTTTATGCTGAGTGTCCAGATGATAGTGGTCATCCACCCGAAAGATCGGCGCCCGCGCGGGCTTGCAGCGCTTCAGCGAGAGCAGCGCGTCGTCGCGGTCCGCGATGCCGACCTCTTCAAAGCGCTGGGCGACCTCGATCAGTGTCATCGGCTGGCCTCTTTCGAGCAGGGCCACAATCAGCAGCGAATAGTTGTTCGCCTCGCGGTGCCGAACCAGCTCGGCGAGCTTTGGCGGGGTAAGCTCCATACGTTCACACCAAGCGTTAGTCGTCATCGAGAACCTCCTGAGTTTAGGTCGCTATTTGGTCGGACGCCCAGTGCCTGCGAGCTATCGCATGGCATGCCCGCCCCGGCTTCGCGGATCTTGTACCACACGGGTCATCGACTTCAATACGCGGCCTGCTCTGATGCGTCCGCATGCTTGACCCACTCTTTCGAGCGTGTATGGTCCACAGGGTATCGGTTTATCCGATACCCCATCGTCGTCCGAGGTCCCTCACGCTGCCCCGCCCCACCATTGAAGCGTTTGATGCTTGGCTTTCGGCCGCCGCGCTGCGTCTGGACGCGATCGTCGTAGGTGGTTCGGCGCTCTCATTGCTGGGGCTGATAGAGCGGCAGACGCGCGATTTCGACATCTTGCATCCTGAGCTTTCTGTCGACATTATCCGCGCGGCCGTCGCTTTCGCGGTTCAGCAACGGGCAGCCGGCGTTGAACTCTCAGACGAATGGCTCAACAACGGCCCAATGCAGCTTGTGGGTGTCTTGCCGGAAGGATGGCGACTGCGTTTGCGCCCCGCGTTTCAGGGGGTTGCGCTGACGCTGACCACACTTGGCCGCCTCGACCTCGTGATGACGAAGCTCTTCGCGCTGTGTGACCGCGGCACGGACCTCGCCGATTGCATCGAGCTTGCAACCACAACATCCGAGCTCGCCGTCGCCGAGCCTTGGCTCGTCACGCAGGACACCAACCCCATGTGGCCCGACCATGTTCGATCTATATTGAACACACCGCGTACAAGGCTCGGCCATGCCCTATAACCGCCCCAAAACCAGCACCCACCAGCCCGAGCCCGCCATCCTGACCAGGCAGATGGCCGGCATCGGCATGAACTTCGCAGCCGACCCCGACCCTCAGGCCCCCATCGAAGAGACCCTCGTCCACGCCTCAACCTTGGGGATGGACCACGGCGACCTGCGCGTCTTGGCGGTCCTGACGACCTGGCTCCGTGTCCATCACGCCCACATCAACGCGGACCGCCTCGTGCGCGCAGTCTCCCGCCACCCTTCCGAGCGAGTCCGTGCCTACTGGTCCGCCGTCGCGCGCTGGCTCGTGAAAGACCGCCGCTACGCCCGATTGGCCGCGCTCTACAAAGGGCCGACCACCGACCTATTGCCCGTCGGCACAGAGTTCCAGCTCGACCGCCGCGGCCCCGACCCCCGGTTCGCAGGCTCGGTCCTGCGTGTCCCTGCCGGTACGCTGCGAGACCGAGCCGCCGACGTCATCACGCCCGAGGTCCTCGTAGGCCGCCACGCCGGCTACCGCAACCGCGTGCGCATGGGGCCAGCCTGGCGCGCCGACGTGTGGACGGTCCTCGAGAGCGACCCAGACCTAAGCGCCGCCGAAGCCGCCCGCCGTGCCGGGTGTTCCTTCGCCACAGCCTGGGCCGTCGTCCGCGACTTCGGCGTGCTTCGATCGGCAGCCGAGGCCAAAGCCGTAGTCCCGTAGCTCTGCAGCTCACCCCCGGCGCTCAGGCCCACCCCCGATCACCCTCAACCCCTCTCCCCACATAGGAATTCACCCGGTCCGCGGGCGTCCCCGCCCGCCAGAAAGCATAGGAATTTCAGCCCGCCTCCCCCCGCCCCCGCATCAACCCCTCAAACCGCCCCCACAACCCATCCAGCACCGGCAACGCCTCCCCAAAGTCGAACGGAAAGCGACCAAACAGCGCCTCAACCACCTCCGCGATAGCCTCGAGCTCCGGCTCCTCGTCCGCCAGCATCGCCGCCAGCACATGTTGCACCTGAAACGGCGTGAACCGCCCACCGACGAGGTCCTGAAAAGCCCGCGCGATCGGGTCAATCCCCTGGCGCGCCACGACATCCTCAAGGATGGCCCCCGCCTGATGCCAGCCCACGGGGTCCGCGAGCCAAGGCGTCACCAGCGCCTCCGCCCGGTCGTACCTCCCCGCCTCGCACTCCAGCTGTGCGAGGTTCAGCGACACGACTCGCCGCATAACCTCAGGCGGCATATAAAATGGGTGCCCCGCAGCCTAGCCCGCCGCGTCGACCC
>Ga0105050_10008095_pt1 | contig 12259 bp, 10 predicted proteins | sample FRY01_FD_78088 | JGI IMG/M metagenome (GOLD analysis project Ga0105050, IMG submission 78088) | Freshwater microbial communities from Lake Fryxell liftoff mats and glacier meltwater in Antarctica - FRY-01 | ecosystem: Environmental > Aquatic > Freshwater > Ice > Glacier meltwater ... | reverse complement strand
GTGAGCAAGTTAGCACTTATAATCTTGGCGGGCAGAGGGTCTGCGGGGGGTCTTGCGAACTAATAGAGCGAGGTATTTTGATAGACTTTGACAGAGACAAAAATCCGTAGATATAGTCCACATCCAAATCAGCGCTACGCACGCCTAAGTGAATCTGCTTGGCGATGCCATGCCGTCCGAGGCGAACGGCGGCAATAGGCAAGCGTGTTGCATATTCATCTACCAACCAGCGCGGCATCGCAGCTACCCCACGTTGACTGGCCACTAGTTGCAGCAGCACTTCTGTGTCTTCCACCGTCTTAATCTGACGCGGAGAAATCCCTGCAGGCGTCAAGAACTGGTTGAAGACGTCCAACCGCTCAGGCGGCACGGGGTAAGTGAGCAGAACTTCTTTTGCCAAATCTGCGGGGGTAACGAAAACGCGCTGCGCCATTGGGTGATCGCGCCACACCACTAAAACCTGTTCGTAGTCGAATACCGGCTCAAAGTGTAGGCCTGGTTTATATAACGGGTCTGGTGTGACCAGCACGTCAATCTCAAATGCGAACAAGGCACCAATGCCGCCGAACTGGAATTTTTGCTTGACATCAATTTCTACTTTCAACCATTGCGCAAGGTACGGGTCTATTTGCTTGAGTAGCCACTGATAACAAGGGTGGCACTCCATGCCAATGCGCAGGCTGCCGCGCTCACCTCGGGCGAATTGACACAGCCGCTCTTCGGCATGTTCAAGCTGAGGAAGCAAGCGATTGGCGAGCGACAGCATGTAGTTGCCGGCTTCGGTTGGCACCAGCCGTTTTCCCTCGCGGCGCCACAGCGCTGTGCCTAGCCGCTCTTCCAACTTTCGGATGCTGTGACTAAGCGCCGATTGCGTGAGGCACAACCGATCGGCGGCTGCGGTCAGTGAACCTTCGCGGTCTAATTCACGCACGATAAGTAGATGGATACGCTCAATCATGAATTTTATTAATTGATTTATGAATTATCACCATTTTACTTCATGAACTATTCGCGGCAACATACGAGCTAACTTAGCAAACTTCGACAGGATCGAAAAAATGGTCACTACTCACAGTCTAGGATATCCGCGTATTGGATTGCGCCGGGAACTCAAGTTTGCTCAAGAGGCTTATTGGCGAGGCGAGACACAACGTGAGGACTTGTTAGCCACGGCCCTTGAACTTCGGCAGCGTCACTGGAAAGATCAGTCCACGCTTGACTGGTTGCCGGTCGGAGATTTTTCACTCTACGACCATGTACTGGATATGAGTTTTGCACTCGGCTGCCTGCCGTCGCGTGCTCGCGATTTCCACGGTGATGACTTGGATAACTACTTTCGCGTAGCACGCGGGCGTTCTGCTCCCACCTGTTGCAATGCCGGCATTGCCGCGGGCGAAATGACGAAATGGTTCGACACCAACTACCACTTCATCGTTCCTGAGTTCGATGTCGCTACCGAGTTCAAGCTCAATGCTTCCCGCCTGCTAGACCAACTAGCAGAGGCTCAGGCACAAGGGTTCAAAAGTAAGCCGGTGATCGTTGGCCCTGTAACCTACCTCTCCATTGGCAAATCCAAAGACAACTCAGATCGACTTGCATTGCTACCGCGCTTATTGATCGTATATTCAGAGTTGCTGGACACCCTGGCTGCGCAAGGAGTCGAATGGGTACAAATCGATGAGCCAATTTTAGTGACCGAGCTGGACGCAGCTTGGCAGCAAGCATTCAACAGCGCGTATCACCACCTTAAGAGCTGCCGCGTTAAATTGCTTTTGACCACATACTTCGGTCAGCTTGGCGAAAACTCTTATCTTGCCGCGAATCTGCCTGTTGCGGGCCTGCACGTAGATGCCGTCAATGGGCGCGATGACATCGTGCATTTGCTTAGCGTATTTTCTACACATAAGGTGCTTTCGCTTGGCATTATTAGTGGTCGTAACATTTGGAAAACCGATCTCAATGCGGCGCTCGACTGGTTGCAACCTCTGCACAAGCAATTCGGAGCGAACTTGTGGATTGCGCCGTCATGCTCGCTGCTACATGTGCCGGTTGATCTTGATAGCGAAAATAAACTGAATAGCGAAATCAAGCCATGGATCTCATTCGCAAAGCAAAAGCTTGAGGAATTACGCGTAGTAGCCGTGGCGCTAAACGAAGGCCGTGATGCCGTCGCGAACGAACTGGAAGTCAACCATACTGACTGCAATGCACGCCGTCATTCACCACGCGTCAATAACAGCGTAGTGAAAGCGGCAATTGCGGCAATCGACGCTCAACTAGGTCGACGCAAGAGCTCTTATACGGTTCGTGCTGCCAAACAGGTCGAAGTGCTCAAGCTGCCAAAGTTCCCCACAACCACAATTGGCTCTTTCCCCCAGACAGCCGAAATTCGTCAGGCACGTAGTCAATTCAAAGCAGGGGAAATTAACAAAGAGACTTACGACGCAGCGATGAAGGCTGAAATCGCACGTAGTGTCCAAGAGCAAGAATTGCTAGGTTTGGATGTATTTGTTCACGGCGAAGCTGAGCGCAACGATATGGTGGAGTACTTCGGTGAACAACTCGAAGGGTATGCCTTTAGTCAGTTCGGTTGGGTACAAAGCTATGGCTCACGTTGCGTGAAGCCTCCGATACTGTTCGGCGACATCCATCGCCCCAAGGCCATGACTATTGAGTGGACTCAATACGCTCAGTCGTTAACAGACAAACCAATGAAGGGCATGCTTACCGGTCCAGTCACCATTCTCAACTGGTCATTTGTTCGTGACGATCAGCCGCGTTCTATCTCGTGTAAGCAGCTTGCGCTAGCCATTCGCGAAGAGGTTCTAGACTTAGAAAAAGCTGGTGTTCGCGTCATTCAAATCGACGAGGCGGCACTGCGAGAAGGCCTTCCGCTGCGTAAGTCAGAATGGAAGCACTATTTAGATTGGGCGGTAGAGAGTTTCCGCATTACCGCTAACGGTGTAACAGACGAGACACAAATCCATACTCACATGTGCTATTCAGAATTCAACGACATCATCGGATCTATTGCCGACATGGACGCCGACGTCATCACTATTGAGACCTCGCGTTCAGACATGGAATTACTTGATGCGTTTGATCACTTCAACTACCCGAATGAGATCGGACCGGGAGTGTATGACATCCACTCACCGAATATTCCGACTGAACAACATATGGTCGAGTTGATTAGGAAAGCATCCGAGCGCATCCCCGCCGAGCGTTTGTGGATCAACCCCGACTGCGGCCTGAAGACGCGCCAATGGGCCGAGGTGATCCCTGCGCTAACCAACATGGTCTCAGCTGCCAAGTCGCTGCGTGCTGAGTATCATGCTCAGCAATAGAGGTAACCCCCCTAGCCTTTTACATAGGGGCTGAACCATTCTGCTGAAGACCAGTGCATGCTAGGTGATTAGCAAAGTCCGCGAGCGTGACTAAAAAGATGGGTGGTAAGAACAACTGGCGCAGGAAATTGATGAGTGCGCAAGGATCTAATTCACCCCGCACAGAGGCGTAGCACTGGGTACTTGGTCCATACCGTCTCGGCCCAGACCACGCGACAGCGCTGAGCGAGTCACGCATTGAGATAGATTTTATATTTAAGAAAGTTTGATAAATTTCACTAGTCCCTACTTGAAATGTCACAAACTACCCCTATAATTAGCACTCGACAGCCGTGAGTGCTAACAATTTTCATTGCTCATTTCGTGCTGCATTTTTTCTTAACCCCCATAATTATTTGCAACAGGAGTTCTACATGGCCCTGCGTCCCCTGCACGATCGCGTGATCGTCAAACGTTTGGACAACGAGCGCACTACTGCCTCGGGCATCGTCATCCCCGAAAGCGCCGCTGAAAAGCCCGATCAAGGTGAAGTGCTAGCTGTTGGTCCCGGCAAAAAAACTGAAGCCGGCAAAGTTTTGCCGATGGATGTCAAGATTGGCGACAAAATTCTTTTCGGCAAATATGCCGGTCAGACCGTCAAAGTTGACGGTGACGAAGTTCTCGTCATCCGCGAGGAAGAAATCCTCGCCGTTATCCTGTAATTCACTGATTACAAAGGAATCTAAATGGCTGCCAAGCAAATTTTATTCGGTGATGACGCCCGCGTGCGCATCGTCCGTGGCGTAAACATTCTCGCCAACGCTGTAAAAACCACACTCGGCCCGAAGGGCCGTAACGTTGTGCTCGAGCGCTCTTACGGTGCCCCAACCGTCACAAAAGACGGTGTGTCGGTTGCGAAAGAAATCGAACTCAAAGACAAATTCGAAAACATCGGCGCCCAGCTGGTTAAGGAAGTTGCTTCCAAGACCTCTGATAACGCTGGTGACGGCACCACCACAGCTACTGTGTTGGCTCAGTCGATCGTTGTTGAAGGTCTCAAGTATGTGGCTGCCGGCATCAATCCAATGGACCTAAAGCGTGGAATCGACAAAGCAGTTGCTTGTGCAGTCGAAGAGCTCAAAAAGATGTCAAAGCCATGCACCACGACCAAAGAAATCGCCCAAGTCGGTTCGATCTCGGCCAATAGCGACTTCTCAATCGGCCAGATCATTGCTGATGCGATGGACAAAGTCGGTAAAGAAGGTGTCATCACTGTCGAAGACGGCAAGTCACTCGACAACGAACTCGACGTCGTAGAAGGCATGCAGTTTGATCGTGGCTATCTGTCACCCTACTTTATCAACAATCCTGAGAAGCAAGTCTCAGCGTTGGAAGATCCGTATGTCCTGATTTACGATAAAAAAGTCAGCAACATTCGTGATCTACTGCCCATGCTTGAGCAAGTTGCCAAGTCGAGCCGTCCATTGCTGATCGTGGCTGAAGATGTTGAAGGCGAGGCTTTGGCCACGCTGGTCGTCAACAACATCCGTGGCACTCTCAAAACCACCGCTGTTAAAGCGCCTGGTTTTGGTGATCGTCGCAAAGCTATGCTTGAAGACATCGCCATCCTCACCGGCGGTACCGTCATTTCCGAAGAAACCGGCCTGTCGCTTGAAAAAGCAACATTGGCAGAACTCGGTCAAGCAAAGCGGATTGAAGTCGGCAAAGAAAACACCGTCATCATTGATGGTCATGGCGATGCCAAATCAATCGAAGCACGCGTCAAACAGATTCGTGTCCAGATCGAAGAAGCCACATCTGACTACGATCGTGAAAAACTGCAAGAGCGCGTAGCCAAGTTGGCTGGCGGTGTTGCTGTGATTCGCGTGGGTGCTGCGACTGAAGTCGAAATGAAAGAAAAGAAAGCCCGTGTCGAAGATGCATTGCACGCAACGCGTGCAGCTGTGGAAGAAGGCATTGTTCCTGGCGGTGGCGTTGCTCTGATTCGCACACGCGCTGCGGTCGCTTTGGTCAAGGGTGACAACCCTGATCAAGACGCAGGTATCAAACTTGTGCTGCGCGCAATCGAAGAGCCACTGCGTTGTATCGTTGCAAACGCTGGCGCCGAGCCAAGCGTTGTGGTCAACAACGTTGCAAATGGTACGGGTAACTACGGCTTTAACGCCGCCACTGGACAGTACGGTGATCTGGTCGAGCAAGGTGTATTGGATCCTACTAAAGTGACCCGCACAGCACTGCAAAATGCAGCCTCAGTTGCCAGTTTGTTGCTGACAACCGAAGTCGCAGTATGCGAACTTACTGAAGACAAACCAGCTGGCGGTGGTATGTCAGGTGGTGATATGGGCGGTATGGGTGGAATGGGCGGCATGGGCTTCTAAGCCTTTGCAACACATGGCGAGAGCTTCGGTTCTGGCGCCCCTGCAAAATTAAAAAACTCAAGACCTTGTCTTGGGTTTTTTTTTGCGCTGCAAGCCCGACGAATAGATCGACGTCAACACGCTGACTCATAAAACTCACGTCTACTCCCACTCAATCATTACGACTTTCTTTGCTCTAAATCAATTCAACCGCATTTCGTTTTACCCCCTCAGCATCGAACCCAGATAATCTAGTGGGAACCGAATGAGGAAAGAGCAAATGTGGCTTAAGCAACTCGCTATGACCCCCCATCATGCCCATCTCGCCGCAGTCGAATTTGATTCTGACTTGATCGAACGTCACGACGGCAGTGGACCGCGTTACACCTCGTACCCCACGGCCGATCGTTTTGCGGCAGGGCCAGTCATACAGCAGTACTTGGCAGCACTCCATACGCGACAAGCTGAACGGCCTGGCGCTGCGCTCTCGCTTTATATCCACCTGCCTTTTTGCGATACCGTTTGCTATTACTGCGCCTGCAATAAGATCGCTACCAAGGATCGGGGTAGTGCGGATGTGTATCTTGACTATCTTGAACGTGAAATCGCCTTAGTGCGTAGCGAATTCAACAGCGCTCCAGAGGTCACTCAGTTGCATCTAGGCGGCGGCACACCCACTTTTTTAACGAATGCACAGCTCAGTCGTCTGATGCATATCTTGAAACTCGCCTTTAACTTCAGTCCAGAGGCTGAATGTTCGATTGAAATAGATCCGCGTCGATTGAACGAGGGTACTCTTGAATTGTTGGCACAGCATGGTTTCAATCGCATGAGCATTGGCGTACAAGACCTTGATCCCGCAGTGCAAAAGGCCGTAAATAGAATCCAGCCTGCAGCTATGACGCAAGCGGTACTTGAACAAGGCCGAGCCTTGGGTTATCGCTCAATTAATCTGGATTTGATTTACGGCCTACCCAAACAATCTGTTGTCACGATGCAAGCAACCCTTCGCACCGTGTTGGTATGGCGTCCAGAACGTATTGCACTATACAGCTATGCTCATTTGCCAGAACGCTTTATGCCACAACGCCGCATTGAGACCATCGAACTACCGAATGCCAAAGAGAAACTGGCTATGCTGAAACTGGCCGTGACCACGCTACTCGATGCAGGCTATGTATATATCGGCATGGATCACTTTGCCTTACCCGAAGACGAACTCGCGATCGCCCTTGATGAGGGTAGCTTGCAACGTAATTTTCAAGGCTACTCAACGCAAGCCGACTGCGACTTGATCGCACTCGGTGTGTCAGCCATTAGTCGCATCGGTGATACCTACGCACAGAATCACCGTGTACTTCTTGATTACTACACCGCACTCGATCAAACACAGCTTCCGCTCGCAAAAGGTCTAGTGATGACACGCGATGATCGAATACGAGGTGCGGCCATTCACGACCTGCTTTGTCAATCTACGATCGATATCCCAAGCTTTCAACAAAGATGGCAAATCGATTTTGCAGACTATTTCGCACTCGACCTAATTGAGGTTAGCAAGCTCACGCACGATGGCCTGGTAGACGTTTCCTCGGAATCGATCTCAATCACTCCGCGTGGACGATTTCTGGCTCGTATTGTTGCCATGCGTTTTGATCGTCACCTACGAGAAACCCAATCGCTCGCAAAGTTCTCGCGGATCATTTGAGATGCCGTTGATATTCATCAACGCACTTAAAAGAAGTTGTTCACACATAAAATCAAAGGCTAGATCGAGCAAAAAAATTCTGCGCTGCAATAGACAAACCTACTTTGTATTTTAGGCTGCTGCGTCGGTCGCGAACACTTGCTCTGGCCCCATATGCCAATCAAAATCATTGGCGCACTAGTATTGCCGGTAAAGTGTTTGATGATTTACTCCGTCCAAACTGGCTCGACCCACCAGCACTTTTAGATATTGCTGGGTGGCGTGATCCAAGCTTGCAGCACGCAAAGCATTGGCAATTTGTTTGCAGACATGTTCAAAAGGTAGCAACCTGCCCGCGATGACTTCATCAACCCTGATGATGTGAAAACCGAACCGCGTTTGCACAAGATAATTCAGTACCCCAGGAACCGCAACCGAAAAAATCGCCCGTTCAAACTCCGCCACGGTCTGGCCACGGGACAATTGCCCAAGGCTCCCACCGACTCTTGAAGAAGGACAGTTCGAATACTGCTGCGCAAACGTAGCAAACTGTTGTGGCGCCTCCAAGAGTTCGGCTAGCAATGTAGTCGCTCGATCACGCAAGAGATGCAGATCAACATCAGGCGTTACCTGAAACAGAATGTGACTCACGTTCACCAACGCACCCATAGTAAAATGTTCGGGATAACTCTGGTAATGACGCAGACAGTCTTCATCGTTGGCAACAGGGCAGGTGACCTCCCGCTCAATCAACTTTGCCACAGTAGCCTCTAGGTCCGTCACATCAAAACCCTGTCGCTCAGCCTCATCGAGCAAGATACGTTGAATCACGAGTGTACGCAGGGCATCATCGATGGGGCGTTCCGCGCGTACATGATGATGAATTTCTGCGTCGATCTCTTCATCCGTAATTTCAATATCATTGACTCGTACACTCATGCTGCTCTCCAATTAACGGCGGCGGACCAATTGCCACGGACGGACTAAATAGGTCACGGAAGCAAAACCACTCCAGACATGCACAAGCCTAGTAAAGGGGAAAATCACAAACAGTGTCATTCCCATAAATATGTGCAGTTTGAACAGAAGCGGTACTTGCTGCATGAAGCTGGACGCATCACCCTGAAACGTCAACAGGTGCTGTGCCCACATCATCAGTAACACCATCACGGAGCCATCACTATGCTTGACCGACTGCGTAATCGTCGCTAGTCCGAGTAACAAGGCACCGAGGATCCATAACAGCAGGATTTTGTCGCCTTTCGTGGTGACAGCAGCAATGCGCGGGTTGGTGAATCTGCGAAAAATCAGTAATGACAAACCTGACAGACAGATAATACCCATCAAGCCACCGGCCACAACCGCAACCAACTGCTTAAAGGGATGGGAAACACCGAGGAAATGCCAAACCCATAACGGCGTCAACAAACCGACCAAATGACCAAAAAACAAACCTAATATTCCGATGTGGAACAGAATATTACCTAAACGCAACTGGCCCCTATATAACAGCTGTGAAGAGTCGCTCTTCCAGGTGTATTGCTCCCGCTCATATCGAACCAGACTGCCCAGCAGGAAGATCGAAAGTGCGATGTAGGGATAAATTCCAAATACAAAATTATTTAAATAACTCATGATGTGCTCCTGATTGGCATCAGCAATGCTTGGAAGACTGCGCAGAGACCCCAGGTATATGAGGTTTTCTTGGATAAAAATTGATGGCCTGCGTGGTGGATGGCTTTAACAGTGGCTCAACCCCATCCGCACCGGGACCAAACGTCTCCATCGCTTCGTCCATATCGCGTATGGGAGGTTCCTCAAACGGCAAGGGTTGCGTCAGGCACTGCGCACGGATGACATCAAAGATCACGCCATAAGGGCTATTATTTACTTTGAGTTTGTCACCAATCATGGCCAGAACATGAATCGCATCACCCAGAAGTTGTTGCGCAAGCTCTTGAGGAATCTGCACTAGAAACTCCAGGAAAAGCGGAACATAATCTGGCAACTCATTGGTCACCATGTCAAAACCATTTTTACGGTATTCAGTCAGTAAATCAACCATCGCCTGACCACGATCACGACTTTCGCCATGCACATGTTCAAACAGGTGCAGGCTGTGTCGCTGGTTACGATCAAAGGTCGCAACATAGTTTTCCTGAGCCGAGATTAGCGATTCATTCTCTAAAAAACTCAACAATGGTTCGAGTTGTTCGGATAACGTCGAACGCTGTTCGAGTAACTTGCGTATTTCAGGTAACGTGTCGATCAGAGGCTGATCCGGGTAACACAACAACACCGATAATAATTTAAAGTCTTGCATCAAAATTCTCCGCCCCTGGCTGTGTTCGAGCCAAGGCATAGGTTTAAATAGTTTCGGTTCGTACTTTGCGTGACTTAGGCATCTCGATAAAAATATCGCTGCCGTGCTTCTTCTTGCCAAACAAGGTGCCTTCCGAAGCTCCACTCGAACAGCCATTACCAAAAGTAAAACCGCAACTACCCTTCTCGTTGAAACTGTCTTCGACCATTTCTTTGTGACTAGAGGGCACAACAAATCGATCTTCGTAGTTGGCAATTGCCATCGTCTGATACATGTCCTCGACCATTGCCTCGCTTAGACCGACTTGTTCGAGCACGGCAAGATCCTTTTCACCATGCACAGTTTCTGAGCGTTTAAAAGCCCGCATCGCCAGCATGCGTTCAAGCGCATGCAGCACAGGCTCTTCTTTGCCTGCGGTCAATAGATTAGCAAGATATTTGACAGGGATACGCAGGCTCTTGACGTCAGGAATAATGCCGTTCATCCCCATATGACCCGCCTCTGCTGCGGTCTGAATCGGTGACAGCGGAGGGATATACCAGACCATTGGAAGGGTGCGGTACTCAGGATGCAGCGGGAAGGCCACCTTCCAATCGACCGCCATTTTGTAAACAGGTGATTTGCGTGCCGCGTCGAGCCAGTTCTCTGGAATGCCCTGCTTGCGCGCCTCGGCAATGACTGCGTCCGAGTGCGGGTCCAGAAATACATCGAGCTGACTCTGGTACAAATCCTGCTCATTGCCTACTGAAGCGGCAGCTTCAATCTTGTCTGCGTCATACAGCAGCACACCCAAATAACGAATCCGACCCACGCAAGTCTCAGAACACACTGTGGGCTGCCCTGCCTCAATACGCGGATAGCAAAAGGTGCACTTTTCAGCCTTGCCGCTTTGCCAGTTGTAGTAAATCTTTTTGTATGGACAGCCGGAAATACACATACGCCAGCCGCGACACTTATCCTGATCCACGAGCACAATCCCGTCATCCTCACGCTTGTAGATCGAGCCCGAAGGGCAGCTTGCTACACACGTCGGGTTCAAGCAGTGCTCACACAGTCTAGGCAAATACATCATGAAGGTGTTCTCAAAGGTCGAATACATCTCCTTTTGTATCCCTTCGAACAATGCATCACGGCTACGCGAATGAAACTCCCCCCCCAGATCATCTTCCCAATTCGGACCCCACTCGATTTTCTCCATCGTCTTACCCGTAATCACAGAAATCGGACGGGCAGTCGGAGGCGTTTGGCTCAGAGGAGCATTTTGCAAATGCTCATAATCAAAGGTAAACGGTTCGTAGTAGTCATCAATCGTAGGCAAGTTTGGATTAGCGAAAATATTCGCAAGAATCCGCAACTTGCTACCTTGGCGTGGCTCGAGTTTTCCTGATGCAGTACGCTGCCATCCACCGGACCATTTCTTCTGATTTTCCCATTCTTTTGGATAACCAATACCAAGCTTCGTTTCAACGTTATTGAACCAAGCGTACTCAACACCATCGCGACTGGTCCAAACATTTTTGCAGGTCACTGAGCAAGTATGACAACCAATACACTTATCCAGATTCAGTACCATACCTACCTGTGCGCGAATTTTCATTTTGTGACCTCTTCTTCCAACTTGCCTTCAAGCCATTGAACGCGATTCATCTTGCGCAAAATCACGAACTCATCACGATTACTGCCGACCGTCCCGTAATAATTAAAGCCCCAGGCCTGCTGTGCATAACCGCCAATCATGTGCGTGGGTTTAAGCACCGTACGTGTAACTGAGTTATGGATTCCACCACGTTGGCCACTGAGTTCAGCGCCCGGCGTATTAATAATCTTTTCCTGTGCGTGATACATCAGACAGACGCCGTTTGGAATACGCTGACTCACCACGACACGTGCGGTCAACGTGCCGTTGACGTTAAAGACTTCAACCCAATCGTTATCGATCAGACCTGCCTGCTTGGCTTCAATTTCTGAAATCCAAACGTGCGGCCCGCCCCGACTGAGCGTCAACATGCGTAAATTATCTGAATAGGTCGAATGGATTCCCCATTTTTGGTGAGGTGTCAACCAGTTCAATACGATTTCCTTCTGTCCATTGGGTTTGAAGCCAAGCATTGGTTTGATAGTCTTGGTATCAATCGCAGGCTTGTACACACAGGAGCCTTCGCCAAAATCAAGCATCCAGCGATGATCCTGATAGAACTGCTGACGCCCCGTCAGCGTGCGCCACGGAATGAGCTCATGCACATTGGTGTAGCCAGCGCTATAGCTGACTTCTTCACTTTCAAGACCAGACCAGGTCGGTGCCGAAATAATCTTGCGTGGCTGCGCCTGCACATCGCGGAAACGAATCTTGTCGTGCTCACGACCGGCGGCCAGATGGGCATGGTCTCGGCCCGTAATTTTAGAAAGTGCTTGCCAGGCCTTGACTGAAACATGGCCATTAGTTTCTGGCCCAACTGGTCAGTTTTCAACCGGCGTCAACACCCGTGGTATTAAAAACGTCAATCGGCAAACATCTTGCCTATGGCGAAACCTTCACCCTCTCATAGTG
>Ga0105050_10008093_pt1 | contig 12261 bp, 10 predicted proteins | sample FRY01_FD_78088 | JGI IMG/M metagenome (GOLD analysis project Ga0105050, IMG submission 78088) | Freshwater microbial communities from Lake Fryxell liftoff mats and glacier meltwater in Antarctica - FRY-01 | ecosystem: Environmental > Aquatic > Freshwater > Ice > Glacier meltwater ... | reverse complement strand
TTTGAAAAAAAGAGTTTTAAAGTAAAGCAACAAGATTTAAATAACGGAATTGTTTTAATTCTTGAAACCAAGGTTTTTCTATTAGAGGAATTAGTTTTACGTAAAGAAATTAATGCATTGCAAACAATCTCTAGAGTAGATTTACAGTTAAACCCGGTAAATAATACGCAAGAAATTTTAAGAAAAGTACCAGGTTTATTTATAGGACAACATGCAGGAGGAGGAAAAGCTGAGCAGATTTTTTTAAGAGGTTTTGATATTGATCACGGAACAGATATTGCACTTTCTGTAGACGGAATGCCTATTAACATGGTTTCTCATGCACACGGACAAGGTTATTCTGATTTACATTTTGTGATTCCAGAAACCATCCAAAAAATAGATTTTGGAAAAGGGCCTTATTATGTAAATCAAGGCGATTTCAATACAGCAGGTTATGTAGATTTCTCGACTAAAAAGAGTATCAACAAAAACTTAATTTCAGTGGGCTTTGGAGATTTTAATTCGCTTAGAACTGTTGGAATGTTTAATCTTTTAGAAAACAGTAAAAAAGATGATGGATATATTGCTGTTGAATATATAGAAACGGATGGACCTTCAGAATCTCCTCAAAATTTTAATAGATTAAATCTATTTGCAAAATACAATACGTTTTTAAACGGAAAGGATAAATTGACTTTTACAGCGTCTCATTTTACAAGTAGCTGGGATGCATCAGGACAAATACCCGAAAGGGAAGTTAAAAATGGAAATATAACTCGTTTTGGAGCAATTGATGATACTGAGGGAGGCTATACTTCTAGAACAAACTTAAATGTACAATTAAACAAAACCTTGTCTGATGAATCTGTTTTTAAAGCAAATGTGTTTTATTCAAAATATGATTTTGAATTGTTTTCTAACTTTACATTTTTTTTAGAAGATGCCATAAACGGAGATCAAATAAGACAATTTGAGGATAGAGATATTTTCGGAATGAATGCAAAAATTATCAATACTAAAGATTATGGTTTTGTTGATGCAAAATATACTATAGGATTCGGTTTACGTTATGATTTAATTGCGGATAATCAATTATCACATACTAAAAATAGAAACGAATTGTTAAACAGAATTCAGTTTGGAGATGTAAAACAAACAAATTTATATGCATTTTTCAATTCAGAATTTGAAATAGGAAAATTTAAAATTTCATCAGCAATTCGTGTAGATTATTTTAAATTTTTATACAATGATAATTTAAGCACTAGCTACGAAACCTTATCAAAAATAAAAGCAATTGTAAATCCTAAATTGAACTTTTTATACGCTCAAAATGATAATTTACAGTGGTTTTTAAAATCCGGAATAGGATTTCATTCTAATGATGCAAGAGTAATTTTACAACAAAATGCAGATAAAATTTTACCAAGAGCTTACGGTGCAGATTTTGGGAATATTTGGAAACCAACTAAAAACTTGGTTTTAAATACTGCCGCTTGGTACTTATTATCCGAAGAAGAATTTGTGTACGTTGGTGATGCTGGTATTGTTGAACCTTCTGGAAAATCAGAACGTTATGGATTAGATTTAGGATTGAGATATCAATTATCGGATAATATTTTTTTTGATACAGATGCAACAATTACAAAAGCAAGAAGTTTAGAAAATATAGTTGGGGAAAATTACATTCCTCTAGCACCAAATTTTACAATGGCTGGGGGTTTGTCTTTTTCAAATTTAGGAAACTTTTCTGGAGGATTTCGTTACCGATATTTAGGTGACAGACCAGCTAATGAAGATAATTCTATTGTAGCAAAAGGATATTTTGTAAGTGATTTTAATATCAATTATAAAATGAAAGACATCACATTTGGAGTTTCGGTAGAAAATATTTTAAATGTTGCTTGGAATGAAACACAGTTTGCAACAGAAAGTAGATTGCAAAATGAAGCAAATTCAGTAGAAGAAATACATTTTACACCTGGTAATCCATTTTTTGCAAAAGCAACAATAACGTATCAGTTTTAATAAAAAAAATATTCTTTAGTATTGAAGAAATTTAAAATAGATAAAAGGAGTTAGTAAGTATAGTTTGGTTAGTTTATAGTTGGATAAAATGCCTGTTACACTAATGTAACAGGCATTTTTAAATTACTATCCTTAAAATATGAAGTATCTTCCTATAAAGTTCCTTTATGCTATGTTACAATAACTCAAAATCTTTATAAAACCTTATTAAATAATGCTTTTAATTTTTATGACATAGATAATTCCGTTTAAGTTTAGGCCTTAAATAAGTTTAAAAATTCAAAAAAAGGGTGTTTATTTTTTACTGATTTTAGAAACAAAATAGTCCTTTACAACTATTTGTAACGGACTATTTTTGGTATATAAATTCTGATAACGAAAAATAAATTATATTTTATAATAAACTAGCTGTCTGAATTTCTTTCAACATATTTAATAATTTGTGTTGCAATATCTTTGCCAGTAGCCGATTCAATGCCTTCTAGACCAGGAGAAGAGTTTACCTCTAAAATTAAAGGTCCTCTTGCTGATTGTAGCATATCTACACCCGCAATTCCTAATCCTAAAACTTTGGCTGCTTTTAAGGCAGCATTTTCTTCTTCGTCTGTAAGGACAACAATTTCTGCTGTTCCGCCTCTATGTAAATTAGATCTAAATTCACCATCTTTACCCTGTCTTTTCATGGCACCTACAACAACCCCATCTACAATAAAAGCACGTAAGTCTGCACCTTTTGCTTCCTTTATAAACTCTTGAACAATAACTCTTGCTTTTAAACCATTAAATGCTTCTAAGATAGATTCAGCAGAATTTATATTATCAGCAAGAACAACACCAATACCTTGTGTACCTTCTAATAGTTTTATAACTAAGGGCGCACCATCAACTCGATCAATAATATTGCCTACATTTTTAGAGTAGTTACTAAATACTGTTTTTGGTAAACCAAGACCAGCTCTAGATAAAATTTGTAAACTTCTAAGTTTATCTCTAGAACGAACCAAAGCTTGAGATTCTGTTGCTGTAAAAACCTTCATCATTTCAAATTGTCTTACAACGGCTGTACCAAAAAAGGTAACTGAGGCACCAATACGCGGAATTACACCATCTACTCCTGTGATTTCTTCCCCTTTGTAAATAACTGCTGGTTTCTTTTTTTCAATAACAAGATCACATTTTGTGTGATCTATAATAATCATCTCGTGGCCCTTTTTTTTACCTGCTTCTACAAGTCTTTTTGTTGAGTAAAGATTTGGGTTTGCAGATAAGATTGCGATTTTCATAAATTTTTTAATTTTTTAATTTTCTTCATAAATTATGAAGTTTTTTATCATTTCTTATGATCGAAATGCTATGGATTTATAAACGTTTTTAAACTAAATTTAGTTTAATATTTGATTAATAAAACAACCTACTTTTTTTTACCAATATTTAAATATTTTTCTAAAAATTAATTAAAAAGTATATATAGATAATAATAAAATTTATTCTTATTTTTCATCATAATGTCTCAAATTTATTTGAATTTAAATAAAAATTTAAGAAATATTTAATGTTAGAATATTGTTTTACTTGTTGAAAGATACTACTAAAATTAATTTGTATATATATTTTTGTTTTATTTCGTTAAAAGAAGACGAATGTAAGTTAATTATTGATAAAGAATTCTATTTAGTGAAACCAATTCACGTCTAATAAAATTTTTTTAATTTATAAAAAGTATATTTTAATGTTGCTTTAAATTCTAAGAAGAAACAGCCCCTAGTGTGTATAATTGTTCCAAATTAGGAGATAGACTTCCACCTGCAGGCTCTAGTGTAATACCAAAAGCTTCAGATTGATTCTCATTTGTAATTGTAAAAATCTTGTTAGCATCCGCCGTAAAAGTATCTAATATTCCTAAACTGGTAGGTGTTAAAGGAGTTAGTTTTAAAGACCAAACTTGGTATACCTTTCCTTTTGGAGGATCTGGCAATCCTTTCGCATCTAAGTAAATGCTGTTTGTTTTTTTATCCCAATACACTTTTGCGTATGAAGTAGGTGATACTTGTTGACCTACTAAAGGAATTGAAATAATATCTTTATCTCTAAAAATATCAATCAGTTTTTGTGCATCTGCTAAATTGGTAGATGCTTTATCAATTTGTTCCTCTAGTTGTTGTTTTTCATTAGCAACTTGGTCTTTTAGTTGAGTATTTTGAGAAAGTGTATACATTAAAATACTTCCAATTAAAAAAGAAGCAACCCAACCAGAGTATTGCAACCAATTTGTTTTTGGTTTCTTAATTGAAATTACTTTAGTTTCTTTAACAGTTAATTGAGCTTTAATATCATCAAAAGAATAAGCGGCATCTTTTTTAGCAGCTGCCGTTAATTGTAAAACCGCGTTTTCTATGGATCTTACTTCTATTAATAGTTCTTTGTTTTTTAGAATTGTAGCATGTACTTCTTCGTTTTCCTTTTCAGAAAGCGAGCCTGCAACGTACAGTTCTAAAATACCAGATGCTATGTATTCTTTTGTATTCATTTTTTTAAACTCCAAGCATTATGCGTAATTCGCCTATGCATGTTCTATTTCTTGTTTTTATTGTACCAATTGGCATATTTAATTCTTCTGATGCTTCTTTTTGTGTAAAGCCTTTAAAATACAATAATTCAATTACTGCTTTACAGGTATCGCCAAGTTTTGTAACAAAATCGGTTAAGCCAATTGTATTTGTTGTGCTGTCTAAAGAAGAACTTGTTTCTAATATATCTACGAAAAAATCAGCGTTAAGGTTTTGCTTAGACTGTTTAAATTTTTTAGATCGCGTATAATCGATTGCAGAATTTCTTGCTATATTAAGGATCCAAGTAAAAAAACGACCTTTTTGTGGGGAGTAACTTTCTGCGTTATTCCATACTTTTATAAAAACATCTTGAGTAATTTCTTGAGCAACATCGTCATTTTTAACAATATTATTTACAACACCAGAAATACTACTACAATATAAATTGTATAGTTTTTCGTATGCTTTCACATCCTTTTTCTGAAATTGTAAAATTAAAAGCTCTTGATCCATATTTTATTAGAAAGCTAAACTATCACAATTAAATGGATTGGTAGTTTTTTTTTGTGAAAATAAAAGTTGCGTTTTATTAGTCATAAAATAAATACTTCTGTTTAAATGTTTATGTAAAGTTCTAAAAACTGAAGTTTATTATTCTAGTCTTATTTTTTTTTTTACTGAGTTTTTATTCAAATAATTTTTTATTAAATGCTTAGCAACATCTTTATTTTCTATGACTGTTAAAACCGATTTTAAAACACTTAAATCTTTTTCTTGAAGCGCTAAATTTGTATATCCATATCCAAAAACAATATTATCTTCTATAAGAATCATCGCATTTTCTTCAACATCTCTGCCTTTATCAACAATAATAAAATTATCATTATTAAAGTTAAGTAAAGAAAGTTTAAACTGCTTTTTAAAATTGAATTTAGGTGTTAATTTTTCTAATTCAATATAATATTTAAGACGCGTAAATAACTCATTACCTGTTCTATCAAAAGAAATCGTGTTCGCTCTTTCTTGAATTTTTACAGCTCTTCTTGTAATTTTAAGAAATAATTTATTAATCTCTGCTTTTATATTTTTCCCTTTGCCAATGTAGATTACCTTTCCTTTTACATCATGAATGTAGAAAATACCTAAAATATTAGGAATGGAATCTATTAAATTCTGTAGTTTCTCTTTTTCTGAGCGTCTATCAAAATATTTTATAGATTCTTGTATAATCGTCTTTTCAGTATCTTTTTCTAGTAAAAGTTTAAAAAGTTGCACTGTTGCCAAAGCATCTCCAGAAGCTCTGTGCCTTTCTGTCATAGGAATGCCAAGCGATTTTGTGAGCTTCCCTAAACTATACGAGGGTTGATCTAAAATTAGTTGCTGGCTCAATTCTACAGTACATAAAGTGTTTCTCCTAAAATCGAAGCCTAATCTTTCAAATTCTGTTCGTAAAATTCGATAATCAAAAGAAGTATTATGCGCAACCAATATGCAGTCTTTGGTTATTTCTACAATTCTTTTGGCAGCTTCAAAAAATTTAGGTGCATTTTTAAGCATAGCATTATTTATACCTGTAAGTTTTACAACAAATGCTTGAATTTCTTTTTCAGGATTTACCAGCGATATAAACTGGTCTACAATGGTGTGGCCGTTAAACTTATAGATGGCAATTTCAGTAATGCCTTCTTCATTAAATTTTCCCCCAGTGGTTTCTATGTCTAATATAGCGTACAATTTCGTTCTCTTTTTCTGATAAATTTATTTGTTCTAATTTCTACTTCCAAATATAGAACTTCCAACTCGTATCATGTTGCTTCCATTTTCTATGGCAAGATGGTAATCGCCACTCATTCCCATCGATAAAACCTCTAAGTTACAGTTTAAAGTTGCGGTTTTCTCTTTCTGTGTTTTAAAAAATGTTTCTAGTGATGAAAATTCTTCTGATAATTGTGCTGTATTATCAGTAAAAGTAGCCATTCCCATAAAACCAACAATATTAATATTTTTTAATTCTGTTGTTTTTTCTGATGCTAGAATAGTTTCAATTTCTTTAAATGTTAATCCAAACTTTGTATCTTCTTTTGCTATTCTTGCTTGTATTAAACAATTAATAACTCTATCGTGTTTCTTGGCTTGTTTGTTAATTTCTATCAACGTTTTTAATTGGTCAACACCGTGAATTAAATCAACAAAATGAGCCATATATTTTACCTTATTATTTTGAAGATGACCAATCATGTGCCATTTAATGTCTTTTGGTAAAGCGTCATATTTATCAACCATTTCCTGAATTTTATTCTCACCAAAAACACGTTGACCGGCATCGTACGTTTCTTGCAAATCGGCAATAGGTTTGGTTTTAGAAACAGCAACTAGTGTTACATTTTTAGGAATTGAATCTATTATTTTTTTTAAATTGTCTTTAATTTTCATTTATTATACTGTTTTTAAATAAATTCTGAAATTAATTCCAGAACGACACAAAATGTCAAAATTCATAAATAGTTAATGCACTTCTTAGTTTTGGCTCTATATAGGTTGTTTTTGGTGGCATCAATAAATCTGCATCTACAATTTCTTTTAGTTCGCTAATGTTTGTTGATAGCATACCAAAAGAAACTTTAAACATACCAGAATCTACTTTAGTTTTCAATTCTAAACCATCAGATTTATCTTGAGAATACACTATTTTTGAATCATTTCTAATGTCATCTATACCTAAAATTGGTTTTAAAACCGTTGTGTATAAAATTTGAGCGTCTAATTTACTTAAAGCGTCCGTAAAAGTGTAAAGCGATTTTCGCAAATATAGTGCATAAAATTCACCATCTAGATACATGCTAAAATGATGCTTTTCTTTAGGTTTATAAAATTCTTGATTCCTGTTTTCAATTCTAAAAAAAGTATCTAATTCTATTAAAAATTCATGCGGACTTAAGCCATTTAAATCTTTTATAAATCGATTAAATTCATAGATACTCAACTCACTTTCTGGCAATAAATAACTCATAAAAAAATTATAATCTTCTTTACCTGTATGTTTCGGATTTTCTTTTGCCAATCTTTCTGCTAACAAACAAGAAGATGTAGATCTATGATGGCCATCTGCAATATACAAGGTGTCAATTTCTTTAAAAGCAGTTGTTATTTCATCAATGTCTGTTATATCATCAACAACCCAAAGTAAATGTGAATCTTTATCAGTTGTAGAAAACTCATATTCTGCTCTTTGTTGCTTGTATTTTTTAATTATAGAAGCAATAACTGCATTATCAGGATATGTTAATAATACAGGTTCTGCATTAAAGCCTGTGTTTTTTAAATAGTTTTCAAATAATAATTCTCTTAGCTTTAGTGTTCCTTCGTGCTTTTTAATAACATTGTTGTGATAATCGGCAACTGAAGTTGCAGAAATTATTCCGCAAAAAGATTTTGTAGGTGTTATTTTCTGATAAATATAAAATGCAGGTACTTTATCTTGCTTAAAAATTTCATTTTCTTTAAATTCTAAGTATCGATTGTGCACCAATTTAAAACGCAATTCTCCGCTAATATCTTGTTTATGATATTTATAACCGGGATTAATTACATGTAAAAAAGTATACGGATTTAAAGCCAATTTAGAATCCAGCATTGCTGGCGTATAAATTTCGTACGATTTAGAAGAAACCATTGCTACTTTATCTCTCGTTGCTCTTACTGCTTTAAAAGGTTTTACAATTGCCATAGTTTAGCTTAAAAGCTGAATGATTTGTTCTGCTAACTCTGTTCCTGTTCTTTCGTGTGCTTCTTTTGTTTCTGCGCCAATATGCGGAGTTAATGATATTTCTGGATTCATTAATAATTGAACAGCAGGTGTTGGTTCTGTTTCAAAAACGTCTAAACCAGCAAACTGAACTTTTCCACTTTCTATTGCAAAAACCAAGTCTACTTCATGTAAAATTCCGCCTGTGGCAGTATTTATAATACCAACACCATCTTTCATTTTATTAATTTCTGATTTTGTGATAATGTAATCATCTTGAGCAGGAACATGCAACGTAATAAAATCAGATTCTTTTAAAAGCTTTTCTTTAGTACCTGTTTCGATAGTGAAAGTTGTTTTTTGACCATTAAAGAATTCTAAAATGATGGGTGCACTTGTAATTTCTTCATCCGTAGCTAAAACATGCATTCCTAAACCTATTGCAATTTTTGCAACTTCTTGACCAATTTTACCAAAGCCAATAATTCCTAAAGTTTTCCCTCTTAATTCAACTCCTTTAGAATAAGCCTCTTGCAAATCATTAAAACGAGAATCTCCTTCTAAAGGCATTTCTCTGTTTGATGAATGTAAAAAACGTACCATCCCAAATAAATGTGCGAAAACCAGCTCTGCAACAGAACTAGCGGAAGCCGCAGGGGTATTTATAACATGTAAACCATTATCTTCTGCATATTCAACATCAATATTGTCTAACCCGATTCCGCCACAACCAATTAACTTTAAACTTGGGCACGCTTCAATTAATTCTTGTCTTACTTGCGTTGTACTTTTTACTAAAATGGCATCAACTTGATGTTCATTGATATAATTTTCTAACTGATTTTGAGCAACTCTTACTGTAATTACTTCAAATCCTTCTTTTTCTAAAGCTTCTATTCCGCTTTTAGAAATTCCATCGTTTGCTAATATTTTCATTCTGATCTTTTATGTTTATCATTTCGAAAGTTGAAATTATGCGATAATCTCATTAAAAAGAGTATCCCATTTCATTTTTAATGACAATTCTAATTTTTAAATTGTTCTTTCAAGTTCTTGCATTACATCCACCAAAACCTGCACACTATAAAGTGGCAGTGCATTGTACATGCTCGCTCTATAACCACCAACACTTCTGTGGCCATCTAAGCCATTAATTCCTGCTTGTTTGCACATTGTATCAAAAGTTGCGCTCAGACTTTCATCCGTTAAAACAAAAGTTGCATTCATGGTACTTCTGTCTTCTTTTGCAACAACTCCTTTAAAAAGCGAATTTCTATCAATTTCTGTATATAAAAGTGCTGCTTTTTTGTTATTTACTTCTTCAATAAAAGGAATTCCGCCTAAATCTTTTAACCATTGCATTGTTAACATAGAAACATAAACCGCAAAAACTGATGGCGTATTTGCCATACTATCTTTATCGATATGCACTTGGTAATCTAACATTGTAGGAATGTGTCTTTCTACTTTTCCTAAAATTTCTTCTTTAACTACGATTAAAGTAGTTCCTGCCGGACCCATATTTTTTTGAGCACCAGCATAAATTAAATCGAATTTTTCGAAATCTAACTGACGAGAAAAAATATCTGAACTCATATCACAAACCAAAGAAACATGCGTTTTAGGAAACGTTTTCATTTGTGTACCAACAATAGTGTTGTTACTTGTACAATGAAAATAGTCTACATCATCAGGAATTGTATATCCTTTAGGAATGTAGTTAAAACCCTTGTCTTTAGAAGAACCAACAACAAGTACTTCTCCAAAAGCCTTTGCTTCTTTAATAGCATTGTCTGCCCAAGTGCCTGTGTTTAAATAAGCTGCTTTTTTTTGCAGTAAATTATACGCAACCATTAAAAACTCTAAGCTTGCGCCACCTTGCAAAAATAATGCTTTGTATCCTTTATTTTCTAATCCTAAAAGTTCTAAAGCTAAAGATCTCGCTTTTTCCATTACATCTACAAAAGGCTTGCTTCTGTGGGATATTTCTAATAATGATAAATTATCACCATTAAAATTAAGTACTGCTTCGGATGCTTTTTTAAGAACATCTTCAGGTAAAATACAAGGGCCAGCACTAAAATTATGTTTTTTCATTTTTTTTCTTAATTTTATTATTCTCGTTAAAGAGGCATAATTGTACTCTTTATTAATCTTTGAATTTACTTGTTACCCAAAAAAGAACAACCAAAAATCAACAACCATTTTGTCAGATTGTTGACAAAAATTCAAGGGTATTAACACCGTCTGCATAATCTGTTAACTTTGGATTTTGTGTTTGTCCAAAAGCAACTTCATTTTCTATAAAACCCTTCGAAACAATGCACTGTATTTTTTCTCTGTCTTGATGTAATTTTATTTTTAAATCAATTTCATTGTCATAATACTCATAAAAAACAGTAGCAATAGGCGAGGAGTAACTTTCATCTTCTTTAATCATTAAAAAACCGTTTTCTAACAAATCAAATAAACTCATTAAATAAACGGCTTTGTTGTAATCGTAATTATTGGCGTATTTTGCATTGTTAATCATCTCTTTTTTAGCATACATTCCTGTAAAAAAAGCATCAAAATCAAATCCATTTGGCACAAATAATTTAGAAACACTTCTGCATCCCAAACCAAAATATTGAAAAACATCGTCGGATAAGTTTATGAAGTCCTCTTCTGTCTCTTTTCCTGTAATTACAGCCACAGAATTTCTGCTTTTTCGGATGATATTTGGCTTATTTTTAAAATAATACTCAAAATAACGAGCCGTATTATTGCTTCCCGTAGCGATAACTGCATCAAAATCTAACAGTTTTTCTTCTGTAAACGTTATTTTTCCTTTAAAACCCTCTTCAACATACTCTAAATATTTAGCTAAAAATGGCATTAAATGTTTATCGTTAGATGATTGCTTAACAACAACCGAATGACCAGAAATCAAAACCGATAAAAAATCATGAAAACCAACTAAAGGGATGTTTCCAGCCATTATAATAGCTACTTTTTTAGGTGATTTTATATTTAAATTAACGCTTTCTGTAAGTGATATTAAATCATTATTATTTAGTGATTTAGACCAACTTTTTACTGAAAATAAAATATTTTCTTTTGTAAACCAAGAATTCTTTTCTTGAGCTAATTTTATCTGATGTAAAAATCCATCAAAAAAGATTTCATTGTGTTCAATATCTTCTCTTTTAACTATATTATCTACAGAAAACTGACTTAAAAAGTCACCTAATTTTGCGAATGCAGTAATTCTCTTTTGAATAGTAATCATTTATTTTGGTTGTCTATGATTTTGGCTTTATTTTTGCAATTGCAAAGGTACAAAAACAGAAGAGAAAATTATGGCAATTATTATAACAGATGAATGTATAAATTGTGGGGCATGCGAACCAGAATGTCCAAACACAGCAATTTATGAAGGAGCAGATGATTGGAAATATTCTGATGGAACAAAATTAAAGGGTAAAGTGGTTTTACCAAACGGAAAAGCTGCAAATGCAGATGATGTTCAAGAACCAGTTTCTGATGAAATTTACTACATCGTTGCAGACAAGTGTACAGAATGTAAAGGTTTTCATGACGAGCCACAATGCGCTGCGGTTTGCCCTGTAGATTGCTGTATACCAGATGACGAACATGTAGAAACAGAAAAAATGTTGTTAGAAAAACAACGTTTTATGCATGATTTATAAAAAAAACGAGCACTTTTAAAAAGTATAAGTAACACAAAAAATTCCGAGGAAAATTCGGAATTTTTTATTTTTAAAACATATATATTTGCAACGCAAAAATCAACTTTTGGTTCTTGCATTTTTTATCTAAAATATCTAAAGAAATAATGAAAGCCGGAATTGTAGGATTACCAAACGTAGGAAAATCGACCTTATTTAATTGTTTATCAAACGCAAAAGCGCAAAGTGCTAACTTTCCTTTTTGTACAATTGAACCTAATTTAGG